>ENA-UENY01000006-UENY01000006.1-human-gut-metagenome-genome-assembly--contig:-NODE-6-length-129406-cov-19.904716_pt1 | contig 129406 bp, 103 predicted proteins | sample MGYA00242886_ERZ507888 | MGnify/ENA primary metagenome ERZ507888 (study PRJEB26167, sample SAMN06115543) | human gut metagenome | host: Homo sapiens | place: China:Chongqing | collected 2014-11-10... | reverse complement strand
CCCAAGAAAAGCAAGTTATCCTTGATCCGCCGGCTGGACGATTGCGATCGCTGGCTGAAACACGAAATCAGTTGACAAGTGACAGTTGACAGTTTAAATCAAAAATCATAAATCAAAAAGAAATGTCTTCCCTTCCTTCTGGCGTTCGTTTGGTGGCGTTGCTGAACGAGCATTTGAGTGATATCATGAGCCGCGAGCGAACGAACACTGCTTCCATCCATTTGTATTGCACGGGTCCTTACTGGGTGGCGTTCGAGTACTCAGCCTATCAGTTGCGCCGTGCGTTCCCGGACAGCGAGGTTACGCCGATGCGCTTGCTCGGCTACCCGTTTCCTGTGGTGATGGTATCCGTGACGGATCGTTCGCTCCGCTCGTATGCCCGCAAGCACATCTTGCGAAGAGACGATAAGGATTACAAGCAATTGACCGTCCCCGGTTTTTCCCTGTCTGATTACCAAGGCTGGCATAAGAGAGAGGTGGAGGGATTGCCATTGCTAAGCGAGACCGTATGAGTGTGGCATACGTATAAGGGCATCGTTTTACACATATATCGACGTCGCCCCACACGTATATCGGTGTAGGCCTATACGAACGTAGGCGTGAGTCGATGCCGATATACGTGCGGGATGGAACCGATGCCGGGGAAAACAGGTGCAAGTAATGCAGCACCTTTTTCTCACACACGCACGTGTACATTATATATGTCGAATCAAACTTTCATACGGCTATCCAGCGTTTCTCATCCGGATCGTTCCATGCCTTGTTTGTGATCGTTTAGTGTAAAATTCTTGTTCTATATAATGTACGCACGTGTGTGGAAAAAAGGTGCTGCATTACTTGCATTATTTGCATTACTAGGGCCTATCCATAAGGACATAGATGTATAAAAATAATAACAAACCAGACATGTATCACAGACAATCATTTCCCCGTTTGGGCGATTACATCGCCACGGTTTTACAAGTCACCAGACTGACCAAGTCCATTATCCGCGTAAGCGGAGGCATTGGCAGTGACACTTACAATTCTTTTAAAAAGGCAAGGACATGCACTTTAGCGTTTACTATCGTTTGGTAGATCTCCTTTGGGACCATCTGTCGGACGAGGAACTTTTCCGCCGTCTGGCACGTGAGGCCTTGGAGCGGTATATCGATTACAAGAAAGAGGAGGAGAAAAATAGAGGAAAGAAATAAATTAAGGGTGGGCTATGCGAATGAGATTCGTTTTTGACTTCGTGCCCGCCTTTATAGACAGACAAACAAGCCATGCTTATAAAAGAGAGTGTTGATAAATCTACTGATTTTATCCCGGATGGGATGACCGCCTTCGAGCGTAACGTGAAGCGTATAGGGGATTGTCTTTTGGCCTTTATCGCCTTGGTCGTATTCTCCCCCTTGTTCTTGATCTGCTACATCGCCGTGAGGCGCGAGGATGGCGGCCCTGCCATTTTCAGGCAGGAGCGGATTGGCCGTTTCGGCCGTCCGTTTCATATCTATAAGTTCCGCAGCATGCGTTTGGACGCAGAGAAGTTCGGCCCCGCCCTTTACAAGGGAGGCGCTGATCCCCGTATGACGCATGTGGGCAAGTTCCTGCGCGAGCATCATTTGGACGAGCTTCCCCAATTATGGAATGTCTTCATCGGTGATATGGCTTTCATCGGCCCCCGTCCGGAACGGAAGTTCTATATCGACCAGATCATGGAACATGATCCCCGCTATCGTTTTTTGTACCAGATCCGTCCGGGAGTGACCTCTTACGCCACGCTCTACAACGGCTATACGGATACGCTGGAGAAGATGCTTCGCCGCTTACGCTATGACTTGTTCTATCTGGAGCACCGCTCGTGGTGGTTCGATTTCAAGATATTGGTGAAGACGTTCTTGAACATTGCGTTCGGGAAGAAATTCTAGACAAAGAAAGCAGGGAATGGTGATTTCGCCCCCCTTTAAGTCAAAATACCATGAAGAAAGTATTGAAAGGCTGGCTCATCGACAATTCGGTGACCACCGACAACAAGACAGACAAGATCTTGTTACTGGCTTCGGCTGGAAGTTTAACTTTGGATGACGTGCCGGTGTCTTGCTTTTGCGTGTTGCAAGCCCAATACAACTTCATGCGAGGATCTAAAGCTATGGTTAATAGCGTTTTAAAAGAGAAATATCTGTTTTAAATGAATTGACAGTTTGATTGCGGAAGGTCGAAGGGATTATGAACTCATGACACAAGAAATTTTGTGTTAAAATCAAATAATTTACAAATTAATCCAATCTTATGGTACTTCTCAACCCCCAGTGAACACTGGGGCTAAGAGGTATGGCCATAGGGGTTGGATGCTTGCTTTTAGAATTCTATTAATTGTCAAAACATAATATATGTCGGAATCCATAAAAAATAAGGCGATACGAGGTGTTGCATGGAGTGCGGTTGAGAAGTTCGCCCGCCAGGGCCTCATGGTCTTTTTCTCCATATTGATCGCTAGGCAGTTGTCGCCGGCCGACTATGGGCTGGTGGCGATGCTGACGATCTTTCTCGTGGTGGCGCAGATCTTCGTGGACTCCGGCTTCGTGGAAGCTCTGATCCAGAAACGGGATCGGACGGAGGTGGATTTCTCGACCACCTTCTGGTTCAACATCGGAGTGGCGGCGGCGATCTATGGCGTGTTGTTCTTACTGTCTCCGCTGATCGCTGGGTTCTATGGGGAGCCGTTACTGGAGGAGCTGACGGTATGGATGGGCTTGATCTTCGTGATCAACTCGTTCCGGACGGTGCAACAGGCGAAACTGAACATCGCAATGGATTTCCATCGGCAGGCGTGGATCTCGTTAGTAGCCATCTCGGTGAGCGGCGGGACGGGTGTCTGGATGGCCTATCGGGGATTCGGGGTGTGGACGTTGGTCTGGCAGGCCTTGCTGCAAAACCTGCTCAACGTGGCGTTACTTTGGGTATCGGCGGGCTGGATGCCCTCGCTCGTGTTCTCCCGCCGCTCGTTCCGGTATTTCTTTAAGTTTGGCTCGAAAATCCTGATAACACGAGTCTTGCATACGTTGTATATGAATGGGAGTTATTTGTTGGTCGGTAAGTTTTACTCACCGGCCTTGACGGGATTATATAGTCAGGCGGTCCAGATGACGAGCTTACTACCTAATTCGATCGATGAGACGCTTTCTCGCGTGGCCTATCCTATTGAGTGTGAGTTGCAGAACGACAACGAGGCGTTACGGCATACCTTTTATCGGTTTGTCCGTCTCAATGCCTTCATTGTTTTTCCGCTGATGACGGGACTCGCCGCGTTAGCCGAACCGTTAGTGAGATTGCTGTTGATGGAGAAATGGCTGGATGTGGTCCCTTTGATCCAAATACTCTGTTTTGGATGGATCTGGCAACCTCTTTCCGGTTTGAACTGGCAGATATTGAACGTGAAGCATAGGAGTGATTATTACATGAAGTCGGAGATCTTCAAGAAGATCATTGCGTTTACCATCTTGTTCTCCACCCTCTTCATGGGGCTGGTAGTGCTCTGCGTAGGTTGGGTGATTTATTGTATCATTGATTTGTATGTCATTACGCTATACACCCGAAGACTCCTTCCGGCTATTACGTTCAAAAACGAGATGCGTGTCTTGGTACCTATCTTGTTGCGGGCTCTGTCGATGGGTGGTGTCGTCTATCTATTGAACTACGCAGTTGATTCGGATATTTTGCGGATCGCCTTGGGCGTACCACTTGGATGTGTCCTCTATACGGGTATCTCCTTATTAACTCGGTCCGAGGAAATACACTACTTGATTGACATGATCAAAAAGAGAAAATAACAATCTCTTTGATATATGATTTATACCATCACGCATTGATTTATGAAAAGGAATACACGTGTGATTTATTCATTCGATCTATTCGACACCTGCTTTATCCGGGCTTGCGGTGCCCCTCGTAACGTATTTGATCTTCTGGCTTATCGTGTTCTTGGAGCGAATAGCGACGAGAGCGCACGGGCTGATTTTGCGTTGGAACGGGTTAAAGGGGAGCGGAAAGCCCGTGCCTTGTCTCAGGTAGAGGAAATAACGCTGGAGGCTATTTACGTTTGTTGTGACTTCATGGCGTTGACCGCCCAATCAAAGACTGAGATCGCACGTTTGGAGATGCAGGTAGAGCGGGAGCAATTGGTTCCCGTGTATGCCATCCGGGAGAAGATAAAAACGCTGCATCGGGAAGGGCATAGCGTTTATTATATCTCAGATATGTATCTGCCGCGAACGTTCTTGTCGGAATTGCTGATCGAGCATGGCTTTTGGCGGGAAGGGGATAAGCTATATGTCTCCTCGGCTTGTGGGAAAACCAAGCATACGGGAAACCTGTATAAGCATATAGCGGCAGAAAACGGACTACGCTTCAAGGATTGGTATCATTGGGGAGATAACCGGCATAGCGATTATCGCATACCGCGTCGTATGGGGATCAAGGCCTCGCTTATTCATCATGTGTATTCCGTATATGAGCGTTTCTTGGTACGGCAGGATTATTTCCCCGGCTTTTTCGTCAACCAGCACCTGGCTGGTTTATCGAGGGCCGTACGGCTTGCGTTTCCTGACGAGCCGCGTTACGCTTTCGCTGCGGACTTGATAGCCCCGCTATATGTGGCCTTCGTTTATCATGTCTTGCGAGATGCCGTCAGCAGGGGGATCAGAAGCCTCTTTTTCCTCGCACGTGATGGCTATATCCTTTATCGGATAGCGAAAGAGTTGGAAGGTGAATTTCCCGGCTTGCGTATGAAGTATCTTTATGTATCCCGCTCATCCTTGTATTTACCCGGGTTGCCAGCGATCACTCCGGATAGCCTGTTGTCTTTGAGAAAGACAATGTTCGGTTTTACGGATGAAACTGAGCTTGACATATTAGGGAACTTCATCACCTCAGAGACATGGCATGAGGTGGAATGCGTCATGCGAAGTGGAAGTGGAAGCGGAAAAGGAGAAGAGCTGTTCGCCAATCCGGAGGTGTTGGCGATATTGTCTCGTTATCATGACACGCAAAGAGACCTTATTTTGAGATACTTCATACAAGAGGGATTGGCGGATCCGATTCACAAGACGGTCGTGGTAGATATCCGGGGTACACGTTCTTGCCAACAAGCGATAAACGCTATTTTGAGACAAGGGGGATTCAGGCCAGCGGAAGGGTATTATCTGGAGGTGGTGGATGAACGGAAACCGATCCAGGAGGCAGGAGACTACCATGCCTTATATTACGCGGAGCGTATGCGCCTCAGTTCGTCTTTACGATACATCAGTGATGAGTTGGGTAGTATTCTCGAACAGTATTTTTCCGTTTCTCCACATAAGCGGACGATCGCTTATCTTGAAGATGACGGGCGAGTACGGCCCGTATTTGAAAATGGAGAAAAGGAGGGCGATACACGGGATCTCATGACCTGTCACGAGGAGACCGTCGCTTTGTTTACCCGTTTATTCATGAGGAATTATTTATACCTGCATTTACCCGCAACACTTGCGCTTGCGACCCAATCGCTCGCTTATTTCAGCCAACGACCTGTATATTCTTATTTGAAAGCCCTACGTGCGATAAGGGTAAATAGCAAAAAGGGCCACTACGCCTATATCGTAAAAAGATTGTCGCCTATGGAATTGAAGCGACATACAGTTAATTGGCGTAGAGGATCCGTCTATTTTACTCTCAGGACAACGATGGGTTATAGATATATAAATAGAGTATTCTTGTTCGGAGTGGAGGCTCTTAAAAGATTACTGAGTCACTTAAACGGGTAAGGGAACGGAATGAATCATACACTTAATTTTACGACGTAATGATATCTTTAATTACCGCGACCTATGGGCGCACGGAAGAAGTACGAACGTTATTGGGTTCTCTCGCGAGGCAGAGCTACAAAGACTTTGAGTTTATATTGGTCGACCAGAATCCGCATTTCATATTGCGGGAGATGGTCGCGGAGTACGCTTCCCGCTTAACGATCCAATATATCCGAAGCGAGGCAAAAGGGCTTTCCCTGAACCGAAATATCGGTCTGGATTATAGCCGGGGAGAGATCGTCGCTTTCCCTGATGATGATTGCTTTTACGAGGAGGATGTCTTGGAGAAGGTCATCGATGTTTTCCAGCGGCAAAAGGATATTGTTCTTGTCGCCACGGCTGTCAAGGACGCTTTTGATGGAAGGGTTTGGAAGGTTTCGGAGAGAGAGCTAATTTCACGTAACAAGACATTAAGATATTGTTTTTCAAATAATATTTTTGTCCGAAAGACGGAGGCTCGTTTCGATGTCCGTTTGGGTGTAGGTGCCTATTGGGGATCTGGTGAGGAAAGCGACTACCTGTGGGAGATCCTTGATGAAAAAGATGTCGGGATATTTCTGCGGGACACTTATATTAATCATCCATATATAGCGGATGTATTCGTTAACATCCCTAAGGCCTATGCTTATGGGTTGGGATTCGGAGCCTTGTTCAAGAAAGAGGTGGTAGGACGTAAACATTACGCTTTCCTGTTTAGGTTTATTTATTATGTACTTCGTTCGGTCGGCGGTTGCTTGCTGAGTCGGCATACGAAGTATTATTATTATACGTTGCGAGGCCGTATAATGGGCTTTGTTACATTTCCTGTATCCATGTGATGATTTATTATACGCTTCCCATATTATCTTTCGTCATAGCGTTTATTCGTCTTAACAAAAGGCGGTGTACCCCTCTTGTCGTCATTCTGCTATTGCTTTGTTTTGTCGTTGGCGCATTACGGGGCGAGGGTGTCGGAGCCGATTACTATGCCTATTTACGTATTTTCCTGCATGGGGACGAAACCATGGAGGCGGGATTCTCTGAACTTATCCGGATCATTAAGTGGTTCGGAGGAGACTATTTTCATCTGATCGTATTGGTGTTTTCCTTGTCCTTCTTTACGAAATACTATGTGTTTCGTAAGATGTCCCCCAATCCATATTTGTCTTTGATGATTTACTTGGGTTTCTGGTTCTTGTCTTATGAGATGAATGGTATCCGTCAGGGACTTGCGTTGGGATTTATTGGTGTAGCCGTTTATCACGCATGGAAGGGGAAGATGTTCTTTTATTGGATATTTATAGGGTTAGCCATATCGGTTCATAATTCGGCTTTGGTATTCCTTCCTTTTGCGTTTTTTGTGGGCAGACCTTGTACGCAAGGTATACAGCTCATATTCCTGTTCATTTATGTTGTCTTGCTGTTTGTCGATGTCTTAGATCCTTTAATAAGCAAGATTGGAGGAGATCTGTATGCGGTGAAAAAGGTCATGGATTATAGTATGGATGACTTTTACAATGGAAATATTCTTTATTCTTTTAGTACGGTTCATCGAGTCATGATCACGGGGTTAATCGTTTACGCTGTACCTCGGATGAAGATCGATGATCGACTAAAGAATATCTTTCTTTGGAGCGCATTATTTAATATGGCTATTTATCTATTGTTTGGGCAGATAGAAATCGTGGCTACTCGCCTCTCCTTGAACTATCGGTTTGTAGAATGTATGACCTTGGCAGGTTTACCCAGTTTGCCCTCACGTAAAGAGAACCGTTTGATCATAGCATATCTCTTGTTTGGATATGTCTTGATACAGGTATATTCAGTGTTATCAATTCCAGACGGAAAACTGATACCGTTCCATTTCTAGTTAATCCAATCATATGAATATATTGTTTGACCTGTCCGGTTGCAATCAACCGTACAACGCGATTACCGTATACGGTTTACGTATATTGGCCGGATTTAAAGAAAACGGCTATAAAGATATCTCGATTCTCTGTGATGCCCGGATATACGATCATGTGCACGTCACGTTTCCGGAATATCCTTGTTTGGAAATCGCTTTTGATACGGGGAGGAATCCTATGACTCTTTTGCGGAATTTCCGACATTGGAAGAACACTGTAAAGAACATAGAACATGATGTTCTTTTTGTTCCTCATGTATTTCCCCCGAACTTCTGTTTTCACAGACGGGATAAGACGGTTCTTGTTCTCCATGATTTACAGGGGTTACGAATCTATAAAGGGCTTCGCTTATGGGCTTGCCGTTTCTTTTATCCCTTGGCCTTATGGAGATGCAAGGCTTCGATTGTCATTTCCGACTTCGTGAGAGAGGACGTGCGCAAGACTTATCCGTTCATTTCTCCCCGAAAGCTAAATACCATCTATAACGGGGTTGTAGTCGATCAACTTCCCCAAAAACGGGATACGCTTCCTGTTAAAGGGAAATATTTACTGTACGTCAGTTCCTTGATGGAACACAAGAATGTGATGACCTTACTGAGAGCGTTTAATCGCCTAAAAGATAAAATTCCTCACACCTTGGTGATCATCGGAAAGACAAGGCCCGTCTGGACCGAGAAAGCGTTACCTTTTATCCAAGAAGAAAACCTTTCATCCCGGATTTACCATGTAACGAAACCTGTTTCTGACGAGACTTTGGCTCAGTATTACAATCAAGCGGATTTGTTTATCCATCCGTCCTTGATGGAGGGATTCGGATATACCCCTATCGAGGCGGCTATCTATGGTACACCGGTATTGACGAATAAGGAAACGGCTTTGTTCGAGACGACGATGGGGCTCTTGAATTATTATGAGCCGGCTACGGACGACAAGGCGATGGCGAATGAGATAGAACGCTTGTTGACGAACCCGATATCTCTTGACAGATTATCGGAAATAGCGAGCACTTTTCGGGAGCGATACGATAATACGAAGCAGGGCAAGAAAATATATGACTTGCTGATTTCATTATCCATGGATTCCAAAGGATAAGATTATATACTTAATAAGTAAACTTGATAAATCATGAACATCTATTTCATTAATCCCCCTTTCAAAGCTGAGTATGGAAAATTCTCTCGTGAGTCCCGTAGTCCGGCAATTACGAAAAGTGGGGCTTTATATTATCCTCTATGGCTGATTTATGCGGCTTTGTATTCAAGCAAACAGGGACATAATGTCTCTTTTTTGGATGCTCCAGCTAAACAGTTAAATGAGGAACAGTCTTTAAACATTATTCGGAAGACGGATAATGAGCATTCATTGTTTGTTTTAGATACAAGTACGCCTTCCATTAAAAGTGACGTTGCTTTTGCCGGGAAGCTGAAGGCATTGTATCCTCACTCGTTTGTCGTGCTTGTGGGGACTCATCCTTCGGCTTGCGCAGAAGAGACGTTGGGTTATTCGAATGCGGTGGATGCGGTCGCTATTGGGGAATATGATTGTATCGTGAATGAGCTAGCGAATGTTCTGGACGCAGGAAAGGATCTGCGGGAGGTTCGAGGGCTTTGTTTTTGGGACGGGAAGGAGTTTGTACGAACTGCGCCTATGCCACCGATGAAGAATTTGGATGATCTTCCTTTTGCCTCACAATTTATCAAGGAACATTTAAATGAGAGGGATTACTTTTTCGCTGCTGCCACATATCCCTCTATCCAGATATTTACCGGGCGTGGATGTCCCTTTCGTTGTAATTTCTGTGTCTATCCGCAAACGATGCATGGGCATGCTTTTCGGGCACGATCCGCAGAGAATGTGGTGGCCGAGTTCGAATACATTGCCGCTAATTTCCCAGATGTGAAAGAGGTAGTAATCGAAGATGATACATTTACAGCCAATAAGAAGCGAGTATTGGACATTTGTCGTTTGTTAGTGGAAAAGAAATTGAATAAACGGCTGAAATGGTTATGTAATGCTCGTGTAGACCTTGATTTGGAAACGATGTTGGCTATGAAAAAGGCCGGATGTCGTTTGATTATTCCGGGTATAGAGAGTGGTAGCCAACAGATATTGGATAACATCAAGAAAGGAACGAAGGTGGAATATTTCTATCAGTATGTTGCCAACGCTAAAAAGGCGGGTTTGTTAATACATGCTTGTTATATGGTCGGTAACCAAGGCGAAACCCGGGAAACCATGGAAGAGACTCTTCGGTTAGCGTTAAGGTTGAATACGGATACCGCCCAGTTTTTCCCGTTGATACCTTATCCCGGTACGGAGGCTTATCAGTGGGCGAGGGAAAATAACTATATAGAGACGGATTATGAGAAGTATTGTTTGCCGGATGGTACACATAACACCGTATTGTCTTTACCGGATCTTTCCGCAGGGGAAATGGTTGATTTCTGTAATAGGGCACGGAAGAAATATTATTTACGTGCCAGTTACATTTTACACAGGCTGAGAGTCGGTTTGCGTAATCCTTCAGACTTGAAACGTTCGCTTAAGGCATTCGCTAAGTTGAAACGTTATTTATTTAAATAATCATTTGTATTTTAACGTGTTGCCTCTTGTATCCATTATAACCCCGTGTTATAATGCGGCTCCTTTTATATCCCAAGCGATTGAGTCCGTATTGGCTCAATCGTTTGGGGATTGGGAGATGATTATTGTGGATGATTGTTCTAGTGATGATTCGCTCTCAATCATTCAAGAGTATGCGAGAATAGATTCCCGTATTCGATATTTACGGACGGATAAACCATCCGGTTCGCCTACGTTACCCCGTAATATGGGAATAAAGGAAGCGAAAGGACGGTATATTGCTTTCTTGGATAGCGATGATATATGGTTACCGAATAAGCTAAGCGATCAGTTAAAAGTCTTCGAGAAATCCGAGGTCGCTATTGTTTTCTCTAACTATGAGAAAGTAAGTCTAGGCGGAGAGCGATGCGGGCGTGAGGTAATAGCTCCTTGTGAGGTTGATTATCCTTTGTTATTGAAAGGGAATTGTATAGGATGCTTGACAGCCATGTATGATTCAGCCTTGACGGGAAAGATATTTTTCAAGGAAATTGGGCATGAGGATTATGTATGTTGGCTTTCTATCTTAAAGCAAGGGTATAAAGCGCAGAACACAAATACGGTGACGGCTCTTTACCGAGTTAGTGACCATTCGGTCTCTTCGAATAAATTAAAAGCCATGCGTTGGCAGTGGAACATTTTGAGAAATGAGATGGATTTGCCGGTGTATAAGGCTGTTTATTATTTTATTCATTATGCGATTAGAGCTTTTGCTAAGGCTATGAGGTGATCTTACTCAGTGAAATATTTGTATGCCTTAGATCTAGTGCTTACTCATAGACAAACTGTCTTGTAAAATAGAGGGCGATATTCTACTTCCAGCTTATGGAAAGTAAAATATCGCCCTCTATTAGTGTAGAAAAAATTGAGTATTTCATAGAGTGAAAGCTAAAATCGGAGACTTGTTCCGGAAAAAAGTTCTATCTTTGTTCGACAACAGGTGTAGTAAGAAAAAAGGTTATGACGACTATGCGTAAATTACCGATAGGAATACAGAGTTTCGAAAATATTCGGAATGAGAACTATTTATATGTGGATAAGACTGCCTTGATTTACCAATTGGTGACGAAAGGTAAGCCTTACTTTCTGAGTCGTCCTCGCCGTTTTGGGAAAAGTTTATTGATATCTACGTTAGAAGCCTATTTCCAAGGGAAAAAAGAACTGTTTAAAGGATTGGCTATCGATCAGCTAGAGCAGGATTGGAATGTTTATCCGGTATTGCATTTGGATTTGAACGCACGCAAATATGAGTCGGAGGCAGATCTGGTGGCTATATTGAACCAATATCTTGAAATGTGGGAGGCTGATTACGGCGATGAGATGAAATTGCGAGCTCCGGAAGAACGTTTTTTTTACGTGATTCGTCGTGCATGGGAACAAACGGGCAGACAAGTAGTAGTCTTGATAGACGAATATGATAAACCTCTTTTGCAAACGATTCATAACGAACCCTTGCAAGAGGCGTATCGACATATCATGAAAGCGTTTTATGGAGTGCTCAAGAGTGCGGATCGTTATTTACGTTTTGTTTTTCTTACTGGAGTTACCAAATTTGCGCAAGTGAGTGTTTTCAGTGATTTGAACCAACTCAATGATATAAGTTTAGACTATGACTATGCGACCCTTTGCGGGATTACCCATGCGGAGTTGGTCGATAATCTAACACCGGAATTAGAGCAGTTGGGACAGATGCAGTCCTTATCAAGGGAAGGGACCGTGGAGACAATGGTGCGGCAATATGACGGGTATCATTTTCATCCGAGTCGAGAAGGTGTCTTTAATCCATTCAGCGCATTGAGTGCCTTGCGGAAGAGAGAGTTTGGCGATTATTGGTTTCAGACCGGTACGCCTACGTTTCTTGTCGAATTATTAAAGAAAAGCGAGTTTGATCTGCGTATCTTGATTGATGGCGTAGAGACACAAGCTTCGGCCTTTACCGAATACCGTGCGGAACGGAATAATCCGATCCCCCTTCTTTATCAGAGTGGATATTTGACCATAAAGGAGTATGATCCCCGTTTTAAACTTTATAAACTCGAATTTCCCAATGAAGAGGTTCGCTATGGTTTTCTGAACTTTATAACTCCTTTTTATTCATCTATATCTGATGAGGAAAGAAGCGTACGCTGAAAAACTGGAGGCTAAATGCGAGGGGAAAGATTAGGAGCGTCTTTTATGTCAAATCCCATTCGTATGTAAGTGAGTTTGAGTATATTTGTGTTGACTTTAAATGTAAATAGATTATATGGAAAAACAAAAACAACAACCCCAGCGGTTGCAATCATTGGATGCCCTTAGGGGTTTTGACATGCTCTTTATTATGGGCGGTGCTTCTTTATTTGTCGCTTTGGCGACATTGTTTCCGAATCCTTTTTTTCAGGCGATAGCCGGGCAGATGGAACATGTGGAATGGAACGGATTGGCGCATCACGACACGATCTTCCCATTGTTCCTCTTTATTGCGGGTATCTCGTTTCCGTTCTCACTAGAGAAGCAACGAGGAAAAGGTATGACGGAAGGGGCGATTTACAAGAAGATCGTCCGTCGGGGGATTACCTTAGTTTTCTTGGGATTGGTATATAACGGGCTATTGTCGTTTGAATTTGACCACCTGCGTTGTGCGAGTGTGCTGGCGCGTATCGGGTTGGGATGGATGTTCGCAGCCTTGTTGTTTGTCCGTTTCGGTTGGAAAGCGCGTGCGGGGATAACGGCTCTTATCTTGGTTGGCTATTGGCTGGTGATGGCTTTTGTGCCTGTGCCGGACGCCGGTGGAGCGGGGCCGTTCACGCTCGAGGGAAATTTGGTGGGGTATATTGACCGCCTGTTTCTTCCCGGACGTTTGCACGAGACTGTTTTTGATCCGGAGGGTTTATTCTCCACCGTCCCCGCAATTGCTACGGCAATGTTGGGTATGTTCACTGGTGAATGGATTAAGTTAGGGAAAGAGGGGCTGACCGACAGAAAGAAAGTGCTTTGTTTAGTAGGAGCGGGAGCTGTATTGTTGATCGTCGGCTTGTTATGGAGCTTGGTCTTTCCGGTCAATAAGAAGCTATGGACAAGCTCTTTTGTCTGTGTAGTAGGTGCTTATTCCGTTTGGATGTTTGCTTTGTTCTTCTATATCATAGATGTATTGGGGTGGCGTAAATGGACTTTGTTTTTTACCGTGATCGGCATGAACTCTATTACGATCTATTTGGCGCAGCGTTTCATCCGTTTCTCCTATACTTCCGAGGCTATATTCGGAGGGCTGGCGAAGTTGATGCCCGAGACCGCCCAGCCTTTGGTTAGCGCTATCGCATATATCGCTGTTTGTTGGGGATTCTTGTATTTCTTATATCGCCAACGTATTTTCTTGAAAGTATAATAAACGGATGGAGAAGAAGAAATTAAATCGGTTGGAGTCATTGGACGTACTCCGTGGCTTCGACCTTTTTTGCTTAGTGGTGTTGGAGATGGTGTTGCATCCGCTGGCCCATGCGATCGATATGCCTTGGTTTAATTCTTTTATGTGGGGATTCTCGCATGTGGAATGGGAGGGATTCTCTACGTGGGATCTCGTGATGCCCTTATTCTTATTCATGGCGGGAGTTTCTATGCCTTTCTCTTTGTCTCGTTATAAGGATATGCCCGATAAGATGGCGGTATATCGGCGGATCGGGAAACGGGTGCTACTGCTTTGGGTCTTCGGTATGATGTGCCAAGGTAATTTATTGGCTTTGGACCCGGACCGGGTTTATTTGTATTCAAATACTTTGCAGTCGATCGCTATGGGGTATTTGATTGCTTCCTTGTTATTCTTGCATGTAAGGATACGGGTACAGATCGGTATAGCGGCGTCTCTTTTATTAATCTTTTGGGGAACGATGGAGTTTATTACAGTCGGTAACTATGGGGGAGGTTCGTACACACCGGATAGTAATTTGGCCGAATGGATCGATCGCACCGTACTGGGACGTTTCCGGGATGGGGCGACGGTGGAGAACGGGGAGGTGATATTCGCTACTTGGTATCGTTATACATGGATACTGAGCAGCTTGAATTTCGGGGTAACCGTGTTGACTGGGTTGTTCGCCGGATATATCCTAAAGAACAAATTATATTCCGAGCGGCTCAAATTACGGATGTTATTCGGTATTGGTCTGGGTATGGTTATCGCCGGATGGCTTTGGGGTATCGAGCTTCCCGTTATTAAGAAACTGTGGACTAGTTCGATGGTATTGGTGAGCAGTGGGTACTGTTTCTTGCTTATGGGGTTGTTCTATTATTGGATCGACTATAAAGGGCATCGAAAGTATACGACTTGGCTGAAAGTGTATGGCATGAATTCAATACTGGCTTATATGCTCACTAACGTGGTAAGTTTTAGGTGTATCGGCGAATCCTTGTTTTTCGGAACCCAGCAATATTTAGGAAATTATTATCCGGTGCTCATTGCCATGTGCAATGTATCGGTAATTTATGTACTTTTGTATGCGTTTTATAAACATAATATTTTCCTTAAAGTATAGAAACAAGAAAACTTAGATCGAAGAAAGATGGAATCAATCAAACAAATATACCGGATGGGTCATGGCCCTTCAAGCAGTCATACTATGGGGCCGATGCGTGCGGCACAAATGTTCTTGGAACGTAACCGGGGCGCTGTTCGTTTTAACGTAACCTTATATGGTAGCCTAGCGGCTACGGGAAAAGGCCATATGACGGATGCAGCTATTCTTGAGGTATTACAGCCGGTCGCGAAGACAAATATTACTTGGGAACCCAAGACTTTCTTGCCGTTTCACCCGAACGGGATGTTGTTCGAGTCGTATAATGAGAGTGGCGAGGAGCTGGATACGTGGACCGTATATAGTATCGGCGGGGGAACCTTGGCGAACGAGTCTTTCAATGAGTTGAGGACGGAGCAAGTATACGATATGCATACGATCAAGGAGATACAGGCTTGGTGTGAGAAGACTGGCCATTCCTATTGGGAATATGTTGAGCAGCACGAAGGCCCTTCTATCTGGGATTATCTGGCTGAGGTATGGGAAGTGATGCAGGATGCGGTTCGTCGTGGTCTGGAAGCGGAAGGCATCTTGCCGGGAGGTTTGGGCATTCGTCGTAAGGCTTCCGATTATATGATCCGTGCGAAAGGTTATGGCAGCAGTATCAAGAGCCGGGGAATGGTGTATGCCTATGCCTTGGCGGTGTCTGAGGAGAATGCGTGCGGTGGGAAGATCGTGACCGCTCCGACTTGTGGTTCTTGCGGTGTAATGCCTGCGGTCCTTTATCATTTGAAGGAGACGCGCGAGTTCCGGGATTCCCGTATATTGCGTGCGTTGGCTACGGCGGGCTTGTTTGGAAATGTGGTGCGTACGAATGCCTCCGTATCGGGGGCAGAGGTAGGTTGCCAAGGTGAGGTTGGCGTGGCTTGCGCTATGGCTGCCGCTGCCGCCAGTCAGTTGTTTGGTGGTACGCCCGCACAGATCGAGTATGCCGCCGAGATGGGATTGGAGCATCACTTGGGATTGACTTGCGATCCTGTTTGTGGCTTGGTACAAATCCCTTGTATCGAGCGAAACGCTTTTGCCGCCGCCCGTGCGCTTGATGCGAATACGTTCTCGAACTTCTCCGACGGAAAACACCGGGTAAGTTTTGATCAGGTGGTTGAGGTGATGCGCCAGACAGGTAATGATTTGCCCAGTCTTTATAAGGAGACCTCGGAAGGTGGTTTGGCGAAGAACATGGAGAACTCGAATAATTAAAAGATACTATTTGATTTACTAATAAATAATCTACTATTGATGATAAACGGAAAGAAAAGCCTGTTTTACACGGTATTGATGGCCGGTGCCTTGATGTCCTGCGGGGGCCCTAAACAGGCTCCAAGCGAAGAGGTAGCGAAGAGTGGTAATCCTGTATTCGAGGGTTGGTACGCCGATCCGGAGGGAATTATTTACGGGGATACCTATTGGATTTACCCGACTACGAGTGATTTATATGAGAAGCAAACCTTCTTCGATTGCTTCTCTTCCAAGGATTTGGTGAGTTGGACCAAGCATACCGCCATTCTTGATACGGCAGAGGTGAAATGGGCGAAGATCGCTATGTGGGCTCCTTCAGTAATCAACAAGGACGGTAAGTATTATCTTTTCTTTGGGGCGAATGACGTGCACGAGGGAGAGATCGGAGGTATCGGTGTTGCCGTGAGCGATCGTCCGGAAGGGCCTTATAAGGATTTGCTGGGTAAGCCGCTGATCAACGAGATCGTGAATGGGGCGCAGCCGATCGACCAGTTTGTTTTCCACGACGCTGACAATGATGAGTATTATATGTATTACGGTGGTTGGAAGCACTGCAACATGGTACGCTTGAATAAAGACTTTACCGGACTTATACCGTTTGAGGACGGAACGATTTATAAAGAGGTAACTCCCAAGGATTACGTGGAAGGCCCGTTTATGTTTAAGAAGAATGGTAAATATTACTTCATGTGGAGTGAGGGTGGCTGGACCGGACCGGATTACAAGGTCGCTTACGCCATCTCCGATTCTCCTTTTGGCCCGTTCAATCGTATCGGGGAGGTCTTGCGGCAAAATTTCGATATCGCCAACGGAGCGGGTCACCACTCGATCATGCATGTGCCGAATTCGGAAGATTACTACATCGTGTACCATCGCCGGCCGGCCGGGGTCAAGACACGTGACCACCGGGAGACTTGTATCGAGAAGATGACGTTCAACGAGGAGGGATTGATCAATCCCGTGGAGATTACGACCGAAGGAGTTGAGGCTCGCACGATCCAATAATTACTTCCGATAGAAATGAAAGGCGGGTTCGAAGGGAATCCGCCTTCCTCTCGAAAGGAATCGTATTTCCTCTCGAATGAAAAAAAGAAGGATTACATAGCAAGAAAACTTAGGTTTTACTTGCTATGTAATTTTTTTACACTACTTTTGACGCATATGTCAAACTGTAATGACAAACGATAGTGACAAAACAAAAAATAACATTTAATTATGGAAGCGAAAGACATGAATGAGATGGAGCCTCGCATCATAGAAGCGGCGAAGCGAGTGTTTGTCCGAAAGGGGTACGAGGCGGCTACTATGAGTGACGTGGCGGCAGAAGTGGGTATTGGCAGGACGGCCTTACATTATTATTATAGGACGAAAGAGATTCTGTTCGACGCTATTTTCGGGCAATTGCTTTCTTCATTGTTGCCGAACATCGATCGGGTTTTGGATGAGAAGAGTACGATGCTGGAGAAAATGCCGGTGATCGTTGATCTGTATATGGGAATTGTTCGTGCGAACCCGATGTTCCCGAATTTTGTGGTAGGCGAGTTAAACAGAGATCCGGAACGTTTATTCCAGACCGTGCTGAAAGATCCGAAAAAAATACAGCCCATCTTGCGTCTTCGTCGTCAGATAGAGGAGGAGATGGACAAGGGGCTTCTACGGAAGATGCCGGTCATAGATTTAGTTTCGACCTTGGTGAGCCTAGTGGTCTTCCCGTTGTTGATCCGCAAGCCACTAGCGGCGGCTTTTTTGGATAACGATATGGGTCGGTTTGAGGAATATATGGATAGGCGCAGGGATTTGATCGTCGAGGTAATAACCCAGCTGATGGTCCCGGATGCCAGATGATGGATTTGTTCAATTTAATAAACATATCATAGAGTATATGAGAGGTGTATATGTATTATTGTTAATTAGCCTGTTGGGTTATACCGGAAGGGTTAGCGGACAGGAATCGGTCACGATCACCCAATGTTACGAGTGGGCGAGGGCGAATTATCCGCAGATTCATCAAATGGGTTTGATCGATCAGACGGAGCGTTATAGCTTGAGTAATGTGGGCAAGGCTTGGCTTCCCCAGCTTTCGGTAAGCGGTAAGGCAAGCTATCAGAGCGACGTGACGAAGTTGCCTTTCGATGGTGATAAGATTTCCTCGCTTCTTCCCGGCTTTGAGATCCCGAGCTTGAGCAAGGATCAGTATCAAGTCGTGGCGCAGGTAGACCAAACGATCTGGGATGGCGGCAGCGCACGTTCGGCCCGTGCTTTGACCCGTGCCGAGGCGACCGCCAACCGGGAGCAATTGGAAAGTGAGTTGTATGCGCTGAACGACCGGGTGAATCAAATCTACTTCGGTTGCCTGCTGCAAGACGAGTTGATACGTCAGAACGCTTTGCTTCAAAAAGAGTTGCAGGTCAATATCGAGCGTATCAAGGCGATGATGGACAATGGCGTGGCGAATCAATCGGATCTGGAAAGTATGGAAGTGGAACTGCTGAATGCCCGCCAAAATGAGATTGAGCTAAAAGCGTCTCGTACGGTATATCGGCAGATGTTGGCGACCTTTATCAATAAACCGCTGACGGATCAAGTCGTCTTGAAGACTCCGGAGTCACCCGAGCGTTCATTGTTCACGCAAATCAACCGTCCGGAATTACGGGCCTTGGATGCTAAGAGCGAATGGATCGAGACGCAAAACAAGCAGGTAACGGCGGGCTTGATGCCTCGTATCGGAGCTTTCGTACAAGGTGGTTACGGCCGGCCGGGCTTGAACATGCTGGAGGATAGTTTCGAGCCTTATTATGTGGCCGGTGTCCGTCTTTCTTGGAATCTGGGGAAGTTGTACACGCTGAAGAACGACCGGAGGAAGATCGAGGTAAGCCGTCGCCAGATTGATGTGCAACGGGAGACCTTCTTATTCAATACCCGCCTGCAACTTTTGCGGCAAAACACGGAGATAAAGAAAATGACGGACCTGATGCGTGCCGATGACGATATCATCCGTCTGAGAACAAGCATCAAGCAGGCAGCGGAGGTGAAGCTGGAGAATGGCGTGATTTCCGTCACGGACCTGATCCGGGAGATCAACGCCGAGGACATGGCCCGGCAAACCGCCGCAGCGCACCGTGTACAGCGCTTGATGACCATTTATAATTATATGTATACAACGAATTAAATAGAGTATGACAAATACAATTAATTTATGAGACATTTGATTTTTATCAGCTTATGCAGCCTTCTATGGACGGCTTGCGGTAATACAGACAATGATTTTGACGCTTCCGGCACCTTTGAGGCAACCGAGATATTGGTATCTTCGGAAGCCAACGGTAAGATCATGGAACTGAATATCGAGGAGGGCGATCGCTTGGATGCCGGCGCCATCGTGGGTTACGTGGATAGCACCCAGCTTTTTCTGCGGAAGATGCAACTCTCTGCCAGCCTTCGCTCGGTAGATATTCGCAAGCCGGATATCCGTAAGCAGATCGCTGTCTTGGAACAACAAATCGCCACGGCTAAGACCGAGCAACAGCGACAAGAGAATTTGGTGCGTGCGAAAGCGGGTAACCAAAAGCAACTGGACGATATCGTGAATAACATCAAATATCTCCAGAAACAACTGGATGCCCAATACTCCTCTTTAAGCAAGACGACGGGAGGTGCCGACGCCGAGGCGGAAGGCCTGCAATACCAGATCATGCAATTGGATGATCAACTGATGAAAAGCCGTATCCTCAATCCCCAGACCGGTACGGTATTGGTGAAATACGCCGAGCCGGGGGAGGTGACGGCGGCAGGCAAACCGCTTTACAAGATCGCCGATACGGACTTGCTTTATCTCCGCGCCTATGTGACGGCGGATCAGTTATCCCACCTGAAACTAGGGCAATCTCTCAAGGTCTTCGCCGACTATGGGAATGATCGCCGGGAATACCCCGGTACGATCACGTGGATCTCCGATAAATCCGAGTTTACCCCGAAAGGTATCCAGACGAAGGACGAACGGGCTAATTTGGTATATGCCATCAAGATCGCCGTCCGCAACGATGGTTATCTGAAGATCGGGCAATATGGGGAGATTAAATATGAATAATGAGATTCATATAAATCATATCACCAAGCGTTATGGCGATGTCGAGGCCCTGCGGGATCTGTCGCTGGAGATCGGCTCTGGTGAGTTGTTCGGGTTAATCGGTCCGGATGGGGCGGGAAAGACCACCCTGTTCCGTATCCTGACCACGTTGTTGCTGGCCGATAGCGGTACCGCCTCTGTCTGCGGCTTGGAGGTGGTGAAAGACTTGAAGGAGATCCGTCGGCGGGTAGGATATATGCCCGGCCGCTTCTCGCTCTACCAAGACCTGACAGTAGAGGAAAACTTGAACTTCTTCGCTACGGTCTTCAATACGACGATCGAGGAGAACTACGATCTGGTACGGGATATCTATAGTCAGATAGAGCCGTTCAAGCATCGGCGGGCGGGGAAGCTGTCCGGTGGTATGAAGCAGAAGCTGGCTTTGAGTTGCGCCTTGATCCATCGTCCGGATGTCTTGTTCTTGGATGAGCCTACGACGGGGGTCGATCCTGTCTCCCGCTCTGAGTTCTGGGATATGCTGGATCGTCTGAAACGGCAAGGCATTACGATACTTGTCTCTACGCCTTATATGGATGAGGCCTCCCGTTGCGACCGTATCGCTTTGGTGCGTTCTGGGGAATGCCTATCTATCGATACGCCGGTAGGTATCCGTACCTCATTCGATAGGCGGCTATACGCGGTGCGATGCGCGTCGATGTATAAGTTGTTGGGAGACTTGCGGGAGTTCCCGGATACAAACTCGTGTTTCGCTTTTGGAGATGCTCATCATCTTACGTTGAGGAGGGATGGGGAGGATGTCATGAGGCGATTACAGGAATATCTGAAAGGCAAAGGTTATGCAGATGTAAGCATCGAACGCCTTGAGCCAAGCGTTGAGGATTGTTTCATGGCCTTGTAAGAGAGGGGATGTGTCGCATTTCCCCAAGATTCGACCTCGCGTCGGGTGCGAAGTCGAATCTTGGAAAAATACGGGGCTCGCGTCAGGCGCGAGGTCGAATCGCGGAAAAATGCGAGGGCTCGCGTCGGGCGCGAGGTCGAATCTCGGGGAAATGCGGGGCCTCGCGTTGGGCGCGAGGTCGAATCTTGGAGAAATACGGCATTGTAATTATGAAATAAGGATAAATAATGAAAGCGATAGAAGTAAAACAACTGACCAAGCGTTTCGGCATCTTCACCGCCGTCGATCATATCAGTTTCGAGGTGGAGCCGGGCGAGATATTCGGCTTCCTCGGGGCAAACGGGGCAGGGAAGACCACCGCCATGCGTATGCTCTGCGGCCTGTCGGCCCCGACATCCGGCGAGGCCCGGGTAGCCGGTTTCGATGTCTACCGGGAGAGCGAGTCCATCAAACGGAATATCGGATACATGAGCCAGAAATTCTCCCTATACGGCGATCTAAAGGTATGGGAGAATATCCGTCTCTTCGGCGGTATCTACGGCTTGTCTAAACGGCAGCTGTCCCAGAAAACGGATGAGTTGCTGGATATCCTCGGGCTGGAAAAGGAGCGGAATACCTTGGTCGATTCCCTGCCCTTGGGGTGGAAACAGAAGCTATCCTTCTCCGTGGCGATCATCCATGATCCCAAGATCGTTTTCTTGGATGAGCCTACCGGAGGCGTCGATCCCGTCACCCGCCGCCAGTTCTGGGAGTTGATCTATGAGGCCGCCGCCCGGGGGATTACGATCTTCGTCACCACCCATTATATGGATGAGGCGGAGTATTGTAACCGTGTCTCCATCATGGTAGACGGAAAGATCGAAGCGTTAGACAGTCCCTCCGCCTTGAAGCGGGATTTTAAGACAACGAATATGAACCAAGTCTTCCACGCCTTGGCTCGAAAAGCAACGAGAGGAGAATAAACGATGAAACAATTCATATCCTTTGTTAGAAAGGAGTTCTATCACATTTTCAGGGACGCACGCACGACAATGATCCTCTTGCTCATGCCCGTCATCCTGATCATCTTGTTCGGATATGCCATCACGACCGAGATCAAGCGTGTGCCGATCGCTATTTTCGACCAAAGCCGGGATGAGCTGACACTGAAGATGGCAGACCGCTTGAATGCCAGCGAGTACTTCGAGCTGTATACGACCGTCGATAGCTATGAGGACGCCGAGGCCTTGTTTCGGCAAGGAAAGGTACACGTCATAGTTGTCTTTCCCCCTCAATACGCTTCCACGGCCGATGCCCAAGTACAAGTCTTGGCGGACGCTACCGATCCGAACGAGGCGACTCAGCTAATCGCTTATTGTTCGGCGATCATCGCGGAGCAGTTGAAAGGCGAGTCGGCGGTTGAGAGTAAAGCCGTGACCCCGGTTACCACTTTGCTCTACAACCCTCAAATGAAAGGCGCCTACAACTTCGTGCCCGGCGTAATGGGTTTGATCTTGATCCTTATATGCGCCATGATGACCTCGATCGGCATCGTGAAAGAGAAGGAGATGGGAACGATGGAAGTCCTGCTGGTCTCCCCGTTGAAACCCATCTACATCATTCTGGCCAAGGCGATCCCATACCTATTGCTGAGTATGGTGAATATCGCTACGATCTTGCTGCTATCCTATTTCCTGCTGGACGTTCCGATAAAAGGCAGCCTGCTGTTGCTGGTTTCCGTGTCCATCCTGTACGCAATCGTATCCCTCTGCTTGGGCCTGCTGATCTCCACGGTAGCCGATACCCAGCAGGCGGCTATGTTGATCAGCGGTATCGCCTTGATGCTTCCGATCATGTTGTTGAGCGGCATGATGTTCCCGATAGAGAATATGCCGGATATCCTGCGATGGTTCTCCCATATCGTTCCGGCCAAATGGTATATCATCGCCGTGAAGGACGTGATGATCAAGGGGCTTCCCGCCGTGTCGATCTTGAAGGAGATCGGGATACTGTCGTTCATGGCGGTCGTGCTGGTATTCTTGAGTGTGAAACGTTTTAAAATACGATTATAAGCTATGTTACGATATTTGTTAGAGAAAGAGTTCAAGCAGATCCGTCGGGACCGGTTCATGCCGAAGATTATCTTCATCATCCCGATCATGCAGTTGATCATCTTGCCTTTCGCCGCTAATTTCGAGATGCGAAATATTAACCTTAGCATCGTGGACAATGATCATTCCGTCACCTCCATGCAATTGGTAGATAAGGTACTATCCTCCGGATATTTCCGCCTGACAGACCGGTCGGATCGTTACGACGAGGCGCTGACCTCGGTGGAGAGCAATGAGTCCGATATCATTCTGGAAATCCCCTCTGATTTCGAGCGGGACTTGGGGAAGGAGGGCAGGGCGGACGTGATGATCGCCGCTAACGCCGTGAACGGAACCAAGGGCGGCTTGGGTAGCTCCTACCTCTCCTCGATTATACAGGATTTCAATAGGGAGAAAGGTTTCGCCTCTATGGGATCGGGCAGGGGAGTGGCTTCGATTAACCTGTTCAATCCCCACTTGAGCTACAAGATCTATATGGTTCCCGGCATCATGGTATTCTTGCTGACGATTATCGGGGGATCGATCTCCGCCTTGAATATCGTGAGCGAGAAGGAGAAAGGGACGATCGAGCAGATAAACGTCTCGCCCGTACCCAAGTCCCTGTTCCTGCTGTCGAAGCTGATCCCTTTCTGGGTGATAGGCTTTGTCCTGCTGACGGTGGCGATCCTCATCGCTTGGCTGATCTACGGCTTGGTGCCGGAGGGGAGTTTCGGGGTGATCTATTTGTTCGCCGCCGTATATTTGATCGCTTTTACGGGATTTGGCTTGGCGATCTCCTCCTTCTCGTCCACGCAGCAACAAGCGATGCTTACGGCGTTTTTCTTCTTGATCATTTTCGCCTTGCTAAGCGGATTGTTCACGCCGATCAGCAGTATGCCGGAATGGGCGCAGAAGATCACGCTGGCGAACCCGGTGCGTTATTTCGTGGAGGTGATGCGTATGGTCTATTTAAAGGGGAGCGGCTTTGCCGATTTACGGGGACATTTTGTGATTGTCTGTCTATTTGCTGTTTTTTTTAATCTGTTAGCGGTAATTAGTTATCGTAAAAAGGGGTAGTTCGGAAATAAATGTTTTCTTTGTATCCCGTTTACGGATTATAAACTAATACAGCGAAAAAACATGTCATTTATCATTGTCGTACTTTGTTTGGCCTTATTGATTGTCTTGATATCCTACTTTAAGGTGGATGCTTTCATCGCGTTTCTGATCTCCTCTATCTTGGCGGGCATCGCTTTGGGCATTCCGTTGGAGAAGCTGCCGGACTCGGTGAATAACGGTATCGGGAGTATCTTGGGTGGGTTGACGTTGATTATCGTATTAGGCGCTATGCTAGGCAAGTTGGTGGCCGAGAGCGGAGCGGCACAGAAGATCGCTTCCGTGATGGTGTCGCTTTTTGGTACTAAGCATATACAATGGGGGCTGATGGTGACAGGCTTTGTCGTGGGTATTCCGTTATTTTATGGGATCGGATTTGTGTTGTTGGTGCCATTGATCTTCTCGATCGTGTATAAATACAAGCTTCCGGCGGTCTATATCGGGTTGCCGATGTTGGCGGCGTTGTCCGTGACGCATGGATTCCTGCCCCCGCATCCGTCTCCGGTAGCCTTGGTGGTACAGTTCAACGCAAATATCGGCCTTACGCTGATCTATGGCTTGTTCTTGGCGATTCCAGCTATCATTATCGCCGGGCCGGTGTTCGGCAGTCGGTTGAAACATATAAAATCCGGTCCGGTCACGTTGTTCGAGCAGAAAGAGGATAGCGGGAGATATAGCATGCCGGGCAAGGCGAATAGTTTTATCAGCGCTACGTTGCCTGTCTTTTTACTGATTATCGTGACGGTTATTCCTTATTGCTTTAAGGATATGGGCGAGATGGCGAGCGGGATAGTCTCTTTTATTGGTGCTCCTTCCATTGTAATGCTGATCGCCTTGTTGTTCGCTACATATACGCTGGGCATCCGGCAGGGACGTAGTATCAAGTCGGTTATGGCAGTCTATGGGGAGGCCGTGAAAGATATCTCTATGATCCTTTTGATCATCGCGGGTTCCGGTATCTTCAAGCAGATCATGGAGGATAGCGGGGTAAGCAATGAGCTGGCGACAAGCCTAGAGCAATTGCCCGTTCATCCGTTGATCTTGGGTTGGTTGATCTCTGCCGTGATCCGTTTGTGCGTGGGATCGGCTACGGTGGCGGCGTTGACGGCGGCGGGCGTGGTGATGCCTTTAGTTACGCAAACGGGTGCGAACCCGAACTTGATGGTTTTATCTTTAGGAGCGGGTAGCTTGATGTTCTCGCATGTCAACGATTCCGGTTTCTGGATGTTCAAGGAATATTTTAACCTAAGCATAAAGGATACGATCTGCTCATGGTCTATCATGGAGACGATCGTGTCGGTCGTAGGATTGATCGGGGTAATGATCTTAAATATGATTGTATAATAAAAGAATGATTGAGCAATGAGAAAGAGATGGCTGCTTAGTATCGTTATTATGCTTTTCCCTTTCGTCGCCTCGTTTGCGGCGGACCCGGAGGAAGGTACTTATCCAACGGTCGGGAGGCTTTTTCATATAGCACGAAGCGTGAATAAGAACTTGGTTTGTTACGATGTGAATCTGAGGGATGGTAAGCTGGATACACATGATCCCTTGAACGTTTATTGGGTCAATCGGGAAAAGCATCCGGGGGAAACCAATGGCTTGAGCTATATCCAACGGAAAATGGCTTATGGGTATAAACTGATCTCGGCGAGTGATAATGCTTGTGTATGCTCATTGACCGCTTATCCCTCCCGCCAGTTGACGATTACCAAACGTGATTCCCGCTATGTATGCTACATAACGATCAACAACCAACAGGCGATTCTCCAATCCCTCTACGTTAAAGCCAGCTCCAAGAATCCTTTAAGCGTCGAGTATGTAGAGCTACAAGGAATCTCTGTCGCCACGAATCAACCGGTAACGGAAAGAGTCAGGAAATAGATCAATATATTTTTTTACTAACATATAAATGAAAGAAATTATGAGCATGATTAACGCAGATGAGAATTTTGAGAAATTAGGGTTGACCTTACCTCCCGCACCGGCTCCGGCCGGAGTTTACAAGCCTTGTGTGATAGATGGCAAATACCTGTATCTTTCCGGTCACGGGCCTGTGCGGAATGATAAGTCCTTGATCATCGGACGTATCGGTAAGGACTTGACGATGGATGAAGGCAAACTCGCCGCCCAGCAAGTAGGACTTACCATGTTGGCGACCATCCAGGCGAACCTTGGTAGCTTCAACAAGATAAAGAGAGTGATCAAGGTATTGGGTATGGTAAATTGTACGCCCGATTTCGGAAAGCATCCTTATGTGATCAATGGCTGTAGCGAGTTGTTCGCCGCCGTATGGGGGCCGGATAACGGTGTAGGTACCCGTAGCGCCGTAGGATTCGGTTCTCTTCCCGATAATATTCCTGTAGAGATAGAGGCTTTGTTCGAATTATACGAATAAGCCATGGACGATTGGTACGTCATAAGTAATGTAGACCGGATAGACTCGCCAGCCTTGGCGTTCTATCCGGATCGTATTTCCGGCAATATCGAGTTGGCCAAGAGGATCATAGGCGATACGAACCGGCTTCGTCCGCACGTGAAGACGAATAAGGCGGCTGAGGTATCCCGCATGCTGCTGGATGCCGGAATCCGGAAGTTCAAGTGCGCTACGATTGCCGAGGCCGAGATGCTGGGGCATATTAATGCCCCCGATGTATTATTAGCCTATCAGCCGGTAGGCCCGAAGATTTCCCGCTTATTAGATTTGATAAAGGCATATCCCGCCACCCATTACTCCTGCTTGGTAGACCAAGCGGAGAATGCCCGTGCGATCTCGGCTCTTTGCGAGGCCGGGAATATCACCTTGGATGTCTTTATCGATCTGAACGTGGGAATGAATCGTACCGGAGTCCTCCCGGAGAGAGCGGAGGCGCTGGTGGATGCCATCCTGCCGCTGAAGTCTCTGCAGATTATCGGGTTGCATGGCTACGACGGACATATACATGACGCGGAGCTATCGGTACGTTGCCAAGGTGCGGATGCAGCGTACGCCTTGACCGAACGTGTGTTCCGGGAGATATCCCGCAAGTTTGCCTATCCATTGGTAAAGGTGATGGGAGGTACTCCTACATTCCCGATGTACGCGAAGCGGAAGGATTGCGAATGCAGTCCCGGCACGTTTGTGTTCTGGGATTGGGGGTATGGAAACGCTTATCCGGATATGCCGTTCAAGGTAGCTGCCTTATTGATAACTCGGGTCATTTCCGTGCTGGATGAGCATCATGTTTGCGTAGATCTTGGTTACAAGGCGGTAGCCTCGGAAAGTCCTTTGCCCCGTGTGTTTTTCTTGAACCATCCGGAGGCGAAACCTATCTCCCAGAGCGAGGAGCATCTGGTCTTGGAAGTCCCGGACAGTCGGCTCTATCCATTAGGTTCCGTATTCTATGGCATTCCCGTTCATATTTGTCCTACGGTCGCTTTATACGACAAGGCTTATGTGATCCGGGATCGTGAGGCGATCGGCGAATGGCCTATCATTGCCCGTTCACGCCGCATCACCTATTAACGGTAATCAAATTTTCAATTATCAATTATCAACTCTCAATTAATAAAATGAATAAGCCATTTATTATCGACGCCCATCTCGACCTTAGCATGAACGCTTTGGAGTGGAACCGGGATTTGCGTGAACCCCTAAAAGAAATCAATCGGAGAGAAATCGGTATGACCGATAAGCCCGACCGTGGAAACGCCACTATATCGTTTGAGGAACTGCGTAAAGGAAACGTCGGGTTAGTAGTCGCCACCCAGATCGGTCGCTATGTAGGGCCGGATAATCCACTTCCCGGTTGGCATTCCCCGGAACAAGCTTGGGCGCAGACCCAAGGCCAACTCGCTTGGTATAAGGCGATGGAAGAGGAGGGCCAGATGGTCATGATCCGGGATAAGAAGGCCTTGGAAGCGCATCTGGCTCTTTGGAAAGACGGTGAACCCGCCGACAAGAAGCCGATCGGTTATGTATTAAGTATCGAGGGCGCCGACTCGTTCATCACGGTGAATCATGTGGAAAGGGCGTATGCTTATGGCTTGAGGGCGGTTGGCCCGGCACATTACGGCCCCGGAAGATATGCCAACGGTACGGATTCTACCGGTCATCTGAATGCCATGGGGAAAGAGTTGTTGCGTACCATGGATCGCTTGGGTATGATTCTTGACGTGACCCATTTATGTGATGAGGCTTTCTGGGATGCATTGGATTTGTATAAGGGACCGATTTGGGCGAGCCATAACAACTGTCGGGCCTTCGTAGATCACAACCGCCAGTTTAGCGACGAGATGATCAAGGCGTTGATAGAGCGTGGCGCCGTGATCGGTATCGCCCTAGACGCTTGGATGATGGTACCGAACTGGGTGCGAGGCGAGTCTACTCCAAGAGGCATGAACTGTGGTATGGAGATTATGGCGAACAATATCGATCATGTCTGCCAATTGGCAGGAAACGCGAACCATGTGGCTATCGGCAGTGATCTGGATGGTGCTTTCGGTACGGAGCAATGCCCGTATGACCTAGTAACGATCGCCGATCTCCAAAAGATATTCCCGATCCTTCAATACCGTGGCTTTACGGACGATGCTATCAACCGTATCGCCTCTGGTAACTGGATTGAGTTCTTACGGAAGCATTTGCCGGAATAAGCTACTGCAACCCGGATTGCAGCGTCACTGCATCCGCATCGCGGTAAAAAGACAAACAAGGTGAGTCTATTTTATATCTGCAATACCAAGACGAACCGGCATCCCTTCTTATATTCCTTATCGATAGATAGGGTTCCGTTTAATTTACTAGCCATCAGTGCGCAGATGGGTAATCCCAAACCATCGCCTTGCGCTAGATCCTTCGCCTCATTGAATGGCTTGAATAAGTTCTCTTTTAGATCATCCGGTATGCCTGTACCATTATCGGTAATGATAAATTGGCAAACATGAGCGCCTTTCCGTTTAAATTCCAGACGGATGTTACCGCTGGAAGTATATAATGCGGCATTCTTTAACAAATGTAATAAGACTTGCTCCAGATGCTCGGCGTTCGTCTTAATCTCCAATTGGGGCACGTCTGTTACGAGATTGACCTCCGGTTGAATATCCCCTTTAACCTTCTCCACGATTTTCTTACTGAAGTTTCCTACATTAAAAGAACTAACCTCATACGGTTCCATCAACGTATTCTCCAAGGAGGAAAGCTCTTGGATATGAACCGTAAACTGTTTCAAAGCCTCTACCCGTGTCCATACATCCTCGGCCTGCTTCGGAGCTACCGCCTGTAATTCCTTGGCGGATGCGCTAAGCTTGTTCAAGGTAGGCTCCATCTGAACCGATATGTTTTGGATGAATTGGGCTTGTTGTTCGCTATGCTCGTTTGTCGTCTGGATGATTTTCTTTAATTTCTTGTTCAGCACAATAAAGCGTAATAGAAGGAATCCTAAGAAAAGCAAGGCGGCTATTAGGATTACCACGAATGTGATAAGTCCGACAATCATATATTGCTTAACAGACAATTTATCGTCTTTCTCCTGTATTGTCTGTAGGCTCTGATCGTATTTTTGCTGTAATGCCCCTAGTTTATCCTCTGCCGTAAGAGCCTTTACGGAATCCGTCCATACGATGTATTTGTCGTAGGTACGTTCCATCAGTGGGGCGTTGTTTGCCTTACGAGCGATAGAGATCAGGTTCCGGTAGCAATCGTTCACCTTCTCATATTCTTTTTTCTCCTTATACTGGTTGATCAGTTTCTGGAAAGCAGCATCCCCCTGCTCGTTTTGCCCGAACGTATAATAATAACCTGCTTGGGTATATAATAAATTGTTCGATAACTTCTCATCGCCCGCTTGGCTGGCCAGATTATCTAATGTATTGAGTTGAACTTGCGCTTGGGCGGCGTTCTTTAGCTTAATATACATTTCCAACCGCTCTTTCGTTACTTGGAAGCGTTGCTCATAGAGCGATTTCTGCAACTTCTGTTCCTCGGTTAAGATGAATTGGTTCATCTGGCGGCAAAGATCGAATGCCTCTTGGTAATAATTCTCGCGATAATATAGATAAGCCGCCTGCGTACCGGCATCGATCGCTTGTTTGTAATCACCTTTTTGGGATAAGCTCTTGTAAGCTTGTAAAAAAAGATAACGAGCTTTGGTGTAGTCTTTTTTTTCCAGGCTGCTTTGTGCCTGTGTCATAAATTGATTCGTCGTGTTTTGCGCCTGTGTGACCGGACAGAGACAAAGTACAAGAGAGAGTAAAAGATAAGTGATCCTCATAACTTAAAATTTTAATTTGAAGTAAAAATATGTATTTACTAGGATTAAAGCAAAATATATCTGGGGAAAATAACCGGGATATTACAAATAGATGCGATTCTCTCAAGGAGGCTCGATCAAGTAGAATGAATCTATTTAAAGTTTATCGAGTTATTGCCATTTGATTTTTTATGTCTATGTTTGCAAATATCTTGACGCTAAGGGAGATGGAATAATGGATAAAACTATAGACGATTTGTTTATTCTAAAACTGATAAAAGCTGGTGATAGACTGGCTTTTAAACATCTGTTTGAGTTATATTTCACTCCTTTATGCCGCTTCGTACATTTATATATGAAGAAACCGGGAGCCGCCGAGGATATCGTAGTCGATATCTTTGCCAGCTTTTGGGAAAGACGGGAGACCTTACAAATCCAGATCACGTTGAAAGCCTATCTATTCCAGTCCGCACGGAATAGGGCCTTGAATTACCTAAGAGATAACGAGCGTTTTATCTCAACGGACGATTTTTCCTCTTTGGAACGTTTCGAGAATGACGAGACATTAGAAACTCAAGAGTTGCAACGCCTGATTCATGAGGCTATTTTCTCCCTTCCCCCGAAATGCCGTGATGTATTCAATAAGAGCCGTATGGACAACCTTTCAAATAAGGAGATAGCGGAGCAAATGAATATAAGCGTTAAAGCCGTGGAAGGGCATATTTCCAGAGCGTTAAAACAGATCCGGGCCTATTTGGGGGATGCCTATCACTACTTATGGTGATTTTATTTCCACAAGATTAAAAAAAATAATGAAAACTATGTAGGGTTATCGTCATTTGATGTGTCACACTAGAAAATGGCACTTCATGAATAAACATATACCATGGCAATTAATTATATCTCGTCTGAAGGATGAACAAGATGAGAGAGGTGAGAAGTTGTTCGAGGAATGGCTTCAAGGGGAAGGGAATGCTCATTTATATCAAGAACTAGAGGGATTATGGAGAGAGATCCGGGAGGAGGCTTCATCCTATACGCCGGATACCGCTTTTTATTGGCAACAACTGGAAAGTCGTATGTCCCAAGAGAACAAGGCTCCTAAAGTCGTCTCTATCTGGAAATTCCGTATGGCGGTAGCCGCGGCTTCCATATTATTGATCATTTCGTTGACCTTCTCTTTCTTGTATACTGGAGGAGACCGGGCCGTTTATTCCAATAAGTTGTCTTATTCCGCTTTAAGCGGTAAGTCGAGGATCGTATTGCCGGATAGCAGCGTTGTTTGGTTGAACTCCGGTTCTACCTTGGAGTATGCGGCAGATTTCATGGAGAACCGGGAAGTGGCTTTGAACGGCGAGGCCCTGTTTGACGTGACGAAAGACAACCGGCATCCTTTCGTGGTCTTGGCCTCGGAGGTGAAAGTAAAGGTACATGGTACCTGCTTTAACGTGAACTCTTATCCAAAGGAAGAAAACATTCGGGTGACCCTTTTCCGGGGTTCAGTCTCTTTGGAGGCCGGAGGTAAGGAGGCTTATCTGTATCCGGGGGAGATCGCCGCTTTGAATAAAAGGGATAAGACCTTGAATATAACCTCCGCCGATATGTTTTACGAGTCTTTCTGGGCAAGCGAGAGTGTGCGGTTTGAGGCGAAGTCGTTACGGTACATAACTCGTTATCTGGAGAAATGGTATAATGTTAAGATCGAGGTAGATCCTACCATCCCGGATTCACAAGCCTATACGTTCACAATCAAGGATGAGTCACTGGAAGTGATCTTACGGATCATGTCGCGCATAAACCCGATCGCTTATACGTTCGACGAGGATGATCACGTACAAATAATGCATGTTGAACCTTCTAAAAAGTAATGCCTATGAGATAATCCCAATGACATAAGACAACAAAAAAGGCTTAAGCGGTAACTTAAGCCTTTCGGGGACAAATCCCTAATCCAAATTAAAATCTAATTACAGCTTGTTCAAATTTGGCCGTTTGTCTAAAGCTGTAAGGATGTTAACTTTAAATACTTCGCAAATATATGAATAATAAAAGACAATTTGTGAAAGGAAGAAATTGTTTGTATGCGATATTCTTTCTTCTATTCTTTTCTTTACGTTTGTTAGCTGTTGAAGCCGTCGACAAGAAGATATCAGTTTCATTTTCGAACCTACCGTTGAAAGAGGCGATCCATGAGATTGAGGTCGCTAGCGGTTATACGTTCTTTTATGACGGTAACAAGATAGACTTGACTCAAAAGGTAAGTTTGAACGTCTCGAATCAGCCTATAGAGTCTGCCTTAAATTCAATGCTAAGGACCACGGACCTCTCTTTTGAGATCACCAGTAAGCAGATCGCTTTGTTTCCGAGACAAAATGCAAGTGCGTCAGCCGGTAAACCTTCCCGCAAGATAACCGGTACGATACTAGATCCTTTGGGTGATCCGGTAATCGGGGCGAATGTCGTGGTGAAAGGTACGACGAACGGTACCATAACGGACATGGATGGAAATTTCTCGGTGGAGGCTTCGGACAATGATATCTTGCAAGTCTCTTATATCGGTTTTATGCCTCAGGATATCGCTGTTAAAGGGAAGAGCGAGCTGACCGTGACGATCCGTGAGGATACCCAGAAATTGGATGAAGTAGTCGTGGTTGGTTACGGTACCCAGAAGAAGGTGAATCTGACGGGTGCGGTGGAACAAGTGACGAGTGAGGTGTTCGATAACCGTTCCATCTCAAACGTTACCCAAGCGCTTCAAGGTACGATCCCTAATCTGAATATCTCGATGACAGATGGTAAACCAAATCGTACGGCGGAATATAATATACGTGGTACGACCTCTATCGGACAAAAGGGTAGCGCCTTGATATTGATCGATGGCGTGGAGGGTGATCCCAGTATGTTGAACCCGAATGATATCGCCAGTGTATCTGTCTTGAAGGATGCGGCTTCGGCTGCCATTTACGGCGCGAGAGGCGCATTTGGTGTCGTATTAATCTCGACGAAGAATCCGTCCAAGGACAAGACTTCCGTGACGTACTCGGGTAATTTTACGATGAAATCTCCGACGAAGGTACCGGATGTCGTTACCGATGGATATACATACGCTAAATACTTTAATGAGGCGTGGAGCGCTTATTACGATTATTCCCAAACTCCACAGAACATTAATAAGACCTTGAAATTCTCTCAGGAGTATCTGGAGGAACTGGAGCGTCGTTCCGGCATCTCGGGATTACCGGAGGTAGAGATCGGTCCGAATGGGGATTATGTATATTATGGAAATACGGATTGGTACAAGGAATTGTATAAGAAATCTACGTTCGCTACGGATCATAATATTTCCGTGTCCGGAAGTAGCGGCAAGACCAGTTTCTATGTAACGGGCCGTTATTATGGGCAAGATGGATTGTTCCGATATAATACGGACGACTATAAGTTGTTCAATATGCGTGCGAAAGGAGCGGTGCAGGTATTTGATTGGTTGAAGGTGGAGGACAATTTGGAGTATTCCAGCATGACTTATCATAATCCGTTGAATGTAGGTGAAGGTGGCGGTATCTGGCGTAATATCGCGGATGAGGGGCATATTTTGGCTCCGATGTTTAACCCGGATGGTACCTTGACGCACTCTGCCGCTTATACGGTTGGTGATTTCTGGTACGGAAAGAATGGTATCGATACCGAGCAAAGGATCTTGAAGAATACGGTGAGCGCTACGGCTAGTTTCTTGAAGGATAAATTGCGTATCAAAGGTGATTTTACGTTCCAGAACAATGACAACGACCAAACCCAGATCCGGGTACCGGTGCCGTTCAGCCGCCGTCCGGGTGTGATTGAGTACGTAGGTTCTTCCAAGAATGATATCCAGAATACGAATAAGACGACTAGTTATCTGGCTAGCAATATTTACGGAGAATACGAGGATACCTTTAAAGAAGTGCATTATTTCAAGGCGATGGTAGGATATAACTACGAGGAATCCCGTATGAAGAATGTAAAGGTATTGAGAAACGGATTGATCTTTGATGATGCCGAGGATTTGAATATGGCCTTGGGACAAACGATTAATACCGAGGGTGGTTATTCCAAATGGCGTATATCCGGAGGTTTCTTCCGTTTGAATTATGTCTTTAATGATCGTTATCTATTGGAAGTGAATGGTCGGTTAGATGGTTCTTCCAAATTCCCGTCGGATTCTCAATATGCGTTCTTCCCATCGGTCTCTGCGGGTTGGAGGGTTTCGCAAGAGCCGTTCTGGAAGGTTCCCGAGGAAATCTTCTCGAATCTGAAGGTACGTGCCTCTTATGGTTCCTTGGGTAATGGTAATATTGATCCGTACTCATTCCAAGAGTTATTTAAGATCAAGCAATCCAGTTTGGTGTTGAATGGCATACGTCCGCAGTATACGGACCAGCCGGCGGTTATTCCGTTGGGCTTGACTTGGGAGAAATCTACGACCTTGAACCTTGGTCTGGACTTTGCTTTCCTATCGAACCGTTTGCAATTCTCGGGCGATATCTATCAACGGAAAACAACCGATATGTTTACGGTGGGTATGTCATTGCCGGCGGTGTTCGGTACGGATGTGCCGAAAGGTAACTATGCGGATCTTACGACAAAAGGTTTTGAGTTGAGTGTCTCTTGGCGGGATCAATTCCAGTTGGCAAGTAAACCGTTCAATTACGAGGTTCGTTTCACGCTCGCCGATTACCAGTCAACGATTGATAAATACAATAACCCGGAAAAGAAACTGGGCGATGATTACTATTACGAGGGTATGAAGGTAGGTGAGATCTGGGGATACGAGACTGAAGGTTTCTTTACCTCGCAAGCTGATATCGATAGCCACGCTAAACAACCCTATTTCTACGCGGGTGCTACGGCTGGACAATGGCTTCCGGGCGATATCAAGTTCAAGGACTTGAACGGCGATGGCGTGATTGATTATGGAAACAATACGGTGGATAATCCGGGTGACCAGAAGATAATCGGTAATAGCGAGCCTCGTTTCATCTATGGTATCAATTTGAGCGGTGATTGGAATAACTTCTTCGTCTCCGCTTTCTTCCAAGGTGTAGGTAAACAAGATTGGTGGCCGGGATCGGAAGCCTCTTATTTCTGGGGTATGTATAATCGTCCGTATAATGATATGCCTAAATCTCATTTGGGGAATATCTGGACGGAGGAGAATCCGAATACCTATTTCCCCCGTTTGAGAGGATACTCCTCTGAGGAGCCTTATGCCGAGTTGAACTTGAAACAAACCCGTTACTTACAGAATATCGCCTATATACGTATGAAGAATATTCAGTTAGGGTATACTTTGCCGAAGAGCTTTATCTCGAAACTAAGGATGCAGAATGCCAAGGTATACGTCTCGGGCGAGAATCTTTGGAGTTGGTCTCCTTTCTATAAATATTCTAAAGACTTAGACGTTGAGGCGGTCAGAGGTTCTGACCGGGATTTAACGGAGGGTACGTCGGGTAATGGATATAGCTATCCGATATTGAAGAGTGTTAGTTTTGGTTTGTCAGTTACATTCTAAAAAGTGCTATAGTATGAAAAAGACATTAATATATATCATCAGTGTGATAGGTTTGTTCTCTTGCGATTTGGATGAGGTTCCTGTTTCAGAGGTTTCCAAGGAACCGGTTTTCAGTACGGAGAATGGATTGGAATTATATGCGAACTCGTTCTATGAGATTTTACCGACTCCATCGGCCGCTCACCAAGCGGATAATATGTGTGATTATGCGGCGAGGGCGTTGGTTCCTAATTTTATATTGGCGGATGCCTATGGTCCTCAACAGAGCGATGGCTGGGATTGGGAAAAGCTTCGGAACATCAATTACTTTATCCAGAATTGTACGGACCCACGGGTATCGGAAAGCGTTAGGATGAATTATATAGGTTTAGCTCGTTTCTTCCGTGCTTGGTTCTACTTTGATAAGGTGAAACGCTTTGGCGACGTGCCTTGGATCAATAAGGCGATGGAGGTGGATGACCCCGATCTGTATGCGGCAAGGGATTCGAGAACCTTGGTGATGGATTCGGTCTTGGCTGATTTGGATTTCGCTTGCGAGCATATTACCTTGACGAGTGATCAGACCAGTTCCTTGATCACGAAGTATGTAGCTCAGGCTTTCAAGTCGAGAGTATGCCTGTTCGAGGGGACGTTCCGTAAGTATCATACGGAATATGGGCTGAAAGAGTCGGCGAATGCTTGGCTGAACGAGGCGGTTAAAGCGGCAGAGGATGTGATCGCTAACTCTGGTTTTAAATTGTATACGGCAAACGGTACGACGAAATCGTACCGGGATTTGTTTATCAGTGTGAAGCCGGTGACTACGGAGGTTATGCTTGCCGCTGTTTGTGATAAGTCCTTGAGCGTATTGAATGACGCTAACTGGTATTGGACAAGCGCTACATATGGTCCCCGTCTGAATTTGATCCGTACGTTCGTGAATACTTATTTGATGGAGGACGGTACTCCTTTTACGGACAAGGAGGGATATAAGACCATGGTCTTTATGGATGAGGTGAAGAATCGTGATAAACGTTTGCAACAAACCATCCGTATGGGGGATTATAAGCGTATTGATGGGGGGGTGCAAACGCCCGCTCCTCCGATCTTCTCTTATACCTATACCGGTTATCAACCTATTAAGTATTGCCTGGATGATGTGTTTTATGATAGCGGTGCGAATAATGATAATTCGATTCCTTTGATTCGTTTCGCCGAGGTATTATTGAACTATGCGGAAGCGAAAGCGGAGCTTGGAGTCTTCACGGATGCGGATTGGGAAAAAACGATCGGTGCTTTACGGGGTAGAGCGGGGATAACAGGAGGTTTGACAGCTAGACCGACAAAGGCTGATCCTTACCTGCAAGCGAATTATTTCCCGGAAATAACAGATCCCAGTTTGCTGGAGATCCGTCGTGAGAGAGGTATCGAATTGGTATTCGAGGGTTTGCGTTTCAGTGATTTGTTACGTTGGAAAAAAGGGAATCTGATGACAATGCCTTGGAATGGTTTCTATGTCCCGGAATTGGATAAGCCGATGGATTTAAATGAAGATGGTATCTTGGATGTATGTTTTACGATGAATGAGAACGTGGAGAACCCGATATCGGGAGTGACCTACGTGGTCGTTTCCGAGATGAAGGCCGGTAAGGTAAATCCGCAGCGTTTATCAGGGAATACGAAAGGAGAATTGACTTGGTTGAATAATATTCCCCGGGTATGGGAGGATAAGCATTATCTATATCCTATTCCGGACTTGGATATTATCATGAATCCGAACTTGACACAAAATCCGGGTTGGTAACTAAAAAAAGAATGAATCATGAAAAAGTTAATTATATTCGTGTCATTGCTGTTCTTGGCGATGGCTTATGGAAAAGCGGAAGATAAGGAGGTCTTAAAGATCGCTACTTTTAATTTGAGGATGGATACTCCATCCGATGGGGAGAACGCTTGGTTTCACCGGAAAGATATGGTGAATGACTTAATCCGTTTTTATGGTTTCGATTTATTCGGGACTCAAGAAGGATTTACGCATCAATTAAACGATATCTTGCGGTTAAGCGACTACCGGTTTATTGGTGTAGGACGGGATGATGGAAAAGATGCCGGAGAGCACTGCGCCATATTTTATCGTTCAGATCGGTTCAAGGTGTTGGATCAAGGTGATTTCTGGTTATCGGAACATCCCGAGAAACCCGGTAGAGGTTGGGATGGTACTTGCTGTAACCGGATTTGTACTTGGGGGAAGTTTGAGGACTTGAAGAACCATAAACAATTTTATTTCTTTAATGTACATTATGAGTACGAGGGAGATGTGGCCCGTAGGGAATCTTCTAACTTAATGATCTCACGGATCAAAAGTATCGCCGGTAATCAGCCTGTATTCCTGACAGGCGATTTCAATGCGTTTCCTACCGAAGAACCGATCCGTATTTTAAATGATAGCGGTTTCTTGAACGACTCTTATAAGATCACCAAGGAAGCCCCGTTCGGTCCGGTCTGTACCTATCACGGATATGATAGTACGATCAAGACAGAGGAGCGTCTGGATTATATCTGGGTAACCGACAGTATCCAAATTGATAAATACGGTGTATTAACGAACACATTATACGGACATACACCTTCGGATCATTTCCCGGTGATGGTCGTGGCTGAGTTCTAATATTATCTCAATGTGTCCGATCCCTGAATTCCGAGGGTGTAACCCCTTCTTTCTTCTTAAAGAATGTGGAGAACTGGCCGGCATTCTCGAAATGCAGGCTATAGGCGATCTCGGAGATCGTCAAAGGGGTGCTAGTCAGAAGCTCTTTCGCACGAAGGAGCTTCTGTTGTAATTGATATTGGGCGGGGGAGACGCCGGTGTATTCTTTAAACATCCGGCGAAACCATGAATAACCTAAACCAAGACGGGCAGCGATCTCTTCCGGACTTAATGGGTCCTCGATGTTCTCCTTCATTAATATACGTGCCTCGTTGATTTTATCTACGACATAGGTGTTCGTGAAGGAGTTGTTCTTTTCCTTATAATATACGGAGCCTAATATATGAAGCACGATACTGGAGATCATCTGTTGGTAACCGGATTTCTCCTCCGAGGCGAACTTCAGTATATCCTCATAAAGTCCGACGATCGTAGCGCTCAGCCCGATCCGGTGTAGCGGCTCTTCCTTGGTAAAGAATTTCTTCTCCACACGTTTATCGATATGAATGCCCCGGAAACCTACCCAATACTCATCCCATCCCGTTTCCCGGTCCGGATAATAACTATGCCATTCCCCGGGGAAAAGGAGGATCATCGTCCCTGCGTTTATCTTTTGCGATTTACAAGACTGGGAGGAAAAGTACCCGCTACCTTTCGTTATATATACCAATTGATACTCATTCAGGATGCGCCCGGTCTGAGGCTTGAAATTATACTTCTCCGGATGCCGGGAAAGTGGATAGGCGCAACCCGGCGGGATGAATTGATATCCGACCGTCGTGACGACGATTCCCCATTCCTCATCCGTAGCGCTGATCGTCAAGTAACGTAGTAAATCATTCCGCAGTTCGTTCATGTCAGATTTGAAAGGTTTAAAATCATTTTCGTAAGCAAATATAGCAATAATGCTTCTACTTTTGCTTTCGTCAAACAAATAACTTTGTTAAGCCATGAAGGAATATAATTTTCTAGCCTTTGATATAGGGGCTACCAGTGGACGGGCCGTGCTCGGGACCTTAAAGGATGCCAAATTTGAAATGAAAGAGATCCATCGGTTCCCGAATCCGATGGTGGAATTACACGGACGGTTTTATTGGGATATCTATCATCTTTATACTTCTCTTATAGAAAGCTTGACGATATGCGCCCGGCAAAGAATCCGGTTGCACTCGATCGGAATAGATACATGGGGGGTGGATTTTGGGTATGTGGCTTTGGATGGCTCTTTATTGGGCTTACCTCGTGCTTACCGAGATCCTTATACGGACGGCGCTCCCGAGGACTTTTTCAAACGGATTCCCAAGGAAGAGGTCTATAAGCGGACAGGTATTCAAGTGATGCCGTTTAATAGCTTGTTCCAGCTTTTCAGGGCGGGGCAAGACTCGTTTATACCGCAGGAAGTGGCGGAAAAGATATTATTCATACCGGACCTTTTGGCTTATATGTTGACGGAGCGTATGGTATGTGAATATACGATCGCTTCCACGTCTCAATTATTGAACCCGGAAACCCATAAATTCGATTACAAGCTCTTGGAGGCCGTAGGTGTATCTCCTACTTTGATGTGTCCGGTGGTGATGCCGGGGACGTTGATCGGGCGGTTGAGCGAGCCGATCGCCCGTAAGACAGGAATCGGGGAAATCCCGGTAATCGCCGTGGCCGGTCACGATACGGCGTCGGCGGTAGCCGCTGTTCCTGCTTCTTCTCCTAATTTCGCTTACTTGAGTAGCGGTACTTGGAGCTTGATGGGTATCGAGGTGGAGAAGCCGATCATCAACGAGGTCTCTTTCAAGAATAATTTCACGAATGAGGGGGGTATCGAGGGTACGACTCGCTTTTTGAAGAATATTACAGGTATGTGGATCTTGGAACGTTGCCGGGAACAATGGAAGCGGTCCGGATTGGATTATTCGTACGATGATATGGTTCGGATGGCGGAGTTGAGCGAATTTACTTCTTTGATCAATCCGGATGATCCTCGTTTCGCCAATCCTGAGAGTATGCTACGTGAGATCACGGCCTATTGTGAGGAAACCGGACAGGCTGTTCCCGCTTCGGACGCCGATTATGTACATTGTATATTTTATAGCTTGGCGAATCGTTATAAAGAGGTGCTGGAAATACTCAAATCGATGTCGCCACATCCGATTGAACGATTGCATGTGATAGGTGGTGGCTCTCGGAACGATCTGCTGAATCAGTTGACAGCCAACGCTATCGGTATTCCCGTATTGGCAGGCCCGTCTGAGGCGACAGCCATTGGAAATTGCTTGATACAGGCTAAGTCGGCAGGATTACTGACGGATTGTTGGGAGATGCGAAGACTGATAGCCACCGCATTCCCTCCCAAGGAATTTTATCCGGAAAGGTGATACACATTCAAATCATATAAATTTAAAAACATCATACCATGACAAAAGACAGTTTAATTCAACAGGCATTTGAAGTAGCGGCAGAACGTTATGCGGCCGTAGGTGTAGACGTTCGTAAAGCTTTAGAGGATATGAAGAAAATATCCCTATCCCTGCATTGCTGGCAGGCCGATGACGTAAGCGGTTTCGAGAACCAAGGCGGCTCCTTGACCGGTGGTATACAAGTGACCGGCAATTATCCGGGACGTGCCCGTACTATCGACGAGTTGCGCCGGGATGTATTGAAGGCGAAATCCTATATCCCCGGTAATCATCGGCTTAGTCTGCATGAGATCTACGGGGATTTCCAAGGGGAGAAAGTAGACCGTGACGAGGTAGAACCCCATCATTTCGAGAGCTGGATACAATGGGCGAAAGAGAATGATTTCAAGCTAGACTTCAACAGTACCTCTTTCTCGCACCCTAAAAGCGGAGATTTGACCTTGGCGAACCCCAGCGATGATATCCGTAACTTCTGGATCGAGCATACGAAGCGTTGTCGCTGGATCAGCGATGAGATGGGTAAAGCCCAGAACGATCCTTGTATGATGAACCTTTGGATACATGACGGGAGCAAGGAAGTACCGGCCAGCCGCTTACGTTATCGCCGTATCTTGGAGGAATCGCTGGATGAGATATTCGCTACCGAATATAAATGGATGAAAGATTGTATCGAGGCGAAACTCTTCGGTATCGGTCTGGAAAGTTATACGGTAGGTTCCTATGATTTCTATTTGGGTTACGGGGCGAAAAAGAACAAGATCGTTACCTTGGACACCGGCCATTTCCATTTGACGGAAAGTATCGCCGACAAGGTTTCCTCGTTATTGCTGTTTACGCCCGAGATCATGTTGCACGTAAGTCGTCCGATCCGTTGGGATAGCGATCATGTCGTGATCTTGAATGACGATGTACAGGATTTAGCTCGTGAGATCGTGCGTTGCGACGCCTTGGACCGGGTACATATCGGTTTGGATTATTTCGACGCTACCATCAATCGTATCGGTGCTTATGTCATTGGTAGCCGTGCCACGCAAAAAGCCTTTATGCTCGCTTTGCTGGAGCCGATCGCCTTGCTTCGCCAGTACGAGGATGAGGGTAAGTATTTCCAGCGTCTTGCCTTGCAGGAGGAAGCGAAGAGTCTGCCTTGGGGGGCGGTTTGGGATATGTATTGTCTACAAAGTGGGGTCCCCGTAGGAGAGTCTTATATCGCTGAGATCGAGAAATATGAGTCCGACGTTACCTCAAGACGGCAATGATAGAGATCGGGATCGGGTTGTTGATCATTGCGATCGGCAGTTTCGGGCAGAGTAGCTCGTACGTGCCGATCAATAAGATCCGGGATTGGAGTTGGGAAAGCTTTTGGTTGGTGCAAGGTATCTTCGCTTGGTTGGTTTTCCCTTATCTCGGAGCGATGTTGGCGGTACCGGAAGGGAGTACCTTGCTGGAACTATGGCGTTCGCCGGGTAGCTTGGGAGCGGTTATCTATGGCATGCTCTGGGGCGTCGGCGGGTTGACTTTCGGGTTGAGTATGCGTTATCTGGGCGTAGCTTTGGGACAGAGCATCGCCTTGGGTACATGCGCCGGTTTCGGTACGCTCTTCCCGGCTTTGTTTGGTGGAACGAATCTGTTTGAGGGAACCGGATTGATCCTGTTGACCGGTGTTTGCATTACCTTGGCAGGTATCGCCGTGATCGGTTACGCCGGAAGCCTGCGGGCCCGGAATATGAGTGAGGAGGAGAAGAAAGCGGCGGTGAAGGATTTTGCCTTGACTAAGGGCTTGGCGGTAGCCTTGCTTGCCGGTGTGATGAGCGCCTGCTTCAATTTGGGTTTGGAATCGGGAAACGAGGTGCTGGCGAAAGCGAGAGAGGCGGGAGCTAGCGATCTGTTCGCCTTGAATCCCGTGATACTGTTGGTTACTTTGGGCGGCTTTTGTACGAACGCTGTGTATTGTATTTTCCAGAACGTGAAAAACGGGACGGGCAAGGATTATTTCTCGGTATCGGGAGGTACATTGCTGAATAATGTCTTATTTTGCGCTTTGGCAGGCGTGCTTTGGTACTCGCAGTTCTTCGGACTGGGGATGGGAAAGAGCTATTTCTCGGATTCCCCGGTTATGCTGGCTTTCTCGTGGAGTATCCTGATGTCGTTGAATGTTATTTTCAGTAATGTCTGGGGCATCTTATTAAAAGAATGGAAGGGCGTGGATCGCCGGACGATCGTGGTATTGATTACCGGCATGTGTATCTTGATCCTTTCCTTATTATATCCGAATATAGTTTAATTAAAATAGACATGATAATACTAAGAAACAATGAACGCCTGATGGCGGAAATAGATCGTATCGCCGAGGTCGCCGGCTATTTGTGGACCAAGGGTTGGGCTGAGCGAAACGGCGGGAATATATCGGTGAACCTGACTACTTTATTGAGCGAGGAGGAGAAGGCGTTGCCGGCTTTGGTTTCCTCGATTCCCTTGCAAGAGGCGATGACGGCCTTATGCGGGCACGTCTTTTATGTGACGGGTACCGGAAAACGGATGCGTTACGTGGCGAAAGATCCTTTCGCCAACGGCTCTTTGATCCGTATCGCCGCCGATGGGAAATCGTATGATATCCTAGCGGAGCAACCGATCCAACCGACTTCCGAGTTGCCTTCCCATTTGTTGATGCACAATTTCTTGCGTGCGAAGGGACGGGATAACCGGGTGGTATTGCATACGCATCCGACGGATATTATCGGCATGACGCATTGTAAGCCGTTCTTGGATTCGGAGAAGATTACCCGCACGTTATGGAGTATGATCCCGGAATGTCGGATTATCGTGCCGAAAGGGGTCGGTATCGTTCCTTACGAGATACCGGGCACTTTGGCGTTGGCGCACGCTACGATCCGTCAGTTGGAGGAGCACGACGTGGTGTTCTGGGAGAAGCACGGTATCCTTGCCGTCGGTGAGGACCTGATCGAGTGCTTCGATGCGATCGATACGTTGAGTAAATCCGCCCAGATCTATTTTAGTGCCCGCATGACCGGTTACGAGCCGGAAGGTATGACGGAGCAGCAATTGGATGACTTGGTTCCGGCTTTTGGACTCTAGCGTATGCGAAAGAAATTAATCATTCTATTCATAGGGATCGGTTCGTTCAAGTTGTTCGCCCAGCAGCGAGACCATCGGACACGGGAGTATATCGCTCCGGTCCGTATTGTCTGGCAGCAAGATAGTTCGCGAATTACGGGAGCGAACCATTTGCTTGTTCCGGGCAACGGACAGTCGGATTTGGCGAATAATCGGTTGTGTGTGTTGAAAAGTACGCCAACCGAACATCCCGCTTTGCTGCTTGATTTCGGGAAGGAGTTGCAAGGCGGCCTTCAGCTGGTGACCGGTATGCCGCCGTCTCACGATCCGGTTTCCGTACGGGTTCGTTTCGGCGAGTCCGTTAGTGAGGCTATGTGCGAGATAGATGGCGCGAACGGGGCGAGCAACGATCATGCGATGCGGGATTTCGTGGTATCGCTCCCTTGGCTGGGCGTGCAGGAGATCGGTAATTCCGGTTTCCGTTTCGTGCGTATTGATGTATTGGGTGATTCTACGGAGTTGCAATTAAAAGAGGTCCGTGCGATCTCCACGTTTCGGGATATTCCTTATCTGGGCTCTTTCCGTTGTAATGACGAGCGGTTGAACCGGATCTGGAAGACAGGTGCATACACGGTCCACTTGAATATGCAGGAATATCTATGGGACGGCGTAAAACGGGATCGTCTGGTCTGGGTGGGGGATTTACATCCGGAGGTAATGACGGTCAGTACCGTCTTCGGTTATAATGAGGTGGTTCCTAAGAGCTTGGATTTGATTCGGGATATTACGCCGCTGCCTAGTTGGATGAACGGTATCAGTTCGTACTCGATCTGGTGGTTGTTGATTCAGCGGGATTGGTATTATTACCAAGGGAATCTTGCGTATCTGCAAGAGCAACGCTCTTATATGACTGCTTTGTTGCGTCACTTGATCTCGAAGGTTGACCCAAGCGGACAAGAGAGACTGGATGGGAACCGTTTCTTGGATTGGCCTTCCAGTGAGAATACACCCGCTATCGATGCCGGCCTTCAATCGCTGATGATACAAGCCATGCGTGCGGGAGAGGAGTTATGTACCGTTTTAGGCGAGGATGCGTTGGCTTCGGAATGTCGTATGGTAGCTTCCAAGGCTATTAAGTTTTCCCTTCGGAAGAAATCCCGGTTCCCTTCGGAGAAAGATCGGATTACGCCCGGGGATAAACAGGCCGCCGCCTTGATGGCTCTGGCGGGTATCATGGATGCTAAGGAGGCGAACGAGCGTTGCTTGGCGGTGGACGGGGCGAAAGGCTTCTCTACGTTTTACGGGTATTATATGCTACGGGCGATGGCGTTGGCTGGTAATTACCAAGGTGCGTTAGATGTGATCCGTACGTATTGGGGAGCTATGCTGGATGTAGGTGCTACGACGTTTTGGGAGGATTTCAATATGGAATGGCTTCCTGACGCAGGGCGTATTGATGAGCTGGTCCCCGCTGGAAAGAAAGATATTCATGGAGATTATGGGGCGTATTGCTATCAAGGTTTCCGCCATAGCTTGTGCCATGGATGGGCTTCGGGTCCCACATCGTGGTTAAGCGAGTACGTATTGGGCGTACAAGTGGTGGAACCGGGTTGCCGTACGGTACGTATCATCCCACATCTGGGAGATCTCGAATGGGTGGAAGGTACGTTTCCCACGCCTTACGGGGTGATTGAGATCCGGCATGAGAAAGGTGCGGACGGTAAGGTGATAAGCCATATCAACGCTCCTGAAGAGATACGAGTTACCCCGTAGCTCTTATACTTAGTTGTAGAATGTATATAATTATAGAATATATGAAACAAACTATTTGCATCTACGCTTTCGCCGCCCTCTTATTAGGCGGTTGTAAAAGCAATAATGAATTAACGATACCTACGAATCTCCGTACGGAATACCTTACGGAGCCTATCGGCTTGGATACTTCGTCTCCTCGCTTTACATGGGAATACTCCGGAAATGAGGAGGGCTTTAAGGCTTCCCGCTATGAGGTACGGATCGGTACGAGTCCGGACGACTTACGGCCCTATGCGGAAGGAATGGCCCTGAAACCTCATACCCGTTATTACTGGAATGTTACGGTATGGGATGGTGAAGGGCGTCCGTGCGCTACCTCGGAGACGGCTTCTTTCGAGACCGCTAAGTTCGATCCCTCGGATTGGTCCGCCTCTTGGATTACCGATCATAAGGATAAGGAGTTCGAGCCTGCCCCTCTGTTCCGCAAGTCTTTCCCGGTAGGCAAGGAAGTGAAGGATGCCCGTGTATACGTAGCATCTGCCGGGTATCATGAGCTATTCATCAACGGCGAGCGGGTCGGAACGAATTATCTGGACCCGGGGTATACGCATTTCGATAAACGTATTTTGTACGTGACGCATGATGTTACCTCTTTGCTGAAGCAAGGCGACAACGCCGTGGCCGCTGTTCTGGGAAACGGCTGGTACAATGAGCAGTCCGTGGCGGTCTGGAATTTTCATGAGGCACGCTGGCGGAATCGTCCCCGCCTGCTATGTGAGTTGCGTATTACCTATACGGATGGTACGACGGAGGTGATTGGTTCGGACGGGACTTGGAAGATTTCCACCGGAGCCTATACCTATAATAATATATACAGCGGCGATAAATTCGATGCCCGGCTGGAAGAGGCCGGATGGAAAACCGCTCATTTCGACGATAGTAAATGGGAAGCGGCACTTCCGGCGCAGGCTCCGGCACCTCTGTTGGTAGCCCAGCAAATGCCGGGAATCCGTATCACGGAAGAGGTGAGGCCCGTGTCGATGAAACGTTTCTCCGATCAGTTATATGTATATTCTTTCCCGAAGAACATGTCCGGCCTTTGCCGCTTGAAGGTGAAAGGTGAGGCGGGAACCCGTATCACGTTAAAACATGGTGAGTTGTTGAAGAAAGACGGTCGCTTGGAGCAAGGCAATATCAATGTATATTATCATCCGGTCAAACCGGACGAGGTATTCCAGATGGATGTCTTTACCTTGAAAGGTACGGGAGAGGAGGAGATCTTCATGCCTTCCTTCTCTTATCACGGTTTCCAATACGTGGAGGTGGAGAGTAGCCGTCCCGTTACTTTAACGGAAGAGAACTTGACCGGCTTGTTTATGCATACCGATGTCCGTCCGTCCGGTTCCTTCGCTTGTTCGAATCCTCTATTGAATAAGATATGGGAGGCTACGATGCAGGCTTACCGCAGTAACCTGCACAGTATCCCGACCGATTGCCCGCAACGGGAGAAGAATGGCTGGACAGCCGATGCGCATATCGCGATCGACCTCGGTTTGCTGGGCTTCGATGGTATCACGCTTTATGAGAAATGGATGAATGATATTATCGACAACCAGCGTGAGGCGGGTGAGATTTCCGGTATCATTCCTTCCAGCGGTTGGGGATATGGCGAGTGGCCGGGTCCGGTTTGGGACGCTGTCATGTTTATCATCCCGAACGCCTTGTATGATTATTATGGAGAGTCTCGCAGTATAGAACGCTTATATCCTACGATGCTGCGATATCTGGATTATTTGAAGACGAAAGAGAAAGACGGTTACTTGCCTTTTGGCTTGGGTGACTGGGTGTATTGGAAAGCTACGACGAATAATGAATATACCTCTACCGCCTACTATTATCTGGATTATAAGTTGATGGCTCGCTTCGCCTCTTTACTGGGCAAGGATGCCGCTCCTTATCAAGAGAAAGCGAATACGCTCAAATCCTTGATCAACCAGAAGTTCTTCAACGCCGAGACCAGTGTGTATGCCGAAGGAACCCAAACGGCGCAAGCCTTGGCCTTGTATCTGGGACTTGTACCGGAAGGAAAGGAACAACTTGTGGCGGATAAGCTGCGTGAGGTGGTAGCGGGAAATAACTATTTCTTGGATTTTGGTCTATTAGGCAGTAAGACCGTTCCGGCCATGCTTACGAAATATGGCTATATCGAGGATGCCATGAAGATGATCACGAAGACCGAGGCACCTTCTTGGGGATATTGGGTAGAGACGATGGGTTACTCCACATTGCCGGAGACGTGGACACTTAGTCCGAAGTTTGCCGACGCTTCCTTGAACCACGTCTTTATGGGAGATGTCTCCGCTTGGATGATGAACCAGCTGGCCGGTATCAATCATGACGACTCGGCTCCGGGCTTCCGTCATATCCGTATCACTCCTCATTTCGTGAAAGAACTGGATTGGGCGAAAGGTGAGTACCATTCCGTACGCGGCCGTATCGCAAGCGAATGGAAACGGGAAGGGGATAAGGTTATGCTTACCGTGACGATTCCGGCTGATTGCTCCGCCGATATCGTGGTAGGCGATCAGACCGAGACCGTATCCGCCGGTACGCATACATTTACATATCCCGCTTAATATACTTAGTTGTAGAGACGGGGCGTGCCCCGTCTCCCACCGGCTAATAGTATCTTTAAGTTACCTTTTGGGGAGATGAGACGGGGCACGCCCCGTCTCTACAACCAGATAATTATAAACTGTTGAACTTTAAAGATTAAATTTATGAATAAGCTACTCATTGCCTTCTTTTTGTTCCTCTTGCCTTTCGGCTGGATAAAGGCGACAGCTTCATCTCATCCCGAATCCTTCCCTTGGAAAGCCCAATGGATCAATACCGAGCGTTGCCAAAGCGCCACGAACACTTGGTTGATCTACCGTAAATCATTCGGCGTGACGGATGTCCCGGACCAACTCATCGCCCGTATCGCCGCCGATTCCAAGTATTGGCTTTGGATCAACGACCAACTGGTTATCTTCGAGGGTGGCTTGAAAAGAGGACCTTCTCCTTCCGGGACTTATTACGATCCGGTAGATATCGCCCCTTACCTGACAAAGGGCTCGAACACCATCGCTATCTTGCTCTGGCATTTCGGAAAAGACGGTTTCAGTCATATCAACAGTGGGAAAGCAGCTTTGTTATTCGAGGCGATCGCTCCGGGACTGGAGATCGTCTCCGACGCGAGCTGGCAGTGCGCCTTGTATGAGGCTTATCAAAATACCGAGGCCCCTTTCCCGAATTACCGTATGCCGGAGAGTAATATCCGCTTCGATGCCCGTCAAGCGATAACAAACTGGAACCGTACGAGTTTCGAAGGTTCCCTTCCGGGGGCGGTCTGCGTCGGTAAGGCGGGGAAAGCTCCTTTCGGGGATCTGGTGGAACGTCCGATACCCCAGTGGAAAAACAGCGGCCTGTTATCCTATGTATCCGTCCGGGAATCCTTGAAAGGCGATACCTTGTTCTGTCGTTTGCCCTATAATGCCCAGATCACTCCGTATCTAAAAGTAGAGGCGGAGGCCGGGAATACTATCCACATCCGGATGGATAATTACGAGGGAGGAAGTGAGCGTAATGTACGTGCCGAATATATCACTCGTGAGGGTGAGCAGGAATACGAAAGCTATGGCTGGATGAACGGCCATGAGGTCTATTACATCATCCCCGAGGGCGTGAAGGTGCTGGATGTGAAATACCGTGAGACCGGTTACAACACGGACCTCGCGGGCTCTTTCCATTGTGACGACCCGTTCTACGACGAGCTTTGGCAACGTTCTGCCCGCACCTTATACATAACGATGCGTGATAATTATATGGACTGTCCGGACCGTGAACGTGCCCAATGGTGGGGTGACGAGGTGAATGAGCTAGGCGAGGCTTTCTACGCCCTTTCTCCGTCCGGGCAGAAACTAGCCGTAAAAGGCATCCATGAATTAATGAATTGGCAGCGGGAGGACGGAACGCTCTACGCTCCGGTTCCGGCGGGTAATTGGGATAAGGAGCTTCCTTTACAGATGTTGGCGTCTATCGGTTGGTACGGTTTTTATACGCAATATTATTATAGTGCCGACAGTAGTTTCGTCCCGGTGATATACGACCGGATGCGCCGTTACCTGCACGAGGTTTGGCAAGTCGATAAGAGTGGCTTGGTGATCGAGCGTCAAGGCGCTTGGAGCTGGGGCGACTGGGGCGAGCATGTCGATATGGGCGTATTGACCAATTGCTGGTATTATCTGGCCTTGAAAGCGGAGCGAGCCTTCGCCCTGCAACTCGGCAAGGATAAGGATGCCGATGAGATCTCCCGGATGATGCGTAGCATAGAACGTTGTTTCGACACGAAGTTCTGGACAGGTTCCGCCTATCGCTCCCCCGGCTATAAAGGGGAGACGGACGATCGCTCCCAAGCCATGGCGGTTGTTTCCGGGCTGGCCTCGAAAGATAAGTATCCGGCGCTGACGAAGGTACTTAAAAAAGAGTATCACGCCAGCCCTTATATGGAGAAGTATGTCCTAGAGGCCCTTTTCCAGATGGGCGAGCCGGCGTTTGCCTTGGAACGGATGAAGCAACGTTACACCCGTATGCTGGATTATGCCGAATACACAACCTTGTTCGAGGGATGGGGCATCGGAGCCGAGGGCTTCGGTGGCGGCACGATCAATCACGCTTGGAGCGGTGGCCCGCTTACCTTATTGAGCCAGAAGGTCTGTGGTATCGAGCCAACCTCTCCCGGCTTCCGTACCTTTAAGATCTCGCCTCAATTGGGTCCCTTATCGGAAGCCTCTGCCAGTCTAGAGACTCATTATGGAACCATCCAAGTAAGTATCAAGAAGAAAGGCAAGCGAATGAAGTTCGATCTCCAAATCCCGGAAGGCACCTCCGCCGAACTGATAAAGCCAAATGGTACCCGCAAGCATCTCGGCCCGGGGCACCATCAAGTGGATTAGTGATCTGTGTGTTTGTTATATTTCTCAAAAACAGAAGCAAAGAATAAATATTTTGGTAAAGAACGGAATTTATCCTACATTTGTAATATATAAGTATTATATCGAAGGATATGGAAAAAGAGAAAAATAGCAAGATTACCAGAGAAGAGGCTTTGCGTCGGTTGGAGACCGCACGGAAGCTGAAGCGAGAGTATGTAGCTAAACTGGAAAAAGAGATGAAAGAAGAGTTTAAGAAACGTACAGGGCAAGAAGCTACTTATTTTGAAGTATGGTAAGCCTTAACCTTGAACGTATAAATTCTAATTCTCCTTATGCGGTAACAGCTCTTAGGGATTCTATGTGTTTCCGGTTTGTTACGGACTTTGGTGTGATTTATTATGCAAGCAGAGTATGCGCAATCGCCTTTTTGAGTTTTGGTTTCATTCCTCGCCGCGTAAATCTGATTTCGCTTTCATGTCTGCGGACATCCGAGATGCAGATGGGATACAGAATTATGCGGCGATTATTATTCGACTCGATAATCCCAATTTGAAGTCTATAGTCGCGGAGTTTACTGAAACAATACAAATGCTTAGTCAAAAGCCGGAGTAAAATGTATGTGTTTTCTCCGGCCCGGGGCACCATTGGGTGGATTAGCGATCGCCCTCTGTTTTCCTGCGGACATACACCCGGTGGCTTCCATAACCCGATATGGTGAGCCCACTCGCCGGATCGCTGCTGAGTCGTAGTAGCTCCCGGTTTGCGCTACTGCGTTTTAGTCCGGTGATAGCCATGTAGTCTTGTATGCGCAAGAATGGGTGCTCGTGAAGGTAATCCAATGCCCGCGTCCGGCGCTCCTCTTCGGTGAAGGGCGATTTCCATACACGGCTGATACCTCCCCGTCTTAAGTTGCAACGCAGGTTAGTTTCCCGTACCAGTTCCTTGTCGGCCCGGTAGTTGATGCCATTCACCTCGATGCTCCGTGCGTTACGCTTCGGTTCGTCACCATCCAGCGAGTCGATCTCCTTGTCCTTCACCACGCCTAGGCGGGGCGTGAACGTACCGATGCCATCCAACGTGACCGACTGCCCTTCCGCCATGCAATAGGCCAGATGTTCCGCTACTGTCGTCATCACCTGTATTACGCTACCCCTGCTCAAGCCCGATCCGGGGTAGGTGATCCGTTCCACGAAATCCTCCATATCCATGTTCCGTTGTATCTTCATCCGATAATACACCGGCTTTTCCCCCGTCCCGTTCAGGTCGCACATCTCTTGCTTGATATATTCTGCCATAACTGCTACTAGGTATAATTGTTCGTATCTTCAAGTTAAAAACATTCTTCTTACTATATACAAATATACTTATTACTTGATCTATTTCCAAATTATCACTGTGGAATGTATAGACCGCGTCGTGATTTGTATATTCTACGTCTTGATCTGTACAGACCACGTCGTGGTTTGTAGAATTATACAGTATGCAAACAAGAATCCATCTGCTACCGATAAGGTATTTATGCGGTATCGGAGCGTTATTTACTTAGGGAGAAGCGGGCAACCCTCACGTTTCCTCCGCCAAGTACGTCGGCCAACCCTGCGGGATTCTCTTTCTTCCCTAAACGGGTATAGCTGTAAGACGAGGAAAAGGTCTCGTAGAAAAGGACTACCGTATTCGCTCCCCATAGAATTAGGTCGCTTGTATGGATTATACCCGAACGTATTGGTCGCGATCAAGAGTATTATACTCGTTTTCCCTGCTCGTATGCTTGCCTCAAGGTCGGGTTCCCTTCGATCTCGCCCACGTGCCACACACCACCGCAGAATAGCGTTCCTTTCACGGTCGGGTTCTCCAGACAGTCGAGGAATCCCATAAAGTTGGCCACAATGCGATCCATGATGCCGTTATCGTCTTCAGCGGCCGTGGCGATGAAGTAAAACTCCTTGTTTTTCATTTCGGTATAAGGACCGCAGCAACGGTCTATCAGCGTCTTCATCTGTGCGCTCATGGCATAGAAATAGACCGGCGTAGCCATCACGATCACATCGGCGGCAAGCATCTTTCCGATAATCTCTGCCGCGTCATCTTTTTGTGGACAAGGCTTCTTGTATTGGCTGCACACGCCGCATCCCGTGCAGGGGTGAATGGTCTTGTCTCGCAGAAAAACCTTTTCCACACGATGACCGCTTTCGATCGCCCCTTGCATAAACTCATCGCATAGCGTATCGGAATTGCCTCCACGACGGGGGCTGGAAGATAAAATCAATACATTTTTCATGTTTACTGTTATTTATTAGGTTCTACATTCATTTTTAGGATACAAAAATAGCGAGATAATCCCTATCTTGCGGTAGACAAATTACGGATGTTATGACCCTAATTACATAATAATACGGAAGAATGATCACAACGGACTCCGGTGAGCAAGTCGAGGCACTTGCTCCCATCATCATTTCGGCCAGCCGGTCAACGGATATTCCGGCCTTTTATGCCAAGTGGTTCTTTAATCGTTTGGCCAAGGGGTATTGTGTTTGGTATAATCCGTTTAATCGGCGGAAGATGTATGTGTCGTTTGAGCGGTGTAAGGCAATCGTGTTTTGGACAAAGAACCCGAAGCCGATATTATCTTATTTGCATGAGTTGGATAGGAGGGGTATCCATTATTATTTCCAGTTCACGTTGAATGACTATGTGAGCGAAGGCTTTGAGCCGAATGTGCCGAGCGTTACGCAACGGGTGGAGACATTTCGGGAGTTGTCGGAAATGATAGGGAAGGAACGGGTGATCTGGCGATTCGACCCATTGATTATAACTCCATCTATCACGCCTCGTGTCCTGCTTAGCCGTATTTGGAAGATCGGCAATCAGTTGAAAGGATATACTGATAAGCTCGTGTTCAGTTTCGTAGATGTAAAGGCGTATCGTAAGGTACAGAACAATCTTATAAAAGAGACGAATTGCTTTACGAAAGAGGATGTGGAAACCGCTGAGATGAATGCGATGCAACGTCAAGAAACTGTAGAGGGATTGGTGAAGTTGAGGGAAATTTGGGCTTCTATTGGTTGGAATGTGACACTCGCTACTTGTGCCGAGGATATTGACCTTACGGTTTATGGCATTGAGCATAACCGGTGTATCGACGGTGATTTAATGGAGCGTGTGTTTGGGAAGGATTATGAATTGGTTTATTATCTTCGAACAGGCCAATTACCAGAACCGGATCTTTTTGGTACGTTTCCCGCTTTACCCGACAAACGCAAAGACCTAAAAGACAAAGGCCAACGGAAAGCCTGTGGTTGCATGATAAGCAAAGATATCGGTAGGTATAACACTTGCCGCCATTTCTGTGTCTATTGTTATGCCAATACAAGTAGGGAATGCGTACAAAAGAATGCGGTACACTATTCGGACGATAGTGAAAGTTTGATTCGAAGTTAGATTTGAAAGCAAGGTCAAATGAAGCGGCGTATTAAATTAAGCCGTCTTTTATAGTAATCGAGACCAATACTATCCTAGAATAGTGTTGTATAACATGCCGGATTTATCTATTTTTGCGCCCAATACGAAAGGTTAAGAATAGGAAGTTTTAGGTATGGCAAAAAAGAAAGGTAAGCCTCAACCCCGGAAAAGCAAGAAGAAGCGGGCATCATCATTCATGTCCTCTGTAAAGAAGATGCTTCTTGGCGTTTTTGCGGTAGTTGTTTGTTTTATCGGTGTATTATTCATATATAACTGGTTTTATCCGGTATCCAAGACACGGCTTGTAGAGAAGAAACAGGATCGGGCGGAGGCAATAGTCCGTCCGAAGATCTCGGACAAGGGCGGCTCCGGAACATCGGGTAAGAAAGCCGCACAAGCGACGAAAAACAAGCAAACGACGAACCCAAAGAAAGAGACCTCCGCTTATACTTTTCAAGGGGGAGCTGAGATACCGAGACTAAAGAATAAACAAAAAGAGCAGGTTATAAAGCATGAGGGCTATGCGGTTTCTTATAATTCCGATTATAAGATCGCCAATTGGGTAGCCTATGAACTGACCTCGAAAGAGGCGACAAGTAAGAAGAACGAGCGGTCTAATAAGTTCGTCTCGGACCCCATGGTGAAAGGGGCTACCGCCACGAACGAGGACTATACCCGTTCCGGCTATGACCGGGGACATATGGCGCCTGCCGGCGATATGAAATGGTCCGCCAAGGCCATGCGGGAATCGTTCTACCTAAGTAATATCTGTCCGCAAAAGCCCGGCTTGAACCGGGGTATCTGGAAAGATCTGGAAGAACAGGCTCGTTTGTGGGCGAAAGAGAATGGCTCTTTGTTGATCGTGACCGGCCCGGTGATCACGGACGACCTGAAACGATTAGGTAAGAATCGGGTGGGAATCCCGAAGACCTTTTATAAGGTAATCTGTACGATAACGAACGGTAAACCGGAAGGGGTAGGTTTTCTGTTTGATAATAAAGACTATGGAAAGACTCCGTTGAAATCGATGATGATCCCTATCGATAGCGTTGAGAAGGTTACCGGAATTGACTTTTTCCCTTCTTTGCCTGATTCGATAGAAAATCCGATGGAAGCATACGTGAATGATGGTAGTTGGTCTTTTTAAGGCACGTTATGCTCAACAATCTCTAGGCGAGAATGTTTTATATTTACTGTGAAGAAAAAGAAATCATAATTAAATAACAAAATGCAAGTTATCATGAAAGGAAAATTAATCCCTGTGTTTGTTTTGGCAGCATTGGTTTCCTGTAGTCAACCACCCGTTAAGGAGCAAGGTCCTCGTCCAGTTAAATTGGCGGACGTTACTTCGCTGAACATGGTTGAGAAATCATTCAGTGGAGTGGTATCGCCCGATCAATTCAGTGATTTGGCGTTTAAGATGTCCGGCCCGCTGATCTCATTAAACGTGGATGAAGGCCAGAAGGTCCGTACGGGACAGATCGTGGCCGAGATCGATCCGCTGGACTTTAAATGGGAATATGAGGCGAAGAAAGCGTCTTTCCAGACCGCTGAGGCGCAATTGCAACGTGCGAAGAAGTTATTGTCCAAGCAAGCTATCTCCAAGCAAGAGTATGAGTCTACGGAAGCCTCTTACTCAAATGCCAAGGCGGCTTTCGAGTATGCGCAAAACACATTGAACCAGACAAAGCTTCGTGCGCCGTTCGATGGATTTATCCAGAAGAAATATGTGGAGAATTACCAGAAGGTACAGGCCGGACAAGGAATCGTTTGCTTGATCAACCCGAATAAGTTACAGGTCGTGTTTACGATGCCGGAGAGTAATATCAATTACTTCTCTTCTCCTTATTCTGTTTATGTGGAATTCGATAATTACAAGGGCGTTCGCTTCAAGGCGAAGGTGAAAGAATACGTGGAAGCCTCTCCGGATGGTTCCGGCGTTCCCGTATATCTGTATATCGACGATCCGAACTTTAATTTAGAGAAATATAAGGTAGCCGTAGGTTTCTCTTGCCGTGTGATCTTGAACGTGGATAGCGAGAGTTTCACGCAAGGCGCCGTATTGGTTCCGCTAGCCGCTGTCGTGGCTGACGATGCTAATAGCGATAAGTATGTGTTTGTTTATAATGGGCAGTCTCAAAAGGTTGAGCGTCGCAAGATTACCGAGTCTATGCTGATCGGCAAGGATGGCGTGATCGTAACGGATGGCTTGCGACCCGGCGAACAGGTTGTCTCAGCCGGAGCCACTCGTTTGGTGGATGGACAACAGGTAAAAGTATTAACAGATTAAGAGATAAACAATGAATATTCCAAAATATTCCTTAGAGAATCAGAAGATTATATACTTTTTCCTAGCGGTCATGCTGATAGGAGGTATATATTCTTTCTTTAAATTGCCGAAGAAGGAAGATTCTCCCTTCGTAATCAAGCAAGCGGTTTTGGTTACCCAATATCCGGGAGCGACACCTCAGGAGGTGGAGAAGCTGGTGACTGAGCCGATCGAACGGGAGATTCAGGCTATGTCGGATGTGTTCCAGATCAAATCTGAGTCTTATTTCGGTATGTCCAAGATTTCTATTGAGTTGCAGCCTACCTTGTCTCCGGATTATATGCCGGTCAAGTGGGACGAGTTGCGTCGTAAGGTGGCGAATATACAGCCCCGCCTTCCGTCTGGCGCCTCCTCGATATCCGTTAGTGATGACTTCGGTGACGTATTCGGAATTTATTATGCCTTGACGGCCGATGAGGGATATACTTACGACGACCTGCGTAATTGGGCGCAAAAGATCAAGACGGAGCTATCTCCTGTACCGGGTGTACAGAAGGTCTACCTATTCGGTGAACAGACACAAGTTGTCAACGTAAAGATCTCTATCCCGAAACTGGCTAACCTAGGTATCGACCCGAACGCTATCCAGCAGGTGATGCAAACGCAGAACTTGTTGGTGAATACGGGAGATATCAATACCGGTAATTATCAATTGCGTTTGCGTGCGGAAGGTACGTATAAGGATATACAAGATATCCGGGACCAATTGATCGTGACGAAAAGTGGCGGTGAGGTTCGTTTGGGAGATATCGCTACGGTAGAGCGTGGTTATATGGACCCTCCCTCGAACCTGATGCGTGTGGACGGTAAGCGTGCCATCGGTATCGGTGTCGCTACCGGTTCGAAAGACGATGTGGTTGCCGTGGGTAACGCCGTGGCGGATCATTTAGCGGAGATGGAGCAGCTGTTCCCGGTGGGTATGGACCTGAAAACGATCTATCCGGAGAACAAGATCGCGGATGAGGCGAACAACGGTTTTATCTTGAACTTGATCGAATCGTTGTTGATCGTTATCGTGATTATCTTTATCGTGATGGGGTCCCGTGCCGGTATGTTGGTCGGTAGTTCGTTGTTGTTCTCGGTAGGTGGTACCTTATTGATCATGTTGATCTGGGGTGTCGGCTTGAACCGAACCTCGTTGGCGGCCTTTATTATCGCTATGGGTATGTTGGTGGATAACGCTATCGTGGTGACGGATAATGCCCAAGTCGGTATCAAGCGGGGACTTTCCCGTTATCAGGCGTTGATCGATGGCGCGACGAAACCGCAGTGGGCGTTGTTGGGCGCTACCTTTATCGCCGTATGTTCTTTCTTGCCGATGTACTTGGCACCGGCATCCGTGGCCGAGATCGTGAAACCGTTGTTTATCGTATTGGCGGTATCCTTGGGATTAAGCTGGGTCTTGGCCTTGACGCAAACGACTACCTTCGGTAATTTTATCTTGAAAGAGGCGAAACCGGGTGAGAGCAAAGACCCGTACGATACGAAGCTGTATCATAAATTTGAGTCGGTATTGGGCCGTTTGATCAAGCGTAGATATGTAACGATCTCTACCGTGGTAGCTACGTTATTCCTTTCCTTGTTCGTGATGAGCATCATGCCGCAGAGTTTCTTCCCGATCATGAGCAAGCCTTATTTCCGTGCGGACTTGATCTTCCCGGAAGGATATAGCATCTACGACGTGGAGACGAACGTGAAGAAGATAGAGGAGGAATATCTCAGCAAGAATGAGAATATCAAATCATACTCGTTTACCTTGGGAGGTTCGCCGGTACGTTATTACTTGGCCAGTTCTTCTATCGGTCCGAAGCCAAACTTCGCCAATGTGTTGATCGAGACACAAGATCCGGAGGATGCGCAAGCGGAAGAGGGTAAGTTCTACGATTATATGGTCGCTAACTATCCGAATATATTGACCCGTTCGGCTTTGTTCGCCTTGTCTCCGGTTCCGGATGCGGCGATCGAGATCGGTTTTATCGGCGATAACGTAGACACGTTGGTTGCCTTGACGCAAAGGGCGCAGGAGATCGCCCGGAATTATGATCAGGTGATGGAGGTTCGCAATAGTTGGGGTAACAAGGTTCCGGTATGGAAGCCGCTATATTCCCAAGAGAAAGGTTTGCGTCTGGGTATTACCCGTCAGCAGGTGGCTTATTCCTTGCGTTCGGCTACGAATGGCGTACCTTTGGGTGAGTATCGTGAGGGCGACGTGTTTATGCCGATCTTACTGAAAGATGCGGATAAGGATTCTATCAGTCTGAATGATATAAAGACTTTGCCGGTTTATAGCGCTAAAGGCCGTTCGGTAAAAGTGGAGCAGGTGATCGATGATTTCTCGCTGGATTATGAGTTTAACGTAGTGAGACGATTCAACCGTGAGCCGTGTATGCTTATGCAGTGTGAGCCGAAGCGTGGCGCCAATACGATGGCTGCTTTCAGTCATTTGTGGAAAGAGGTACAGGAGAAGATTCAGGTGCCGGAAGGATATAAGATGACGTATTTCGGTGAGCAATCCGAGCAAGATAAAGGTAATAAGGCGATCGCCGCTAATATCCCGTTGATGTTCGGTTTGATTTATGTCACCTTGTTATTCTTATTCCCGAAATATTACCGGAAACCGGTATTGATCATGGCGATGCTGCCGTTGATCTTCATTGGTGTGGTATTGGGATTGTTGGTGTTCGGTAAGTCTCTCGACTTCTTTGCTATGCTGGGTCTGTTGGGCTTGATCGGTATGAATATCAAGAATGCGATCGTGCTGGTGGACGAGATCGGTTTGCAATTGAACGCGGGCTTGTCTCCGGTGAATGCCGTGATAGAGGCAACGAAAACCCGTATCGTTCCGGTGACGATGGCTTCCGGTACGACGATCTTAGGTATGTTGCCGTTGTTGGGTGACGCTATGTTCGCCGGTATGGCGGCTACCATCATGGGTGGTCTGTTCGTATCTACGATCTTGACGATCTTCGTGCTTCCGGTTACTTATTGTGTTTTCTTTAAGATTAAATCAGAGTAAAAGGTATGAGAAATAAAATAATCATAGGTTGTTTATTGTTGGGTGCCTTGTCCGCTAAAGCGCAAGACGCCCGGCTATCGGCTGTGGAATATAAGGAACGGGTCCTTGAATACAGCCGTCAGATCAAGCAAAGCTCTGAGGAGCGTATCGCTATGCAGCATGCGATCAAGGCCGCTAAGACCGGTTTCTTCCCTTCGGTAGACTTCTCCGGCAGTTATCAGTATCGTATCAATAAATATGATTTGGATTTCGGACCGGGCATGTCCGTAGAGATGGACCATAATACGTATAGCCTAGGCGCTACGGTGAGCCAGCCCATCTATGCCGGCGGACAGATCTATAATAACTATAAGGCAGCTCAGGTACAAGGCAAGATCACCGAGCAAGCGGAAGAATTGACAACGGATAATATCGTTTATTCCGCCGATTTGAACTATTGGACGGCCGCCGCACGTAAAGGTATGTACGATGTGATGTGCCAGTATGTAGACATTGTCGGGGAGTTGGCGAACGTGTTGACGATCCGTTTCAATGACGGCCAGATCAGTAAGACCGATTTATTGCAAGTGGAGTCCCGCTTGAAAGAAGCGGAATTGAATAAAAGCTCGGCTTATAAGGAATATCAGATCGCGTTACAGAACTTGAACTCATTGATGGGTGTATCTCCGTTAGACCCGATCGAGGTGGAAGATTCCATTACGACCTATCTGGCCTTGCCGTTGCAAGTAGGAGAGGATGTAGCTCTTCGGAATCGTCCGGACTACGCTATTTCCGAGTTGAACATAGAGTATCAAAAGAGACAGATCAATTTGTCGAAGGCGAAATATAACCCGTCTTTGGCGATCGGTTTTCAAGGTACTTGGGGTACGCCGATGTTGAACGTGAAAGGTTCGGACCAGTTGTGGACTCCGGCCGTCTTCGCTTCCTTGAAGATACCTTTGTTCCGTTGGGGAGCCCGTTTCAAGGAGGTAAATTCCCAGAAGGCCATCCTTCGTAGTAAGGAATACGCCTTGGACAATACGCGTGATAAGATCGCTCAAGAGGTAGCGAACGCATGGACAAGCCTAACCGAGTATACGAAACAAATTACCGTCGCGGAAGAGGCTTGTAAGATTGCCGAGGAGAACCTTGATTTGAATACCTTCAGCTACAACGAGGGTAAACTACCGATCTTGGATGTGCTCTCCGCCCAATTGTCATGGATTCAGTCTTACAGTAGCTTGATCCAGACTTGGTATCAGCAAAAGGCTTCTTTAGCCCAATATAACAAGGCTATAGGTATCCGCCGTTTGCAGTAAAAGAAACATATTTATACTTAGAAGACAAGGTCCCTTATTTTGGAAACGAGATAAGGGACCTTCTCTATGAAATAAAACTCCCTTTATACCGTTAGGTAAACTGAAGATTGCTACATTTGCATACAATCTTGTCTGTTTGGGATACTCGTCGGAATCCGGACTTTTTAAGTAGAATGATGAAATAATAAGATGTATACAAAGTTACTAGATAAACAAACAAAACTTGCCCTAATCGGACTAGGATATGTCGGGCTTCCTATCGCGATGGAATTCGCTAAACATGTTTCCGTTATCGGATTTGATATCAACGAGGATCGCTTGGACAAGCTTCGGAACGGTATAGATCCGTGTGGTGAGCTTTCCTCTGAGGTATTTGAACATAAGGACATCACATTTACTTCTTCTATAGAGAAACTAAGGGAGGCTTCTTTTTACGTGATAGCTGTTCCTACCCCGATAGACAGCCATAACGAGCCGGATCTATCCCCTTTGTTGGGTGCGACCCGCACGGTAGGCAAAGTCCTTAAACGAGGCGATTATGTAGTATACGAATCTACCGTATATCCGGGATGTACGGAAGAGGATTGCATCCCGATCTTGGAGGAGGTTTCAGGGTTGAGAGTAGGAGAGGACTTTAAGGTTGGATATTCACCGGAACGAATCAATCCGGGTGATAAGGTACATACCTTGGTAAATACCGTGAAGATCGTTTCCGGCTGCGATGCCGAAGCTTTGGAAACGATATCGGAAGTCTATAAGCTGGTCGTTCAAGCGGGGTTGCACCGTGCGCCTAGTATCAAGGTAGCCGAAGCCGCCAAGATTATCGAGAATACCCAGCGTGACGTGAATATAGCCCTTATGAACGAGCTTTCCATTATTTTCGATCGAATGGGGGTAAATACGTTTGATGTCTTGAAAGCCGCCGGGACGAAATGGAATTTCCTGCCTTTCTCTCCCGGATTGGTAGGTGGGCATTGTATAGGGGTAGATCCTTACTATCTGGTGCATAAAGCCAAAGAATTGCAATATCACACGAAGATGATCAACTCCGGTCGCTACGTGAACGATTCCATGGGACGGTATATCGGAAAGAAGGTCGTGAAAAAGATTATCTCGCAGGGGAAAAATATCCTAGGAGCGCATGTGTTGGTGATGGGTATGACTTTTAAGGAAAACGTATCGGATATACGTAACTCGAAAGTAGCCGATATTATCAATGAGTTTAAGGACTTCGGAGCCGAGGTCGATGTGATGGATCCGTTCGCTTCCCCTTTGGAAGTATTGCAAGAGTACGGTATCCGGTTAGTAGAGAGGCCCGGGAAGAAATATGACGCGGTAGTGGTAGCTGTCGCTCATACGACTTATTTGAAGCTGGATGAGTCCTACTTCATGTCGATCACGAACGAACATGCCGTGTTGGCGGACGTGAAAGGAGTCTATCGAGGTAGCATCCATCAGATGATCTATTGGAGTCTGTAATTGTTAAAAAGTAACACAAGCTGCAAAGAAATTTCGATAAACTTAAAAAAATGTGTTGTACAATATCTTTTTTTATTTGCTCAATTATATTAATTAGCCCATCTTTGCATGCAGATAACCTAAACAATCTTTTTGCCTTAAAGACTAATACCTATTAAAAACCTATAAAGAGAGCCTTTGCGAAAAGGCTCTCTTTATGATTTTTAGGGGATTAGTAGTTCGTTTCCTCTATCTTTGAGGTGATTCTGCTAATAGCCTCATTCAGTTTGTCTTCGGGTAATATTACGTTAAAATCTCCCCAGAAACCCTCGTCGTAGTTGAAGTGAGTATCCGAGAAAACCGTGCGGGTGGGAAAGGATTCAATGCGTGAGAAGCGGTTCACATTGGCTGTATCTATCTTACAGGTAACCATTTCGAACCAAGTATGTAAAATATTTGTGTTAAAAAGTTGTCTTCTTTTTTTAATTTTAAAATGCAGATCTCCCCGGATATGGTTAATGTAGTAGGTGCCATTCCATTGCTTGTAAGATACCGTATAGGCTACTTTCTGGGGCGTGATCCGTAAATTCCGGCTTTTTCTCTCGACGAACATGCCGGCCGCTTGCTCGATATATTGGGGATTGACCTCAAAGTCCACTCTTAATAAGGCATTATTTTCCATGTCGATATATATCTGTCCCCGATAAAGCGGTTCATTGATACTCTTTCGTTGCTCGAAAGAGATGACGTTAGCAAGTCGATCATCCACTACCGTGATGTCGGTATGGGCGTATGTATAGGGTGAATCCGGGCTAGGATCCAGAAACTCCGGTAACTGTTTCATCAAGTCCAAGACAAGGCAGGAGTAGATACCCGACTTCATTTTTGTGATCAATGTGTCCTTTTCCTGCTCGTTACTGATGCGGCGCATCTTTAGTAGTTTCACTTGATCGGCCAAGGCTTTGCTGTGGTAAGATGCCTTATATACCTTAAAAACAGCCTCGGTCAGTCCTACGAGTCCTTTTTTACGTTCAACGCCTTCTCTGTAAAATGTGGTAAGGTAAATCGGGTGCTGGGAATAATTGCTTCTCCTCTCGTCCAGCATCTCCTGTAATAAGCGTTTCGGATTGGTTAGACGCACGATAACTTCTTGGATGGAGATTACTTTAGGCTCTAGGGATAAGACGGTATGTTTATCTATTAACTCCCGACCATCTATCTCTTGGGGAAGATAGCCGATATGAGAGAAACGTACCTTGGATAACCGGAGTGAGTCCGGTAATTTCAATCGGAACTCTCCATTCTGGTTGGTGATGGTGCCGATAGCGGCCTCGCCGATTCCTACCGATCCGAACGCGATTGGCTCATGGGTATATTGATCCTGTAAAGAACCTTCTATCGAGAAATAGGTTTGTATGGAATCGGGAGTTACGGATGCGCTTTTAGGAGCGGAGAGACTCTCTGGCAGATAAAGCAAGAGATGGTTCTCTATCGTACGGATCGCCAGATTTTTATTACCGGTAATAGCGTATATAGCTTCTTGTATCGTATAATCTCCACCTTTTATCGATGTTGTTTGTTCATTATCGATAATCTTACTGTCGTATATAAAAAGATAGCCGGAACGTTCCGTGACGAGTCCCAGCAATTGGTAGATATTTCCTTTTGATTTAGGCAATCGTATGACCTGTCCCAGTACGTTACCATTCTGGGCATTCATAGGGATGAGAGCTACGAGTAACAGCAACCATCCTACGATCAGCTGTCTCAAGGTTCGGAAATCATCCATATATTATTTTGTTGCGTACATTTTAGTTTTAACGCCGCGCAGATCAGTTCAGCCATCGTCGCGGGTGAGTTATTATAGAAACTAACGGTCAGCCGTCTATTCTCTAAATCAGCCGTTGTCTTCAATGGCATCATCGGATACTCCAGATTAATTACATGCAAGATATCTCCTAAGCGCTCATCCTTAAACTGGATACGGCGGGTGTAATCGGAAAATTGTTCGTTATCTTGAGTCGGAGCTACTTGTAAACGGTTGGAGAATAAGGATACGGTTTGACCGGCCTTTACCAGCGTTTGTTCTCCGTTCTTCTTGAGTGTCACTTTCACTAATCCCCGGCGAACGGCCAATTCAAAGGCGCTTTTATCCGAGCTTTTGATATTGAATGAGGTTCCCAATACCTCGATCCGGGCCTGCTCTGTCTCGATTAGGAAAGGACGTTCCTTATTCCCGCTTACATCAAAAAGGGCGTTTCCTAGTAGAGACACCTCTCTTTTTTCTCTTTGGAAATGTTCCGGATAGCTTAACTGACTGTTATCGGCCAGATAAACGATAGACCCGTCTTCCAAAGTCGTGACCAAGGTGGTGGAAGCCTCGTTATTATGCAGGGTGAGCAGAGTGGTTTCCGGTGTCCGTTCTCGTCCAAGGAAAATAGCCGTAGCTACCGATACACAGAGTATAACGATAGCGGCGGCCCATTTCATAAGTCCGATCCGGTATGGGATTTGTGTACCGGAAATTGGCTTATCCAGCAGCCCGTCTTGCTCCAAGCGAGTGTATAATTGTTCCCATGCTTGGTCTGTCTTCAATTTATTTTTTTCTATTTGATTCATAACTGTTAGGTATAATTCTCGATTTCTTTTCTTAGTGTTTGTAGTGCCTTGGTCATTTCCGCTTCTACTGTCTTTATGGACAATGAGAGGCTGGAGGCTATCTCCACGTATTTCATTCCTTCGAAACGGTGCATCCGAAAGATCCGGAGGCGGCGTTCGGGCAATTTACCTAATGCCCGGTTGACCAAGGATTGCAATTCTTTGTACTCAAGTTGATCTTGCGGGGTATACGATTCGGATTCCGGATTCTCTCTGGCTAAAACCGTATTCCGGTATCGGTATCGTACTTCCCGATGCTCCAGATATTGTAAGGACCGGTTCCGGGTAGCTCCATAAAGGTAGTTCTTGATGGAACGTAAGATTGGAAGAGATTCTCTTTCTTTCCAGAATACATAAAACAAGTCCTGAACGATCTCCTCCGCAACTTCCTGCTCTCCTGTTATACTGGTTGCGTACAGGCAAAGAGGGGTATAATAAAGCCTGAAAATACTTTCGAATGCTTTAATATCCCCTTCCTTGATCTTTTTGAGTACGAACAAATCCATAATAATTTGGTTTCAACAGATAATTGATAATGGACAAAGATAATGATTTGTCCATATCATTGTCGATAGTATATTTACACGGTCAATTTTTATGTTGCTTCTTTAATTTATATACCGCATTCTCCAAAGACTCGGTAGGCTCGATAATGTTGTAAGCTCCCCAGAAGTTCTCGTCGGCGAAGTCCGATACCTTGTCGGATAGAGACTGATCCGCTTTAAAAGACATCCGGTAGGGGATGGAGTTATTTTGTTCTTTACCATCGGTAACGACCATCTCGGATACGATCGTGTAGTTGGTAGAGAAAAGTTTTCGTTTCCAGTCGCATTTAAAGCGAACCTCATTGCGGATATAACTCAGATAGCTCATGCCGTCACGTTCTTTGTAAGTTACGAGGAAAGCTACCTCCACGGGTTTAAATCGCAAGCCAAAAGGCTTTTTGCGGAGGATGGCCTCGGTAGCCTTATTCCGGTCATCCATGCTGAGGGCGAATTCCGCACGGCTGAAGGAAAGCCGTTCCTTATCGATATATAATTTGCCGTAATATAAAGCGTAAGGCAAGATCGCTTGAGGTTGGAAACTGATTACGTAATGCGGTCGGTCGTTTAACATCACGCTTTCTTCCATACGGAAGGCGTAATAAGGTAAGATATTCGGGTCGAGCAATAAATCCGGATTCTTCACTACATCCACGTAAACGGATAGGTTAGGGCCTCCCAATAATTTCACGGCTAATGTGTCGCTAGCCTTCTCGCTCAATAATTTACGTCCTTTATAGATCTGTACCCGATCCCGTTCCACGTTCCTGTCCTTATAGGGAGTTTTGTAAACATCGATAACCGCTTCCGAGATATTGATGTAACGACGGCCTTTTTGTGCGGTCTCCCGGTAGAACCCGGTAAGCATGCTACCTGTGGCGATGTAATTCTTATTTACTTTCTCAATCGCCTCCTCTACGATATATCGAGGATCTCCGGCCCGGATAATGACTTCGCTAAGCGTATTCATGTTCGGTTCGAGTAGTACCGTGCATTCTAATATGTCCTTATCGTTCACGGGGATCAAGCCATTCAAATATCCGATATGCGATACTTCTACTTGTCTGGCATGGAGGCCGTTTTTCACTTTGATAGAGAACTCACCGTCATTATTGGTGATCGTTCCCACGTTGGTTCCCGGAATAGAGATATTTACGTATTCCAGTTTTTTTCGTGTTTGCTTGTCTTTTACTACACCGCTGACAGTGATAAACTCATCGTCTGCGCTATCCTGTGCCTTTATAGAGGTTACACCGCAAGCCAACAGTATCATCAGGATAAATCCCATAGTTTGTTTACAGAGCGCTTTCATATTTGTATTGTTTTAATGGTAAATAATCACTTTGTACTTATAGGATCGCTCAGAAAAGAAATACCCTATGGAATTTATCGAAAAAATCACACAACCTTTTGTCCGGGCTGCAAAGTCAACATTTCTTTAGGTACCGCTTTCTTGATGCTCTCTATTAAAATACCCGCTACGGTATGCCGGATAAAATCTTTACGGGTGACAAAGACGATCTCCCGTGTCGGCTTGGGAATGGCGAACGGACGTACCAATTCTTTCTGCTCTTTACTTAATTGCAGGGTAGCCAATTCCGGGATGAACGTAATACCGTTACCGCTTTCCACCATACGCATAAATGTCTCTAGGCTACCTAAACGGTAAGCGGCTTGGCGAACCTTTACCTTTTCCATCTGGCAGAAACGCATCAGCTGGTCACGGAAGCAATGTCCCTCGTCCAGCAGCCACAACCGCTCGTCGTTGATATCGGCGGTACGGATCAAATCCTTTTTGAAGATAGATTCATTATGAGCCACGTATCCGAAGAATTGCTCATAATATAATATGTCTCCTTGTAAATAGGATTCTGTGGGTTGGTTCGCTATGATAGCGGCATCGATTTCCCCGTTTTGCAGGGCGGCCATAGTGGGAGCGGTTTTCATTTCCAGCATACGGATGTCAAGATCCGTATGCTTTTCCGATAATTGCTGGAAAAAGCGAGGTAGCAAATAAGGGGCGATAGTCGGTAGCACCGCTAAGCGGAACGTACCTTTCAATGACTGTTCCTCCTCGTTCACGATATCTTTGATAAGGGAAGCCTGATAGAGGACATTTCTCGCTTGCTCAATAACCTTACGTCCGGCAGGTGTGGGGCGAACGGGCTGCAGGTTTCGATCGAACAATTTAATACCTAGTTCGTCTTCCAGCTTTTGGATCATCATACTCAATGTCGGTTGTGTCACCCTACAATGCTCTGCTGCCTTTGCGAAATGACGATAAGTATCCACCGCTAGGATATATTCGAGTTGCTGTATATTCATAGTACTTAATTTTACAAGCGTTAGAAATTAATGAAGACAAACTTACGGAAAAACGCTGGAATAATCGAATAAAAGTGGAAGAATAAAGCAACTTAATTTGAGTATTAGGCATTTAGAGGGAAATCGGGGAAGTTGGGTGAAAAGCCAAAATACATTTGCTTATCATGGAACAGACGAATGGGCTAACAGGATGATAGATTTACACAGAAAAAATATGTAACTTTGGAGAGTAATTTACAAATGGTTTACAGTCGTATATATAATGAGCTAAAAATTAATTGATTAAAGTATATGTCAGACAGTATCGTCATTATTCCTACATACAACGAGAAGGAGAATATTGAGAATATCATTCGTGCCGTGTTCGGGCTGGAGAAAGTGTTTCATATCTTGGTGATCGATGATGGCTCTCCGGATGGGACGGCGGCTATCGTGAAGGGCTTGCAGAAGGAGTTCCCGGAGCGTCTTTTTATCGTGGAGCGTAAGGGGAAGCTGGGATTGGGTACCGCTTATATCCGGGGTTTTAAATGGGCTATCGAGCATAAATATGATTTTATTTTCGAGATGGACGCCGATTTCAGTCATAATCCCAATGACCTGCCGAAGCTATACGCCGCTTGTACCGGGCAGGGTGCCGACGTAGCCATCGGGTCGAGGTATTGCAACGGGGTGAATGTGGTGAACTGGCCGTTGGGCCGTGTGTTGATGTCTTATTTCGCCTCGGTGTATGTCCGTATCGTCACGGGTATGAAGATACAGGATACGACGGCGGGTTTTAAATGTTACCGCCGTGAGGTGCTGGAGACGATCGATCTGGACCGTGTCCATTTCAAGGGATACGCCTTTCAGGTGGAGATGAAGTTTACGGCTTATAAGTGCGGCTTCAAGCTCGTGGAGGTGCCGATCATCTTTATCAACCGTGCCTTGGGTGTCTCCAAGATGAACTCTTCGATATTCGGGGAGGCTTTATTCGGCGTCCTTCAATTGAAATGGTGGAGTTTCTTCAGGAAGTATCCGAGGAAACATGCGAGCCATGCCTAATGAAAACAGAGTTTGACAATTTATAATAGGATAAGAAAGATGAATAAAATATTAATCCAAAATCCGAGAATCATCAACGAGGGCCGTTCTTTTATCGGCTCGGTGTTGGTGGAGGGAGATAAGATCGCGGCGGTGTTCGAGGGGGAGGTTCCCGGGAACGTGCGTGCCGAGGCGAACCAAGTGATCGACGCTACGGGGAAATGGTTGATACCGGGCGTCATCGATGATCAGGTGCATTTCCGGGACCCCGGGCTTACCCATAAGGGGGATATCGGGACCGAGAGCTGTGCGGCCGTGGCCGGTGGCGTGACGACCTTCATGGACATGCCGAACACGAAGCCACAGACCACGACGATCGCCGATCTGGAATGGAAATTCAACCGTGCCGCCGAGGTCTCCCGTGCGAATTACTCCTTCTTCTTCGGTGGGACAAACGATAATATGGACGAGATCCGCAGGCTGGATCGTAGCCGTGTGCCGGGACTGAAACTCTTCCTCGGCTCGTCTACGGGAAATATGCTGGTGGACAAGAAAGACTCGTTGGAGCGTATCTTCGGCGAGGCCGGTATGCTGATCGCCATCCACGCGGAGAAAGAGGAGGTGATCCGGCGTAATATCCAGTATTACACGAACCTGCATGGCGAGGATCTGGATATCTCTTTCCATAGCAAGATCCGTAGCGAGGAGGCCTGCTACCAATGCTCGGCCGAGGCGGTTGAACTGGCTACCCGCTTGGATTCCCGTTTGCATATCCTGCATCTCTCCACGGAGAAGGAATTATCGTTGCTCAGTAACCATCTTCCCTTGAGCGAGAAAAAGATAACCGGCGAGGTCTGCGTGCACCATCTGTGGTTTCATGACGGCGACTACGCCCAATTCGGTAATCGTATCAAGTGGAATCCTTCTATCAAGACGATCGAGGATCGCACGGCGCTGCGTGAGGCGGTCAATAACAATACGATCGATATCGTGGCTACCGACCATGCCCCGCATCTACCGGAGGAGAAGCAAGGCTCTTGCTTGAAGGCGGCTTCCGGAGGACCGCTTATCCAGCACTCCTTGATCACGATGTTGGAGCTGGCGATGGAAGGCCGTTTCACGTACGAGAAGGTGGTCGAAAAGATGGCGCATATGCCGGCGGAGCTGTTTCGTATCGATAGGAGGGGATACATTCGTCCCGGATACTACGCCGATATCGTATTGATCGATCCGGAGCAGACTTGGACGGTATCGAAGGAGAATATCTTGTACAAATGCGGCTGGTCTCCTTTCGAGGGCTATACGTTCCACCATGGCGTATGGAAGACTTTCGTGAATGGCGAGTTGGCCTATGGCGATGGAGTGGTGAATGACGCCGTGAGAGGTAAAGAAGTCCGTTATCTATAGCAGTAGAGACGGGGCATGCCCCCGTCTCATCCTATCTATTGGATATCGATCAGTTTATGGGTTTGCAGACTTAGTCTCCACCGGGGATGCCGGAGGATGTAATCCACTACCTCTTTCGTATTTTGGCAGGAGCAGGGTTGCAGGAAATGGTACCGTGCGGGGATTTCGGCGTATGCGGACAGGTCTTGCCCGGTATAAACCACCTTTATCTCGTCGATCCTTTCCAATACCACCGGGGCGTTCTCCTTGGGCGAGCAAGTCACCCAGTCGATGCCGTCGGGCAAGGGGCGTGTGCCGTTGGTCTCGATACAGATCTGTTTCCCCGCCTCACGTAAGCGGGATATAAGCGCCTTGTCGATCCACAGGCTAGGTTCTCCTCCCGTCAGGATTACCATCCGTGCGGGAAAGGAAGATACCTTCTCCACGATCTCCTCGTCCGTCATCATTACGCCCTCCTCGTGGCGGGTGTCGCAGAAGCTACATCTCAGGTTGCAACCGGAGAAGCGGACGAATACGGCGGGAGTCCCCGTATGGAACCCTTCGCCTTGCAAGCTGTAGAATATCTCGTTAATCTTCCTCATAGATCGCCGTGTTACCCTCAGACTCTTTTACCTCTACCTTGAAACAAGACGGGATCTGCTCGTATACCCAAAAGGCTATGTTCTCCGCCGTCGGGTTGAAAGGCAGGATATCGTTCAAGTTCTGGTGGTCCAACAGGGATTTCACCGATCTCTTGATATGGCTGAAATCGACTACCATGCCATCGGCGTTTAATTCCTTGGAGCGGCAATAAACCGTGATCATCCAATTGTGACCATGTAGATTCTCACATTTGCTGGGGTAGGACAATCTCAAGCTATGGGAAGCGGAGATCTCCATACGTTTAATTACGGTATACATACGATAATAATGTTTATACGATAAATAATAATGTACCTAATGTCACCTCGGCACACAAAAAAATCCCGGATATTAATCCGGGATGCAAATATACGAAATATTTAGTTTGTTTATACGACACTTGTCTACGATCGGTAGAGACAGGCGGTATGTCGATCGGCTATGCCTCTTGGTTCAGCGCCTTCATCGAGAACAGGAAGGTCGTTCCTTTGCCCTCGCCCTCGGACTCGAACCAAAGCTTTCCTCCATGAAGCTCCACGAAGTCCTTGCAAAGCATCAATCCCAGACCGGAGCCTTTCTCGTTCTTCGTCCCGTAGGTCGTGAAATGCGAGTCTTGTTTCAAGAGCTTGTCTTGATCCTCTTTCTTGATGCCCTTGCCGGTATCTTTCACGCTAACGGTTACGAAATCCCCCTCGGAGCGTGAGGATAAGGTGATCGTGCCCCCCTCGAAACTAAACTTCATGGCGTTAGAGATCAGGTTACGGATAATCGTCTTGAGCATATCGATATCGACCAAGCCTACCAGCTCTTTATCCAGATTTTCTAGGATAATCTTCACGCCTTTTTGCGCCGCCATCGGGATATACATCTCGGCGGTACTATCGATGATACTGTTTATGTCGGTCTGTTGCTTATATACGTGCTGCTTGTTCAAGCGGTTCTTGGCCCATTTCAGCAGGTTGTCCAGCAAGAGGAAGATCTCCTCGGAGGTCTTGTTCATCATCTGGATCATCTCGTACACCTCGTCGCCTACCCGCTCCTTGTCCACCATCATCAAGATGGCGTTATTCATCATTTTCAACGAGCCTAGCGGGGAACGCAGGTCATGGGCGATAACGGAGTATAGCGTATCCCTAGACTCGATCGTGTTCTCCAGCTCGGCCTTGATGCGCTTGATGCTGTAAAGCTCGTAGCGGTGGGCCACCCTCTTCACCAGCTCCTCACGTTGGAAAGGCTTTGTGACGTATTCGGTGGCGCCCAATTGGTAACCTTTCACGATGCTTTGCATATCGCTTAGGGCGGACATGATAATCACGGGTATATCCGTAGTCTCGGGATTGCTTTTCAGATGCTGGAGGACCTCATATCCGTCCATCTCAGGCATCATGATATCGAGTAATATCAGATTTGGGTGTTTCTCGTTAGCTATGCGTAGCGCTTTTGTCCCGCTGTCGCAAGTCAAAAGCGTATATCCCTCTTTCTTCAGTATGGCTTGTACTAGCATGACGTTTGTAGGGACATCATCTACGATAAGAACTTTATACTCTGAGGCCAATTTATCCATTGTATCTAAATTGTGTTCTAGTTTTCTTGATATTCAAATAGTATCAATAGCGCAAAAGTATTAATTAAAGTCGACATATAACGACTATTTATCCATCTATTTTTTTATTTTTTTATCCCGCGCCTCGTTTGGCTTTTTCCCAAGCGCCTGTGCCTTTATGCTTAGCGAGATAGCTATACCCTCGTATGACATTGATATTCATGAATAAAAAGTAATAAGGAATGAATAATAGCTTGTTCCGGAGGTTTCGTTGTTCCATTTTATACCCCAAGTATCCCATCAGGTAAAACGCTAGTTGCAGGGCAAGGATGACCGTGTAAAGGGTATGCCCGGTACAGGCTAGGAGAAGGTTGAGGGGCAGGAGGGCGAAGAGCACGACCGGCGTCAGCGTCCAGCGCAGTACCCGGTGGCTGATGTATTGGAAGCTCAGTATCCCGTACCGGAAGATATTCAATAATCCCCGTAGCCGCCATACCGATTGCAATCCTCCGGCCGATATGCGTACTTTACGTTTCTCCTCCTCCCGCATGTTCAGGGAGGCGCTCTCGAGGGCGTACGCCTCTTTGCTGTAGGCGATCTTGTAGCCTCTCATCGCTATGCGCAGGGAGAGGATGAAATCGTCCAGCAGGGTATCCGGGGGCATCTGCTCGAAGAGGGAGGTACGGATGGCGAAGAGCTCGCCTGCCGCTCCGACGGCGGAGTATAGGCGGTAGTCCAGTCGCTTGAGGGCGGACTCGTATTTCCAGTATATGCCTTCTCCGGCGGTGGCTCCTTGCTCGGCTTGTATCTCTACCCGTTTCTCTCCGGCCACGCAGCCTACCCGTGGGTCGCTGAACTGGCGTATGATCTCCTTGATGGCGCCCTTGTTCAGCATCGTGTTGGCGTCGGTGAAGATGACGTAGGGGGTATTGACGTAGGGGAGGGCTCGGTTCAAGGCGGCGGTCTTTCCTTGTCGCCGCGGTTGGTACAGTACGGTGACCTCCGGGTACTCTTTCAGTCTCTCATTCGTGTTGTCATTGCTTCCATCGGTGATCCAGACCAGTCTCAGCTTATCCGCCGGATAATCCAGTTGTCTGCAATTCACCATCTTGCTCGCCACGATCGCCTCCTCGTTGTAGGCGGCTATCAGCAACGTGGCCTCCGGTAGTGTCTCGGGAAGGCGGGGGAGCCGGGGTTTAACGAACAGCTCCTTGATCTTTACCATAAGGTATAATACGATCCCATACCCCAGATAGGTATAGAAAACGATCCCGATCCCGATCCAGAAGAGGATCTCAATGACTTGACAGCTCTTTTCCATAAAATCTATTTAATTGAAGTGAAACCATTTTTGAAGTATATCCTTGATTTTAAATTTGATGGCTAAATTCACCAAATTGATTTTTATAGTTATAGGTAAACTGTAAAAAATGTATATAGCAAGAAAACGAAGGTAAGAGGTACTACAGATAATTCGGTTAGGTAGTTGGAAATTTCGAGTTAATAAAGAGCATGCGAGTTTTTTCCTTTCTTGTTTTTCCATTTTGTTATCTACGCATAATATTCTGTAGGCATGATATAGGCCCATGAACATGGTATCGAAGAGCAAACAGGGATAAATTGAGTGTGCTCTTAAGTGGGCTATATAGGCTCTTTTTGTTTTTTCTATTTCTGCGTAGCTGATACTTAATTTCATCGAATACCCTTGTGTCTTGATCTTTGAGGTTGTGGATTCTGGATTTATAGTATAATACAAGGTTTGATCGGATATTAATTGGCAAGACTTTGCGGATATAATAACTTGATATGTGAACCAGCAATCCTCTACCAGTTGATGAGGTATACACTGTATATTATGGGATTTTAAAAAGTTTAAATTATAAAGTTTGTTCCAGCTCATTACATATATATCATTGTTTTGTGCATATCGATATTGTGCGACTGGTAAATCATCTCCTTGGATTAAAATCGGGCTATACGTATAAGTAGGGTAGGTCTTTCCTGAGAGATCTTTCTTCATGTGTGATGCTGCGATGAAATCAACAGGATGTTCTTGCATTTTATGTACGAGAATTTCTATGCATGTAGGGATGATCTCATCGTCACTATCCATAAAAAACAGATACTCGCCTTGCGCATTATCGATGGCAGTATTTCTTGTAGCCCCAAGGCCAATATTATACGGATGCTCGATGATACGGACATCCTTTCCTCTTGGATGATCTTTAATAATTCTATGGACAATGTCCATGGAATCATCTTGCCCTTTATCGTCTACTATTAAATATTCTATATTATCATATGTTTGGTTTAATACGGATAGTAACGCTCTTTCTACGAATAGAGACACGTTATAAATAGGTATTGCTAAAGAAACTTTATACATAACTTTGTTATTTTGAGTTATTGTTTATGAAATAAATACCATCTTTTATTCCTTTAAACAAAAATGGAATAAGATGGAATTTTGCTTGAATCGTAAATATTAGAATCTTTTTGCAAAGAGCAAATGTCGTTTGATATATATATGAACATATACGAATTCTTTTTTTTGATAAAATGCGCTGGGCAAATATGAGACGATTTCGGGTGTGATAATATATACGCAAAGGACTCTCAATACCCACACTAGCGCTTTCCTTATGATAGATTATAGCTTTGGGCTCAAACCAAATAGAGGATCCAGTCTTTTGAATTTGAGTACACCAATCTAACTCTTCATAATAAAGGAAGTAGAATTCTGGCATTTTCCCGAATTTTTGTATGTCAATCGCCTTGACTGCCATGGCAGCTCCATGGGCGAATGAGGTTTCATGCGCTTCTTCGAACTGTCCTTGGTCTAACTGATCATAGCCAATGGAGGTGTTCCGGAGCGTTATGTGGCTCATTGGTGTGGAACCTGCGTATTGTAAACGTTCTTTTTCGGGCCAACAAGCTATTTTAGGAGAGACGCATCCTATTCGAGGATTGCTGTCCAGTCTATTTACTAATGCTTTTAGGAATGGTTGGGTAATGATTGTATCATTGTTAAGAAGTAATAAATAATAGCCTGTGGCATATGATATTCCCAAGTTATTACCACCGGCGAATCCAAGGTTTTTCTCACTCCGTATAACCTGTATGTCTGGGAACTTGGATTGGAGAAGCTTATGTTCCAGAGGGTCGGTAGAAGCGTTGTCTACGACAATGATCTCATGAGGATAAGTCTCATGGATAGCCAAGGATTCTATCATCTCGACGGTATCTTTCAACCCGTTATAATTGATAGTGATAATGGAGACTTTTTTAATCATGGCTTTCTTCTTTTTTTATCGTTATGTCATGTGGAGTGCTCTGAAAGCTCGTATCCTTGTTTTTTATCCGGATGAATGAGGCTATATATCCTTTTGTCAAGATGAAAAAAAGGAAGGGAAGCTTCGACAGATTCCTGTAAAGTTTCCGTGTATGCATCTTGCGGGGAATGGCCAGCGTATATGTCAAGATGCTGATTAATATCAGTCCATACCATTTCAGGGCAAGCGGGAAAGTTGTGAGGCTCCATGCCAAGGCGAGGAGAGACGGGATGATCAGTTTTAATATTCTCGGGAGCGGGAACCATTGGACCGCCTTGTCCATATAATTCCAGTTGAGGGTACGGAGGTCGAGATGCCGTATGATCAAAGAGAATGCCAGCAGTTGGGCGTGGAACCAGCGGGATCTTTGCCGTGCCATGACCTCTTGGCGTGAGGTCTTCTCGTCGTACACGAGGATGTCCTCGGCGTAATCGACAAAGATATTTTCCGTGGCGAGATAGATCTCCAGCTCCTTGTCCTCGGCGAAAGTGCCGCATTGGGGCATGTGGGATTTCAGCCATCCGAAGTCGAATACCATGCCGGAGCCTATCAAGGAGGAGGAGATCCCGACATTGACCCGCCCCTTGCGGAAGATGGTGTTGTTGATCTCCTCGGAGATACCGTCCCATACCGCTATCGGCGTATTGTCGTTCTTGAGGGTACGGTGCGCTTGCAGGGCGATGTTGTCTTGCGTGATATCGTTGACCCGGGTCAGGAAATCCGTATCCGTGAGGTTGTCGGCATCGAGGATGACGACTTTATCGATTCCCTCTTTTAGGTATTCCAAGGCGTAGGTGATGGACTTATGTTTCATGCTATGCTCGAAATCCGGCGTGAGGAGCTCGATCGGGAGCTTGGCGAGCGCTTGGTTCGTTTCCTCCCGCATATGGTCCGATACCACGATCACCCGGTATTTGTCCGCCGGATAGTCTTGCAGGAGGATGCGCTCCACGGATTCCTGTATGACTTGGTCTTCCTTATAGGCGGCGAAGATGACGGCGAACTTCTGGAGCCGTATGCTCCGGTGCTTCCGGTGCCTCCTCCGAAAAAAGGACGCCAACGTAAAAAATAGGTCATAGCCTATGAAAAAGGCGATGAAAATGAATAGGGCGATATCTATGTAGATCAACAAGTGCATTCGCTTTTTTTTACAAAAGTACTTATAATTTTCAATAAGAGTTTGATTCTGCCGTTTTTTTCTCACCTAAGGAGGCCATATCTTTCCCAGCGAGCTCAGCGCCGCCGAGAGTATCAGCCCCCAGCCCAGCAGGTTCAAGGGGCCGGGCGAGGGGTGGACGAGAGCGAGAGTATCGCCCCGATAGCCGCCAGCGCCGCCTCCCGCATGTCCAGCAGGAGGGAGAGTGCCGCCAGCAGGAAGAGGCTGGCCAAGGCGAGCAGGCGGAAGTGGGGGAAAGGGGGGCGTGGGCTCCGTGGGAGTGTCGGTCGTGTCATGGGGCGGTTGTTTTTGGGGCGTGTGAGATCCTAGGTTTAGCAAGAAATCCAGCAGGCTGCGGACGAAGGCTAGTATTTGTCGTATCTTATTCATATCAATTGTTGTTTTTTAGGGATGAGTAAATCGGTTCGATCTCGCGGCAGAGCTGTACCAGCGTCTCCCGGTAGCGCTCCCGGTTGTCGCCGTTCAGCTCGCTGATGTAGGGGCTGTAGGCGATGGCCTTGGCGTAGTCGGCGGGGAAACGGCTCATGGCGGCGGCCTGCGGGTAGGAGCAGACGAGGAGGCGGGCGAAGTCGAGGTAGGAGTTGCGTGCCGAGTCGTAGCGGCGGAACAGCAACTCGCCCCGCTTGTATCGGGCGGTGACGCGGCCCCCGTGCCAGAAGGCGTTGCTCGCCCCGTAGCCGGTGATGCCGAAATGGTTGTTGGCCTCACGGGCTAGGCGGGAGGTGCCCCAGCCGCTTTCTAGGGCGGCTTGGGCAAGGAGGATGATGGGGTTTAGGTGGAAGCGGTCGCCGGCGGACTGGGCGTCGGCAAGGTGGGTGGAGATATAGGCTTGTTTCATGATATATACGATGAATTATGGTTTGATTTTTCTTGGAAAATTAATCTTAAATTACTATCTTTGAATAAGTTAATAAATAAACAGCATCAGTATGGAAAAGCGGGAGACCGGTGTCGGCGCCTATTATTTTTGTGATATAGCGATGAGTTATTTTCCCTTATTGTCGAAGAAGAAAGCCTCGGATAAGCTGTCCCGGTGGATACGTGTCAGCGGAAAGTTGATGGAGCGGCTGGAGGAGTGCGGATGGCATCCCCGCCAACGGATCTTATCGCCCCGTCAGCGGGAGTGCATCGTTTCTCATCTAGGGGAGCCTTGAGTCAGATTTCGTCGGGGGATTCGCTGTCGCCTCCTCCCGGGGCGGGTGCGTCGGGCACGATCTTCTCGAACTTGGCGAGGCCGGTGACGCTCTTTAGCGTCACGCTCGGACGGAAGACGATCCGGGGACGTTTGATAAGGGAGGCGTTGAAGTCGGACTCCAGCTTGGTGCCCTTGCTGCCGATCACGGCTTGGAAGTGGCCGAGATCGCCCAGCTGGACGGTCTCCCCTTTCTGGAGGCGTTGCTTGAGGATGTAGAGGAGGCCGTCTACCACGACCTGCACGTCGCCCCGGGAGGCGGTGCTGCGGTCGGCGATCTGGTCGCACAGCTCCTCGAAATCGCAGGTGCCGGTGGACTTGTTCACGGCGTAATACAACTTGGAGCCGGCGGCGGCTCCCTTGGTCATGTCTTTTCGTAAGACTAATCGGTACTTGATCGGCATAATGTCTGGTGTTTTATTGATTACGTCGTAAAGGTACGACATCCCCCGGAGGGGATTCCGGTCAACGGGGATGAAGGGGGGCGAGGTCGGGTGAATGGGGGTAAAGAGGTGGATTTTGAGTGAATAACGCTTGGTTTTCTAACGAAATAAGCGTATGTTTGCTCAATCAAAATTCGATTGACATGAAAAATTTACGGTATGAAAGAGAAAGACTAGCGGCGAGACGCGAGAGGTGAGTCCCGTGAACGGGCGAAGTGCCAGCGTGAGACGTTGGGCAAATATTTTTACGATTTGTCAAAACTGACGTTCACGGCATTGGTGCTGGGTGGAATAGCTATGTTATTCCAATCGGAAAAGATAGAGATAAGTATGATTGGAATGTTCATGGTAGGGATCTTGTTCTCTGTCGGGTTAGCTTTCTGTGGTAATAAAATCTTGAAATAATAAAGAGCTATGAATCCATTGACATTTCTTTTCGGGGTAATGCTATTGATACTTGTGGTGTTTATCGTTTGGATGTACACGCCATCCGGCAAGCGTTGGTTGGATAGCATGAAATAAAAGGACTATCGTGTTTCCGGTCCGAACACTACTGTGTTTGGCTTCGGATACTACTGTGTTGGCTTCCCAACGCAATAGTGTTCGGCGCCAAACACGGTAGTTTTTTTTGTCTCCCCCCCTATATCCCCTCCGGCAGGATACTTTGGCTTTGCAATTCCTTGGCGATACGGTCGCTTAGGGCGAAGTGATTCTCGAGCGTGGCTTGTAGGAGCAGGCGTTCTTCGGGTGTCGCCGCCGTGCGGACGGACTCCAAGGCCCGGGCTAGCTTCCGGCGTGCGAAGGACTCGCCGTAGAGGAGCACTTGGAAGCGGGTCTCGCCGGGAAGCCGTTCGTCCGGTACCGGCCCGGTATCTTGCGGTGCGGAGGCCCGGAGGGAGAGGACAAGGGCGGAGAGCCGCTCGTCCGCTATCCCGTCCGGGTGCTTGCCCTCGGCGAGGAGGTGGAGCAAGCGGGCGTGCTCCGGGTCTTCTAGGGGAAGCTCGTTGTCCGCCAGTTCGCCGGAGACCCATGCGGGCAGGGAAATCCCGTTTCCGTCGGGGTCGTAGAACATCCGGTCATGGTGCGTGAGGCAAAAACGCAGTAACGTCCTTTCTCGTGGCAGGGCGGGCGTGAGGCCTGCGGCTTCCTTCTTCGGCACCGGTACCGGTACGTTTTTCGGGCCTGTGGCGACGGAGATTTCCTGCCGTAGTACCTCTATCGGTATTCCCGTCGCTCCGGATAGCTCCCCGATCCTTCGGTACACGGCCAGCGGGGAGGAGAGGAGGCCGATCTCGCCCAACGTCTCGTTGATGGCGGCGGTGTCCGTGTGAGGGCGGGAAGCCGCTTGGCGGATGCGGTAGGAGAGGTAATCGAGGGTACCCTCCCGTGCTAGGCGTGCCAGCTCGTCGCTCCCTTTCCGGCGGTACACCTCGTCCGGGTCCATGCCGTCGGGCAGGGGAAGCAGGCTGACGGCGCATCCCTCGGACAGGAGCATATGGGCGCACCGGACCGTGTTCTGCCGTCCCGCCGGATCGGGATCGAGAGAGAGCGTCACCTGCCCGGCCAGCCTCCGTATCGCCCGGATATGCTCCTCGGTGAGCGCCGTGCCGCATAGCCCCACGGCGTACCGTATGCCGCAGGCGTGGAAGGCGAGCACGTCCTTGTATCCCTCGCAAAGCAGGATTCGCCCCTCGGAGCGAACGGCCTTCACCGCCTTGTGCAGGCCGTAGAGGATATGCCCCTTGTGGTAGGCAGGACTGTCGGGGGAGTTGACGTATTTCCGCCCCTTCTCCGACGGGGTAAGGCTCCGTCCGGCGAACCCGGCCACCTGTCCCCCGGTGGTGTGTATCGGGAAGATGAGCCGGCCTAGGAAGGGGCGGAACACTTGGGGGACGTCGGGCGGGCAAAGTCCCACGCCGAAGCCGCGGTAGGTCTCTTCCAGCCCATGGCGATCCTCTATCGTACGTGCCGTACCTACGGGGTGGCCCGGTAGCAGGCCGCTAGCGAACGAGGCGTTCGCCAGCAACAACGCTTCCCGCTCGTCCCGCCGCCGCTCACGACCAGCGGCAGCGGTCTCTTCCACCTCGATATTGTATTTGCGTGCCAGTAGGCGTACTGCCTCCTCGAAGCCGCATCCCTCCATGTGGCACACGAGCCGTATCGGGTCCGCCGCCTCGCCGCAACTGAAGCACTTCCCGATGTTCCTCGCCGGGGAGACGCGGAAGGAGGGATGCCGCTCGTCGTGGAACGGGCACAGCGCCACGAAGTCCTTCCCCGAGCGATGTAGCGTGAGGTAACCGGAGGCTACCTCGTCGATGCGGGCCGTCTCCCGCACCTTGCGCAGCGTATCGTCTGTCAGCATTCGAAGAGGCCCTTTCCCTTCGGTTTAGGCTCCGCCGCCCGGGCCTTGCGGACGCATGCCGGCTGGGTGTCGTCCCAGAAGGAGGTCACGCCCTCGTTGTGCATGAAGCGCACGTGTCCCAGCTCGCCTTGGCGGTTCTTGGCCAGCAGGATCGTGCCCCTCCCCCGGGTAGGCAGGTGCGTATCCGGGTCCTCGTGTATGTTCACCACGGAGAGGCGGCTGATGAAGGCCACCGTATCGGCGTCCTGCTCGATAGAGCCGGAGTCCCGGAGGTCGGATAGCTGGTGCCTGAAGGAGTAGGTCCCCCTCGTCTCGCAATTGCGGTTCAGCTGGCAGAGCAGCACGATCGGTATCTCCTCGTCCATCGCCGTAATCTTGGCCTTGCGGGTGATGTTCGAGATGGCCTCGTTTGGGGTCTGCCCCTTGTCGTCCCGGTTTACTAGCTGCAAGTAATCGATGATGGCGAGGGAACACTTCCCTTGCCGCCTCCTGAGGGAGATGTCGCAGCGTATCTCGTCTATTTGGATGTCCGAGCGTTGGTTGATACATATCGGCAATTCTTTCAGCTGCCGGCTCGCCTCCTCCAAGGCTCTCATCTCCTCCTCGGTGGCGGTTCCCTTGGTGATCTTCGAAGGCTCCACGTCGGCTATCTGTCCCAGCATCCTGAAGATCAGCTGTTCCCTCGACATCTCCAGGCTGTAGACGCAAACCGGTACCCCTTGCTTGGCGGCGTTCACCGCCATGAAAAGGGCGAAGGCCGTCTTTCCCATGCCCGGGCGGGCGGCGAACACGTGGAGCGAGCCTGTCCGCAACCCTCCCATAAGCCTGTCCAGTCCCCCCAGCCCGGTATGTATGCCCGCCGTACCGCCCCGGGCTACCCGCTCGCGTATCTCCCGTACCCGTGCCATGGCCTCGGCGGTGGCGGTAGGCATGTCCGGTATCTCGTGGGTGAGGGAGAGCTGCTCGCCCAGTTCATCGGCCACCGTTCCCAGTTCCGATATCAGCTTTTGCGTATCCCGGTCGTCGGCCGCCGCCTTATGCGCCAGCTCGTGGCACCTCAGGATAAGCCGCCTTGCCACGAAGGCCTCCCTTATGTACTGGCAATGCTGCCGTACGAACTCTCCGCCTACCTCCATGTAGCCGTCTTGCCGGGCCAGCTCGAAGAGGTCGGGCAGTTGCCCGGCCCTCTCCGGCGAGAGCCTCCGTATCTCTTTCTCCACCGAGAGTATATCCGTTCCTTCCCCCTTCCCGTGAAGGCTGAGGTAGGCCTCTATCGCCAAGGCGATATCCGGGTGGGTGAACATCTCGGGCCTTATCCTGAAGGCGATCTCGGGAAGGCTCTTGCGTGAGGCCAGCAGCCCGAAGAGCAGGGCTTTCTCCGCTTTCCGCTCTTCGGGTAGCGTGAGGCTGGCGGGGAGGGAGGTAGGGGTTAGCGTTTTCTTATTTGCCATAAGATGTTTTGTTTAGTATGAACGACTGATAATTGATAATTTCCACCGCCATACCGTGATCTAGTTTTTTCTTGGTTATCACGCTGCTTTGTTCTAGCTCTTCCAATCCTTTCCGTATGGCATAGACCGTGCAGCCAAGATAAGTGGCCAGCTCGGGTATTTTCACGATACATTGCCCTTTCTGGATGGTGTATGTGTCATTTTTCCATGGACATTGGTAAGGGCTATAGGCGACTTTGCTGTACAGGTACAGCATGATCCCTATTTGCGTCGGGATCCGCTTTCCCTTGCAACAATTTCTTATGAGCATATCCAAGAAAACTCTGGGATAGCGGATGTAGCCGTTCTTCCGTAGCTCATCCGTGTTGAATAGTTTATACATAATGTTTTGAATTATACCCCTTTAGGGCGTGTTAATAAATATCGTACTCTGAATCGCATTCTAGATCAAACTCTGAACTTCTTAATCCTTAGCGGATAAGCTTGGAATCGTTGCTTTTTTTCGCCACGATTTCGCACCGCTATATATAAATATACAAGGGAGTTATTAAAAGATTTAAATAGGAAACGTGTCGTTTCCGTCTTTTTTGAAGAACCATTTCATTTAGATCGTTTTTTCACAATGGCCGTAAATCATGAATGAATAAATATTCCACTCTTTTTTTATGAAGATCGTGAGGATTTATAATTGTTGTTTAAATCTCTGCAAAGATCGGAATAAAATTGCGATAAAACAAAATATATACGAAGATATTAAATGTTTACAAACATGTGTTATAGTACGCTTTATTTAGATAGTAATAGCTAAATTTATGGAGGATTATTATGTGATGTTAATTGGAAAATAGATATTTTTTTAGGGATTGAATATTTTAATAAACTATGAGTGATTGTGCAGCCTTGAGGCTGATTCTAGACACTAAAATATATTTGTAGATAATGGCCTATAACTCGTGAATTCTAGTCATGTGAATATTATTTATGTATAGTAAGTGCTCCCTACAAATATCATAGGAAAAAGAAGGCGTCTTACCTTTTTGCAAAGGAATAACCATGTTTTTTTCTTATGAGATTTTTATTGAGTTAATTATTTTGTTCATTTGAGTTTCCCATGAGAGAGATCGAATTGATTCCCTGATCTCAAGGGGAGAAAGAGATTGCTTTTCATAAAAATGTATTAATGAGTTTATATCGATGGCGGTTTCATCTGCGGGCACTTTAAGTATATACGGTTTATTCTCAAAGTCGCTATCTGTCTCAGAGTAAATAAAAGAAAGGCCCCGGGCGGCATATTCCCTGTTCTTTAATGTTTTAATATGGGTGATACCGCTACGATGCCGTGCAAGACTACCGATAGCCATGTCTGCTTTCTCAAAAAGCCGGTCAAGTTCTTCGCCGTGCTTAGCGCCGTGAAGGGTTACGTAGTTCTCTAATTTATGCTGTTTGATGATTGGAAGGATATCATCTTTTTCTCGTTGCCCGAAGAAATCTCCTACAATATGGAAAAAGACTTTGTAATTGGGATGTGAATCATAATAATCAGCCAGACCTTTAACCAGACGGTCAAATCCATGCCAGTAATGAATCTCCGCCACTCCTATTAGGTGAAGTTTCTTGTTTGTATCGTTGACCTGTTGTTTCAATTTAATTTGCGAGAAGTCAATGCCATTGGATATTTGTATGGTAGGAACACCGAATATGGTTTTATAGTCGGAAAAAGTCACGATACCGCATAATTGTTTGGCCAAGACACGACGGAAACATTGATCTATAAATAGTAATTTTCGGCGAGAGAAACCTGCGTATTCTTGGTCATAAGGATAAGTTGGTATTTCCATTACAACCTTTATCCCCGCTTTACGCATTTGATGAACCATATGAATCGTGAATGGATTAGCGTTATGATCAGATCGCATATAAATAAAACTAATATTTTCTTTCTTCGCATATTCAACGATTGAGGAATATTCTATCCTTTTCAGTATTTTACCCTTGAACCCTGCTCCATAATCTTGTAGTACCTCGGAGTCTATCATTCTCAATTTCCTGCCGTTAGGCTCATTTAGGTAACAGAGTCTCGTATCAATGCCACATGCTCTTAAGGCATTGACTTGGTAGTAGATCTTCTTGCTGATCCCATTAGCAGGATTAAGACCGTGAAATATCAGGAATAAAGCTTTCATTTCTGTATCTTGGATTTAAGTAGGTTAATAATATCATAAGTTCCACTTAATTGTATATATATGGAAGAAAAAGATATAGCTAACAGAATCTTAACAGATAAGCTTCCTGGCTCAGTCATCTTGTATGATATCTCATATATAGGCCATAGTAAGAGTATCAAAATACTTGTTAATACAATGGGTGATAAAAATTGTCGGATAAAGATTTTTACATTACGCTTTAATGTCACTTTATACATCCATATATAGCATAGGATGAAATTGATCGTAAATGTGATAGTAATGCACCATGCGATCGCTTCGAGCGTTTTAAATACAAATATCCCTATTACAATGCCAGATACGTTTAATAAAGTGGAGAATACGCCGCAAATGAATAAACTTTTAGTGTCGTTGGCCGCTTGGAAAATAGAGCCGGATGTTGATAATATTATTTGTATACCAACAGATATAGATAATATCTGGAATACCGGAACGGAGGGCATCCATTGATCCCCAAACAAAATGAGAGTGATTTCCCTTGCGGAAAACCATAATAACGCAGACAGGGGTAAACCAATAAAGGCTAGAATATGAATAACCTTCTCGTATGAATCCGCTAGCTTATGCAAGTCATCTTGAAAACCGGAAAAGATTGGATGCATGACAGGAGAGATCACATGGGTTATATTTTGCAAAGGAAGCATCATTAACCGATATGATTTTTCGTAATACCCTAGGGCATTCATATTCATGTATTTTCCGATTAATAATTTATCAAGGTTTCTGCTGAAATAATTAATTACATTAAATAAAAATTGATAGGCTGAGAAACTGAATATCTTTTGGACCGAATCCAGACCGAATGTATATTGTAACTTTTGAGGGTTTTTCCGATATGATATGATAAACAAGAGAATGCTGGAGAAAATAGGATTAATGACCAATGCGTATAGTCCGGCACCTGCGATGGCGGCACTGATGGCTATGCTTCCTCCAATAAATTGGATAGCTAAGCTACGATATGCGATAAACTTAAACTCCTTATTCTTGAATAGGAGTGCGTTAGGAACGATGTTTGCCGAAGCAAAAAATAAATTGATGGATAGTAGTTGGCATATTGTCAGTAATGTCTTTTGTTTATAAAAAAAAGAAATGGGCCAAGAGCATAGGAAAAAAAGAATAGATATCATGATTCCCAACCATAAGGTAAAAGAGAATATTCTGTTAAGATCTTTGCCTGTTAAATCCTTATTTTGAATAATAGCGGGCGCAATACCTAGGTCGCTGAAAATACCAAAAAAAGAAATAATTACAGTTGCTATTGCTACTATACCAAATTCTTCGGGGGCAATTAAGCGTGCTAATATTCCGGCGACAACCAGAGAAATAATTATTCCGGAATATTTGGATATGGCCGTATATAATACTCCTGATATTAATTCTTTTTTTATGGATGCCATAGTTTCTTTTGTTTTTATAGGAATGATTTGAATAATAAAACTATTAGATTTTTTGTTGTCACGTATTGCCTATATTCTTTTAGACATCGTCTGGCTATTTTCAAGCGATCTTTAAAGGGTATTTTATAGGATAGCCATACTGCGGCGTTGAGCATTCTTGATAAATATAAGTCGATTATTTCACGGAACATTGGGTGTGAGTCCGCGAATTTGCTTAAATGGGCAGTTATCGTAAAGTAACTTTCCATGTTTCGCATTGAGAACTTACTGGTCATGATTGAGTCTTCCCGTAGCCTACGTTTGAAGAAATCCTTGTGTATGGAGGATACTCTTTGGGCCTGTAAATATAACAAGCATGTGAATAATTGATCTTCATGGATGATTCCGGGAAGAAAATCGAGTTGGATCTCTGTTAGGTATTCTCTTCTTATGAAATTAAGACATGGGGATGGAGAATATGCCTTATGATCTATTAGGAGTTTTAAGATATATGGGCCTTGATATACTAACTCCGGATTTGTACAATCTTTTCGTTGATAGTTTAAAGATATGTTTTTATGTTTTTCCTTGTTTAATATGTCCGCATCAAAAAAAACGAAATCTAAAGCCTGTCGTTCACATTTAATATAGCATGTTTCTAAGGCTTCTGGCTCCAGATAATCATCACTATCCATAAAATAAACGTATTTACCTTGGGTATATTCGTAGCCTTTGTTTCGGGTGACTGATGGCCCTTGGTTATACTGTGTATAAATTCGGATACGTTTATCTTCATCAGCTAGGCGTTTTATGATAGATAGACTGTTATCTGTTGAGCCGTCATTTATAACAATGATCTCTATTTCTCGTAAAGTCTGGCACATGATAGATCTTACCGCCTCTTCTACGAACTCCTCGGTATTATATAGGGGTATGATTACGCTAACTAGATTCTTATCCATTTTTGTTTGTTAATATCATAACGTTTGATAACTCTAGCGGGATTACCTATAGCAACGGAGTAATCTGGAATGTCCTTAGTTACTACGCTTCCAGCTCCGATCTGGCATCTCTTACCAATATGGACACCTGCTACGACTACACAGTTTGCTCCAATATGGGAGTCTTCATCTATTACTACAGTTTTCTTTACTAAAGGTTGTTCATTGGAATCCACATTTCCATCCTCATATCCATGATTAAAACCGGAGATGAAAACGTGCTGACCTAATCCGACTTTATTTCCGAATCGTACGGGACCAATCACCACCGAACCGATTCCAATACGGGCGTTGTCGCCTATGATAACATCGCCTGCCCCATTGTTGATGGTCGTGAAATCCTCAATGAGGGAATTTTTACCTACCGTGAACTGATTCCAAGGGAATACATCAATACGGGATCTTCTCCTTCGAATGATAGCTCCTTTTCCTTTCTTATGGATCCAAGGATTGACAAACCATTTTACCCAACAACGAGGTTTAGGATTTTTAGGAGAGGTTATTGAATAGAATACTATTTTCTTCAAAAACTCATTTTGCTTGATTTTCTGTTTGATTGGGCCTATATCCATGACTTATCAGGTTTAAATCGTTTTATATAGGGTCAAAAGATTTTCCGCTGTTTGTGACCAAGAGAATCTTTTGACTCTGTTTAAACCATATTCTATTTGATTTTGATAGAATATTTGATCTCGCTCTAAATATAGTATCTTGTCTGCGATTTCTTTTTCACTCAACGGGTCAACTAGTATTCCGCCTTCTCCAGCTATCTCTGGCATTGCGGATGTGTTCCCCGTAATTACAGGTGTGCCGCAAGCCATGGCTTCTAGCAAGGGAATACCGAAACTTTCCCTTAGGGAAGTATATAAAAAAGCGAAAGCGCCGTTATATAGATAAGCTAGGTCTGTATTAGGGATGTATCCCGGGTATGAGAGAAAGGGCTTGATCTCTTCTATCCGTTGCTCTCGTAGGATAGCGTCTAGTTTATCCTCGCTTAAGTCTGCGATAAGTAGAGGTCGTTTCTTTTCTGAGTGCTTCAAATAAAGGCTATATGCCTTTAACGTGCGGGCGACGTTTTTTTTAGGATCTGTATTGCCTAGGAAAAAAATATAATCGTCATTATTAATATACTTATGGATAATAGATGATATCTCTGGCAGGGGATGAAAGTGCTCGCTATATCCATTATAGATAGCTGTGATTTTATCCTTGGGTAATCGCAATACCTCACGTATGCGATCGCACTCAAAACGAGAGACTGTGATGATCTTCCTACATTGGGGGAGTATGCGAGGAACCACCATGCGGCGATAATACCAACCCATGTTTTGATACCAAGATTTATTTCCTCCCTGACGGGGTTCTAGGAAAATAATATCATGTAATGTCAACACTAACGGGACAGGGCAATTTAGTGGGGCGGTATTACTGGTACAATGCAAGAGGTCTGGCTTTATCTTGCTTACATTTCGTGGAAGCGCAACTTGTTCCCAAAGAGGGTAGGTAGGGCATTTTACCTCAATAATATGTACATTGTCTGTCTCTTCTAGGCAATGATCTTCACCTGGACTGACAAATATAAAATATTCATTTTCCTTGTCGATTTTTTGTAACTCTCGAATACTCTCAAGAGCGACAAAGTCCATCCCATGTTTGTTGGTCCGGAATATACGTTGTGCCTCAATTGCTATTCTCATGGTTTTAAAGAATGTTTAGTTGGATTAAATTTGTGTCCTCCTATACGGAAAATATTGAGGAACATAAGTATGAATAAGACAGGAACGCTCGCTATCGCTTTCTTGAATTTCCTGTCGACAAGATAGTCTGGTACCGCTATACTGAATGTAATACCTAACAAGACCAATAAGAGCCACCACTTGATGGATGTTATAAAATCGAGAACAGTCAAAAATGAGGCTATTAATATAATAAAACCTAGCAGTAATATGCGAGGAGGCATCATCCATTGAAATAATTTGTCGCAATAGTCCCAATTTCCATTAAATATGGCTGCCGGCATTTGGAAAAGACCCGAGAATAAGTTGCTGATTTGAGTTGTCAACCAACGACGGCGCTGGTTATAGAAATCCCTCTTACCTCGAACTTTCTCGTCATAGGTATATACTTCTTCCAAATACTCGATATAAACATTTTGCAACAAAAGCTTTCTTTCCATGTATTTATCTTCTCCTATATCGTGACATTCTTGTATGATATCCTTGAAAAGCTCGTATTCGAAAGCCATGCCGGAGCCGCTAAGGGCGGAAGAGAATCCAAGACGGGTATGGCCTTTACGAAAGATAGAGTTGTTAATTTCTTCGCTGACAGAATCGAGCACAGCGATATTGCTATCACGGTTTTTAGCGACCCTGTGTGTTTGCAATGCGGAACAGCCCGCATAAAGGGCATCGTTTATTTTCTCGAGATAACTTGATTTTACGATATTATCCGCATCGAGGATAACGACATTATCATACTTTATATCTCCTTTCTCAATATAATGTATGGCTTCTTTGAGAGCCTCGATTTTTGTGCTTTGGGGACTATCCATTTTAACGACTTTCGCCGATAATGCTTTTAAGTTATCTATCGTATCTTGTCGCATTTGATTAGATATAACGATAATGTCGTATCGTTCTCTTGGATATTCTTGAACGAGAAAATTTTTTACGGAGTCTATGATAACTTCGTCTTCTTGATAAGCGGGGAACAAGACAGCGAAACGATACTTCTTCTTGGCAGTAGGATAATTATACTGTGGTTTCCGTTTTGAATAGATGGCAAACACGAATAAATATAGTACAAATATCAGAAAACAAAGGAATAAGATGGCATCTCCTAATTGAAAGGCATATTGTTCCTTATCAATCCAGTTTTCTCCTATTTGAAAGAATTGTTCAATCATAGCGTTATTTATTTGAAACAGTTAATTTTTTTATTCGTATCTCTTTGTCAAAGTAAGGACCGTTTAACACAAATGTTAGCCCCATAAATGCGATTATCATTGTTGGAAATTGACCCCAAAACGAGTTTGCGTATGCGTTAATGAACATACCGAATATACCACAAAGTAATCCGGACAATAATCCTTTTAGTTCAAGATCCTTGATCTGTGTGGCAATGATCCACCCTCCCCATCCTATAGTAAAAAAAATCATACTAAGATAAAGAATCAATCCAACTATGCCTGTTTCTACCCAAATTTTCACGTACCAAGAATCAGTTGGAATAGAAGTGGTAAAACGAGTGGATATTTTTACTCCTAATCCATCTCCAGATAGTCCAAGCCCTTCTCCAAAGGGCTTATATTTGAGATATGTGGCTAATTTTTTTTGATTTTCTTTGCGTACGATATATGAGGCATCTTTGGTTGGGTTAAAAGCGGTTCTAATTCTTCTGATAGATGAGTTGCTTTGTCCTATAGTCGTAAAAGCGAAAAAGATATAGATAAACAATAACATACTTGCTCCCCCAATGACCATTTTAGTTTGTTTGCTGATCAGTGTGTAAAGTGCTAGCCCTGCTAATGGTACGATTATAGCTCCTCTTGTCCCGGAAAGGAACAAAGCATAAAGTGCTAGAATCGCTATACATGAATAATATATCTTGCATAATGCAGATCGCATGTAGAGCGAGGCTATACCGAAAAACATGATGGCGGCACCCATATTGGCACCCATATTACTGGCATCCGTAAAGAATGAGAAATAGCGGATTCCAGACCAAATAATATGCGTTGTGGCTCCTCCGGCATTAAGCCATTTTGTCTCAAAACTATCAAATCCAATAAACTTTTGCATTAATGTCTTAATTATCGCAAATAACGTGAATATGGATAAACAAAATATGATAGCTTTGAGTATGGAATAGCGTGTACATAATAGAGATGTAATAATGACTATAATCAATCCATTGAATATTAATCCTCTTGATAATATCCAACCTTCTAATGAGCTGGTTGGATTGATTATTTCTAAAATGCAATAACCCATCCAGATACATAATGCGATACTTAGGATATTAAATGCTCTACGCCATTCTATGTTTTGGAAAAGGGCAGCTTGAATAAAGATCAGTACCAAAGCTATCATATATAGGATTTCCATAATAACACTGATCCCTTCTATGGGAATGTATCGGGTGATGCCTAATATGAAGTAATTGGTCGTGAATATAACGAATAATATAAGCCATGGATATCTTAATAAAAGGATACCTCCTACACAGAATAATGGAATCAAAGTTATTAGTATGAATACTGGAATTGAGTTATACAGCAAGGATATGCCAATACCTCCCAACCCTAAGACAAGAAAGAGCTGAGATATTTTGAACGAAGTATTGTCCTCTTGTATGTATCTTGATGTTTCCATGTGTTTTCGTTATTTTACAGCGGTATTAGTCGCCGTTAATCCCATATACATCATCCGGTTTGCGAAAGATCGCATAGATGTTTGAGGGGGTAATTGCCCCGTGAAATCTTCCACGGCCTCTCTCGTGGCATTGTTTAGATATAAGTACAATGCCGTGCCTTCTGTAATGTCACGCAGATATTTAACTAACTCCGTATCGCTATTTTTCCAAACCCGGCAAGCGTTAGCTACTAACAAATTGACTTGGCTTGACCCTAGTAAATGGGATGGAACACCATACTGTTGGATAGAAGGATACTCAACGATTAATATATCCGGCCTGCTTTCAAGCTGGATATGTTTGTCTATATGTTCAGCCATGAATAAGGAGGCATCGATTGGGATATCTTGACCGACTCTTAGGTATTTTACGTTGAAGCCAAGCTCTTCCCAAGATTCCTGGAAATATCGTGAGATAAACGTTTTTCCTTCTTTTTCCTCTAGACTTAGTATATTGATACAAAGTGTATCGCCCTTTTTGATGTAAGGTGTTAACCGGTTACAAGCATAAGCCGCAGAGATACGGTTACAAGTTTTTACGAATCCACGATATTTTAATTGGGAATTACGTCCTGTGAAAGCCCCTAATATATTCATGCCAGTAAGACGTCTGGCCCGTTCGGCATCCCGGAGCGTACGATCTAGCAACTCGATAACTAGGTTTAATCCGATAATAAAGATAATGCTACCAATAAATGCGGCAATAACTAATAGAAACCGCTTTCCTTTATCACTGAATAAAGGATAGGAGGCATCCGAGATCGTATTTAAGTTTGAAGAGGTTAATTGAAGATTCTTCTGCTTCATCTTTGCCATATTTAAAGCATGAAGTACTTCAAGATAAGATTGCTCGGTTACATGAATCTCACGTTCTTGTTGATTTATTCGTGTACCAATAGGAGAATAATTCTTGTATTGATCTGCAAAATCATTCTTGCGCTCGTTTAGAACCTTCAAATCAGCTTGAGCTTTCGCTTGTATAAGTGTTTGATTTAACCATTCTTGAACTAAACCTTCAATGGCTAAACCTTCTTTACTTTCTTTATAACTATTAATATTATTAGTAATTAGACCTATTTTCTTTTCGGCATCTCGTAGTTCTTCCCTGTATTTTACTAACTCTTGGTCTTTACTTAGCATTTCATCGGAGGTGAAAGTCTCTATTTCTGTTATTTTACCACTAATACGGGATACCTCGGCTAAGGTATTAATGAATTCCTCATTGGACTTAACTAATTTAGTACGAATATCCATGTACTGCTCCAGATTTTTGATAATGCTGGATGAGCTCTCGTAATTTCGCCGTGTCTCCTCATATCGATTCTCAAAGTCTGCGAAAGAGTGGGCGATAGCTTTAGTTTGCTCAATATAGTTAATAACACTATTCTTTACATTATAATCAGTAAGCTCGTTTTCTTGCTTATTCAGTTGTACACGAAGTTTCTTAAGTTCTTCCTCATAATATTTAACAATATCATTTGCGGTTTGATATCGTAAGTTGTTATACGAATATTTTAATTCTTCACTCACCAATTTGACCGTATTCCATGTAATACCGGGATCGGTAGAAGTATAAGCTATCTCTATTAAGTCGCTGTTTCCTTGCCTTCTGATGATAATACTGGATAAGGCATTGTAACTGTAAAATGCACTAGATCCATTAAACAACTCATGTAAATAATTACGACTGTCGCTGTATTTATACTCCTTGAATAAGTTAACGGTTTTGTCAAGAGAAGCTGTGTCAACTAAATGTAAGATCTCTTCTGGCACGGAAGCTATCAACTTTTTATAGTTATTTGCTGTTATGTATAGATTATCTATTTCCGGATCTCCATGCATTAAGTTTAGAGCTAGTAATTTCAATGAGACATTTTCTAAGGTTCCTCTTGATTTGGTTAGATTTACCAAGTTATCATAGGTGTTATTCACAGCTTGCCAATCAGGCCGAGTCTCATCATTTAATCCTGTATTAGACGTGATACCCGTGTAAATAGAAGTGGTAACGGTATATTTTTTTTCTAAGAATTGACTGAAATAAGCAACCAACGCTGTTATTATTAGCGTTCCGAATACTAATTGATGCCGGATTCTATATATAAAACGCGATATATAAAGTGTTATATCCATGGGTTATCGATTTATAATCTTAATATTTGTGAGCATTTCTAATAAAGTTACGGCATTGTGCAAGGTCGCACGACCTTCTTGGTAAGAAATCACGGCACCAGAACGACGTCCACGTTCCATTGATAATGAGATAATATCAATTTTTCCATTAATAAAATCTTGTTCGGAGATTTTCATCTGGGCGTTGTAAAGTGCGGCAGCATCTGATTTAGCTTTTAATGTAGCCAATGCTTGTAAGACACTATTATAAGCTTCCAGTATTCTTAATTTCCGTTCTTCTATGGACATTTCATACTCATAATCCAATTGACGGAAACGAGCTTTCTTCATCCGTACTTTTTGGCCTCGGCTGAATAAGTCTCCGAATGGGATAGACACGGAAATACCTACACTGTAAGTATGCTGATTACTGCCTATACTGGTGAGAAATGAAGGATCTTCTATGGTTTCTCTTGTAGAAAGTTGAACTAATCGCCCATATTGATATTGGCCGTATACCCTGAAATAGTCCAACCATTCTCTTTTTGTAATCTTCATATCGGCGTTAGCCTCATCTCTTTTAGCTTCATAAATTCTGACAGAAGGATGGTCATATACGGATTCCAGAAAAACCGATAGAGGTGGTAATTGAATACGTTCATAGTCATCTAGCATGGCATTTATAGAATCCGTGCCGGAAGTTACTTCTATTGTTGTCGCTTTATCGAAGTATGTCTTCTTTTTTTGTGCGACAATTGAAAAAGCATTTAATATGAATAATAGAATAAATAGTATCTTCATGTGAATTATGTTTGTTATCAGCTATGTATAGTTTATACATCCTCTTTCTGCACGAACGCCGTAAACGTCTTGAATATAATCTTTATGTCTAGCCAGAAAGAAAAGGTATGAGCATATTTGATATCTAATTGTTTACGTTCCTCGGCGGACATACTACCAGAATTGCCACGTTTCTCTACTTGCCAAAGACCTGTAAGGCCGGCAGGAGCCATGAAGCGTTGTATGTATTCATCGCTGGTCAATAATTCCGCCTCGTATACGGGAAGAGGGCGGTTACCAACTATTGACATGTCTCCATTTAATATATTGAATAGCTGGGGAAGTTCGTCAATGCTGTATTTCCGGATAATATGGCCGATCTTTGTTATACGGGGATCATTCTCTAATTTGATGAAAGCGTTGGAGCGTTCGTGACGTTTTACTTTTAAATAGTCGTTTTCAGGAGTAGCGTCATTGTCGGAATATAAAATGATATTTTGCTCATCGTCTTTAAAAAAAGAAGCTTGCTTCTGTGAATTCACAGAAGTTGCTGAAGAGGCTACAGCCTCTTCAGCAATAGATTCCGTATACTGATTAAGTTTCTTATATTCAGCCAAGCGTTTGTCCGCATCCATATACATAGAGCGGAACTTATAAAAATCGAAAACCTTATAGTTGCTGCCTACTCGTTTCGACTTGTAGAAAGCGGGACCTTTGTCCTCCAGCTTGATCCAAATCACCGTGATGATAAAGATTGGGGAGAGGCAGAGGAGCGCCATGGATGAGAAAATGATGTCGAAGACCCTTTTCCATAAAGGCAGCTTGAAAATGGCGAGATCAGGCTCTTTTATTTGAGGCTTACGCGCTTTTTCCATTCTCTTGCATTTCTCGGCGATACCCAGTAGCTTCACTAAATCTTCCTTAGAGGTAGACTCGGAGATGACACAGTCCGTTCCGGCTTGCAAATAGGATATTTTCTCCTCCCGGGTCATTTCCGGGGCGATTAATACGATATATATATTTTGAAACGTCTTATGCAAATGCATGATCGCAGGAATGTTTAACGTAGGATCTGTTTTCTCGATGAATACACAATAATCCATTTCCTCGGCAGGAAGAAGCGTGTTTTTCATCTGCAGAAGCGTTATACATTCTATGACCCCGGTGCCTAATGCCTTACGTAAACGTTCGGCTAACGGCACGTTATTACCGAAAAAGACATAATTCATTATCTTAATATTCGTTTTACCCTTACCCTTAATTCCTCCGGATTGAAAGGCTTCAAGATAAAGTCTTCCGCCCCTTCCTCAAACAAACGTATTCTATTTGAGCTGCTCTCTACGCTCGATAGGATCAAGACCGGTATATGGCTGAACATATCGTTCGCTTTTAAATAAACCAAGAATTCCTCTCCGGACATTTCTGGCATATTCAAGTCAGAGATGATCAAATCCGGTAAATTGCCTTCTTGAAGCCAAGCGATCGCTTTCAAAGGATTTTCTTTATAGGATACCTTGTAAGTACTTGATAAATAAAGCATGATTATCTTTGCGATTTCTTGCTTGTCATCCACTAAAAGAACAGATTTCTCCATAGAGTCGTATAATATTGTCGTCTTTTGTTTTATCTATTATGCAAATTTAGGATATTAAATTGAAAAAATCTATGTTTTTCAATTGTTTTTTTGAAAAAACAGTTCGGACTTTGAAAATAGGGGAAACTGCGATTTTTTGATTAAGTTTGTACGCACATAAATGAGATGAGTATTCGAAGATGCGTTGGAGGAAATATATAGATTTTGATGTTATTCATTTATTGGTTGGCGCTATTGTCGGGATGGGCTTGTCCTCTTGCCAGCCGGAGATGCCGGTGATCTCTACGATAACCGTGGAGGCGGATGGCCTAACGGTTCCCGTGAACCCGGATCTGTATGGTTTGACCATTGAGGAGATCAACCACGGGATCGATGGGGGGCTGTACGCCGAGCTGATCCAGAACCGGAGCTTCGAGGATGGCGTGCCACCCTTGAACTGCCCTTACGACGCCGCCCGGAACGTCTTGATTACCCCGAATGGCTGGACGATCCCTTTCATGCGGGGAGATTCCGTACCGGGATGGAGGCGGATCGTCCCTAATACACAGATATACCCGGATATGAAGGAGCTGGTGAATGATAAGAACCGGCGGTCGTTGCTCGTGGCCGTATCGACTTCCGGGGAGTCGGGGCGCGGAGGCGTGATAGCCGAGGGATACCGGGGGATACCGATCCGGAAAGGGGAACGATACGATCTCTCGTTTTTCGCCAAGGGGGCGAATATGGTGCCCCGTACCATCCGGGTGGCCTTGGAGGACTCGATGGCTAATACGGTCTTGAGCGATGTGTTTCAGGTAGCGCCGCTATACGAGTGGAAACGATACAGGCATACGTTTACGGCTACGGAGGACGCGCCGAACGCGGTCTTGACGATCACGGCCGATACCTCCGCCGTGTTTTGGCTGGATGTGGTATCCCTCTTCCCGGAGGATACGTGGAAGGGACGGAAGAACGGGCTGAGACCGGACTTGGCGGCGCTGGTCGATTCCTTGGCCCCTCGTTTTATCCGTTTCCCCGGAGGCAGTTTCGTGGAGGGGTATACGGCGGGTACGTACCCTATCTGGAGGGAGACGCTGGGCGATATCTCGGAGCGTAAGCATTTCTGGAACGTATGGGCCTATGGTACGACGAACGGCATGGGCTACCACGAGTACTTGCAAATGTGCGAGGATATGGGGGCGGAGCCTATCTACGTTATTAATAGCGGGATCACGAGCCAAAGCCGCCGGCCCCGCTACGAGGATATCACGGCGATGGATAAGCTCACGGGAGATGCCTTGGACGCTATCGCCTACGCGAACGCCCCGGCGGATTCCCTGCCGGGCGCCCTGCGTGCGAGGAACGGGCATCCGGAACCTTTCAACTTGAAGTATGTCGAGATCGGCAGCGAGAACTATGGCGGGGAGTATTTCAGGCGCTTTGAGCTTTTCCGCAAGGCGATCAAGGAGGCCTATCCGGAGATTACCGTTATCAGCAGTTCGCCCCTCACGAAGCGAGGCCGTAGCGAGTGGGTGGATTCCCATTATTACGCCGGGGAGAATTTCTTCCTATCGAACTCCGGCCGGTTTAATAGCGACCGGTATTCCCGACGTTCGCCGGCGGTGTTTATCGGGGAGTTCGGGACGACGGAGCGACCCTTGGCCGGTACGCTCCGGGCGGCGGTGGCCGAGGCCTGTTTCTTGGTCGGGGCGGAGGAGAACCCGGATATGGTACGCCGCTTGGCGTATGCCCCGGTATTGGGCAACGCCGGGTTCGAGAACCAGCGCCATCCGTTGATCTCTTTCAACACCCATCAGGCGGTGGTCTCTCCTTCCTACCATTTATTAAAGATGTTTACCCGCCATCGGGGGGATGAGGTGCTGAAGACGATCGTGGATACCTACGAGAAGCCACAGGTACGTACGGGCCGGGCGGGCGTAGAGATGTTTGATAATAGCTATGAGTTCAAGGACGTGCGGATCGACGGCGTGCCCGTATCGGATATATCCGTGATGAGCGGGGGATGGAAGGTTCCGGAGGCTGGTACGTTGGTGCCGGAGGCCAACCGGTGGAACCAGGTATTGTTCGGCGACTCTACGAGCTACGCCTATGAATATACGGCTACCGTCCGGCGTACGAAAGGTAGCGGGCAGATACAGCTTCGCCTCCGCGACAACGGGCGGACGGGCGAGCAGGCGGATTATATCGCCCTGACGATCGGGGCGGGAACGAGCGAGCTGTACCATCAAGTAGGTGGCGTGAAGGATAGCTTGGTCTCTCCCGTGCGGTTCCCTTTTGAGAGTAACCGGTGGTATACGGTTCGCATGACGTGCGAGTACGAGCGCGTCCGTTGCTATGTGGACGGCGTATTGCTGCATGAGGTGGATATGCGTCCGATCCCGTCGTTGGTATCCGTCGCTACCCTCGACAAGGAGAACCGGGTGATTTACTTGAAGGTCGTGAATACGACCCGCCACGAGGAGAAGACCTCTTTGCGTATCGAGGGAGTGAATATCCGTAACGAGGCGGAGCTGATCCAATTGAGAGGGGAGCCGGAGGCTCGTAATACGTTTGAGAACCCGGGGGCCGTAACGCCTGTCACCGAGCCTATCGTATTCCCGATGAGCGGCCCGCTTATCTATAATTTCCCGCCTAATTCAGTGACGATCTTGAAATTATACATGGAGTAGGTCAGATAGGGCAGGAGGGCCGGTACACTTTATCTGTATTTATCCTAACTTCGCGGCGACTTTAACAAAAAAAATGTGTTATGGAACCAATGCATAAGATAAACAAGGTAGAGCTCCGGAGTTTGCAGCTTGAGGACTATACGCAGTTGTCGCAATCTTTCAAGAGGGTATACGCCGACAAGGATGTTTTCTGGACCCGCAAGCAGATCGAGACGTTGATACGGATATTTCCCGAGGGACAGGTCGTGACGCTGGTGGATGACCGGATCGTAGGATGCGCCCTCTCCATCATCGTGGATTATGACATGGTGAAAGGGGATCATACCTACGCCAAGGTAACGGGCAACGAGACGTTCAGCACGCATAACCCGAACGGGAATATATTATATGGTATAGAGGTGTTCATCCATCCGGACTACCGGGGCCTCCGGCTGGCCCGCCGTATGTACGAGTACCGGAAGGAGCTGTGCGAGAAGTTGAACCTGAAGGCGATCATGTTCGGCGGACGTATCCCGAACTATTATAAATACGCCGATCATATGCGTCCGAAGGAATACATCGAGAAGGTGCGCTCACGTCAGATCTACGACCCGGTGCTCACCTTCCAGCTCTCCAACGATTTCCACGTGCGGAAAGTGATGATGAACTACTTGCCGAACGACGAGGAGTCGAAGCATTGCGCTACCCTGCTGCAATGGGATAATATCTATTACCAGCCGCCTACGACGGATTACGTGGATAAGAAGACAACCGTGCGTGTCGGTCTGGTACAATGGCAGATGCGGCCTTATAAGACACTGGATGACGTGTTCGAGCAGGTGGAGTTCTTCGTCGACGCCGTGTCCGATTACAAGAGCGACTTCGTCCTTTTCCCCGAGTATTTCAACGCTCCGCTGATGGCCAAGTTCAACCATCTGGGGGAGGCGCAGAGCATCCGTGGGCTGGCACAGTACACCGAGGAGATCCGTGAGCGATTCGTGAACCTCGCCATCAGTTACAATATCAATATCATCACCGGTAGCATGCCTTTGCTGAAGGAGGACGGGGCGCTATATAACGTGGGATACCTGATCCGTCGTGACGGCTCCTACGAGATGTACGAGAAGGTACATGTCACCCCGGACGAGCAGAAGAGCTGGGGACTCTCGGGCGGGAAGATGGTGAAGACGTTTGATACGGATTGCGCCCGGATCGGCGTGCTGATCTGTTATGACGTGGAATTCCCGGAGCTTTCCCGTATCATGGCCGACCAAGGGATGCAGATCCTCTTCGTGCCTTTCCTTACGGATACGCAGAACGGTTACTCTCGGGTTCGTGTGTGTGCCCAAGCCCGGGCGATCGAGAACGAGTGCTTCGTGGTGATAGCGGGCAGCGTGGGCAACCTGCCTCGTGTGCATAATATGGATATACAGTACGCCCAGTCGGGTGTGTTCACGCCTTGCGATTTCGCTTTCCCTACCGATGGCAAGCGTGCGGAGGCAACCCCGAATACGGAGATGATCCTTGTATCGGACGTGGACCTTGATTTGCTCAACGAGTTGCATACGTATGGTAGCGTGCGTAACCTTCGGGACCGTCGCCACGACTTGTATGAGTTGAGGGTAAAAAAACAGTAGTGTTTGCGGTTGAACACAATAGTATTCATGGTTGAACACAGTAGTGTTCGCTATTAAACACAATTATATTCGCCGGAAGAATGCAGTAGGGGCGGGATCTGTCCGCCTCCCGTGCCGTGTATGCGTGGGAGGGCGGACGAATCCCGCCCCTGCGGTTTATATCGGGGGGAGGATCGCTCGCTTCCCCCCTTCGGAAATGATCTTAATGACTTAGCATCTCAGCCGTGATCGGCGTGAATTTCTCGGCATCCGATTTACGGAGTTGTACGCTGCCGTCGTTCCAGTTGGAAGGCCAACCTCCGATGATGTGTCCGAGGAATACCAGCTTGATCTCGTGCAAGCCTTTTGCCAAGGCCGCGGAGGTGTCATGACGGGAGAAGCGTTTTACCTCGCCACCGTTATTGACCATCAACTTGCCGTCGATCCATACCTCCTCTAAATCCGAAGAGATGTAATAAACGCCATCCTCCGGGATGTTCACGTAGCCGGTAGCGATAGCGGCGTATTGCTTCACGCCTCGCATGGATTCGGGGGCGGGCACTTGGTTGGTCAGTTCACGGGTCGTCTTGATGACCTGTTTCTTACCGGTCTTCTGAGCGGCCTCCAGATTATTTACGCTTAGGTACATGCCATCGAATACCTCCATGTCGAGGCCCGGGGTCGTCTTGGCTACCTCCTTGGCGGGAGCCAGCGTTTGTTTCTCCACGAGGATCGTGCGAGGCTTACCCATCTTGCCGGAAGGCAACACGGAAGCGATCTTCACGGTCGTAGTCTCTGTGATGTCGAAAGGAGCCGTATATACGGTAGATTCCGGGGTAGGCTCGGTGCCATCCAGCGTGTAGACCATCTTCATCGGACGGTTCGTGGTGAATGTCATGGTAGCCTTGTCCGTGAAAGCCACGAAGTTGCAAGAACCGTTCGGTTGCTCGGGCTGCGGGATGTAGTAGTTGATATCGTGTCCGTCTAGGCGAACCTGAGCGTTGTCCAGACGGCGTTCGAAGTCCTTGTAATCCTTCCGGTCCAGCGGGCTCCAAGCGATCTCGGAGAGGGCTAGGATACGAGGATAGATACGGTACTCCATGATGTCCGTGTTATAAAGGTACTCACTCCATACGTTGCATTGCACGCCCTTGATGAAATGCCCTTTACCGGCCGCTGCCAGCGTGTCGGGGACGGGGTTGTATTTATAGACCCGCTCCGCCGTGGTGAATCCTCCGATAGATACCGGGTTGATCTTGTAGTCGCCTTGGAACTGGTCGATATACATACCCTCGCTTCCCGGGGTCATGATCACGTCGTGGTTCATGCTAGCGGCGGCGATACCGCCTTCCTCACCTCGCCAAGACATTACCGTGGCCGATGGAGCCAGACCTCCCTCAAGGATCTCGTCCCATCCGATCATCTTCTTGCCGTGCTTGTTTACGACCTTCTCCATGCGTTGTACGAAATAGCTCTGCAATTTCTCCTCGGCGGAATGTTCCTTGTCGCCTTTCAAGCCTTCCTTACGGATACGGGCCTGACAAAGCGGGCATTTCTCCCAGCTCGTCTTCGGGCACTCATCGCCTCCGATATGGAAATACTCGCCCGGGAATAGGGGAGCTACCTCGGCGATCACGTCCTCGAAGAACTGGAAGGGCTCTTCCTTGCCGGCGCATAATACGATGTCTTCCACGCCCCAGATGATACGGGGAGTACCCTGCTTACCCTCGCAAGACAGCTCCGGATAGGCGGCGATAGCGGCCATCTCGTGTCCCGGAAGCTCTATCTCGGGAACGATCGTGATGAAACGATCCGCCGCGTATTTAACGATATCCTTCACCTCCTCTTGGGTATAGAAGCCTCCGTACTCGGTACCCTCGCCATCGATGCGCTTAGAGCCGATCTCGGTCAGTTTCGGATACTTCTTGATCTCGATACGCCATCCTTGGTCGTCGGTCAGGTGCCAATGCATGCGGTTGATCTTGAACAAGGCCAATACATCCAGCTGCTTCTTGATATTCTCTACCGGGATGAAATGGCGGCAGGGGTCTAGCATGATACCACGGTAACCGAAACGAGGCTCGTCCTTGATAGATACGGCCGGAGCGGTCCATGCGATACCTTTCACGGCGGAAGGACTCTCGATCTCGGCGGGCAGCAATTGCAAGAACGATTGCATACCGTAGAAAAGACCTTGAGGGGTCTTGGCCTTGATACGGACGCCGCTGTCGGCTACGTCTAACGTGTATCCCTCGTCGTTTACGTCCAGAGAGCCGTCGATAACCAACGAGATACCGTCGGAGGTCTCTTTGTCGGCGGTAGCTATCTGGTAGCCTGTCGCCGTGTTCATTTTAGCCGCGAAGAACTCGGCTACGGTTTTCGCCTCCGGGGTGGAAGCGTAGATCTTCGTGTTTTTGTTTAGCTTGAAGTTTCCCTCGTTCTGCGTAAGGCTGACCGGTGTCGGGATGATGTTGATACCTTGGTTGTAAGCTTTCGCTTTACCGGGAGCATCATCACACGAGGCCATCAGGCCCAAGACAGCGCCGGCGCAGATTGTAGCAAGGAGCTTTTTCATAGAATTAAAAATTGAAAGTTGAAAATTGAATATTGTTTAGATGTTTTTGAGAGTTTAAAAAGAGAATTGAGAGTTGAAGATAAGATGCCGTTTGGCATCCTTTTCAATTCTCAATTCTCAATTTCCTATTTACCATGCGAAGATAGGATATTCCTTCATGATACCGTTCACCTTCTCACGAACGGCGCCGATAGTCTTATCGCATTCGGGAGCGGCCAATACGGTGTCGATCAGTTCCACGATCTCGCCCATAAGCGGCTCTTTAGCGCCACGGGTCGTGATAGCGGGCGTACCCACACGGATACCGGAGGTCTGGAAGGCCGAGCGGCTGTCGAACGGAACCATGTTCTTGTTCACCGTGATGTCGGCGGCTACCAAGGCTTTCTCGGCCACCTTACCGGTCAGGTCGGGGAACTTCGTGCGCAGGTCGATCAGCATGCTGTGGTTGTCCGTACCGCCGGAGATGATCTTGTACCCTTTGTCCGTGAAGGCCTTGGCCATAGCGGCGGCGTTCGCTTTCACCTGTGCTTGGTACGTCTTGTATTCCGGCTCCAAAGCCTCTCCGAAGGCTACGGCCTTGGCCGCGATCACATGCTCCAGCGGACCACCCTGGATACCCGGGAATACGGCGGAGTCCAACAACTGAGACATCTTCTTGATCTCGCCTTTCGGTGTCTTCTTGCCCCAAGGATTCTCGAAATCCTTACCCAGCAGGATGATACCGCCACGAGGACCCCGCAGGGTCTTATGCGTCGTAGACGTTACGATGTGAGCGTACTCCAGCGGGTTGTTCAGTAAACCGGCGGCGATCAGGCCTGCCGGGTGAGCCATATCGATCATCAATAAGGCGCCTACCTTGTCGGCTATCTCACGCATACGTTTGTAATCCCAGTCACGGGAATAAGCGGAACCACCGCCAACGATCAATTTCGGTTTCTCACGAAGGGCTACTTCCTCCATTTGGTCGTAGTCCACCCGTCCGGTATCTTCCTTTACATTATATTCGGTAGCGTGATAGAGAACGCCGGAGCTATTTACTGGTGAACCGTGGGACAGGTGTCCGCCATGCGACAGGTTCAACCCGAGGAACGTGTCGCCCGGATTCAATACGGCGAAAAATACGGCTGCGTTGGCCTGCGCCCCGGAGTGAGGCTGCACGTTGGCCCATTCGGCGTTGAATAGCTTTTTCAACCGTTCGATAGCGATCGTCTCACTTTGGTCTACTACCTCGCAACCCCCATAATAACGCTTGCCGGGATATCCCTCGGCGTATTTGTTGGTCAGACAGCTTCCCATGGCCTGCATGACCTGGTCGCTGACAAAGTTCTCGGAAGCGATCAACTCAATGCCTTTCAATTGGCGTTGGTGCTCCTTCTCGATAATGTCAAAAATGATGTTGTCTCTTTTCATTACCTCTTAAATTGGTTATTGCAATGATATGTTCCTCATTGAAAAGGAATCCTCGCGAATGTACTATATTATTTTAATACTATTTAAAAGATTCCGTTTAATTATTACAGATGCGCCGGAAACGGCTCCGCTTACCACTTGGTGAGGGTTACGTTTCTGAACTCAACCTCCTTACCCTCGCTCTGTAGCCCGATATGGCCTTCCTTCACCTTGTTGGTTCCGGTGTTCTGGTATACGCCGTTGATGTAAACGGTGATGACGCCGTCTTTCACGAAGATGTTCGCCTCGTTCCACTCTCCGGCGGGCTTCTCGCTGGACGGGTTCACGTTCTTTACGACAGGGAAGAAGGGACGTTCCTCTCCCGGGCGTTGCTGGTACTCGACAAGGTCGGAGCCTCCCAGCAGTACGAACAATCCGGCCCTCCCGGCTTGCAGATTACACTCGATCCCGTTCGGGAAGGGGTTCTTTAGGTCTGCGATATGCAGGAAGATGCCGCTGTTCGCGTTGGAATCCCCATTCGGCCAACGCCATTCCACGTGCAATTTATAGTCGCTGTATTTCTCCTTGGTGTACATATAGCCGAAAGGCTGGCCGGTGATGAAGATCTTACCGTCGCGTACGGAATAGACCTGATCGGCGGGGACGGAGTTTTTGTCGACTACGAAATTCCAGTTAGACAGGTCTTTCCCGTTGAACAGTTTCTCGGTCTTCTGTGCGTTCGCCCCATCGGAGAAACAGAAGAGGGAAGCGGCTAATACAGCCAAAGATAGCATTCTTTTTTTCATGGCATTAAACTCTATTTATAGTATGATTAATCAACGATTAGTTTGCGATAGCGTACCCGTTTCGGCTCGGCGTCGCCCAAGGTCTTACGTTTGTATTCCTCGTACTCGGAATAGGTCCCTTCGTAGAAGACCACGTTGGAATCACCCTCGAACGACAGGATATGGGTACAGATACGGTCCAAGAACCAACGGTCGTGAGAGACGACGACGGCGCAACCGGCGAAGTTCTCCAGCCCCTCCTCCAAGGCACGTAGCGTGTTCACGTCGATATCGTTGGTCGGCTCGTCGAGCAGCAATACGTTTGCGTCCGCTTTCAGCGTCAGCGCCAGATGCAGGCGGTTACGCTCTCCTCCGGAGAGTACGCCGCATAGCTTCTCTTGATCCGCTCCCGCGAAATTGAATTTAGACAGGTAAGCGCGTGCGTTCACCTCCTTGCCGCCCATACGGATGAATTCTTGTCCGCCGGATACGACTTGGTAAACGGTCTTTTTCGGGTCTATATCCTTATGGGTCTGGTCGGCGTAACCTACTTGTACGGTCTCGCCCACCTCGAAGGTCCCCTTGTCGATGCTTTCCATGCCCATGATCATCTTAAATAAGGTAGTCTTACCGGCACCGTTTGGCCCGATGACTCCCACGATACCGTTCGGGGGAAGCATGAAGTTCAAATCATCGAACAGCAGCTTATCGCCGAACGCCTTCGCCACATGCTGTGCCTCGATCACCTTATTGCCCAAGCGAGGGCCGTTCGGGATGAAGATCTCCAGCTTAGCCTCACGCTCCTTCTGGTCCTCGTTCAAGAGGGCCTCGTACGAGTTCAGACGTGCCTTACCCTTGGCGTGACGGGCCTTCGGCGCCATATTGATCCATTCCAGCTCACGCTCCAAGGTCTTACGGCGCTTGCTGACTTGCTTCTCTTCTTGAGCCATACGCTTCGTCTTCTGGTCTAGCCAAGAGGAGTAATTACCCTTCCAAGGGATACCCTCGCCACGATCCAGCTCAAGGATCCATCCGGCCACGTGGTCTAGGAAGTAACGGTCGTGCGTGATGCAGATAACGGTACCGGCATATTGTTGCAGATGTTGCTCCAGCCAGTCGATCGACTCGGCGTCCAAGTGGTTGGTCGGCTCATCCAACAGCAATACGTCCGGCTGCTGGAGCAGCAATCGGCAAAGGGCCACCCGGCGACGCTCGCCTCCGGACAGCGTATCCACCACCTGATCCTCCGGCGGACAACGCAAAGCGTCCATGGCACGTTCCAGACGGCTGTCGAGGTTCCATGCGTCCGTAGCGTCGATCTTGTCCTGCAACTCCGCCTGACGGTTGATCAAGGCATCCATCTTATCCGGATCTTCCAGCACCTCCGGATCGCCGAATCGCTCGTTCACCTCCTCATATTCTTTCAAGGTGTCCACGATCTCCTGCACGCCTTCCTGCACGATCTCCTTCACGGTCTTGCCCGGCTCCAACTTAGGATCCTGCTCCAGATACCCTACGGAATACCCGGGGGAGAAGACCACCTCTCCTTGATAATCCTTATCAATACCGGCGATAATCTTCAGCAACGTAGATTTACCGGAACCATTCAATCCGATGATTCCGATCTTCGCCCCATAGAAAAAGGACAGATATATATTCTTTAAAACCTGTTTTTGAGGCGGAAAGATCTTGTTCACGCCTACCATCGAGAAAATAATCTTCTTATCGTCTGCCATATAATTTTTTGTGTGTTAATTGGTTCCTTAACTTAAAATAATGGTGTACAAATCTACGTAAATATCTTTTATTTTACAAATGAACAAAGATCATAGGTATCAGATATCTACCGATTGCCAAGTTTGGCGTGTGGAGATTACTCGGTTCAATTCTCTTGTGCAAGAAGCCGGTAGATATGCTATTCCTCGGAAGTTGAGTTTTAGCGTTATCATAAATGAAGGGTAGGAGAGGTTGTGCGGCGTTGTGGTTAGGACTGTGCGATCTTGTGGCTTTAGGTTGTGTGATCCTAACGATTTAGGATTGTGGTTCGTCTTCGTCTCGTGAAGATATGTAACCGGTTTATGCATGATGTAATACGTGATGTAAAGTGCTTATATCTTGTTTCTTGCATTTGCTCCCCATGAAAAAACTAAAATTTACCCCTCTTGAAATTTGTATAATAAAATAAAACCCCCTATCTTTGCACTCGCATTACAAAAGTAACGCACAGGATGATTCGCTAGCTCAGCTGGTAGAGCACAACACTTTTAATGTTGGGGTCCTGGGTTCGAGCCCCAGGCGGATCACCAATCAAAGATGAAAATCGAAGAAAATCCCTGATAATCAACAGTTATCAGGGATTTTTAGTTTCTGCCCACCTCCCCTTTTTACGCAGAATGCGGCAACTTTCACAGGCCAAATCGGTGGAGTAAGATTCCGTCCGAAAAAGTCCACCGAATTAGGATGTTTTGCGTTGATACACACTATTTTGCGTAGCCGCACTTTTGGCTTTGGAACTTAATTTTGCAAACAAAAAAGTATCAAGCCATGCAAAGAAACTATTTCTCGATTCTCTTCTTTATCAGAAGAACAAGACTGTTGAAAAACGGTGAGGCACCCATCGGGCTGCGAATCACCGTAAACGGACAACGTGCCGAAATGCAAATCAAGCGCAGCGTTGCCGAAGAGCGTTGGAACGCTTCCAAAGGATGTGTGACAGGCAAAGATCGGAAAGCGTTGGAACTGAACCAGTATCTGGAATCTGTCAGGACGAAGATTTATCAGATACACCGCGAATTGCTGCAAGACGGCAAGCCTGTCACGGCTTTCACTATGATACAGAAGTTCAATGGTGAGGGCGAAGCTCCCAAGATGCTCTTGGAGGTATTCCGTGAGCACAACAAGAAGTACAGGGAACTCATTGACCGTGATTATGTGAAAGGCACCGTTTTGAGGTACGAAAGGACTGTCCGCTATCTAGCGGAAATGCTGCAAAGCCAATACAATCTGAAAGATATTCCGTTGAAGGAACTGAACCATGAATTTGTTTTGAACTTCGAACATTTTGTAAAGGTACAGAAGAGTTGCGCCCAGAATGCGGCAGTCAAGTATCTGAAGAACTTGAAGAAAATCACCCGGCTTGCGTTGGTCAACAAATGGATTACCGATGACCCGTTCTCAGAAATCCGTTTTCACCAAACACAGAGCAACCGTGACTTCTTGACGGAAGAGGAACTCAATACCATCATCAATAAGCAGTTTGACATACCACGCCTTGAAACCGTCCGCGATATTTTTGTCTTTTGTGCGCTGAGTGGCTTGGCGTTCACTGATGCACAGCATCTGACACCGGAGCATATCACACAAGACAGCAACGGGGACTATTGGATTAGGAAGCCGCGCGAAAAGACAAACAATATGTGCAACATCCCCTTGTTGGATATACCACGAATGATTGCGGAGAAATACAAGAGCCATCCCGAGTGCATCAAAAAAGGTGTGGTATTGCCTGTTCCGTCCAATCAGCGGATGAATAGCTACCTCAAAGAAATTGCGGATGTATGCGGCATCAAGAAGACTTTGAGCACACATATTGCGCGCCATACTTTTGCCTGTATCGCCATAGCCAACAAGGTGTCTATGGAGTCCATCGCAAAGATGTTAGGTCACTCCGACCTCAGAACTACAAAAATCTATGCGAAGCTGATGGATAAGACGGTTTCCGAAGAAATGAATGTCTTGAAGCGAAAATTCAGTGCAGTATGAACAGAGGAATAATCACAATTAGTGAAACTGGGGCAGTCGGAATAGTGACTGCCCCAGTATGGATGACCAAGTTTGAGATTGCCGACCTGTTAGGGGTATTCTCCTGCGACATCCGCAAGGCAACTCATGCTATATATAAGAACAAGGAACTGAATGAAGCCGATACAATGCGATATATCAGGCAACCCGATGGTATCAGTTATGACGTTTATAGCTTTGAAATAGTTATAGCCATTGCATTCAGAATATGCAGTAAAGAAAGTATCCTGTTCAGGCGGTTTGTAATAAATGAAATCTGCGCCACCAAGAATGGCAGCCCGATAACATTGTTCTTCTCTTGTGGCAAGGGCGGCAACCTATGGTATAGTTAAAGTTCGTCCCGTCAGCCACCTGTTCCCGATGCTCGTGATGCAAAGGTAGCGTGTGGCTTTAACGGCATTGGCAAGGTCAAGCGGCAGAGCCGTTTCGGGCAGAATCTTCCTCAAACGGGTTTGAGCGTATTCAGCCCGAAAAATTTGCTCAAATCATAAGAATACGGGAAATCAGAAAGAATAGAGAAACGGCTTACAGACGAAGTTAAACATTGATGCTTCATCCGTAAGCCGTTCCTTTTTTCTTTTTGTCGAAGTTCCAATGCTACCGCAACATAGGGGTAGACGGCAAACTGCGCTCCTTCAAGAAAATCAGGTTGCCGTCAGTCTGTAAGCGGAACGATAGCCGTCAGCCAGCATCCTTTCGATGTCGGATTCACGGTAGAGGATTTTGCCGCCCAACTGGATATAGGCTATCCGTCCCTCATTGCGATAGTCCTGAAGCGTCCGGCGGCTCACCTTCAACCGTGCCGACACTTCCTTGTCGGTGAAGAAACGCTCTCCATCTAATGTCGGGCGGTAGTTGGCGGTTAGATGCTCTACGTTGTCCAGCAGACGGTCAAGGTTGCCCAAGAAGTGGATTATCCACTCGTTGTCTTTGTTAATCAGTTCGTTCATGTTACTTTGGATTTAGTGGAATTGTTGTTATTACTTTACTTAGTCATCAAATTGTCCTGCCTTTGAATTTCGCTTCCTTTCGTCTGTCCTCTACAATGGAAACGATGCGCTGCACATCTTCGGGACGGTAATACGTTTTGTGATTGATTTGGCTGTATGAAAGCGTCCCGTTGTCACGCAAGGTTTGCAACGTGCGCGGGCTGATGTTGAGCATCCGGCACACGTCCTGATTGTCCATCCACTCGCTCATTCTCTTTTCTCCGTGCCGATGGCAGATGGCATCCATACGGCTGACGAAATGGTCGAACTTGGCGACCAGTTCCTCAAAGGTCTTTTTCTCGATTGCTACGATTTCCATATTGTTTTTCTTTTAGTTGTTACTGTTTCTTTTGCCACAAAGGAATATATAATCTGTTATCCAACAATAGATTTCTCGGAAGTGGCAGCATGTTGCGTCAATAGGTAGTCTTTGTCCGGGTTGCCGCTTTGTTGATTGCTCGTAAACAAGCTACCTGCCGTAATTTCTGCCATACCATTTTGGACGGTTGTCATTCCTTTTGCCGCAAAGAAATACATATTCTTTTACCTGACAATGGCTTTTGATATTACTGGCAGTATGTGGCACAGGGTGGTAGCGGTTGGCATTGGCTGGAGACAGCGGTTATTCTCTTAATTCTGAAAAATAGGAAAGTGGCAAGGGAAAAAATAAGGGCTTAATTCAAATTCGCTTGCGATTGAGCCTTTGCCCTCTCAGACATATACATCCGGCAAAACGGTGAAGTCCACACCGTTGTTCCCATCGCCATAAAGCAAAACCATACAAAATTGCCAAAGCGAACCCAAGTGCTTGACAGATTGAATTACAGGTAGTTACTTTGCTCACAACAAACGGTCAACTATGCGCATACAGACCACGAGTATTAACTATTAAAATGTAACAAGATGACAAAGAAAAGAAACTACGAGAACGATGAAGCGTACAAGAACTTCAGGGTGGAGGACCTCCTGCCCGAAATGAAATGGCGTGAGCCGGAAGCAAAGGTTTCCGAAGCGGAAGCACCCACAGAAGAGGCTACACTCTTTCCTTCGCTGGAGGAGCCGGACACATCTGCGGTACAAGTTACGATGCCCGAAGCTGTTCGACAAGACGAGCCGGAGATACGGGAAGATGATGCCGATAATACAGGCGAAGAAGTGGAGGCAACTGTTTCCGAAACGGATGTTCCTGTGGAACGGATTATCGCCAGACGCATCAGCAGCAAACAACGCAGGCTGTCACTAGAGGAGTACCGCACCACCTTTCTGCAAGTTCCAAAGATTACCGACCGCAAGCCTGTATTCCTTAGCGGAGAGATGCGTGACAGGCTGGACGAGATTGTCCGCCGTATTGGTGGCAGAGGATTGAGCGTGTCGGGACTGGTCGAGAACCTCGCCCGTCATCACCTTTCCACCTACGAGAATGACATCGACCAATGGCGTAAATTGTAGGAATTAAGACAAGACTAACGGAGTGTTTTTGGGGTATCTTTCAGAGATGCTCTAAATCACTGGTAACGAAGGTTGGAGGGGCAAGTTTATGTTTCGGGCAGACCGAAACCACTTGCCCCGCTCCAAACCTCGCAGGGAAGTCACATCCCGTTGGTCTATCTTACATACAATTGTTATACTCAGTAATTAAACTAAGAAACAGATATTTATGAACAGCAAAAAAAGAAAGAATGATGTAATGGGCAACGGACGGGAACGAACCAACAAGGGCGGTCGTCCCGTCAAGGGTGTCACCGAGAAACTAAAATATCGCATCACGGTGAAGATGGCAACGGAGGACTACTATCTGTTGAAGTCCAAGGCGAAATCGGCAGGAGTATCAGCCAGTGAATTTATCCGTGGCTGTATCACACATGGCGGAGTGAAAGAACGTCTCTCGAAAGAGCATGGCGACCTTATCCGCAAGCTATGCGGTATGGCGAACAACCTGAACCAGTTGGCAAGAAAAGCGAATGCGGAGGGGTATGCCTCCGTGTTCTTGCCTTGCCGTACGCTGATGATAGAGATAGACAACCTTATAAACCGGATACGCCTATGATAGCGAAAATCATGAAAGGCTCCGACTTCAAGGCGGTAGTTTACTACATCCTGAACGATGAAAAAGGCACTCAAATCATAGACTCGGACGGCTTATTTCTGGAAAATAACGATACGATAGCGCAGGGCTTCATCGGTCAGGCGCAGATGAATCCGAGAGTGACGAAGGCTGTCGGGCATATCGCATTGAGTTTTTCAAAGGAGGATGCGCCACGGCTGGACAATGCTGTCATGGCACAGATAGCCCGTGAATATATGGAGCGGATGGGTATCAAGGATACGCAGTACATCATCGGACGGCACTTCGACAAGGAGCATCCGCACGTGCATATAGCGTTCAACCGCATCGACAATGAAGGCAAGACCATTTCCGACCGGAACGACCGTTTCCGAAGCGAGCACATCTGCAAGGAGCTTACCAAGAAATACGATCTTCACTTTGCCAACGGCAAGGAACAGGTGAAGATTGACCGACTGCGTGAGCCGGACAAGACAAGGTATGAGTTATACGAAATCTTGAAAATGGAGGTAGGCAGATGCAAGGATTGGGACACCTTACTTGGGCGGTTGAAACGGCAAGGTGTTGATGCGCAGTTCAAGCATAAGGGGCAGACGGATGAGATTCAGGGCATCGTCTTTACCATGAACGGTTACTGCTTCAACGGTTCCAAGGTGGACAGGCAATTCAGCTATTCCAAGATTGATGCGGCATTGAGCCGTAACAATTACGAGGAACGACAGATGCGACCTCAGCCGCAGGCTAATCGGGAAGAGATAAGCCCGACAACAAACAATGCAAGCGGTCTTATTGAGGGTTCATTAGGCTTGTTCACACCGACCAATATATCGGAGGAACAGCAGCCTTACGACCCGTATCTGAGAAACAAGAAAAAGAAGAAACAACGTAAAATCAACTGGTAATTATGGCAGACAACAATGTATTTATCCTCTTCGAGGAAATCAAGACAGCCTTGAATGGCATCAAAAACAAAGTGGAAGAGTTGTCCAATATGGCAAACCAACAACCTCAAATTGGAAATGACAAGCCGGACTTGTCCCCGATTAAAGAGACAATATCAGAAATGGCAAAGGCTCAGTATGGAGAATTTAAGGACTTGTTGGATAAGCACTGGACGGCTTACGCCCAGCTTTCCACTTTGACCCTGCACCACCTTGACGCAATAAAGAAATCACAGGAAGAGCAAGGCATACGACAAGAGCAGCAACCGCAGGAGCATATTCACAAACACAGCTTTGACATCAAGTCAAGCAAGGTCTTTTCCTTCGTTGTGGGGCTTGGCGTGGTATGCGCCTTGTCCCTGTGGGGCAATATTGAGCAATGGAAATCCAAGCGGCAGTATGCCGATGATGCGCTGAAGTTCCGTGCCATCCGCTCATGGGGCGGATGTACAGCGGATAATATACTTTGGCTAAACAAGGTCTTTGATATTCATCGGGACGAGAAAGCCATCGAATGGGTACGGAAACAGGCGGACGGGTACGACACATCCCTGAAAGCCGTTTCCGACAGTCTGATGCAGGAGAAGGGCAAATCAAAATCGGACTGATATGGCATCGGTCAAGATCAAATTTCGCCCTTCTACCATAGGCGGTAAGGAGGGTACACTCTACTATCAGGTGATTCACAACCGTGTGGTCAGACAGATATATACCAATTATAAACTTTTCGCTTCGGAATGGGACTGCCGTTCCGAAGCGGTTGTCCTGCATCGTGTCCCGAATGAACAAGAGCGGAACAACTATCTGCTTTCGATAAGCTCACGCATCAGATGGGACAAAGACAGGGTGAACAATATTATACACACATTATCCCAATCCGGCACATTCATGACGGATGATATAGTCGCGCGTTTTCAGGATAATAAACAGGAGCAATCGTTTAACGACTATCTGCGTCAGCAGATAGCAAGACTGAAACGCTTGGGTAAGATACGCACATCGGAAACCTATACGGCGGCACTCCGAAGTTTTAGCGGCTTTATGAATGATAGGGAGGTCTTGTTTGACCAGATTAACGCTAACCTGATTGCGGAATATGAGGCTTATTTGAAAGGCAGAGGGAACTCTCCCAACACCATGTCGTTCTATATGCGAATACTGAAAGCGATCTATAACCGTGCCGCTGAAGACGGATTGACCGAACAACGGTATCCATTCAAATCCGTTTATACGGGAGTAGAGAAAACCTTGAAGCGAGCCATATCGCTCAACGACCTTAAACGCATCAAAGGACTGGACCTGTCGTTAAAGCCCAATCTTGATTTTGCACGTGATATGTTCCTGTTCTGTTTCTACACAAGGGGTATGTCGTTCATTGACATGGCTTATCTGAGGAAGAAGGACTTGCAGAACGGCATCCTTTCCTACCGCAGACGAAAGACGGGGCAGCAGTTGTTCATCAAATGGGAAAAGTGTATGCAGGAGATTGTTGACAAATACCCGGAAAACAAAACAGAATTCCTCTTGCCTATCATTACACAACGGAATGGAGATTATCGGAAGCAATACACTAACGAACTTCATCGTGTGAACCATTTGTTGAAGAAAATTGGAAAACAACTGGAAATACTAATACCCCTGACGATGTACGTTGGACGGCATTCATGGGCGAGTATCGCCAAGAGCCGCAATGTACCCATTTCTGTCATCAGTGAAGGTATGGGGCATGATTCAGAGAACACCACGCAGATTTATCTTGCTTCGCTGGATACATCAGTGGTGGATAAAGCCAATAAGAAGATACTGGATTTGCTGTGAAACCATGAATGTTTTGCGAATCTGTCCAACGCTTGCTAAGAGACGGATAAACAGCTGTATTTTATTGATAATGAGCTGTATTCTATCTTTTTGTAGAACCTTTTGCAAAACTTCTGTGTTTCTCGCAAAACAAAGAAGTATGGTAATAAGAAAATTTTCAGTGTTTTATGCTCTAATAATCATTATTTTGCGTAATTTTGCAGCATAATATCCGTCTCTTAGCAAGAGACAAGTAACCGTTTGACTAAAAATACAACAAATGACATTTAACATAAAAATATCATCAATAGCCAGATCAGTGCAAGCAATACTATTCGCTTGTGTTTGTTTTTCTTCATGTTGCCCAGACAATGTTCCGTATGATGTAAAGCACATGAAGACGTTTCATGAACTTACTACTCCACAAAATACCGTAGATTTTCGCGTTGACAATCTTGCTCTATTTGTGGATTACTCTAATTGCATATCCGATGGAATGCAATCCACATTTTATCAGCAAATGGTATCTCCGCTTGTTGCAGCAACAAAAGAATTTTGGGCAATAAAAGGGAATGATATAACCAAAGAAAACGGTTCTGTGTATGCCCTTCTCAATAATGTTCAAGAAGTAAACTATGCGGCTTTAGATAAGGCTATTGCACAAATGGCTGAACGGGACACAGAATCAGTACTTCTTACAGATGGAGAATTATTTACCCAAACGGCAACGAAGAACAACCCCAATAACCCATATATGCACGCTGCTTTCAAAAAATGGCTTTTAGAGGGGCATGACATTCATATTATAGCCGAACCATATCAAGAAAGATATAGAGGGAACCTATTCAATAAAAAACGCTTTTATATTATCTTTACGGATGACAGAATTGATGGTAATGTGTATAGCCGTATTAAGGACATTGTTGACTTTGAGCAATTTCCGCAAGTTGACGAGTTCCATCTAAGTGGTAATTATCCTTGGATTGTGCCCTCAAATGGAAAGGCATCCGATATCTGCTCAATAGTTGGAGCAAATGTCGAACCTCACGGCTCTTATGAAATTCAAGACTGGCAAGTGGATTGGAAGAATATAGTTAATCTTATCGTTAATGGATATGATGAAGAAGGAAATCCATTACCTAATGGGGAGAAATTAATTGGTGGACTAAGAATTAACAAAAATGCGTTTGGAGCATATCGTATATCTGATATTGATGTGAAGGTTTCCAATATTAATACTGAATATTTTGAACTTTATAATCAAATTGAATTGGGGCAAAAAGTTGGTAGAATTGAAATTAAGCCGTCTCTTATCGAGAATTTTATAATTGTAAATAAAGACAAGTTTAACAAACATGGAATGGCGGATCTTTACTTCGACATCAATAATTTTGCTCCTAATGCTGACTTAAATGGAAAGCCATTCAATTATTTCAAAATTGAAATTATAATAGCTGGGTTGCAGGATATTATAGGCAACAATATTGAGATGTTCAACTTCGATTCAATTACCAATGCTGGACAAACGAATGTTTCTATCTCTGAAAGCCTGAAAAATTGTGTATTTGATCCGGAACTTAAATCACAACTTTTGGGCAAAGTAATATATACTATATATGTAAAATCTGATAAATATTAACTATATGAACACTATAATACGAACATTACCACAGGTTCAGCAAGCTCAAGCCGATGCTTGGGTGTATGGGCTTATCGTTACCGGAGTCGCTTTGTTGATTGCAGTTGTTGTTTCATATCTAATAAATTGGAGAAGCGACAGAAGAGATTTTTTGACCCGACGCATTTGTTTTATTGTGATTGGGCTTGTGCTACCTTTGTCATATTGGCTATACAACATGCAGGTTGTCGTACCAAAGATACAAAATGTAGGTTTCCAAAATATGTTTAAGGAAACAAACCTATATGTCCTTTTGGCATCAATTAGTATTTATACCGTTGGTGGTATTGTGTTAATGTTGTGTTTTAGGAACAGCAAGTTAGGTTCAATCCTTGGCAAGAAAAGAAATTAAATGTTATGGCGCAGCAATATTTCGTACTGGGAATTGGTGGCACTGGGATGAGATGTATCGAAAGCTTGATACACTTGTGTGCTATGGGTATGTTCGATGATACGGATATACACTTGTTAGCTCTTGATACCGATAAAAATAATGGTAATTTCGGACGTCTAAAGGAATTAAAAGAAGCGTATGTAAATGCGAAGGGACTGAAAGCAGAGAACCGTGTGGCTCATAAAGACACGTTCTTTTCTGCAAATATAAAATATTATGAGTTCTCACCGGACTACGAAACAAAGAGTACATTTAAGGAGGTATTCAACTATGGTGATACGCAGTACAACCATAGAGAAGAAACAGACTTGGCAGATCTCGTGCTTGACAGAAACGTAGAGGAGTTTAATCTTCAGCATGGCTACCGTGCCCAGACACATTTAGGATCCATGATGATGTATCAGTCTATTGTGGAAGCCTCCAAGTCAAGATTGCCTAATGGTCTTAAGGATTTTGTTAGTACTCTAATAACCGAAACAACTTCTGGCAAAGCAAAAGTGTTTATTCTTGGCTCTGTGTTTGGCGGGACTGGAGCATCCTCTATTCCCATTATACCGCAGGCTCTGTCGCATGCAGCTCAAATTATAAGCAATGGAAGTGCTGATATTTTGAAGAACGCTTATTTTGGCTCAACTTTGCTTACTGCATACTTCAACTTCAATCTCCCTAATGCGGGAGAGATTAGCCAGCAAAAGGTCATTGCAACAAGTGATAAGTTTGCACTTAACTCACAAGTTGCAATGATGTTCTATGATGACGATGCCACAGTGAGAAGCATCTATCAACGTTTTTACATGATGGGAACTGATGGGCTCAATTGGAATCCCATGCAGACCGAAACCAAGAGTGCCAATAAAACACTCACCGGTGGTGCAGCTCAAAAGAACGATTCTCATTATATCGAACTGCTTGCAGCAAGTGCGGCACTTGATTTTCTTAATGCCGATTTTAACAAACTGCAACAAAATAAAGATAACTATAAGACAGAATATCTCTATCGTGCAGTTGAAGATGGTGACAAGTTTGATTTCCAAGACTTTGTTGGCAAAGATCGCCAAATAGAGTTTGCGAAGAAACTCGGATGCCTTGTAGCATTTGCTTTGTTTAATAACGGGGAGGATGATTTTGTAGAAAAAGCTCGTTCCGGTGAAGACAAGGAAGTTGTCGGATTTGAAGAAATTGATCCATCACAAGTTAAGTATCTTAAAGATTACTTCCGTTTATTCCTTGCTCGTAGGCTTGAAGGAGGTTCTCTTGAAGAAGGTTGGCTTCGTCAACTACACCGTTCTGCTGGTGGAGGTGACAAGTTCCTACTCAATCCGAAACTATTTGCTCCTCAGACATGGAAAGAACTAATGAAACTTGATTGGAACAAGAACATCTACCGTAATGAGGGTATTGGCAAAGATAATAAGTACTCAACAGGAGTGTTTGGAAGCAAATTCAATAGCTTCAAAAAGATGTTCCTGCAAGAACTTCATGGTGAAAGCAACAAAGGAATAACAAATCGTGGAGAGCAATTATACAAGCTCATCTACGATACTCTAACTAAACTTTATAACTTTAATTGATATAGGGTATGTCTAAAGCACTTCTCATACAGAGTTACACTACTCTGACCACCGGAACACAGGGTGAATGGAATGAGCTGAATATGGCGAATTCCTATATTCAGGGCATTCAAACAGGTGACATTCTTGGAAATGTAAATGCCCAAACTTTGAATGCACTCATTTCCGGAGTTCCCTCTCCGTGGGCGCGTGCCAAGCTCTTCAAATACGCTCTTGACACTATCAACAATCCGAACCCCAGCATCAATAATGGAGGTTTGCTCAATTTCTATGAAATTCTTTATGGCGAGTGGCGCGGATTGCTTGCAACTATAGCTCTCTATCCCGATCGTATTCGTTTCTCCGCCCCTGTAGAAATGAATGTGAAAGGTGACGATTATGGTATTGCTTCCGCCTTTGGTCGGATGCTATTTGATGACAAGGACGTATGGACTAACCAACAGGAGTTGGCAAAAAATCCAGACGCACAGCCTTTTGTGCATCTTATATATTATCGAAATCAGCTTGTCGGTGGTACATCTCCATTGACGGGAGTTTTCACCGGGGTTAATTATTCCGGACTTGGAGAAACTGCGTCCGACATTAATTGGTACAGGAATGGCAAATTTGAGGATCCCACCCGATACCTCACACCTCAACAACTTCAAAAGGTATTCTTGTTCATTCAGAACCTAAATAAAAATGTCGCTCAGTTTGAAACATTGGTTAACTCCCAAAGAGGTGGGAAAACAGTTATTAACCTTTCTGGCTTCAAAGGGATGGCTCGCCAGTGGGAGAAAGAAATTTCGGACAAAGGTAATGGTTTGAAGAAAGTTGGCCCCGTAGCTCAATATAGCGGTCTGCAAGAGCCATTTGCTGGTCTATTCAAAAGTGATGTGCCTGTATATCTCAAACCTGACTTCACATTCACATACGTGAATAATGGTGACTATCAGACAATCGGTGATATTCAAGAACTTTTGAGTAGAGAAGAATATGTGGTTGGATGGATTGAACCGAAAGCTCAGCGTCCCAAATTATCAGATTCTCCGGTTTTTTACTTATCGTTTAACGATATACAAACAGGAGAAACTTTCTATTTCAGTGTCCCGTTGTCTGAAGTAGGAATCGACATATTCCAAAACAAACTTGATTCTATACTCGGATATGGAAGTAGTTCTAATACACGTTTAACTTGCCACATTACAGATGCAGGAATGCTCAGTGTATCGCTGGTTGTTGAGATTGACGGCGAAAGCGTTACTCTGAATGATCGCGAGTACAACATCCACTGGGTACAGAATCAAGGCAAGGTTATAGCATGGCCAAACTTTGTGTCGGAAAAATGGAATAAGTATTATCTTTTCTCTGAGTTTACAGATACAGACACGGAGCAATTCTTACCATTGTACCGCACAAAAGGAGAAATACTAAAAACTATTGATGGTCAATTCTTGACTTCTCGTTACGAACCTATACCTGAGGAAGAAAAACAAGTTGACATAAAGAAACTTGTCACATTCCCCAGCGGTCAGAGCGATAATCTTCCAAAATACAATATTATAGCCTCTAATAAACCAATGTGCGGACTTTCTGCTATGGTTCGAGTTACTGGTAAGACAATGGGTGCTGGCTTCCTGATGATGCGTCAAGACATTGTTAAGGATTTGACATCAGTTGACATGAACTCCACGGCTGTAGTTGGAGTTGATTTCGGTAGCAATAACACATGTTTGTTCTATAATGCCAATGACCGTGGAGCGAAACCTATGGTATTCGGCAACTATCGTTCCGTTTTGGTAGGACGTGAAAATAACGACAAACGTGCCGTAGCTGAAAACAACGAGCTGCTTTTCTTCACAAATTATCCTTCGGATAATGGTCAGCTAAAGTCATGGCTTCATGAACATGATTCACGCTATATTGGTCCTAATCAGTCGGAAGAGGTTGCTGGTGGTGTTCCCGTAAACCGTCCCAACGTCCGAGTGCATGAAATGGATGAGTTTGAAATAAAAACTCAGGCCGGTACACTTCATTATAATATGAAATGGCTTGACAACGACAAGGGGCGGGAAAAGAAACGAGCCTTCCTTAAATCGGTATGGTTACAAGCTTGTGCCTTCCTCTACACGAATCGTATTCGTCCGGAAGAAATTTTTTGGAGTTATCCCGGTTCGATGATGCCATCTGACAGAGACGAATTGGAAAGAATCTATGAGGACTTGTGTAAAATCACACCTTTCGGTCGTAAGCCGGAACTCCCAGGGAATTTTATTACTGAGGCAGAGGCTGTATGCAGTTATGCAATGTCACAGGATTTCGGTTTGTCAAGTAGTAATATGTTCCTTGGCATTGATGTAGGCGGAAGTACGAGTGACATTCTGCTGATTGCCAAAAATCCGCAGGACAACAATAAACCTTCTCTTTTCCGGGAAAGTTCTGTACGCCTTGCTGCTGGAGTATTCTTCGATGTAGTGATAAAGTCAGAACAGTTCCGCCAAGCCCTTGTTGATTTCCACGAAGGACATAACACTAATGTCCATGTCGAGAATATAAAAGATGTACTTACGCATCCAGACAAAGCACCATACTTCTTGAATAACATCTTTGACCAGCTCAAAACGCAAGATGAGTATGATGTGTTCTATGATTCATTGGCGGCTAATGCCAAGTTCGTGTTCACAATACCAGCGTATGTGTGCGGTCTGCTCCTATTCTACTCAGGGATGCTAATAGGTAAATCAATCAAGGAGAATCGTCTCGGCAATATCGAGAAAATAGATTTGCTTCCTTTTGGTAAGGGAGGTCGTCTTTTCCATTGGTTAAGACATGCCACAAGTACACGTACCACTAATGACTTCTACAACAATTGCGTCAACGTAGGTCTAAAACTTGTTATGCCGGAAAGTAATCTGAAGGTAACATATCGTGAAGAAATTGAAAACGATAACAAGACAGAAGTTGCAAGAGGACTATGCGAGCAAAAAGAACTTGCAGTTGTATCAACACTCTCCGATTCTGATATCTGTGGAGAAACTGGTGTGACATTCCTCCGCGATGGAGTAAATGTCTCCATTGCAGCGGATGAAGAAGTCACAGGTGAACAATTTGCTGATGAAATGAGTAATTTTGATTTCTCTGGAGTTCAAAATTTCGAGAAATACATGGATTTGTTCATTGACTTTGTAAGCAAGCGAACAAACCTCTATAAAAAGGCCGACGAACAACTTCGTGATGAACTCGACGACCTTTCTAATAGAATTATACCTTTCTGCACCAGCGACCCTGAATACAAAAAGGCAGCACGCAACAACAAGAATGGAGATGGCTTCCACTATCACCAGCCAATCATCATTGCAGAAGGAGCATGCTTCCTTAAATCACTCGTCCGCAAGGTCTTTAATCAATAATCGCATGAAATGAAAACACTTTCTCTATATGTAGACAAATGGTTTATCACGGTTGCCGTCAATATTGATGGCAACGTGATACCCCTCACTTTGCCAAATGGAGAAGATCGGGTCTGGTTGTTTTTTCACGAGGATACCGCTAACAACAGAGTAGTTTACGGTAAAACCTTTGAGGATAATTACAGGGATAAGGAGCCTCACTATATCGGAGACGTTTTCCCACTGATTGAAACCGGTGAGCATCATTTTACCCGCTACGACAATCGACCGGAGGAGATGCGAGAGATATTCAAAGTTGCGAACATCTTCAGTCATCTTCATGATGCAATTAAAGACCAAGATAAGGTTGACACATACATTTCTTTTTCTACAGACATCTCTGATATTGCACGTCTGAAGTTCCTTCAAGAATTGAAAGAGGCAAATTTCAATGTTATTGAAAGTGTTGCCCGTATTTCACATCTTGGGCTTGAGGAGGCAAAAAAACGTGGTATCTTTACCGTGGCAGGGATGTATCTTGTGCTTGTTGCTACTAATGATAACATGCACTTTTCTTTATATAAATCAGCCGAAAACATATTCGTCAGGGTAAATGAGTCTTCTTTGCTTGGGTATGGGTTGGATGTAAGGAAAAGGGCTTTGATAGAGTCTGTAGTTGAAAATATAAATAGGACTACGAGATTTTTATCCACGCCAGAAGAATTTGCAAAGGAGAACAAACGACAAGAGCGATTTGCGGATGAATGGCTTAGACTGATAGCCAATCGCAAATATGGTTTACCTGTGACATTACCAAATGTCACATTTGCGGTCGCTCCCAACAATCCATATTCAGTAACTATCAAGCCGAGTGATTTAGATCAACGTACAGAAGGATTAGTGGATGACATTGTTCGTAAGATAGCAGATTTCGTTCGAGCAAACAATGTCCAGCCTCATGAGATTTCAGGTATAGCTTTCATAGGTAATACTTTCACTAATACAAAATTTTCAGAGGCCATCAATAGTCGATTCATAGTTGATGAAAATAAACTCGTAAAATATCGAGAAGTAGAACTGCCCAAAGTTGTCAGCGTCTACGCTCAAATCAATCGTGCTCAGTTTAAGGAAGCAACTGAAGATTTTGTAAAAGACGCTCAACTTCAGGAAGAACTTAAACGGCAAGCTCGCGAAGAGGAGGCTCGTAAGAAAGCCGCACAAGCTGCCGCTGAAAAAGAGCAAGCAGAAAAAGAAGCCGCTCAAAAAGCCGAAAAAGATTATAAGAATGCGATTGAGAATGTAGAGCGTTTTGAAAGCGAACACGACTATGAAGAAATGCTTTCATGGGTAGATATTGCATTGACTCATCGCCCGGAGGACGAATACGCCAAAAACAAACAAGCTCTTGCCCAACAGTTACTTGCTGAGCAGCGAGCAAATAACAAGCAATTTTCTATAATTTTGCAGAGGGTGAAAACCGCCTATTCCGAAGGCCGTTGGAACGATGCCATCTCACAATGCGACATTGCGTTGGAGTTGCGCCCCGACTCAGAGGAGATACTCCGTATAAAGCGAGATTCCATACGCCAACTGGATATAAAGGAAAAAGTGATAAATTTCCTTAATCGTGCGGATATGTTCTTTGCTCAAAAACTATACAGCGAGGCTATTGAAGAGGTTGGCAAAGTTCTCAACCTTGATTCTTCAAATACCGAAGCTATATCAATAAAGCGTCGCATTTCTGAAATACGTTCTAAGCAAGAAACAAAAGTTCAAGAACTTGTAACAAAATTAAAGGAGGCTGAAGTTTCTGATGATTTTGATACCGCAATCCAAATTTGTGATGTACTGATAGAGGAAGATGCTGCCAATCTGACAAAATGGACGGCAAAGAAGGAACGAATTTTATCTTGCCGTAAAGAGCAGGAGGAGAACAAACGTAAACTCTCTGCATTAAAAGAAGAGATAAACAATGCTCATTTTAATGAGGATTGGACTAAACTCAAGTTACTTTGTGAGAATTATCTTAGTATATCAGCGGATGACTCAGTATCCCAATTCTTATTGAAAGCCAAAAAACGGCTTGAAGAAACACGGGTAAGAGAAGCAAAAGATAAAGCCTTGGCTACAATTAACAAGTTGATAGTTGACCAACGTATGAATGAAGCGGAGGAAGAACTTGCCAGATTTGCCCAAAGCTATCCGTCTGAACACTCTGTCGTAAAAGACTTGCGAAAGAAGATATTCTCTTTTGGTGGATGTTCGGCACAAACGCCGATTGAATCTCCTAAGCGTAAGCCGATAGGGTTCAATTCACATCAACCAGAGGAAGATGATTTCTTCGGTACATCGTCAACACCTCGAAGAGTCAAGCAGACTTCACAACCAAAGAAAAAAAATCTCTGTTCTCCAAAAAGGACTGATGATTTCTTTGATAGACAATCAAAGAATGTTGGTGACCATATAACACCAACTAAACAAATAACAAACAATGACTTCAATTTTTAACAAATAAATAATATGGCAGAAGTAAAACTTAAAAAGAAAATCACCCTCCGCCGCAAGCAGGAGGAAGCCGCCTTTACTTTTGGTGGCAAACTGAAGGTTAATCTCTATTGGACTTCAGACACAGACCTTGACCTTTGCCTTTTCTTCCGCAAGAAGGATGGTGAAGTTGGCGGTGTATTCTCTAACGAGTACCGTCAGAAGAAAAGCGATCTTGGCTCGCTTGACAAATTCCCCTATATGCTCCATCTCGGAGATAACAAAGAACCTGCTCCCGGTGGTGAAGAAAGCGAACAGATTAACATTGCAAAGCTTGATGACATTGACGAAGCTTTTGTTTGTATCGTAAATTACGGTGCGGCAATAGAAGGAGAAGATGTTACCTATGCTGAAGAAGGTGGCCGTATTGAAGTTAAAAGCGATAGCGGTGACTACCTTGAAGTCCTTGCTGACTCTTCTGATGAAGGACACGTTTACTGTGTATGTTCAATCAAGAACAAAGGCGGAGAATTTGCACTTAAAAATGAGAGCCGAGTTATGAGCCTCGGTAAAGCGTTTGATGAAATTCCCGGTTTTGCTCTCATTTGCGAAGACTAATGAGTAACCAAGAAGTCAAACTAAAACGTAAAGTTCAACTCCGAGAAAAGGTAGAAGAACCAAGCATTATCCCAACACCTCCTGACAATGGCAACACACCCAAGTCAAAAAAATGGATATGGGCTGTCGCAGCAATTATTGTCGTGGGACTAATTGGGTATTGGGCTCTCTTTAAGTCTGACAAAGTAACAGAAGAAAACAGATTAACCGAAGTCGTTGAAGAAGGGATTGCTGAACAGCCAACCACGACATCTGAACTTAAAAAAGATGATATTGCTGATGAAAACCCAGTTGAAACTGACACAACTGCTTCATCAGAAAATATCCCTGATAGTCAAGCAGAAACCAAACAAATCCCTGTTGCTGATTCCAATAAATCGGGAACAAATGAAACTTCTGCTATTTTGACTGATACCCACGTTTCAAATGATGTTGAAGCAGAGGCAATGAAGGTTATTCGAGGTGATTATGGAGTTGGACAAGAACGGAAAAACAAACTTGGCGTTAAGTATCAGACTATTCAAAAACGAGTTAATGAACTTAAACGCGAGGGCGTATTCTAATAGTATCTAAAATCACATAGGTGGAGAAGTGGCGTTTAACACAAAACTTCTTCACCTGTGTTATTACTTTGTCATGAGTGTTATAACAATTATTATTGGGTTGATAATCTGGTTTGTGGTTCCTATTCTTGCTAATGATAAGGTAAGAAAGAAATCGCATAAAAAAGCCATTGCTATGCTATGTCGAATAATCGGCATTGCTGTGATTGTTGTGTCTGTTACCAACTATATATTTTCAATTTTCTAATGAAACGATTTCAGGTCACTAAAATATGTTTAGCCTGTTGGATGATATTTATGTGTGGATGCAGGCATAATAAAACTGTTAATCAAAATGATGACAATTCTTTGCCGTCCCAAGTGCAAAATGAGCTGTTAAATAATGGCTGGTATGTTCCTATGAATATACCATCGGGAGAACTACCTAAAAAGTATGGGATTAAAAGTAAATACGGTCAACAAGACAATTATTTTGACATTGAAAACGGAGATGGATGTGATATTGCACTAAAAATAATGGATATTTCCACTAATCAATGTATTCGTTATGTCTATGTTCCGGAGAACACGTCCGTTAATATTCAAATGATACCCCAAGGTAAATATATTCTCAAATTGGCTTATGGAAAAAAATGGATGGAATATGATAACGGTGATGGAACTTTAAACGCCAAATTCACGGATAATGTGTCTTATGAAAGAAGCACAGATGTCTTTGATTTCGGAAAGAAAAATTCTTCAAATATAGTTAACTACTTGTTACAAATAAACGTACAGGATAGTAAACAACACAATAATTTTAACTCGATAGGAATATCCGAAGACGAGTTTATGAAATAGAAAAACTAAAATCCCAAAGGGAATCAATATAAGCAAAGTTAAAAATAAAAACAAATGATATGTCACAAAAACAAGTTTACGTAGGCTTGACTGATGCGGAAGTATTGGAGAGCCGTAGGAAAAACGGGGTCAATATCCTTACTCCTCCCGAAAAAGATCCGTGGTGGAAAGAATTTCTTGGAAAATTCTCAGACCCACTAATCATCATTCTCCTTGTTGCCGGAGTGCTTTCAATCGGAATTTCATTCTATGAGTTCTTTGGATTAGGGCAAAATTGGAAAGTGTTTTTTGAGCCAATAGGCATCTTCGTTGCCATTGGATTAGCAACAACCCTTGCCTTCATTTTTGAACAAAGGGCAAACAAGGCTTTCAAAATCCTTAATCAGGTCAACGATGATGAATTGGTTGAGGTTATAAGAAATAGTGCAACTACTACAATTCCTCGAAAGGACGTAGTTGTAGGTGATATTGTCATCATTAACACGGGCGATGAAATCCCTGCCGATGGAGAACTTTTGGATGCCGTTACTCTCAGTGTGGATGAGTCAACACTTACTGGCGAGCCTCTTTGCTCCAAAACCACAGAACTGGCGCATTTCGACAAAGAAGCGACCTACCCATCCAATCATGTCATGCGTGGTACAAAAGTAATGGAAGGTCACGGTGTGATGCGTGTGTTGAAAGTTGGGGACGCAACAGAGATGGGTAAAGTATTTGAGGAAGCACAGATCGATGATTCCGTAAAGACACCGCTCAATGAACAGCTTGATGGACTCGCAGATTGGATTACGAATGTCAGCTATGGTTTTGCAGGATTGATTATTGTGGGGCAGTTGATTCATTTCCTCGGATGGAGCAACTGGCAAGCATGGACGCTTATTGTTCCTGTTGCTTTGTTTTTCTGGCTTGTCATCAAGAAATTTGAAGATTGGTCAAAAGCTAAGTGCATCCTTACTATCATCGGATTTTTCGTACTGTTCTTCGCTATGGTAATTGGAGCGTTCGCAATGATACACACAAGTGCAGATAGTGCCACTTGGTCGTTACTCCTTGCTCATACGCTCAAAACTCTTATGGTCGCTGTAACCTTGATTGTCGTTGCCGTACCGGAAGGATTACCTATGGCTGTAACCCTTTCACTTGCGTATAGCATGAGCCGTATGCTTAAAACCAACAATCTTGTCCGCAAGATGCACGCTTGTGAAACAATGGGTGCTACAACCATAATTTGCACAGACAAGACTGGTACACTGACGCAAAACCAGATGCAGGTCTATAAGACAAATTTCTTTGGAGGACCTTCAAATGAAATTCTTTATGAGGGTATAGCCGTAAACTCAACGGCTCAACTTGATTTGACCGGAGATAAGCCGCAGGTTCTTGGAAATCCCACCGAAGGTGCATTGCTCCTTTGGCTGAAAGATCATAATGCAGATTACAAGGCACTGCGTATGAATGCCACGCGCATCGAGGAACTTCCATTTACTACTGAGCGTAAGTACATGGCTACCGTTGTGAAATCAGCAACAGGCAAGAACATCCTTTATGTAAAAGGTGCGCCGGAAATTATTTTCGCTATGTGTAAAAATACTTGCGGTGTTTTCAAACAAGAGATAGACGCCCAGTTGCTTGCATATCAAAATCAAGCGATGCGAACTCTCGGTTTCGCATATCAGGAACTTGAAGACAAGGATGCTACTATTGAAAATGGCAAGGTCGTGGCCGATAAACTTACATTCCTCGGAATCGTTGCTATCTCAGACCCTGTGCGTTTAGATGTGCCTGATGCCGTTAATGAAGTGATTGCAGCCGGAGTCAAAGTCAAAATCGTAACTGGTGACACACCCGGAACGGCTAAGGAAATCGGTCGCCAAATTGGGCTTTGGAATGATGCGACAGACACAGACCGCAATATCATTACAGGAGTAGAGTTTTCTGAACTTTCTGATGCACAGTTACGCGAACGTGTAGGCGAGTTAAAAATCATAGCCCGCGCCCGTCCTATGGACAAGAAGCGTCTTGTAGAAGCGTTGCAAGCCAATAATGAAGTTGTGGCTGTTACTGGAGATGGAACGAATGACGCTCCAGCTTTGAAAACGGCTCATGTGGGCTTGTCTATGGGTGACGGTACATCTGTTGCCAAAGAAGCATCCGATATAACAATTATCGATAACTCATTCTCGTCAATCGGTCGTGCTGTAATGTGGGGACGTTCTCTTTATAAAAATATCCAACGTTTCTTACTCTTCCAGCTTACAGTCAATGTGGCAGCCTGCTTCCTTGTACTGTTCGGCTCATTCATGGGGACTGAATCACCATTGACAGTTACCCAGATGCTTTGGGTGAACCTCATCATGGATACATTTGGAGCAATGGCACTCGCATCGTTGCCACCCTCTCCAAGTGTGATGAACGAAAAACCGCGTCGTCGCGAGGCATCAATTCTGACTCGTTCAATGATGATGGAACTTCTTGGTGTAGGCTTGTTCTTCTTTGCTTTGACATTGGTTTTTTACTGGTTATTCAATCATGCTGAAGTAACCTCGATTACACAGATGTTCTCAGCAGTTGTAGGTGGTGAAAATCCGATGACAGCATACGAGGCAACACTTCTTTTCTCCATCTTCGTGTGGACACACTTCTGGTATATGTTTGATGCACGTGTATTTGAGACAGGAGAAAGCGTATTCAAGGTCAAAATGAGTAGTGGATTTTGGACTATTGTTGTTATCATCGTCATTGGTCAGCTATTCATCACTGAAATTGCATACGAGTTCTTCAACGTAGAGCCGATGCTTCATACTCTTGACTGGCACTTCAACCCAACAGGTGCTATTGACTTGCTGATAATTGTTGGTGTATCTTCACTCGTCCTTTGGCTTCGTGAAATCTGGCACGCAACAACTAAATAAGAATCATTCAAATAGGTGCAGGTAAATTGAATATCGACTTTGTAGAATCAATTATAAAACAGATGTAAAGATAACACTCTTATATATAGGCAAATTGCGTTTTTACTGTCGTTTTTTCGGACTTAAAAACGCAATTTGTCGCTTATATACCTATCTTGCTTACTTAGAGCATATGTGAGTAATACCAAACATTCGGCACATTTCAATAGTAAACAACTAATCATCATTTAGTCGCTTTCTATCAACATTATCTTTAATCAGATATA
>ENA-UENY01000002-UENY01000002.1-human-gut-metagenome-genome-assembly--contig:-NODE-2-length-221491-cov-18.129540_pt1 | contig 221491 bp, 164 predicted proteins | sample MGYA00242886_ERZ507888 | MGnify/ENA primary metagenome ERZ507888 (study PRJEB26167, sample SAMN06115543) | human gut metagenome | host: Homo sapiens | place: China:Chongqing | collected 2014-11-10... | reverse complement strand
CCAGTAACCAGCGGATGAACAGTTATTTGAAAGAGATCGCTGACATATGCGGTATCAATAAACCACTGAGCACGCATGTGGCCAGGCATACATTCGCGACCGTCGCGCTGGCCAACAGGGTTTCAATGGAATCCGTTGCGAAAATGCTCGGGCATACAGACATCAGGACAACCAAAATATACGCGAGGGTTTTGGACAAGACCGTTTCCGAAGAAATGAAAGGGATGAGAAGCAAATTCGTGGTCTGATAAGGACTGGAAAACAATCAGACCATACTTGAAGCCACCTGATTCCAAATGAAACTATCCCATAAAATGATTTCACTTGAGATTAGGTGGCATATCAACAAGATATGAGTATCGGTTTAGCATTTGAATCCGAGACTTCATCAAATACCATCTCTGTTCCTTATCCTGCATTTATGTTTGGAAAATTTGGTAATCATGTCATTCGTGCTGTGATTAACCGTTTTGATACTTTTAAGTTCTCAAATCTTAAAGATTCTTATTCCAATTTGGAGTCTATTAAGAACTTTATCAAGGGTTACTCATATTTAGCGGGAATCAATATTCTGGTATATGCCAAACAAGAAGTGTTGGATGATCTGACGCAGAAAGAGAAACTTTTTTGTGCAATATAGGTTCTCCATCAGATAGAACCATTGTTGTCAAAAGGCGGTATCGGATAAGGAACAAAGCTTTTCCGTCCGAAACAGATACAAGAAGTCTCTGTGAACGTACACAAAAATTATTACTTAACAGTTAAAGAATTGGTAAGTCTATGTTGGAAACAGAGAATATGTATCTGTGTATGGACCTCTCAAAAGCCGATTGGCACTCTTACGAGGATAGTTTTGGAACATTGGAAGAGAAGCGCCTTATCAGATATATTGAGTCAATATATCCAAAACTCACAAAGAAATACCACAACATATCCTTACTCCGTAATGAACAGGATTTGAATGGGAAGAATATGGAAGAAATACTATTTGACAGATAGTTATGCAAATCTGTGAGATTCTACATTTTGTATATACAATTTGGAAACCATCCAGTTTCTCCGTTCTGCTCAGATTCTCATATTCAAATCCTTGTATATAAAAATATGAGAAAAAGTCTAAAAATGATTTTTATTTGGCAGACGCATCTATATCCAGGCTATTCAGGTAATCCGCTACAAGCCGCTCGAGTTGTCCTTGTCTGAAATCAAACCATTTCTGACGGTATTCGCTTCCATCAATGACATATTTGAAATTTCTGAATGGCTTCCGTCCCGATACGGCTTTCCGCAACCTCTCTTTTATTCCGGCATCATCCGGTATGCAATCCCGAATGAAACGCTCCATGATCCCGAAGGACTCTCCCAGCTCCGGCGGGTCAATGCGGACGCAGTTCTCCCAACGCTCCACCTTCCTGTAAACTTCCTGATAATATTTGTCAAAATCTCCACACTCATAAGAACCGTATGAAGCTCCCGGCACGCTTTCGGTTTCCAAAGTGTCCGGATTCAAGAAACAGACCATTCCCATGCCCGTTTCTTCGGCGATGCCACTGATTACCTCTACCGGATATTTCGAATATTCTTCCATTTCCCGTCTGCTTTCTAAAATGTAATAAGCACTCACGAAAATACATCATGAGGTGGAAATAACAAAAGCTTTTACGAATAAATGTAACGCAATCTGTCATCCTCATTTCTTGCAGCAAAGAAAGTTGTTTTTCAGATCGGTCCCACAAGGCGGCCCTGCGGGCTGGTTGCTCGTGAAAAAATCTTCCTCACGCTTTGCGTGAGCGTATTTTTTCACGGCAAGCCTTGCCGGAGACCGCCGAAAAACAAACTGGAGGAAGCACAAGAAATAAGAATGCCTACCCGTGTAGGCCATGTATAACTCAAAAAAATATAAGGCTATGGCAGACAAGAGCACAGAAAAAGAAAGACTGTTCAACGAATGGTTCACTAAATCCTATGACAGACTGAGAGGGACGTTACGCCGGTACGGAATGCTGGACGAGGACAATTTCCATGACACCTACCTTTTCGTAAGGAAGCAGGTGCTAGTCCCCGGAAAGAACATAACGGATTATGACGCGTATTTTGTCGGATGCTACAAAAAAGCGGCTCTGGTAAAGATAAAAAGAGAGAACCGGTATGCCCATCCTGAAGACGATTTTTTCCTCAGATGCGGTGAGGAGGCGGAGTTTCTTTCCACGGACGACCTGAACGGATGTGAGAGGCTGGTAAGGGACATACTCCGCTTTATCCGGCAGAAATTCTCTTATGACGAATACCGGATGTTCATGCTCCGGTTCTACGAGGCCAGTTTCTCTTTCAAGGCACTGGCGGAATGCATGGGCATCTCAGCTATAGCAATATCACAGAAAGTATGCGCCATAGTGGAAGCGGTGCGCTCGCATAGGAGTTTTGCGTGGAGGAGCCAGATGCTGGTAATTGAAGGAGCGATATCCTGAACGGAAGTCATTTATCACCATTATAGAAGGAAAGGACTATGGCACTTATCGTATATAACAAGGAGAATTCCCGTCCGCAGGAAGTCACATACAAGGGCAAGCGGACCATCAATCTGGACAGCAGGGGAACTGTCTATCTATCAAAGATGATGTCAATTGAACTGGGTGTTCTTGGCGGAGGCCGGGTAAGCTTTGCGCATGATGACGAGACGGGGGACTGGTACATCTGCCGTACCACCGATGATGACGGGTTCATCGTATGGAAGGACAAAAGGTGTGCAAGATTCTCTGCGGGGTTTATCGTGCACAGGCTCATGCGGCAGGCGAAGGTGGAGCGGAAAAGCGTACAGTTCATGATGGCGAAGACACCCATGGAGGTGAACGGAACGGTCTATTACAAGATACTGCTCTCGAATCCGATTTTAAGATAGGCTGTACATAAAATAAATATACACCAAGGAGTGTCTGACCGGGTATAGACCCGCCGGACGCCCCTTTCTTTTTGTCACACTCCATTGGCGGGACGAACAGGTTCCCATGTCTTTTCGTCTGTCATTCCCATCGTTCCACGTGTCAGCGTGAGTTCCGTGTACCGGTACGGACCATCTCGTCAAGCACATCCCCATGCTCGTCCAGATGACGGTTGAGCACATTGTCAAGGAATGCCGGTACGGTCATGCCCTCGCTGAGCAGGGGGAGTATGCGTGCCAGTCTGCGGTAGGTCTCATAACTGATATAGGTCTGCTTGCGGTGGACGTACTCCCTGCGGCTGAGATAGTCGGCACGATATGTCTTCATCCTTTCCGCAAGGGAGGTCCCTGACCGGACAGCGGGCTTGTGGAAAACGGTCGGCTTTTCTGTCCTGCCATCGGGTATGGATACAGACTCCTTCCCTTCCTTTCCCCTGTCTTCCTCTTTCTCTATCCCGTCCGGATGCGTCTTCGGACATCCGTCGGCATCGGTCTCGTGCGCCATGATCTCTTTCAGGCGTTCCTCATTCACGTTCATAAATTCCTTTCTTCTCATGCCTTTTGCCTGTCAGGATGGATAATGCATTCTATCTCTCCGGCCAGCGTATCAAGACCGCTGCCTTTCAGCAATTTCCCGGAAGGAGGGAAAAGCGTACTTCTGAAAAGGATCCGCTCCTCGGGGGAGGTTTCCCTGCCATAGCGCTCCATATCCGGTATGACCGTATCGAGAGCCTTCAATCCCAGTTCCTTGAAAAGAAGTCCGTACTGATAGGACAGCCTTTTGGATACACGCCCGTCCATCCGGTTCCAGAACATACGGATTTCCTTCAAGGGCATGTCCGGATTCTGCTGTATGAAGTCTTTCAGGGCCAATAAGAAGGAAAGGCTGCTTTGCATCACCATACGGTCCTGTATGATCGGGGTGAACACATAGTCCATATTGACAATCGTCTTAATGACTCCAGGCGAGTTCACCGTTCCCGGAAGATCAAAAAAGAGAATGTCACACCCACCTGTCAAGGGAAGTGCCGTCTTCAGTTCCTTGCCCGGAACGCTGGTAAGGACAGGATACGCCTTTTTGCCCGTCCGGTCGAACTGTCCGCACAACATACGCTGGAGATTCACGTTCTTTTCCACATTTTGGGTATCCCGACTGCGCAGCGCCTTGATACTGAACTGGGGATAGTCACAGTCCACGACCGCGACATTATATCCCATTACGTAATGAAAATAACCGGCAAGAAGCACCGTCATGGTGGACTTGCCCACGCCGCCTTTCTGACTGCTCATGGCGACAAAGACACATCGTTTGCTCATAGGCTTCCGAATGATTGGTTAATAATCGTTTTGTTGTCCCGTCCTTTTTTAATCACGCCGGCTCCTTGTACCGATGGTTTCCCATATCATGAAACTGTCATGTCATCTCGAAAACATTCCCGCCCCGCCGGTCCAAAGCCGTGCCGGAAGAATGCAGGAAGGCTGTCTGCCGGTACCGTACCATTTTCACGGGGTCCCGACATTTCCGGAGCTTGTCATGAGAAACTCTCATACTTGCAATACGATCTTCCATTTTCCTCTTGACATATTGACATAACATCATGATGGAATGTCAATAGCAGGAACTGTCGGAGCGCCGACATGGGGATATTCCGGTGACCGGGCATGACACCGTTTTTATATCCCGTTACAAAAGTATGGCAGATGCCGCCAAATCCGGCTTTGGTGACATCAGATGTCACCAGATGTCCGGATACTAACAGATAACCAAGCGGTTATACTTCTCTTTAAAAGCGGGCATTGAAACAAAATTTGATCAGAAAAAAACTCTTTTTGTGTAAACGTTGCATGGCAATCCGAATTTATGAGGATTCTCTGTTCAAGCGAACAGAGCAAGTTGTGTCCTTGTCCGACAAAAGGGCGGGAGAATCCGCTCCAAAGTCGCGGATTCTAGAAGAAAAAAGTACAAACCAAAAATCTCATGTGTATGGAGAAAACAACAGGGATAAGGACGGGTAGAAAGCCCCAAAAAGATCCGGTAGACAAAAGTACAGTTTCCGACTGAATGCCGAAAAGAACATAGGAAATCCGTTTGATCGTAGATTTGTTCCGTGACCGAATATAAAAAGCCGATATCCTGCAAGATTGACTTGTTATGAGATATCGGCTTGAAAAAGAATGTATTTTATGAAAAAAGTCACCAATAATCCCATTCCAGTTTGTCTGTGTGGAACTGGAATAGGCATGAGAAGATCCATACACTTTTTCCGGAACAGCCTATTTCCCATTATCCACTATAATAGCAATATCATGAGATCCGGGAGATAAATAAGAAGACAACTCATATTGTTGGGCTGTAGAAATATTACTATTAGTTCCAACCTCTTTCCCATCAATCCAAACGGTCGTTGGCTTAGTCCGTTCCATTATCAAACGGATACATGTACCTCTCCACTCCTCCGGTATACATACAGTCTTGTGTACAGTGCTATTTCTTCAAACACATACTCTTTAGAAAGAGCTGTAGTCTGCACCGTATCTGTATTATAAATACCCTTTCTTTCATAACCGGTAGTACATGGCAGGAATAAAGAATCGGGACAACCAACCAGAAATAATCCCTGTTGCTGCTGTATCCAACTGTACCCCACAATTCCCGCTTAAAAGTATCCGATTTCAAGAATCAGAGCGAAATTGTTGAGTACAAGCTAATAGAAATCCAATAATTGACAATAAGACAATATGTTTAATCAAACACTTCATTCTTTTAGAGTTTCCAATTACATATTTTATGATACATATTTCACCCAAGTCAATCCTCAATGATCAGGCGAAGCCCCACATTATTGACACGCTGCCAGGGCAGATAAACACGGCGGGCAGTTGCTGTAGCATCTTTCGGACGGTCTATCCATGAACCGCCACGGGCCACGACCTGACGGGTATCAGCTGTCGCCTGGGCTTTTTCACTGTAAGGATAAGGAGCATACAGTGAACGAGTCCATTCCTGCAGGTTACCATGCATGTTGATCAGCCCGAACGGGTTCGGCCTGTAGTTATATTCATCGGACGGTATCATCATACCGTCATTGACCGTCTCAACTTTCGGCAGATAATTGTAATACGGGAACCAGGGATTATCCTTTGCCATCGGCTGCGGATCGATACCTGTTACCGCCATTTTTTCCAACTGGACATCCGCTAGGTTTTCATACGAGCCAAAGTTGGCATCCATCGCACCATACCAAAACGGCTGGTCGCTACCACCACGACAGGCCCACTCCCACTGCACTTCTGTCGGAAGCGTCACCTTCAATCCGGTCTTTTCCGAAAGTATATCGCAATACTTCATAGCTTCTTCATAGCTGACACGGATAACCGGCTGGTTCGGTTTATTGGCCGGATAACCGGGAGTTGTATGATCCTTCCAGAACTGTGCATAGATACGACTGTCATGCTCCGGAACCAACGCATTATACTGTTCGTTGGTCAACTCTTTTTCCGACATCCAGAAACCCTTTTTTACTTCGGCCTTGAATGCAGGGGCTTGATCCGGATAAGCATCATTCGTTCCCATTACAAACTTGCCTGCCGGTACACGTACGAAAGTGATCTTTACACCATCAGCCACTTCCACATCTTTCCGAAGTCCTGTTTCCTTTGATAACAGATTCTGAATATCTTCAGCCGTCAACGGCCATCTTTTCATCTTTACCGCTTTATGTTTTGCCGAAGTCACCTTTTCCGGCATTGCCGGACAGATTTCTCCTTTACCTTTCAGATAAGAAGCATAATCGGCCAACTCTTTACGCCAATCCACACCGGCATTGCCATATTTATCAGCCAGCTCCTTACGACGTGTATATTGGTCGTAACCATTCAACAGATCTGCATCGAATGTACCACGGCCCGGTGCATTCATATCAATCCACATAACCAGATGCTCCCATTCGTTGTCGGTCAGCTTCACATTATGATGTCCACGTTCCAACATACGAACAATCTCACTGGTAGAAGCATGGTACTCATACGGGCTCATGACATACATATCCGCTTCCGGCCCTTGGCGGTTCACATACGGATGGAAAGCCAGATAACTCTTCTGGAAATAACGTGTACCGCTCCAGTCGGTAATACCTACGGATGTCGTATCCTTGAAGTTCGGACGTTCCGGTTTGCTTCCATCGTGGCAAGCCACACAAGCACGATCAAGAATGGGTTGAATCTCATAAGCGAAAGTATAAGGGCGAACGCCGCCTTCCGCTATTTTCAATTCATGAGGTTGACGGGTAGAAGCCTGCACGCGTTTCGGAACAGGAATGGTATTCTGGTCTTCATGGCAACCGACACACGAAACGACTTCGCCCGGCATACCGGTCAGCCAGCTACGCATCCATTGTACGGCACGTCCGTTTTTATCCAACGGTTGCAAAGAAACAGGTGTATTGGCTGGAATCTTAAAGATAGCAGAGCCGTCTTTCTCCACAGGAACTGTACCCAGCAAACGCTTGATATCCCATCCTGCCTGGATACCGTGGTTATAATGATCGGATAATGTCCGGCGATACGCATACTCGTATGCATACACACGGAACGACTTGATCTCTCCACGCGGAACGCCTCTTAAGCCTTCGCCTTCATAGACATCCTGGATAAAGACAGTCGCTTCCTTTTCATTCGGTTTGATACGATCTGGGATTGCCGGAGGTATAGGAGTACTTTTCACCGGAACAGAATAGATCATACCGGCATCGTCGGCATTAGCAACCAATGTTAGGTTATCATAAATATCCACCAGGTAAATTCCCCAACGACTGTACGGAGACAGTTTGGCTGTTACCAAGAAAGTTTCGTCCGTCAGCGGATACGGTTTAATAAACTGCGGCCATACGCCGTTCACCAGTTCATCTTTTACTTCCGGAATGATCGGACGACCACGGAAAGGCAATTCCTGAATCATTCCTTTTTCTTCCTTACGGCTCTTTGCCGGATCAAAAATCATCAGACGACCGGAACGGGCCACTCCATGATGACCGGAGATAACTCCGACGAAACGGTTGGTATGCTTCGGTAACGGCTGCACATCGAAAATACTGTTCGGAAACATGGAACCGCTACCATACAGCGACTTCTGTTCGGTTCCGTCCGGATTCATGTGCATCACGATACGAGAGAAATAATGTGTCAGGTCGGTATACTCCCAACGGACATACATTACTTTTCCGTTTGCCATCACTACCGGATGCCAATTCGCATCCTGATCGAAAGTCAGACGGCGCAGGTAACCGTTACTGGGGTCATACAGAACCATATTACCAACCGCATCACTACCGTTTACACAAGGTACGCCTTGATAACCGATATTGGAGATCGCCAGCATACGTCCGTCAGGCAGATAGGTTCCATCGAAGAACTCCAGATCCGGTTCCGGGATATTGGTAACCTGCTTAGCCTCTCCGTTGTTGATATCCAATTCATGTACCTGCCATCTCCTTGTCGTATCCAAAGCGGTAAACATCAAACGTTTTCCGTCCCAGTTCAATACCAAGTCGGTAACGGAAGAACCGTCCACAGCCGGTTTATAAAGTACTTTCTCGCTCAATTCGCCACTTTGCAAGCCCGACAATTCAACCAGTTGAGCCTTAAAGTTCTTACGGCTGGCAGAACTTAGGTTCGACCAGTTGTTCGGCTGAATCCCCAGACTGCCCGCTCCAACGAAATTAGCTCTTTCGCCCAGATCGAACTTAACCGTCAACATTTTGTCGACATTCACATCCGGACTCATCAGCATCAACTTTCGTTTTAAAGTCAATGTTTTATTTGCCTTGTCGATAGCCTGAGCATCTCCGGTATAAATACCATCAAAACCACCAGCCAGCAACGACTTCAATTCACCGAAACGTTTATCCGCCAATACTGCATCAAATCCAGAACTTTTTTTCATGATACCTAAAGCCTCCTGAATAGCTTCCGGCTTCATCCATTCCAGTTCAGCCTGTATCTCCAAAACAGACAGTAAGCGGACTGTCAGATCTTTATATGCTGCCATCCGTTTGGATAGACTCGACTGAACAGCAGCCTTGTCCAGTTCGGTCTGAAAATAAGAGTCGTTCTTTAACTCTTTCATCATAGCAACCAGTTCCTTTTGGGTCCTGTCAAGCTGTTCAGAGGTAACTTCCTCCTTTATCTCACAACTGGGTTGTGCGGATAATGTACCTCCACTCAACAAACTGAAGGTCACACATCCTGTAATCAATAACTTCTTCCACATAGATGTTTATTTAATAACAAATTCGTCCATCGCTTTCCCATCCAGATACTCTTCATCCTGCGAAGCATACAGACCATCCATGATATAATCCACCTGCGGGAATGCAGCCAGTATTTTACGGATAAGTGTTGCTTTATCGGATTTATATATCGGAGCATTGGTATTCCACAATTGATCATGAATATCCTTTTCCGGTGCAGAAATGAGGATTTCTTTGATCTCCATCTGCTTCAGACGATTCAAATCGGCATCCAGACTGACCTCGTTATTCAACAGCAACGACAGGGCCGGAGCTAATGTAAAGTTCGGGCGGTTCACCTCCCCGACCAGTTTCTGAAGCCCCTCTATCGTATCAGGCGTACGGCCGACAGACTGTCTCAGCAACAAACGGATATTTTTCTTTGCCGCATAATCAGATAATACCTGGAAGGATTCTTTCAGCGAAGCATAAAACTGTTCCATCGTATAATTATTTTCGATGGTCCGCTGGGTAGAAATCAACAATTCGTCAGCACCTAGTATTTCCATCTTATCGATAACTCCTTTCATCGCCTCCATACTCTTCTGATAGAAAGGAGGATCATTATTTACAATTCTCAAATCCGGATACAGGTTCAGCCCCGAAGTCAGGTCGACCGTCATTTTCAGTTTCTGCCGTCCCAGCCAGCCGGCCTCCTGTTTCAAAGTCTCTTTTTCCCGGTTATGCAGATAACGCCAGTCGATCACGACACGGTCATAATGTTCGAAGAATGTCGGGCGTGAAAGGATTTCTTCCTTTACATCCTGGATATTACGCAGTACAAGCGCCCGTCCGATCGTATTCGCTACTGGAGTACTTTCCGGCATAACTGTCACGTCTGCCTTATTATCCAGGCAGACGCGGAAAATACGGACATTTCCACCAGCTATCGTATGGGCTGTGTTTTTACCAAACGATGTGTTCAGCATCACCTTAGGTGCATAGCCTACTGCCTGCATCTCCGAGCAATCGGTCGGTAATTCTTTGATATAAACTATTTTTCCCGCCTTTGTTCCGATCGAAAACTCTTTCGGTTCCCAAGACTCATTGGAGATCAGAACCGTATATTCGCCGTTTCCTCTCGTACAGGTCACAAGACTTAACTCCGGATTGGTTTCAAACAGTTGCACAGAAGTAAAAATATCTTCCATCAGTGCTTTCGTATGGTTCAGTATTGGATAAGGTTTATCCAACGGCTTTTCTTCCATCACCTTTACAGGCAATTCACATTGCGGTTGCTCTGTAACGCCATACGGAGAAGCGAGAACTGTCACTTTCCCTTTGCCTGCATTCAATTCGATGGCAGCCGGAATTTCATTACTTTTTTGCAATACAGTAGCGGAAGCCGGATAGATTAATTCGGCTAATGTGTAAGGAGCACGCTCCTTGAATGACTCACCTTTATATGTAATCGGTGCAGTACATACCTTTGTCTTTTCTCCGGTACGGATACCGGCTATTCCATCCGGCATGTTCTTCAATGAACCAGCCGTAATGACCAGATGACCACCAGCGTGTATATAGGCATTCAGTTTATCATTAATCTCCTGCCCCGGATGCAGTTCATCGGCAATGACCAATACCGGATATTGTTTCAATACCCACAGCGGGGCATCACTCATCAGACAGTCAGCAATATCTCCGTAAGGGTTCGGAGTGATAAACCCTCTTTCATCTTTATAATAGGAAGCATCCTGATAACCCGGATACAAAACATCAAGCATTCCGTCCGTCAGATAATCCGGCAACTCATACGGCAGATTCCCCCATACTTTATAAGCCTGTCTGGAATATAGATGACGCGGGAAAGACCAGCCGGAAAAGAAATCGGTCATCAATGCTACCGGTGTGTACATCACACCCGGATCACCGTATTTATCTACCCATTTAACCGCACTCTGCTGTATCTTTCCGATGGGACTCAGCTTCTTATCATCTATCCGCATGGACCCTTCAAAACCGACAGCCACACAATCGTACATCAAATGAGTATAGATCAACCGTTTCAGCAATCCGAGAGAGGTTCCCTTCAGCGGACCTCCGCTATTGTAATCATTATCGATACCTTCCGCATTCGAATCGTACGATTTCCATCCCCAACGATTCCATACGGAAGCATTTCCGAACCAGTTTACACCATACTGTTTCCCGGCTCCACGGATAAATGAATAATAGATCTGTGAGTTAGGCAAACCCTGCGCCGTTTCAGCTCCGATCAGGGTATAAACGCCTTCTTTCAGAAAATAATGTCCGAAGTTCAGAGAAACAAGCGTCGCCATTTTGTTTCCCAACTGATCGCCCATTTCCTGAAAATGACGCTGGAAATTAAAATATTGTTGTTTGCGGTCTGCCCCTAAAGGATACATACGGGGAGCAAAACTACCGACATAACGCCCATCCTGTTCACCGTTATCCATGCCCAGCCAATGGTCGCCCAGTTCTTTCTCGAAAAGATCGAGTACGCCGTCCGGGATAACGAACTGAGTCCAGTACCCACCAGGACCAGAACCGGGAATATATCCCCAAAGGTCGAACAGATACAGGTTTCTTCTCTTTATCTCGGCAACGACCTCTTTCAGATTATCCTGAAAAACCAGCGGATAGGAAACCCACAGGATATCCCCTAGTTTATCTTTCACCACCCATTGATCGAGCTTTTGCTTGTAATCTCCGGAGAGATCACGAAGGGCTATAAACTGAATTTTGTTATTAAAGAAAGAGGCATCCGGCGATTTCACATGATGACGTTGATAATCGGGATGATGGGACGGGGGCATTTGATAGGGATACAGCTTAATACTGTTCTGTGCAAACGGTCGGTCAGGATACAACAATCCCAACGAAACAATAAGTATAAAAATCTTTTTCATAAATATTTATTATTGTTGTTACATTAACATAAAGACAACTGATAAACCGATTATCTTTTATCACAACAAAGTTTTGTTTACTTTTTGCAAATCAGCATCTTTTCGTCCATAAAAAAGTTTATAAACGAAATAAATATATATATTTTCAAATATAGATCTATAAAACTGTTCAAATCAGATTAATCCAAAGAAGTCGATAAGTATTCTTTTAGAACCAAACGAAGTTGCGCTAACGCCTTCTTCTGATACAGTTTTACAGTATTAATAGAAATACCCATTTCTTCCGAAATCTCGGCATAGGTCAAATTTTTATATCGGCTCAGTTCAAAAACCCTTTTATACTGGGAAGGTAGTTCTTTCACTGCTTTATCAACCCGCTCTATCAACTCCCTAGAAAGAACGTAATCGAGGGGAGATTCATCCAGAGAAAACAAAGTACTCCTTTCTACAACAGTATCATCCAACTCCACATATTCAGGTTGATTTTGCCTAAGGTATGACAAGCACGCATTATGAACAGCCCTGACTAAATAAGCCCTGACGGAAGTAATAACCAATGTCTCTCTGTTTTCCCATAACCAGCGAAATACATCACCGACAACCTCCTCTATTATATATTTTTCCGTGATGTAAGAACGTGCCTCATAACAAAGAAAAACATAGTACTTTTTGAATAAAAGCTCAAAAGTTTTATGATTTCCCTTCTTCAAGTCTAAAATCTCACCAACGACAGCCATTCTCCCTGATTAAATGCATTCCCTTATTAATGCATATATATATGTATTTCAGTTTGTTAATTAAGCCTCAATACCATTTGCCAAATAAAAATGACTAGAAAAAACGTTCCTTTTTTTTAGTCATTTTTTCAGTCTTGTTCATTCAAATAGATATTGCCACTAAAAGTACTAAAAATGTGAAAGATAAATCCTTTTCTAAGCCCAAAAAAATAACAACTCCGAGAAAATAAAAATGACTAAAAAAAAGGAACGTTTTTTTTAGTCATTTCTTTTTAATGGCTAAAACTTTAATTATCAAAGAAAATACCAGGAAAATCAACTAAAAAAACCTCCCTGGTATTCCTTTTTTTAAACTACATTATTAAATATAATTCGGATCTTGAACCAGAACACCACCAGCTTTATCAATTTCACTCTGTGGCAATGGGAAATAATAGAATGCAGGCTTAAAGACCTTTATATAAGTGGGTAGTGCAGGATCAGCTGCACCATTCACTAATTTTTCCATTAATTTCCAACGTTTTAGTTGAAAGTAACGATGGCCTTCAAATACAAATTCTACACGCCATTCATTACGAATGCGTTCACGCATCTGCTCTTTAGTCAAACCGGTAGGTAACTCAGGTTGACCGGAACGAACACGGATCTGATTAACCGCATCATATACTTTCTGAGTCGGTCCGTTTACTTCATTTTCTGCTTCAGCAATCATCATCAACACCTCGGCATAACGTAAAATAATTACATCCGCATCAGATATAGTCGAATAACTCGGCATTTCTTTTGTCGGCTGAATCAACTTCATCATTCCAAATCCTGTTTGCATCTGATTGGTAATTGTTACCGGCTCTCCATCTTGTCCATCTATCGAGAAATCAGCTACACCACTATGGCAAACCGTTTCATACAAACGACGATCGCGATTTTGGAACAATTTAGTCCTTTCAGCTTTATTAGCATCTCCTAATTCTCCGGTAGCCAGTAAAGATTCATCGACTGGGACAGTCAACGGAGATTCACCCCATTTCAGACCATCTGTACACTCAAATGCATCTACTAAATCACGAGTCACACCGCAAGTAGTCCATGCTGCATAATACAAGTCCATACTATGGGTTATATTCGGTGCCAAATAACGAACGGAGAACATAATCTCAGGAGAAGACAGCTGCTTGGAAGATATAAAGTTATCACGCATCCGATCCGCCAAACTATACCCATTGATTGATTCCAACAAAGAAACAATATCCCCCATTTTAGAAGGATCTGCATTTCCTTTATCATCGTAGGCTTCAGCCAACATGAGACGAGCCTTAAGTGCTTTCAAAGCACCCGGAGAGAAATATCCGGACATTTGGGCATCAGAATAAGGTTTATCCGGCAAAGCAGCTATGGCTCCGTCAAAATCATTCATTATCTGAGCATAAATATCAGCACGTGAAGCTTTTGCCTGATACATGTTATCCATTGTCAAAGACTCTGTAACCAAAGGAACTTCCCGATAACACTGGTACAACCAGGAATAAAAATATCCTCTCAATGCTTTCGCTTGCGCAAGCATAAAAGATTTCTCATCAGCAGACATATCAGTTCCTTGATAAGCTTCCAAATTTTCCATCAATAAATGAACACGAGCTATACCTTGGTAACAATGCTTATACATGTAAGTCACATACCCGGAAGTATTCGGATCTAAATCACCTAAAGCAATCGTCTTAGTCTTTCCGTATGTATCCTCGTCATGCTGGCAAATGGAGTTGTCAGTAAGATTATCAAAACAAGCCACAATTTGCGACATGACTCCCGGCCATTCATATACCATAGAAAAACTTCCTGCCAATGCAGATTGAAAATCACTCTTTTTCTGCCAAAAAATAGACTGTGAAGGTGAAGAAGGGGGATCTTTCTGTAAAAAATCACTACAAGAAGTAGTAGAACTCACTAACAAAGCCGAAGCCAATATAATATTTACTATTTTTTTCATTGCATTCTACTTTTAAAATTCAACATTCAAACCAAATGAACAAATTCTATTCTGTGGATAAACAGCAGCACGTCCATCACCTTCACGCTCCGGATCCAACCCATAGAATTTCGTAAACGTCAATAAGTTATCCCCTGAGAAATAAACTCTTACTCTCGACATCTTTACTTTATCCGTAACAGATTTAGGCAAAGTATAACCGAACGTCAAATTCTTCAAACGGAAATAAGAAGCATTCTGCAACATATAAGTGTTTGGTCTGGTATTCTTATTACCGCCCAAATTATCAAAATACAGACGCGGATGTTCAGCATTATACGGATTTTCTTCCGTCCACATGCCTTCTATATATTCACGTGTCGGAGCAGATCCCTGACGGAACGGATAAATTCCCCACTCGTTTGTATACCATTTCTTACCCGAAACACCTTGTCCCTGCAAAGACAGGTCGAAGCCTTTCCAGTTTGCTCCTAGATTGACAGAATATTCAAATCCGGGGAAACGTCCTGAAATAGGTACACGGTCATTGTTGTCAATCACGCCGTTATTATCCTGATCCTTATATTTCAAGTCGCCAGGCAATGTGTTGTCATTAAACTGTTTCGGTGAATTTTTTACTTCATCTTCCGTTGCAAAAATACCGATGCACTCCAGCATATAGTATTCATTATAAGGAAGTCCTTCTCTTCTCAGTTTATATCCATCTATTTCTTCCGCACCAAACTTAGTCAATTTGTTCCTTGAACGGTCAAAATAAACACCGGCATTGTATTGCAAACCTTTGAAGACACCGTCTGTAATCATGTTATTATAATTGAAAGCAATTTCAAAACCTTTGTTTTCAACTTCTCCGCTATTAACAGTCGGAGCTTCCAAACCTAAAATGTTTGAAACCTGAGATTTACGTAAAATGTCTGAAGTCACCTTCTTATACCAGTCAAATGTTACATTCAGTCCATTAAACACCTGCAAATCGAAACCAACATCAGTTATAGTCGTAGTTTCCCATTTGATATCACGGTTTGCATATGCTTTCTGCTGATAACCTACCGTTTCTGTTTTCTTATCAAACGGATAGTTAGAAACACCGGCAATCATTGCCTGATAAGGATACAGACCAATGTTCTGGTTACCCAACTGTCCCCAAGAAGCACGGATCTTGGCATTATTCAACCAATTCAGATTCAAATCTTTTATAAAATCTTCTTCGGTAATACGCCAACCGGCAGAGAATGATGGGAAGATACCCCAACGATTTTCTGAAGAAATACGGGACGTACCGTCATAACGCATATTTGCTTCAAACAAATAACGTTCTTTAAAATTATAGTTCAAACGGGCAAAAACAGACTGAATAGCCCATTCTTCCAATTTACCTTCATTAGACCAGTTCGCATTAGATCCCGCATCAATCACCGGCAGATCGAACGCATACTCTTTTCTGAAAGCTCTTACCGTTTCATACTTTTCAGACTCCTGGCTATAACCAGCCATGATATTGAAATTATGATACAGGTTCGGAGTTGTGAAATCATATTTCAGATAGGTATACAAATTTGTATAAAAACGCCGCTGGTCTTCTACCGTCAAGCCGTTTGCTCCTCTATCCAGATAACCTGTTTGTTCACCTGTATGATAGTCATAAATAGGGACATCAGAACCTCCCCATTCCTTCCATTTGTTAGATTGCAAACGAACGGCACCTTTCGTGTACCAGCTCAGTCCTTTGGCCAATTTAATATCCAACCACAATTGCGCATTTATATCGAAATCCTGATAATTCTTATTCGTACCCGTACCTATGATAGCCGGCATATTCTTATTGTGAGATTCGAATGAATAAGCAGAATTTGTCCAACGGGTAACTCCTGACCCATCGTCCGGCAACCAAGGCATATAAGTCGGAGCTTGCGACATCGTCGAAAGTAAAACGTCACTTTGTCCCTGACGAGGTTCATCCCGATCACCATACATCAAATTGGTGTAGGTACCGATCTTGATAAAATCCGTAATTTGTGAAGTCAAATCGACAGTTGCATTGTACTTTTGGTAATCGAAACCTTTCAACGTACCCGGCTGGTCTACAAAATTCAAAGCCACATTATACGTAGTCCTTCCTGCATTACCGGCGATCGACAAATTATGGTTTTGGACAACAGCCGGATTAAACATATAATCCAACCAGTCAAAATTAGGATACTGTACGCTACCACCACCATTCCGGTAAGCATTGATCTGTTCCTGCGTATAACGCTCTCCAGCACCGGAATTCGCTTTGGCAAGATTATACAGTTCCATATATTCGGCAGAATTAGTCACCAAATCATACATACGGGTCGGATTATAAATCGCCACATTACCATGATAAGCAATATGCGCTTTGCCATCCCCTTCTGCCCCTTGTTTCGTTGTAACTAGGATCACACCATTGGCAGCACGCGCACCATAGATAGCGGCTGAAGCAGCATCCTTCAATACTGAAACACTTTCAATCATACTCGGGTCCAGGTTAGAAATACTGCCCGGAACACCATTTACCAATACTAGCGGATCGGAACCGGCATCCGAGAAAGTACCCTGGCCACGCACACGGAAAGTGGTTGCTTCAGCACCCGGTGCACCCAAACCCTGGTTAACACGCAAACCCGGAACTTGTCCCTGCAACATGGTTGCCGCATTCGTAACCGGACGTTTCGTCATTTCTTCACCGGTTACAGCCGTTACCGCACCAGTCAAGTTCAATTTCTTCTGTGTACCGAAACCGACCACAACCACCTCATCCAATGCCTGTGAATCTTCTTTCAGGATAACAGATATAACAGATTTATTCCCCACAGAGATACTTTGTTCGATATAACCGATATAAGAAATCTTTAATGTCGCTCCATCAGGCACATCCAACGCAAAATTACCATCCGCATCCGTCACTGTACCGATTGTCGTTCCTTCAACTACCACATTCGCACCGATAATCGGTTCATTATTGGCATCCAGCACACGGCCTGTAATTTGCTTAACCTGCTGCATCACAGCATTCGATCCCACCTGTCCGGCACGGGTAATCACCACATGACGATCATTGATTTCGTATCGGACATTACGTCCGTTGAACAATACCGCCAATACTTCATTGATTGTCTTATTATCCAGGGATACAGACACTTTTTCATCCAAATTCAAGTCTTTCACATCCAGACTGAATGAAAATTCGCTTTGACTCTTGATGGATTCAATAGCCTCACGGATCGTGGCATTTTTAAGATTTAAGGAAAGCATATGTTCAGTTGCATAAGTACTCGCACTAAGCGAAAGCGTTCCGGCAACAAGAAATACACCTGCTAAGTTCACCAAACGTCCTGCCCTTACAGACAGCAAGTCCTGAACAGATTTTCTAAATGTTTTTTTCATACTTCACTTGTTTAAGATTTAACTTTTAATCACTTCATTTTTGGGGGCTTATGAATTTTTCCACCCATGGTTACAATTACTTTCTCCTCATTCACATCTTCTTTTTAGTTTGACTTATATTAATTGAAAATTCGAATCTCTTCCGATTTTATCTCATACCGGAATTTATTACCGGATGACAATATCTCCAGGACCTTCCCTACCGATACATTTTCCTGAAAATCAGAATAGTAGACTATCTGCTTCAGCTTATCACTTTCTATCCGGATCGGTATGTTATAAAGACGTTTCAGTTCTTTGGCTATTTCTTCCAGCGGAACTTTATCAAAGGTCATTGCTCCATTGCGCCAGTTATCTATATGGCTGGCATCCACTGAATCCACCTGCATGCTCAGGTCTGCTTTCCTGAGGGTAAACCTCTGATTGGGTTTCAACTCGACCGGAGCGGCATCGATCAAAAAATCTCCGACTTTCACCGCACCCTCTTTGAGGGTTACTTTCAACTCTGAGTCTTCTTCATAAGATTTTAGATTGAATTTTGTACCAAGTACCTTTACAGACAATTTCCCCGTACTCACCACAAATGGTAATTCCTTATTCTTGCTTACTTCAAAATAACCTTCACCTGTCAGTTCCACTTTTCTCGAAGCCTTGGCAAAGTTTGAATCATACTTTACCTTACTCCCAGCATTCAGCCAGACAATGGAACCATCCGGAAATGTAATTTTAGATTTTGCTCCGTCCGGAACCTCAACCACATATTCCCTATATTCTTCCACAACTTCTGAAACTCTCCCTTCCGACTGCCACAAAAAGAATAAGGAAGAAATTCCGCATATTAAAAGAATGATAGCGACAACCGAAAACCTCAACGTACAACGATAGAAATCGATTCGATTTACCTGTTTTGCTTTCTTATTAAATCGATTGATAGCACCTGTCACATCGAATTCTTCCGCATTCGATATCACACCGGTCGCTTTCCATATGGCAACCTGGGCTTGGAAATAGTATCTGTTCTCCGGCTTTTCTTTGATCCACTGTCGCAAAACAGTATGCCCTTCAGCCCCCAGAGATCCATTCAGAAACGATTGTATATAATTATCTATTTGATTCATTTGCTCCAATTAAAAACATCTGAGTATCGACACTCATTTAATAAAGGCGCAAAAAAGAAGAGGGAGGGTATATGATTGGGAATATTTAGTTAATAAATAGTTTCCCTCAAAGGGATTAAAAATAAACAAGATCTTCTAAAGCATAAAAATAAGGAAATACATTAGTAAATACGAAGTCATATATATTCAACTCATTAGAAATTTTTTTGTGAAGTACTAACTCTTGTTCTACCTTCTCTGAATATATATTTATTTTAAACAAATAAATTCAAACAGGCTCTAAGTTTAAAAAAATATATAGCAAATAATGGTTGTATTATATTAAACAATATGAAAATACTCCTGTTATTGTCGCTGATTAGTACAATGTGTTCTTGTCTACATAAGAATGCCGACGAGGGAATCTGGAAAAATCTGCCAGATAAAGCGACCATCGCCAATACAAATAAGGATAAATATAAGGATTCGTTTCTCGTGGATAGCTTGGGTAAGACAATATATCCAAATTATTATACGGGATCTTATGTTAATACCACATATGAATTGGTCATAGGGATTGTAGGGGATACATCCGTATATCGAGATGAGATAAGAAAAATACTCGGTAATAATTTGTTCTTGATTACCGAGTGCGAGTATTCATATAATCATTTATTGTCTAAATCAATAGTTCGTTAAAAATTCGCCAAGCCTAAGCGGCTCTGGCAGTAAATAAAATGAGTTCTTTGAAAAGTTTGTCAATAACTTGCATGTCTGGGTTAATCCCAAACATGCAAATAAATCGTTCAAGCATATAAGCATTGTGTATGAATGACTTGCAAAAGGATATGGAATAGCTATTCCGAGCCTCTTACATGCTGCTTTGGCCAAGTTGACAGCAGCAAGCGATGCATTGAAGTGAAAATCCAACTTTCTGAAGTCAGTTGACTGAGAGTTGGTAATTCCAGCATGCTGCTTCCCATCTCTAAAGCAAAACTCCAATTGGAACCTGGTTCTGTAATAATCTAGGACTTCGCGTCCATCCATCGAATCATCTGTAGAGAAATAAAGCTGCCACTTGCCTGTCCTCCCGTCCATTGGATACCAGACGGCCAAGGAAACATACCTTTTGAGAACCTTTGCATATACCCTCAATCCGTATAGCTTTCCCTTGTTCACCTCGTATTCCTTGCACCAAATCAGATCCAATTGGCAAAGTCAATCCTGCCGTCAAACCACTTGGGATGACCAAGTTTTCCTGTTTTCTTTTCCAATGTCGGATAGTACAGGACTACATCATTCCTAAAGCGGCTGATGACATGGAAATCACTCTCACACATAGGCGTTATGAAAGAATGCGTCTGCAACCACCATTCTGGATATGCTCTGTAGCTTGTCTTTTTTACTGATAAGATAGCTGCTATACCAGTCAACCAGGTTCTTACCCATATTATCCAAGGTCTTACAATCCGACGTCTGAATGGAACCTAAAGTCATGCATTCATGGTTGTCGATGTCAATGATACCGATGCCCAAGATTTCCAATCCTCGCTTATAATCCCCGGCACAGCCTGACCAGAAGTAACCAATCCAAGGTGTCTTATGACCGGACTTGGGGATATAGGAAGGAGCGATGGCGATAGCTTTTCTTTTGCCTGTGAGATGCTTGCTGATGATAGAGGCGTTGAACGCAAACCAGTTGAAAGTTTCATTCTCAAAAAGGTTACGGTATGTCTGTTCCGAAAAACATCCATACCTGCCCAATTGGAGGAAGTTTATACGATCCAGGATGGCCATGAATAATTTCATGGTGTCCATAAACGTTTTTTCAAAAGGTTTATGTATATTCACGACTGATTTGAGAGCCGACAGGCACTCGGATTGGTATTGCATAAGGAGTGTTTCTTTAGCCTTAATTAGATGAGTAGCCAACTTCTAATTTGCTAAGTATCAACGAACAACAAAACAAATTTTATCTTTATTATCAGCAGGTTAGCCCATTTTTTCAGAACATTTCTTCATGCTAAACCATTCGTTTTTGACAACATTTCAATGACCTCTTTAGTGTTTTCGAACTAGCTTTTGCCGGTTCTATTGTTTAACTTTTAATTTTTCGATAAAAATTTACCGAAGTATTGCTAAATATGACTCACTTATAATAGTTTTGGAACCATTTATCGAGGAAATGGACACGGGGAGAATTGAGTACTATAAAGTAGGGATTAACGATCTTTATATATCAGAAGAGGAAAATAGAATAATAGTGGAATTGATAGGAGTCGACTTGACGCACGTACATCGTTTCTTGAGCCAAATTGCTAACATGCCAGAATTTCAAATTAAAGAGGCTGATTTACCCGTGTTACATTGACAATTCAAGCTATCTATATGAAGTTTCCCTCTATGTTCTCCTGCCAACTATGTTCTGGTATTTCTTTAATTTGAATATAAGTACCATCACCTAGAAAGGATTTTGCTATTATTGCTGTCCGGTAAAACTTTAGCATGATAGAAACTAGACAATTTTTATCCCATATAACATGAATTTGACTAGTATAAATGTCTGCTAAAGGCTTTTTATGCTTGGTACTACCAATTTCATACAAGACTAAAAGACAACCCTCTTTTTGCAAAATTGATGAAGCTTGGTGTATTTGTGCTGGATATAAGATTGTGCCGATTTTTACCGGATAGCAATTTTTGCTATATGATTTGGTATTGTATATTCTTCTACAAAAGTTTTTCTTGTTATGGGAAAATCTTTTGTAGAAGAATATACCAAAGGGATAATATAAGAAACTCAACAGAATAATTTTAGAAAAATACGGGATACAAACCAGTTAATCGAAGTTTGCCAGACGTTGTGAGGATCGGGTAAGAAATGTGTGGAAATCCATCGGAAATACATTTTTATGCGCCTTGTAATATAATGCTTTTCTCAAGGAGTTATTCCCATAATCAAAAATAAATCAAAGCCTTATTGTCACGGGCATTCCGGCTTCGCTTTCCATGAATATTTTCCTTGCGACTAAAGTCGGGGAAAATATTCATGGAAATAAACGCCCGGACAAACGGCTTTGATTTGATGATAGATTATAGGACTAACTGTGACCGACATGACGCATAAACGATATATATCTTCCCCTTGTTTTTTGCAGGACTATTTCTGCAAGGAAACGGATGATGATAAAACGATGCCAGATAAATTTGCCGTCAAAAATATCCGAACTTCATGAGACGTATAGGACTTCAGTTCCCTCCAATCTGCATTGTTTACGTTTTCCTTGTTTTCGGATCGTGTTCCCCTTTTGCGTGTATGTGCCTTTCCGTTATTACCGGTTTCCAATTCGTGTGTTTTTTTATTTATCCTCTTTTATGTGATAAATACATTCGTGATATATCCTTTCGTTCTCTTGCTTTGACATCTGATGACATTTAATGAAATCTGAAGACAATCGCTTGGAACAGGATTTGCGTTCTCCTTATATTTGCTCCAAATCAATTGAATACGCTTATGGAAATCGTCGCTATCGAAGCCCAAACATTTGACCGGATGTTACAGCGCCTGAAGGATATGGCACGGATTACGGATGAGATCTGCAAAATGCACGGTGAACGAAAAATAGGGGGGTGGATGGACAGCCAGGATGCCTGCCTTCGGCTTGGCGTAAGTCCCCGTACCTTGCAAACATTCCGTGACAATGGGACCTTGGCATACAGCCGGATCGGTCACAAGATTTATTATAGGGTAGAAGACATACAGGGGATACTTCCCCTTATTCAAAAAAGAAAGGAGAAGCAAGTATGAATAAACTGATTATGAAGGAAGATGAAGACATCCTATCTTTCTTCCGAACGCTTGATCACATGGTAGAAAGACTGGACGGTTTATCCCGAAACTACCGTCCGATGTTAAATGGAGAGCGTTTTCTTTCCGATCGGGAACTTTCCGAAAGGTTGAAAATCAGCCGCAGAACCTTGCAGGAATATCGGAATGAGGGTAAGTTACCCTACATCCAACTTGGGGGTAAAGTGTTGTACAAAGAGAGCGATATAGAAAGGATGTTACAAAATGGATACAAAGAAGCTTGGCAGGCTAGACAAATGCCATAATAACAACCGGCAATGGACATGCCGCACTTTTCGTACCGTCTGAGATGTGTATGGTGAATGTGTACACTGCGATCATACCGATAGTTCCGGTAAACAAAAGAAGTGGATGGGAGTGTGAAAAACTAAAATGACCTCTCTGAAAAGTTACAGATTGTAACTACAAAACCTAAAAGAGTCGTATCAAGCTCTGTTTTGAGTAATGATACGATTCTTCCTTTAGCCTTTAAGGATGTTCAAGTTTCAAATCAAAAGCTCATCTGGGCTAAAATTGAGTTTTGACCTTTGTCTGCTTTATTTGGGATTCTATGAAAGAGGTAACCGAAAAGTCAAAATTGGTATTTTCATTCCATTTGAAAAAGACGGATTGTCACATGAACGGCTTGACCACTGAATAACCAATAGATAGGCGCCAGTTTCCAATAAGATATCAGTTGTTCAATGAATATTGAATCTCCTGAGGTTGTTTTCTGGATCAATCTTCTTTTCCTTTTGGATCGGAAAACATTCTCATCAAAGTTCTTTAACCAATACAAACCGATAGACAACAAGACTGCTGAAAGAAAAATTATCAGTTCTTTCCGATTTCTTTGTGACATTAATCTTTAATATTCCCAATTTTTATTCGTATCTTTACCAGCAAAGATAACAGAATTGTTGGTTAGACCCAAGTATAATGCGGAAATTGTCACAAGGTGGAATCGGAGGATTAAAAAGAAAACACCTTAAATTGAATTGATAATCAGCGATTTATAAATAAGATTCGGATCCCAGGCGGATCACCAAAGAAGGTCTTCAGTCTTGAAGACCTTTTCTTTTTTTACATAGTTCGAAATTAATTTTGTAACATCATTTTATGGCTAGACATACATTCGCCACCGTCGCGCTAGCCAACAGGATTTCAATGGAATCTGTTGTGAAAATGCTCGGACATACAGACATCAGGACAACAAAATATACACGAGGATTTTGGACCAGACCGTTTCCGAAGAAATGAAAGGGATAAGAAGCAAATTCTCGATCCGACAAAGGCTGAAGGACAAACGGACCACATTTGAAATCGCCCGTCTCAAGTACAATCATCCCATGAAATGATTGCACTTGAGATTAGAGAGCATATTAACAGGGCATTTGTTCTCACTTTTCATTTATTCTATTTGTCCAATGCAGTTCTTGTCTTACTTTCCGTCTTGTTTAGAGAATAACAAAGAGAATAGGCTGTTATTTTTTATTTAAAATATAATGCTCAGCCAAAAGACTTTGACTAATGGTTCCTTCTTTATCGGACAGCATTACTTGTCTATTATTTAGCATTCTATAATAGGTCTTTTCTCCTGAAGAAGGAGTGACTAATTCCATTATTGAATCCCCTATTATATGATATATACCACTAGTTTCAAATGTTGCATCTTCCCTCCCTATGTATTCGCTCTTCAAGGTATAGGTTTTATCTTCATTTATAACTAATATCGTTTTTATGCCTTCACAATCTGCTGCAGGAAGAGTTCCCTCATAAGTTCCAAATAAATTAGAAGTATGGGCTTGGCTTTCTGTTTTTATTTCGCGGTTCTTAATTGGGGCATTATTCTTCTGAGAAGAATTACAACCGATCATGACAACCCCAAATATAGCCCATAAAAAAATCATTTTCATAAAAAATCCTTTCTTTTTTAGTTATTATCAATATATCTGTATCATATCTCATTTTTTCGACTTTTCTCTAATATAGAATCAGTTAAACAGTATTTGGATACATTCAAATACTGTTTAACTGATTGCCACAAATATAATACATATATCTTTATTGCATTATTATTTTTTAATCCTATCTGCAAAATGTACGATGAAAAAATGGGGGGAATGGGTAGACTGCCAAGAAACCTGCCATCTACTTGACATAAGTCTCCGTACCCAGCAAACGCTCCGTAACAATAAGTGCTTCAGATGTTTGCAGACATACTACTTGTAATAATGCTTGAAACAGACGATATTTATGCTTGTTTCGAACTTACGTTATATTATGATTTTAGAACAAGAGTATTTTATTTTGTTCCAACAAAGTTTTAAGTTAATATGTAAATTTGCAAGCACATAATAATAAATAACATGTCTGAAATTGCACCTCTAATTTCCGACCTGGCAGTTATATTAATTGCTGCGGGAATAATTACATTGGTTTTTAAATGGTTGAAACAACCTGTCGTTTTGGGGTATATTGTTGCCGGTATTATTGCCGGACCTGCCGTACCTTATATACCAACAGTATCCGATCCTGCCAATATAAAAATATGGGCAGACATAGGCGTTATATTTCTTTTATTTGCCATGGGGTTAGAATTCTCTTTCAAGAAGTTGATGACTGTAGGAGGCACAGCCGTTATTGCATCTATAACCATAGTTTCCGGAATGATGTTTCTAGGCTATGCAGCAGGAAACGCACTTGGCTTCTCACATATAAGCAGCATATTTTTAGGGGGTATGCTTTCTATGTCATCCACGGCAATTGTATTCAAGGCATTTGATGACATGGGACTTCGAGGGCAAAAATTTACCGGAGTTGTATTGGGTGTTTTAGTTGTCGAAGATTTAGTTGCCGTTGTTCTGATGGTCTTGCTTTCGACTTTAGCAGTCAGCCAGCAAGTTGAAGGAATGGAAATGTTGAAAAGCATTCTAAAGCTAGGAGCGTTTCTTATATTTTGGTCATTACTCGGAATCTATCTTATTCCAAGTTTTCTAAAAAAGGTCAAACCGTTTCTTAACGACGAAACCTTATTGATCATAGCATTAGGATTCTGTCTGGGTATGGTTATGATTGCGACTAAAGCTGGATTCTCCTCTGCACTTGGAGCCTTCGTCATGGGATCATTATTAGCGGAAACTATTGAGGCCGAAAAGATAGAAAAGCTGGTAAAACCAGTAAAAGATCTGTTTGCTGCCATATTTTTTGTCTCTGTAGGTATGATGATACAACCGGACTTATTAATCGAATACCTTATCCCAATCTGTATCTTAACCATATTGGTAATCGTCGGACAAGTCTTTTTCGGAAGCCTTGGCATCCTTTTGTCCGGACAATCTTTGAAGATAGCCCTGCAATCAGGATTCTCCCTGACTCAAGTAGGTGAATTCGCGTTCATTATTGCTTCATTGGGAGTTAGCTTGAAAGTAACGGACGATTATCTGTATCCTGTTATTGTCGCTGTATCGGTTGTTACAACATTTCTTACTCCTTATATGATCCGTTTGGCAATTCCGACCTATCAATTGATCGAAAATCATTTGCCTTCATCTGTAAAACTAATGTTGAACCGCTATTCTTCCGGGTCCAACACTGTCAAACATAAAAGTACATGGAATAAGTTGTTGAAATCTATGTTACTGGATGTAATACTATATACAGTATTGACAATATTCAGCATCATCCTATTTTTCACTTATATAAATCCGATTATTCGCGAAAACATATCTGGAATCAAAGGGGCTTTATTGAGCTTATCTATTATTCTGGCTGTTATATTGCCTTTCCTTTGGGCCATCATTATGAAAAAGAATCATTCTCCTGAATTTCAGAAATTATGGAATGACAGCAAATATAACCGGGGGCCATTGGTTTCTCTGATAGCAATAAAGATACTCCTTTGCGCAAGTATCCTAATGCCGGTTATAGTTCATATATTAAACGTGGCATCCGGTGTCGGATTTATTGTTACCCTGTTGATATTGGCAATGATTATCTTATCCAAAAAACTGAAAAAGCGTTCTCTCTCAATCGAAAAAAGATTTATTGATAATTTCAACGGGAAAACAAATGGATCAAACATTGAAAGCCCTTTGACCGACAAAATTCTGGAATCTTTACCTTTCAATGATTTGCACTTGATTGATTTCACTGTTGACCAAGCGTCTTCCCTTGTCGGTCGGAGTTTGAAAGAGGTCAACTTCCGCCAACAATATGGAATAAACGTCGTTTCTATCATTCGAGGTGAACAACAAATCAATATACCAAAAGGTGAGGAACGCCTTTACCCTTTTGACAAGATCATAATTGTTGGAACAGATGAAGAATTGGATATCTTCCAAGGAATAATGCAAAAACAGGAAAAAGAACATAGAGATCGGTTGACACAAAGCACCAATAAAAATATAAAAATAGAGCAATTCAATATTGAACCGGGATCTCAGTTGATCGGTCAGTCAATTCAACAGTCTGGCATTCGGGAAAAGAACGCATGTCTAATCTTGGGTATCGAACGGGACGGAAGACCGATAATGAATCTTTCATCCCAAACAGTTTTCGAGGAAAACGATAGCGTATGGGTTGCCGGAGAATATCGTCAAATTGTCCAATTAAGCGAAGATTCAAGTTCCAATTAAGTTTGTTAGTCAAAGTACAAAATAAGTATTAAGCAGAAATTAAGGATTACGTTTACCTCTTTTAGGATACCAAAGCATAATCCCCGGACTGTATTATGACCTACATATGGTTGTTAAAAGCCGTCATATGCTTTTGGAGTTACAACAATATCCTCTTCTGTTGCGACAACGACTTTAGCATCTATAAAGTTATATCGTCTATTCAAATAATATCTTATATTTTCTTCTTGTCATATAAAGATAACAGGATTGTCGATTAGACCGCAAGTATAATGCGGAAACTGTCACAAGGTGGAATCAGTGGATTGAAATGGCAACACTCAAAATCGATTTGATAATCAGTCATGTTATAAATAACATTCAGATTCCAGACGGATCACTGAAAACAAAAGAAAAAGCAAGGGGATGTGTCAAAACTAAGGCACATCTTCTTTTTAACGAACAAGTTACAAATTAACAGTTCAAAGATTGAAAAATAAAGTTTTCAAACAATCTAAAGGAGGAAAAAGATATTGCTTTCTTTTCATTCAGACTTACTAATATTTATGTATAATATTCATCAGTTCTTTAGCATAAACCGTTTGTTTAAACTATAAGTACGCTGTAAATGGAGATCATCTCATTTACAGCGGATGAGATTTATTACAGTTATTCTAAAAATAGACGGATTTTAGATATTTATATCTCTATCAATAATGTTAAACTTATGGTTCTGAAATAGCTGAATCTTGAATTTTAACCATATAATGGAATATCATGAATAGATTTTGAACACATTTGAATAAAATTTCATCTTCTCATAATGTCTAAAACATGTTACTTTGTCATAAAATTTTACCATAAAACATCTATAAATGGAAAAACTTGTATCACGAAGTCTTATGCTTATTCTAATCGGAATGGCCACAGCCCAAAATATACAGGCTGGGGAAAGAATGAGCATGCCAACTTCATTTAAAAAACAAACAACTGGTTTGTCTCATGTATCACAACAAACAATTTCTGTGAAAGGAAATGTCAGAGACCAGTCAGGAGAACCAATGGCCGGAGTCAATGTTATTGTAGAAGGGACTACCATCGGAACCATGACAGACAGTAATGGGAACTTTACTTTAAACGTGCCGTCTACTTCTATCAAAATCAAGTTCTCATATATTGGATATGAGGATCAGATTGTCTTGATTAAAAATAATCGCAATCTGAACATCACTTTAAATGAGAATTCCGAAATGTTGGACGAAGTCCAGATTATTGGATATGGAACACAAAAGAAAATTACAGTCACGGGGGCTGTATCTTCCGTTGGAACTAAAGATATTTTGAAATCACCTGTTCCAAATATTGCACAAGCATTGACTGGTAAAGTTCCTGGATTATCAACTATTCAATATTCCGGTCAACCTGGAGCTGATGATCCTGCTATATTCGTACGTGGTATAGGTTCCCTTGATGCTAAAAGAGCTGCACCATTAGTTATGGTCGATGGTGTCGAGCGCTCTTTTTTTCGTCTTGATCCCAACGAAATTGAAAATATAACCGTGCTGAAGGATGCTTCTGCAACAGCCGTATTTGGTGTTCGTGGGGCAAATGGGGTCATTTTAGTAACTACGAAACGAGGAGAAGAAGGTAAAGCTCAAATATCTGTATCGACATCAGCCAGTTTGCAAAAGCCGATCCGGCTTTATGAATATGCCAACAGTTATGACTACGCTGTTGCATTTAACGAGAAACTGACAAACGATGGAGCCAGTCCTGTATTTGGCGAGAAGATCTTGGATGCTTTCAAAAATCATACAGATCCTTTACTTTATCCGGATATGGACTGGATGGAACTTATCCTAAAACCAACATCTTTTCAGTCTCAGCATAACTTGAGCATATCAGGTGGAACCGACCGTGTACGTTATTTTACTTCTGTAGGTATTTTGACACAAGACGGTCTGTTTCGATCTTTCGATGCTGGATATAATTCTAATTTTACTTACAACAGATATAACTATCGTGCAAATCTAGACATCGATGTGACACGTTCCACTCTATTAAAAATCAATTTAGGAGGTCGTCTTGAAGATACTAAAGAACCTAATACTAAAAGCAACCTTTTTACATTCTTGACAAGAGTCACTCCGTTCGGAGGAGCCGGACTTTATGATGGTAAATGGATACATACAAGTCCGGATAACATCGGTTGGGACAAAGGAGCCTTGGAAAATGCCGATCCATTTGAATGTTTTTTCGGGAAAGGATATAACCAACGTATTTATAACGAAATCAATTTGGACCTTTCTTTGCAACAAAAGTTGGATTTTTTGACTAAAGGGCTATCTCTTAATATAAAAGGTTCTTATAATAGCGGCTATACACATAGGAAAAACCGTTACAAAGAAATCCCCTATTACACTGCGCATAGAGATCCGGAAACCAATGAATTATTCTTCCGAAAATTCCGTGAAGAAAGCCAGTTGTATTTTGAGGAATCTACTGATCGTGGGCGAAATTGGTATTTGGAAGGTAGTTTGAACTATGATCGCAAATTTGGGAAACATCAAGTTGGTGCTTTGATTTTGTATAATCAGTGGCGTGACCAATATCCAGATCCAGCTCAATTCGACTATGTTAGTATTCCTCGCGGATATGTAGGTTTGGTCGGACGAGCTACCTATAATTTTGACAATCGTTATATGGTTGATTTTAACGTAGGTTATAATGGTTCGGAAAATTTTGCGCCAGGACATCGATATGGAATTTTTCCAGCTTTTTCTGCCGGCTGGATTCTTTCTGAAGAAAAGTTCATGAAAAATCAGTCTTTTATAAACTACTTAAAAATTAGAGGATCATATGGAATAGTCGGAAATGACCTGATGAATACTAAATCACGCTTTTTCTATTTGCCTGATGCTTACAATCCTTATGGAACAAGTTATAATTTCGGAGTGGACGTTTCTGGAAATCGTGACGGAGCAACCGAGTTACAAATGGGGAATCCTCTTGTCTCTTGGGAAAAAGCAGGAAAGCAAAACTACGGTTTGGATTTTTCAATATTGGATGAGCATTTATCTGGATCTTTTGATTATTTCATCGAGAAACGTCACGATATCCTTACAACACGCAATACAGCTCCGAATTTTATAGCTATAACAATGCCTGTTGTTAATATTGGCAAAGTTGATAACAAAGGATTCGAGTTGGTTCTGAAATGGAATCACTCCATAGGAGACTTTAAATACTGGATCAATGGAAACCTCTCATATGCAAAAAATAAAATTGTCTATAAGGATGAGATACCACACAAGTATCCTTGGTTATATGAAACAGGACAATCCGTTGGACAACCTTTCGGTTTTATCTTTGACGGTTTTGTAACAGAAGCTGATCTTGAATCCGGGAAGCTTCCGGATCATAAGCTCGACCTAAAGCCTGGGGACGCCAAATATAAAGATTTGAATGGTGATAATATAATTGACGACAATGATCAGTGCCCCATTGGTAATCCTATATACCCGCAATTGACTGCAGGCATCACCGCTGGATTTGAATATAAAGGATTCGACTTCAGTATGCTTTGGGCAGGTAGCGGAAAGGTGTCACGCTTTATAAGTGCTGGGTTACGTGTTCCTTTCGGCGGTGGAAATTACGGGCTGTTACAATATATGATTGATGACCATTGGACACCGGAAACCGCAGAAACAGCTAAAACACCTCGTTTTTCAGGTGCAGCGAATGCGAATAATTACACTCGAAATTCAACCCTTTGGCTAAAGGATGCTTCCTATATCCGTCTGAAAAATGTTCAAATCGGATATACGTTCAAGGGGGAGTGGATGAAAAAGATTCATTTGAAAAATATGCGTATTTACGCTTCTGGCGAAAATTTACTGACATTTGATCATTTGAAAATAGCAGATCCGGAAGCAACTGACGACAAACAGTTTCAATATCCTCTTCAGATGATTTTTAATATTGGTCTTAATCTTAATTTTTGATATTGTTGAATATGATACGAATAAATATTAAACATATATTTGTCCTTGCAGGATTTATCGGTTCTTTCCTGTCTTGTCAGGATTTAAAATTTGGAGATGACTTCTTAGAAAAAGCTCCTTCCAATGATGTCGATATCGATGTAATTTATTCTAATGCGCAATATGCACGGACAGCCCTTTGGAGTGCGTATGCCACATTGCATTATGGTCTGAACTTAGGTAATCAAGGTAATCAACTGATGGGCTCAGATCCTCTGGATTGCCTGACCGACCTTGTTTATTCCAATGTTTGGACTGATGGTGTATCAGGAGCTGCTATACATTATAATGGCACTTATTCTGCCGATTATGAAAATAATGGCTATTCATCCAAATACAGCTACTATCAAAGACCTTGTTGGTTAGGCATTCGTCGCGCATGGTTGTTTATTGAAAATGTAGACCGAGTTCCTGATATGAAAGAGGCTGAAAAACAGCGTTTAAAAGCAGAAGCAAAAGTTATTATCGCTATGCACTATTGTGATTTGTTTCGCCATTATGGAGGGGTACCGATTGTGGACCATGCATACACAGCGAATGAAGATATGCAAAAAGAAAGAGGTACTGTACAGGAAACGCTTGATTTTATTGTAAATCTATTGGATGAGGCAGCAGATGTATTGCCTTGGGCTATGTCTGCTGCTGAAAACCGAGAATGGGAAGGACGATTAACAAAAGCATCGGCAATGGGGCTAAAGGCACGTATCCTATTGTTTGCTGCCAGCCCATTGTTTAACAGTTCAGAACCATATATGCCAGGTGAAGCAGCGGATAAACGTTTGATGTGGTTTGGAAGTTATAAACCTGAACTATGGACACAAGCATTGGCAGCTCATAAAGCATTTTTCGATGAATTGAATAAGAATGGACAATATGGTTTAGTCTATAAATCGGATCCCAGACAAGCGTTTCGTTCCGGTTATCTTGATCGGGGTACAGGAGAAGCAATCATTGCTACACATTATGGTTATACCGTACCTGATTATTGGACTTGGGGATGGAGCTATTATGAAACAGCCGGTGATGCCGGTACTGCCTGTGGGACACAGGAACTTGTTGATATGTTTCCAATGATAGATGGTTTACCTATCACAGAAAGTAAATTATATGATCCGAAACACCCGTATGAACAACGTGATCCCCGCTTATATGAAACAGTAGTTGTAAATGGAGACAAATATTATGGAGGTATTGCTGAAATATATGTAGGAGGTAAACATTATCAAGACTTTGAAGGATCATATGGAGCATTCATGTCCGGTTATCGCCCACGTAAATTCATCCTCGATGGTGGTGGCGGTCCTTTGTTTGAATGGCCTGCAGAGATATCCGGAAAAGTGGTTCAATGGCCTTATTTAAGATTACCTGAGTTGTATTTGGGATATGCTGAAGCTATTTGCCAGACAAACGGGGACATGGCACTAGCTTATGAATGTGTCAATAAATTGCGTGATCGCGTTAATATCGGTCATTTGAAAGCGGGATTGAACAAAAAGGATTTTCTGGAAACACTGATGAACGAACGGGTTTGCGAATTTGCTTATGAAGAAGTCAGATGGTTTGATATGATTCGTTATAAGCGGGTGGATATCTTCCAAAAAACTCCACACCGAGTTGTTATTACTAAGGATCCGGAAACCAGCGAGTTCAAGTATGAATATAAATTATTCAAACCGGCTGAAAATGGAGAACTTAGACAATGGGCAAATCCTGGGAAATTCTCCCCTAAATGGTATTTAAGTGCATTTCCCAGTAATGAAATCAACAAATCGTACGGATTGATTCAAAATCCGGGATGGTGATGCTAACCAGTCATTAATACAAAATCAGAATAATAAAATGAGGAATAAATTAATAACCATCATATCACTACCTGTTTTATGCATTGCTTCTGTCTGGGCACAAGAAAAAACGACAGGATCTGATATGTTACAATTTGATGAAACGACCATTTCTGCTTCTACTGTCAGTGGGAAGGAATTGATGAAACGTTCGAATATTAATCCCGCCAATGCACTCTACGGGAAACTCAACGGATTGTTTATCCGCCAAAACGGAGAGTATGGGGATGGAGAAGGATATCCAAGCATGAATATCCGAGGAATCGGTTCGCTTAATAACAATTCGATACTTGTTTTTGTCGATGGTTTGGAGCGTGATATAAATTCACTGGTTCTGGAGGAAATTGAGGAAATAACGATCCTCAAAGATGCTGCTGCTTTGGCTCCATACGGAATTAGAGGAGCTAACGGGGTAATCTTGGTGAAAACCAAACGAGGGAAAAAAGGTAAAACTGACATTCATGTTTCCTATCAGCATAGCGTCACTACACCTGTACGATTACCCCAAATGGCTGATGCCGCCACTTATGCCGAAGCGGTTAATGAGGGTTTGGCAAACGAAGGTCTGGCTCCCAGATATACCCAACAAGAAATTGAAGCTTATAGAAGTGGAAAATATCCAACCTTATTCCCTAATGTAGACTGGTTTAATGAAACGTTACGGGATCATGGGCAGCGAGATCAAGTGAATTTCACTGCAAGCGGAGGATCCAACCGGATCAGATATTATTCGATGATTAATTTCATATCGGATAGAGGATTGTTAAAGAATACGGATCAAGGAAGCTATTCCACTCAGTTAGCCAATTCGATACTCAACGTACGTACAAACTTGGATATAGACATAACATCGTCTACCCGGGTAAAGGTTAATTTGTCTGGTAAGCTGAAAGAAAAATATTCTCCTGGCAGTATTTCAGATGGAGTGCTCATGGAAACCCTATATGCTTTGCCTGCTAATGCATATCCTGTCAGGAGCCATAACGGTATTTGGGGGGGATCAAACATGTATCCGAAGAATCCGGTTGCCGAGTCATCATCGACAGGATATACCACATCTCATGCCCGTACATTATTGGCGGATCTGACATTGACACAAGATCTGGAAGCTTTGGCTCCAGGGTTGTCAGCAGAATTCCGTATTGGTTTTGATGCCTATTCAGAGACATGGGATGCTCGTTCAAAACAATATTTGTATGAGTCCAATATTGCGCATTTAGACAATAGTGGTATTCCAACCGATACGGTAAACACCCAATATGGAAAGGAGGAAAAACAGTTAGGATTCAACAGTTGGCTGAACAATCAGAACAGACATTCCAATATTCAATTTGCTTTGAATTACCAGAAAGATTTTTCCCAAAGCAATTTGTTCGCTTCTATTCGTTATAAGCAGGATAAAAATGTTTATCTCGGTCAATATAATACGTATATGCATCAAGACGTCATCGCTTCAGGCCATTATGGCTTATTGAACAAATACTATTTGGACTTTAGTATCGCTGCTTCAGGGACCAGTCGTTTACCAAAAGCCAATCGTTGGGGAGTATTTCCTGCAATTTCCGGAGCTTGGCTACTTAATAAAGAGTCTTTTTTGAACAATATCGATTGGTTAGACCTGCTTAAATTACGGCTTTCTTACGGATTAACAGGGAGCGATGACGTTTGGAAAAATATGGACAAATATCCTTTTGGAGGAGGTGGAGGTTTTGTTTTCGGTGATGACTTCATTGCAAATGGAGGCATTGCGGAAGGACAATTGCCAAGTTTGAATGCGACATTCGAAAAAAGTAGTAAAGCGAATATCGGAGTTGATATACGAATATTGGACTTGATAGACTTCAATGTAGAAAGCTATTACGATCATCGATATGATATTATGGTTGCAGATGGCAACATTACTTCCGGTTTCTTTGGAGCTACGGCTTCCAACTCTCCAAGTGGCATTGTTAATAATTATGGCGTGGAAGTCGGTATGAACGTAGGCAAGCAGATGAAGGATTTCTTTTTTAATGTCAATGCTCAACTGGCATTCGCTAGAAACAAGATTGTAAACATGAACGAGGCTTTTAAACCTTACGATTACTTGAAATCGACAGGCAGACGTTTAGGACAATTTTACGGGTTGGAAGCTATAGGATTCTTCAAAGATCAGGCAGATATTAATAATAGTCCGATACAAACATTCTCAACCGTATATCCTGGAGACTTGAAATATAAAGATCAGAATGGTGATAATCGAATAGATGAATTGGATGTGGTACCGATGGGATATAATACGATCTGCCCAGAATTATTCTATTCAATGGGATTCGATTTCGAATATAAAGGATTAGGAATCAATGCTCAGTTTCAAGGTGCCGGCCATTATACTATACAACGAAGCCTAAGTTGCTTTTATGCCCCCCTAATGAATAATCAGACTATTTCAGAACATTATCTGGAAAATTGCTGGAGATCAGGAAAAGACAATACAGATGCTATATACCCGCGTCTTACAACGACAGAAAGTGCAAATAACTATCGTGGAAATTCCGTATTCATGAAAAATATTTCTTTTTTAAAACTACGCTCAGCGGAAATTTATTACAAGTTGCCTGAAAGTTGTATAAAGCCTTTACGCTTACGTGAATTCAAGTTGTTTGCTAAAGGTATGGACCTCTTTTCCATAGACAACGTAAATGAAACAGATCCGGAAGTAATTTGGTCTACTTACCCTGCGCAACGTTCTGTGCATTTTGGTTTTGATCTCGCATTCTAATGTTTATCATAAAAATAAAAAAGATGAAAAATAAATTATTGATATTTAGCATATTGATTCTTTGTACCAGTTCTTGTAATTATCTGGAATATGATGAATCGGATTTCTTGGAAAAAGATGCAGTATTCTCTAGTTTCCAATATACCCGGGATTTCCTAACTAATATATACTCTTATGTTCCTGCCGCATTTGGTACGATTGGTGGAGATGCATTACGTTCTGCAGCATGTGACGAAGCTGTTTATGTTGACAAACTGTCACCTGTACATAGTTTCAACAATGGTGCCTGGAGTGCTATTAATACTTTGGATGATCGATGGAATTATTTTAGGGGGATACGAGCTGTGAATATGTTTCTTCAAGAAGTTGAAGGACAGGAATTCGATGAATTGAAGCATAACGAAGATTATGAGGATATCATGGCACAGTTCAAGTATTATCCATACGAGGCAAGATTCTTACGTGCCTATTTTTATTTTGAATTGGCTAAACGTTATGGTGATATTCCTCTTATTACGACTTTGCTTTCTGAAGAAGAAGCCAACATGCAAAAAAGGACGTCATTCGATGAGGTTATTCAATTTATCGTAGATGAATGTGACGCGATTGCTCCTCATTTACCTATCAGTTACAAAGAACTGATAAAAAGCGAAACAGGGCGTGCAACAAGAGGCGCAGCAATGGCTTTGAAATCAAGAGCTTTACTATATTCAGCAAGTCCATTGTTCAATAAGTCCGGCAATATAGACAAGTGGAAGTCTGCTGCACGTGCCGCTGCAGATGTCATCGAAAAAGCTTGGGATTTCGGTTACATGCCGTTACCGGATTTATGGAGTCTTTGGAATAATAACTATTCTAATAATAATGAACTTATTTTTGGAGTAATGCAACGGGAAGATAACTGGTTTGAACGGGTTAACTTTCCTATAGGTATCGAAGGTGGTGGTAATACGGGACATTGCCCAACAGAAAACTTAGTCGAATCGTATGAAATGCAGGCAAGTGGATTGCCGGTTGCACCTGATGCAGGCTATGAACATATGGATCCAAGCTATGATTCACAGAATCCATATGAAGGAAGGGATCCCCGTATGTATGAATTGGTGGCCCAAAACGGAGCTTGGTGGGTATATGATGAGCAAGTAGAATGTTGGTACGGAGGAAAAAGTGGAAAGCCACAAAAAAATGCAACGGTTACAGGATACTACTTAAGAAAATATGTAGACGGAAGCACCAGTTTGAAAAGCGAATTCGTGACAAGCAAACGACATGTATGGAATATTATGCGTTACAGCGAGATCTTGTTAAATTTTGCGGAAGCTATGGTTGAAGCATATGGAGACCCTAACTATAAAGATGGATATCCGATGTCGGCTAAAGAAGCTGTAGATATTGTAAGAAGCCGTGTACATGTGGACATGCCACCATTTCCAAATAATCTGACTTTAAATGAGTTTAAAGCCAAGTTAAGAAATGAACGTAGAGTCGAACTTTCATTTGAAGATCATCGTTTTTGGGATATTCGCCGTTGGAAGATTGCAGATCAGACAACAGACATATATGGAGTTGACATTACAAAAAAAGAAGATGGCTCATTCAGTTACAAAAAAGTTTTGGTAGAGAAAAGAATATTTAAAGACTGTATGTATCTGTATCCGATTCCACAATCGGAGAGGTATATTAATCCGGAATTGGAACAAAATCCGGGATGGTGAACCGTATCCCGGCGGAAATAATCCGCCGGGAGTTTAAATTATAAACAAATGAAACAAGTAGACATTTTTAAGCAAAAAATATTTACCGGAGACAAAAAACAAATGTTATTTTTCTGGAAGGCAATCAAAAATATGAACAAATATATATCTGTTTTTCTGATTTTTTTTCTTAATGCCTGTATTTCACCATCAGGATATTTATCATCCGATAATTCTACTTCATATTATTTTGATGCAACAAACGGAAGTGATGATAACAATGGAACATCTCCAGATAAAGCTTGGAAAAATTTAGCAAAGACTCGAGGTCTGAAACTCTCCCCAGGAGACAAGATTCTTCTCAAAAAAGGGGAGACATTTATCGGAGAACTTTATTTGAATGGGACAGGAACAGCGGAAGCTCCCATAATCATTGATGGATATGGAGATAAGGGACATGATCCTTGTATCATAGGATATGACCAGTCTCCTTATGCCGTGTATGTCTATAACTCTTCTCAAATTACCATACAAAATTTGGAGATAGTTAATACCGGAAAGGATAGATTACCTGGTAGGACCGGTGTAAAAGTTCATTTGGAAAACTATGGTACAGCTCATTCGATCACGTTAAGAAATCTGTATATTCATGATGTGAACGGTAGTCTCGTAAAAAAGCAAGGTGGAGGATCGGGGATATATATTGTGAATGAAGGAGAGAAACCGAGTATCTTTGACGGACTGACAATAGAGAATTGTATTATTCGTCGTTGTGAGCGGAACGGAATAATTTGGTGGGGATATGTAACACGTGACTTTTGGCATCCGAATCGTCATGTTGTTGTACGAAACAATCTTATCGAAGGAGTTCCAGGAGATGGTATCGTTCCTATAGGATGCGATAGTGCTGTAATTGAGTATAATCGAATCAAAAATTGTCCGGACCTGTTACCTGATGGAGAATTTGCTGCTGGAATTTGGCCGTGGAGTTGTGACAACACACTCATACAGTTCAATGAAGTTTCCGATCATAAGGCTCCTGGCGATGCTCAAGGGTTTGATTCAGATAATAATTGTAACAATACTATTATTCAATACAATTACAGCCATGACAATGAAGGAGGCTTTCTGCTGATTTGTAATACCGGAGAAACAGGAATGCCAGAAAACATTGGAACAAATAACACGCTGATACAGGGTAATATCAGCATAAACGACGGAAATAGAACGAAGAAAATAGGAACAGGATTTTTTTCTCCGAGTATTCATATTTCAGGACCGGCTAAAGGCAGTACACTTCGGCATAATATCATTCATGTGACCAAGAAAGTCAATTCCGACGTACAGCGATGTTTGTTAAGCGCAACACAATCTTATGGAGATGCAGACAGTACAACAGTATGTGAGAACCTGTTTTATGTGGCAGAAAACAGCTGTTTCTTGCTTGGAAATTCAACAAATAATTTTTTTAAAGATAATTGTTACCTTGGAAATATCAAAAATATACCTGAAGACGAAGGGGCAACATATGAAAATAAAACATATAGCAATATGATAAAAAATGATCTGTCAGGGGTTGAATCGCTCAAGCCATTTCTTCATTCAGTCAATACTCCTACCGGAGAGTTACAGATTGTCGACAGTGATGCTATAAACTCGTTTTTTAGTAAATAAATAGTCAAAATAAAAAATATATAAATTCAAAATTGGATTATGTGGAAACTTTAAATTACTTTAGTATCAAAAAATGCTTGGGGCTTGCGTAAATAAAGAAAATCAAAAGATACAGGTTGCTATGTATTTAATAATGTATTAGAAATCTTTGTTTTATGAGTAAAATTTTAATACTATTATTATACTTATTTTTTATAACTTTTTGTGCCTATCCGGTATGGAATGATTATAATGTACGGGCGATCAACAATATAGAAGGTCTCCCTGATAAACATGTTAATCAAATTCTTCAAGACAGTGACGGATTTATGTGGTTTGCCACAAACAATGGTCTCTGTCGCTATGACGGATATGAGTTTAAGACATACAAGTCATCAAGCCAATTTCCGGAATTGCTGCAAAGTAATATTGTAAATGCAATTGTTGAAGACATTGATCATAACTTGTGGATCGGCACTGAACAAGGGTTACACTTTTTGGATAAATCGACCGACAAGATTGTTTGTATCAGCAATGACAGTCTTCCTAACTCTTTTATACATTCTTTGCTGATCTCTCGTGACAGTACGTTATGGGTAGGAACACAAGTTGGACTTTTAAAATATAATAGACAAACCGGTTCTTTTTTCCAATATAAAAATCGTCCCAATGATGAAACATCCATAGCAGGAAATTCAATTCACGCATTACTGGAAGACAAATCAGGAGATATTTGGGTGGGAACATTTGATAATGGAATATGCCGTTTTGATGTGAAAAAACAACGTTTTTACCAATATCCTGAAGTAACCGTTTTGAATAGAACCAATTTTTTATTGCAAGACACAGCTGAAAACATTTGGATATGCAACTGGGGTAATGGTGTATCCAAAATGAACAATCGGGAAACTTCTAAACACGCCCGATATACTCAGTTCGGGTATGAAACTGATTATGAGTGCATTTTCAAATGTTTACAGCAACTTCCGGACAAAAACATTTTAGTAGGGACTAATCAAGGGCTATATAGGATAGATAATAACAATAAACTGATACCAATTAATACCGATGTTTATTCGTCTGGTTTTATTTCCAACGAGGATATTAATGATCTATTCATTGACAATCAAAAGAATATTTGGATAGCAACAGCAAATTCAGGTGTTTATATCGCGTATAAAGAAAAAAAGATCTTTACCAATTACCCGATGAAATCTTCATTGGAGCCATATCAAAACTTAAAAGTGAATGCGTTGTATGAATGGAATAAAAATGTTTTATTACTTGGAGTCGATAAAATCGGGTTTTCCTTTTATGACAAAAAAGTGGGAAAAAATACCGGTTATAAAGAAATATCAAAATATAATGAACTATTTAACCAATGGCCTGGAAATGTGCAATTTATATTCAAACATCCGTCTAAAAAGGAATTATGGTTTGGTACACAATTTGGCGGATTGATAATTTGTCAGTTAAAAGATAGAGAAATCTCGTCCTGCCAGTATTATCTTCATCATTTAGGAAAAACAAAAATCGGAAGTTGTATTAATTCTATCATAAGTGACAAGGATGGCAATATTTGGATCGGCTCTGATGAGGGACTAAATATTATTACGACTAATAATGATACACTTTCTTATGATACTTATAACCGCATACAGTGTATTTATCAGGATCACACAGGTACAGTATGGCTCGGAACTTACTTTGATGGGCTATACAGTCTGGCATCAGGATCCAATGTGCATAAACTGTCTTTTAAAACTTATAACAGTAAAAACAAACTGCTTGTTGCTGATGAGATCATGTGTATCTATGAGGATAAAATGGGGAACCTTTGGATTGGAACAAATGGTTATGGCTTACAGAAGTATAACCAAGAAAAAGACTGGTTTGAACCGGCTCCTAATATACAGGAAATACCTAGCGATATCGTTTTTAATATAACGGAAGTGAACGGAACTCTTGTCTTAGGAACTAATAAGGGGGTGGTGTTGTATAACAGTCAGACTCATAAATCACTTATTTTTGATGATAGAGATGGAATGTTGGATAAAAGCTGTTTAAAAAATTCAATGTTCAATGACAAGAAAGGACAGATCTATTACGGAACCCCTAGTGGTTTCTGCATATTTCATCCAAACTTGGTGAACTATGACTCAACCCATACTCCAACTATCATTAGTGATTTTAAGATTTTCCACAAATCTTTTGATGAACTGCCGAATAAGAAGAAAAAACAGTTATCTGGAAAAACTCATCCACTCTACTCTAAAAACATTACTCTGACTTCTTCTGATAATAATATCGGGATCAAATTTGCCGCACTTTCTTATGTACATCCTGAAAAGAAAAAATATGCTTACAAATTGGAGGGATTTGACAAAGATTGGATCTACACAGATGCGACATCACGAACAGCATTCTACACCAACTTACCTTCAGGTGAATATCGTTTTTTGGTCAAGACATTGAATGAAGGTAGAGTGGAAAATGAAAATTATGAAGAATTCGGCATAAAAGTGCTTCCTCCTTTTTACAAAACGAATTTGGCTTTGGTATGTTATCTGTTTTTGATAACTATTTCAGGTTATGTTTTTTATCGTTTTCAAAATTATAGGTATAAATTGAAAGAAGCTGTGAAGGTCGAACAAATAGAGAGAATAAAAGCGGAAGAATTACATCAATCCAAGTTCAAATTTTTTGCCAATATCTCTCATGAATTCTTGACGCCGTTATCTATTATCAGTTGCTCCATTGAGGAGCTTAAGCGTATGTATAATATTGATAATAAAATATTAAAAGCGGCCCAGTCGAATACGATCAGACTTAATAGGTTGATTGAAGAGATTCTTGATTTTCAAAAACTGGAAAACAATAAATTAAAACTCAACATATCTTATGGAGATATAAGTTCTTTTGTCTGTAATCTTTGTCAAGAGAACTTTGCTTTATTAGCAAAGAATAAAAATGTCAGCTTATGTATGCAGTCGGAACCTGAACATATCGCTGCTTGGTTTGACACGAATAAAATCGATAAAATTTTATATAATTTACTTTCTAACGCAACAAAGTTCAGCTATCAGGATGGTAGGGGAAAAATAGAGATTCTCCTTAAAGCAGAGGATCAGGAAAGTGAATTTCAGTATAAAACATTACTTATTAAAATCAGAAATATAGGAAAAGGTATTGCAACCGATGAATTACCTTATATATTTAATCGTTTTTATGAAAACAGTTTTAAACAATTGGGCCTTAAAGGGAATGGCATAGGACTAGCATTAACTAAAAGTCTTGTCGAATTGCACAAAGGAACGATTAGTGTAACTAGTGAACTGGAAGAATGGACAGAATTTACAATCAGAATACCTATCAACAAAACAAGCTATAGCAACGAACAAATAAATGAAACGATAGAACATCGTTTCATTGTAAACGACTCGCCTGAAGGAGCAGCCATCCAACAATCACAGTCCAATTCTGAAATTCAAAAATCTTCAAAACAGAATTCCGTTTTGGTTATTGAAGATGATCAAGACTTGCGAGATTCACTTCAGCGTTTGTTACAAGAAAAGTATACGATATCAATGGCCGCTAATGGGGAGGAAGGACTGAAACTTGTACAAGAAATTAAGCCTGATCTGATTCTTAGTGATGTCATGATGCCTATCATGGATGGATTCGAACTATGTAAACAACTCAAGAGAAAGAAAGAGACAAGCTGTATTCCGATTATACTTCTTACGGCAAAAATAAATGATAAAGACTATTTGGAAGGATTGAACTGCGGCGCAGATGCATATATAACCAAACCATTTAATTTTAACGTGTTACAAGCAAATATAGACATGGTCATCTCTAATAGAAAAAGGGTTATAGATAGCTTTAAATCCAACCCTTTGACACAGAATATAGATATTACGATCTCATCATACGATGAAAAGTTTTTGAAAGAGGCCATGGATATTGTCAAAAAGAATATGGAAAATCCCGAGTTTGATGTCAAACATTTTTGTGAAATTATGCAAGTGTCCAATTCTATGTTATACCGCAAGTTGAAGTCTTTGGCAAATATGTCTCCTAATGAATTTATCCGTAGTATACGTTTGAATACAGCAAAAGAACTCATTAAACAAAGAAGGGGTAATGTTTCAGACATTGCCTATTTGGTAGGTTTTAAAGATGCACATTATTTCAGTGTTTGTTTCAAGAAAGAATTTAACATGACACCAGGAGAATATATGGAAACTATATGTTCTTAGCTTTTGGGAAAAAATAAAAAGAAGTATTCTTAAAGTCTATTTAAACACAAAAGTTTCATCCATACACCTCAAAAATTTCCACAAAAAGTTTTTGTGGAATAATTTATTCTTGTATTATTGTACTATAATAGTAGTACAATATTAATATAGAATAATATAAAATCATATGATCAAGTTTTTATTAGATTACTCTAGCGGTATGCCGATATACCGCCAGATCATTGATCAAATCAGATTTGGCATAGCATCCGGGCAACTTAAGTTGGGAGAACAGCTTCCTACGGTCAGAGCACTTGCCGTAGAGTTAAAGGTAAACCTAAACACGGTATCCAAAGCTTATAAAGAATTGGAGATCAAGAATATTTTGGAAACTCAGCAAGGAACCGGAACGTTTATTAGCAAAACAGATCATGTAGTACTGGAAAAAGAACGGGAAGACAAGTTAAAAGAAATTTGTACACAATTTTCTTCCGTTGTACTGAGTTACGGTTTCAGCCTAAATGAGGTTATTCGAGAATTAAAAGATATCGAAACTTCTAAAAAACAATGAATATGACAACAAATGTAATTAACAAGGGTTGGTTCAATCCCATATCCCTTTCCGTATTGCTGATACTGGTTATCGTATCAGCCGTTTTGTATGTTTCGAAGATTATAAACATACCGATATTCATCCTCTTGCTTCTTCTTTCCGGGTTGGTGACTTCTGCAATCCGCATAGCCGACCAATGGGAACGAGCGGTAGTCCTTCGTATGGGGAAATACAACGGTTTGAAAGGTCCCGGCCCCTTTATGATTATCCCGGTTATAGACAGTGTATCGACTTATATTGACCAGCGTGTACGGGTAAGTGCATTTAGGGCCGAACAAACTCTAACCAAAGATACGGTTCCGGTAAATGTGGATGCAGTCGTATATTGGACCGTCTGGGACGTGGAAAAAGCTGCATTGGAAGTACAGGAGTACCAAAAAGCGATCGAACATATCACACAGACTGGTCTAAGAGATACCATCGGTAAGCACGAACTGTCGGATCTCTTGCAGGAACGCGATAAGATAGCTGAGGATTTGCAACAGGTCTTAGACAGAAATACGAATCCGTGGGGCATCACATGCCAGACTGTCGGTATCAAAGATATCGCCATTCCGCAAGACCTGGCCGAAGCAATGAGCAAAGAGGCCCAGGCCGAACGTGAAAGAAGAGCTCGCGTCATCTTGGGAACAGCAGAAACGGAAATCGCAGAAAAGTTCGAACAAGCCAGTAAGAAATATACCGACAATCCTGTGGCATTGCATCTTAGAGGGATGAATATGCTGTTCGAAGGCTTAAAAGAAAAAGGATCGATGGTTATCGTACCGAGTTCGGCACTCGACACCATGAACTTAGGGGCTATGGGAGGCTTGGTTTCATTGGCTAAGAACAACGAGACACCGAAATAAACTATTTTCTAACAACAAAAAATCACCATTTATGGAAATACACAAACAAGGGATTACTTTTGTACTCCTTCTATTAATCTTTACAAATTGTTCACGAAAACCATCGCTGCAATGGATTCCCTTCAGTTGGGAAGGTGATACAATTTCGGGGATATACATTGAAAAAGCTTTTCTAAATGTTCCGGTAAAAATAGAGAATTTACCCTACGAATTCACAATGCAGTTTGATTTAGGAGCATATAATTCTGTCTTTTACGGGAATACTTTTGCTCCTTATCTCAAAGAAGCCCCATCTTTAATGAACAAAAAAGATTCAACCGGGATGTATAAGAATGTCAACCTGCAAATAGGGACAGTGGAGTTTAGCAATGCCAATATCGGATTCATGCAGAATTTCGGAAATAAAATCCCTAAAGATTCACTTCATTCAAATACCCCCAAGCATATTGGAACGATCGCATCCGACATGGTGCAAGATAAAGTCTTAATCATTGATTACAAATCAAACAGGCTTGCAATCACAGACTTTTTACCGGCTGAATACGAAAATCTGCTGGCTGAAGAATTTGAATCAGAATATGGGGGAATAAAATTGCCTTTACGGATTAATGGAAAAACATGTAAAGTATTGTTCGATACAGGTTCAAGCCCTTTCCAGTTAATAACGACACAAGAAAGAGCTTGGAGCGTATCAGACCTTACTATTGTCGACTCTCTAAGCGGTCCTTTATGGTGGGGACAAGAAATAACATTTTATGGCTTTAATGTAACCAAACCGATCGAGTTCGGCGGAAAAGCCTTGAACAATTCGAAAGTCTACTACGCCAAAGACGGCCTTTGGGATAGTATTTATAGTACCCTCGATGTCTGGGGAATAACCGGAAATGCTTATTTCTTTGAAAACACCGTGATTATCGATTACAAAAACAAACTATTCAGGATAAAATAAAAATTCGAACCCATACTTCTTCATTCAGATGCAAGCGTAAGTTGTTTTCTACATTGCCGTATATATTCCCGACAACGTCAAATATATTCTCGACAACGTCGAAAACAACTTACACTTGCATCAAAACAAAAACACATTGCCATCTTACATCAAACCTTTGTCAGAGCTTGGTCTAGGTCATCAATGATATCATCGATATATTCAGTACCTATACTCAGGCGCACAGTGGAAGGAGTGATATGCTGTCCGGCCAACTCTTCCGGAGTCATTTGAGAATGGGTAGTCGTATACGGATGGATCACCAGGCTCTTCACATCAGCCACATTGGCAAGAAGGGAGAATATTTCCAGCGAATCGATAAACTTCCAGGCCGCTTCCTGCCCGCCTTCGATCTCGAAAGTGAAAATACTTCCGGCACCTTTCGGGAAATACTTTTTATAAAGTTCATGGTCTGGATGGTCTGGAAGAGCCGGATGGTTCACTTTGGTTACTTTCGGGTGTTTGGATAAATACTCGACGACTTTCAGAGCATTGGCAACATGACGCTCCACGCGGAGAGACAATGTTTCCAGACCTTGCAGCAGGATAAAAGCATTGAAAGGCGAGATCGTAGCTCCTGTATCACGCAGAATGACAGCCCGGATACGAGTGACGAAAGCTGCCGGACCCGCCACATCGGCAAAGACCGCCCCATGATAACTTGGGTCCGGTTTGCCCAAGGTCGGGAACTTATCGGCATTTGCTTTCCAATCGAAATTGCCACTGTCCACAATCACTCCTCCCAAGCTCGATCCATGTCCGCCGATAAATTTGGTGGCGGAATGAACAACAATATCGGCCCCGTGCTCGATCGGACGGATCAGGTACGGTGTACCGAACGTATTATCCACTATCAACGGAATATTATGACGATGGGCCACCTCCGCCACAGCATCGATATTGATAACATCAGAATTAGGATTACCGAACGTTTCGACATACACCGCTTTCGTATTCTCCCGGATAGCAACCTCCAACGCCTGCAAGTCATTGACATTTACAATCGTGTGGGTAATACCCTGAGCCGCTAACGTATGCGTAATCAGATTGAAGGAACCGCCATAGAGATTGTCGGCAGCCACAATATGATCGCCCACTCCAAGTATATTCTGCAAGGCATACGTCACGGCCGCCGCTCCGGAAGCCACCGCCAGACCAGCCACTCCCCCTTCGAGAGCGGCAACACGCGCTTCGAAAACTCCCTGTGTCGAATTGGTCAGACGACCATAAATATTCCCGGCATCACGAAGGCCGAAACGGTCTGCCGCATGTTGTGAATCATGAAATACATAAGATGTTGTCTGATAAATAGGGACGGCACGAGCATCTGTTGCGGGATCGGCCTGTTCTTGCCCTACATGAACCTGTAATGTCTCGAAATGTAATTTCTTTGTTGCCATAGTCGTATTATTTTAAATTGTTCTTCTTGCTCATTTTCCAGCAAAACTATAGCAGACAGAGATATCAGACAAGATATATGGAAAATACAGAAAATAACGCTATTTTTACGGTCGTCAACAGAACGCATAAACTGTATCAGGATCGAAAAAAGGATTCTGATAGAATTTTATTCTTATGAACACACTTGAGAAATTAGACAAAGTAGACTTGCAGATCCTCCGTACCCTGCAATCGAATGCCCGGCTCACCACAAAAGAGCTCGCCGCGAGTGTCAGCCTCTCGTCGACACCCGTATTCGAACGCCTGAAACGCCTCGAAAACGGAGGATATATAAAGAAGTACATTGCCGTGCTGGACGCCGAAAAGCTAAACCAGGGCTTCGTGGTCTTTTGCAGTGTCAAGTTGAGGAGACTGAACAAAGAGATTGCGGCGGAGTTCACAAGAATCATACAGGAAATTCCGCAAGTCACAGAATGCTACAATATATCGGGAAGTTACGACTACCTGCTGAAGATCCATGCACCGAATATGAAGTATTACCAGGAGTTTATCTTGAACGTGTTAGGCACGATCGACAGCCTCGGATCGCTCGAAAGCACCTTTGTGATGGACGAGGTAAAGCATGAATACGGAATCCATATTTAAACGCCACCCCGTCCCTATCTTACATTTATTACTTCAATGCATAAATCCGCTGGATGATGTCCACAACCTTCATGCCTTCCAATACGTTGGTCGTAATACATTCCGAACTTGCACCAGAAAGGACACGGACCACATTGCGGATCACGAAATTATGGTTCTGGGCGGAACCTTTATAAGGGCCGTAGTCATTTCCCGGATTCGTCGGCGCCAGTTCCGGCATTTCATAATCTTTAATATGACAGTATTCGACTTCGTTCATATACTGTCCGCCGATTTTCACGCTTCCGTTCTCCGCAACAATCAGCATACTGCTTTCCATGTTCCTGTTCCAGACAGAAGTGGAATAGCTCAGGCTCCCCATCCCGCCGTTCACGAAGTTGAAATTCACAAAGCCCGAATCTTCAAAAGCCGTAAGTCCGGCATGGTTGAAATCGGCAAAGCGAGCCTGGATATTGCAGATATCCCCGAAAAGCCAGTACATAATGTCGATGAAATGGGAGAACTGGGTAAAAAGCGTCCCTCCGTCCAAAACGGCATCGCCATGCCAGCCACCGGGTTTATAATAGCGCTCGTCACGGTTCCAATAACAATTCAACTGGACCATATAGATTTTGCCTAACCTACCCGAATCCACCATCTCCTTGATCCAGACGGAAGGAGGAGAATAACGGTTTTGCATGACGCAGAACACCTGTTTACGGTATTTCAGCGAAGCATAGACCACCTTCTCGGCATCGGCAAGCGTCAGTGCCATCGGCTTCTCGATCACGACGTTGCAACCGGTTTCGACAGCCTGAATGGCCATTGCTGCATGCAAGCCGTTCGGGGTACAAACATTTACGACATCTATGGAAATTCCGCTCTGCAATAGCTCCGTCAGGGAAGAGAAAAACGGGACATCGTATGCCTCAATACCCAATTCCTCACGAGGACGAATATCACAAAGGGCCACCAATTCGGCTCCCGGATCGCGTGTCACCATCTCGGCATGACGTTTGCCGATATGGCCACAACCGATAACTGCAAATTTTATCTTTTTATCCATAAGCATTCGATGGGGGTGTGTCAAAATCTCCTTGTCCCCGCGCTTGACGCGGAGCCGCAAAAGGACAGACCTTATCAATCAGATTTTTATAGGGTCGGTTTTAATGCTATCCCGCGTCAAGTGCGGGAACAGGATAGTTTCGACACACCCCCTTTTTTAGAGTTTCTGTTATATATTGCTGTTGTCCGAGGGACATTTCCGTATGAATAGGCAGGGAAAGGACGGATTCGCACAAACGGGTGGAGACGTCCAAATTACCAGATACACGGGAGATATGCCGGTAAGCTTCCTGATGATGCACTGGTACAGGATAATAGATCATGGAAGGGATTCCCTGTTCTTTCAACAGGCATTGAAGGACATTCCGCCTGCCATCTTTTACCTGGACCGTATATTGGTGATAGACATGAGTCGAAAATATCGATCTCGCAGGGAGAACCAACGAATCGCAGGAGGACAAAGCTTCATCGTACCGAGAGGCAACTTGCCGACGGGTTTCCGTGAACTCCTCCAGATGCTTCAACTTCACATCCAGCACAGCAGCTTGCAACGTGTCCAGACGGGAGTTGCATCCGATCCGCCTATGGTGGTATTTGCATTCCTGGCCATGATTGGCAATCATGCGGATACGGGTAGCCAACGCCTCGTCGGAAGTCATCAACGCCCCCCCATCGCCATAGCAGGCTAACGGCTTGGATGGAAAAAAAGATGTCGTCCCGATATGTCCGATCGTCCCGGCCTTTCGTACCCGCCCGTCGGAAAAGATATAATCGGCACCAACGGATTGGGCGTTATCTTCCACTACATACAGATGATAGACATCTGCCAAAGTCATGATCGGCTCCATATCGCAGGCTTGTCCGAACAGGTGGACGGCCACGACCGCCTTTGTCCGTTCCGAAACAGCCGCTTCTATTTTCCGGGGATCGATATTAAAGGTACAGGGATCGACATCCACCAACACGGGCGTCAACCCTAACAAAGCGACAACCTCGGCTGCCGCTATATAAGTAAATGCCGGTAGAATCACCTCATCGCCAGGCTGAAGCTCCAATGCCATCAGAGCAATCTGCAAAGCGTCCGTCCCGTTAGCACAAGGAATCACGTATGGAACCTGAAGATAATCAGCCAAATGCCCGGCAAAGGTTTTCACCTGCGGACCATTGATAAAAGCACAACTGTCGATCACCACCTGCATGGCCTCATCAATCTCCTCTTTGAACCGGAGATATTGTCCATGCAAGTCGACCATCTGTATCTGTTCTTCCAACATTATATTATCTGTTTTCCGATTAATTAATCCTTCGTCACTACAACGAAGGATTAACCAGATTATTTCACCTCGCTGCCCGGTTTTACCTCTTTTTCAGGAGTGATGACAGCCAGCTTACCGTCGAAGTTTTCTGCTGAAAGGATCATCCCTTCGGAAACGATACCTTTCAGCTTGCGCGGAGCCAGATTAGCGATGAAGCAAACCTGCTTGCCCACAAGGTCTTCCGGCTTGTAATGTTGAGCGATACCGGAAACGATCGTACGTTTTTCCAGACCGTCATCGATACGGAACTGCAACAACTTGTCCGCCTTAGGCACTTTCGTACATTCCAACACGGTCCCGACACGGATATCCAGCTTCATGAAGTCATCGAACTCGATATTCTCACGGATGGGTTTCGCCTTGTAGTTGGCTTCCTCGTTTGCTTTCTTCGTATCCAACAGCTTTTGTACCTGCGCTTCGATCACGCTGTCTTCAATCTTCTCGAACAGCAGTTCCGATTTGCCCAACTGATGACCGGCTTCCAACAAGTCAGTCGATCCCAAGCGGTTCCAGCCTAACGGTTCCACATTCAGCATCTTGTTCAATTTCTCCATGCTGAACGGCAGGAATGGTTCGAAAGCGATTGCCAAATTTGCCGTGATCTGCAAAGCGATGTTCATGATCGTGGCGACACGCGCCATATCGGTCTTTGCTAATTTCCAAGGTTCAGTGTCAGCCAGGTATTTGTTTCCGATACGAGCCAAGTTCATCGCTTCTTTCTGGGCGTCACGGAAATGGTAGGTATCCAGCAGACGTTCCACGTCGGCCTTTACATTCGCGAAATCGGTCAATGTCTGACGGTCATAATCGGTCAGCTCGCCGGCAGCCGGCACCTTACCTTCGAAATACTTTTCGGTAAGCACCAAAGCACGGTTGACGAAGTTTCCTAAGATAGCTACCAGCTCATTGTTATTGCGTGCCTGAAAATCTTTCCAGGTGAAATCGTTGTCTTTTGTTTCCGGAGCATTAGCCGTCAAAACATAGCGCAACACATCCTGCTTGCCCGGCATATCCACCAGATATTCGTTCAACCAGACAGCCCAGTTGCGGGAAGTGGAGATTTTGTCGCCTTCCAGGTTAAGAAACTCATTGGCCGGCACATTCTCCGGCAGGTTATAAGAACCTTCGGCTTTCAGCATGGCCGGGAACACGATACAGTGGAACACGATATTATCCTTACCGATGAAATGTACCATCTTGGTTTCAGGATCTTTCCACCAGGTTTCCCAACTTTCGGGGAGCAGTTCTTTCGTATTGGAGATATATCCGATAGGCGCATCGAACCAGACATACAGCACCTTCCCTTCCGCACCTTCCACCGGCACGGGAATCCCCCAATCAAGGTCGCGGCTTACGGCACGAGGCTGCAATCCCATATCCAGCCAACTCTTGCACTGTCCGTATACGTTCGGTTTCCATTCCTTATGCCCTTCCAGTATCCACTGGCGCAGGAACGGTTCCCATTTATCCAAAGGAAGATACCAATGTTTGGTTTCCTTCATCACCGGCTGGCTACCACTGATAGCGGATTTCGGGTTGATCAGGTCCGTCGGGCTCAAAGAGGTACCGCAGGCTTCGCACTGGTCGCCATAGGCTTTTTCATTGCCGCAATGCGGGCAAGTCCCGGTTATATAACGGTCGGCAAGGAACTGTTTTGCTTCCTCGTCGTAATACTGTTCGCTCGTTTTCTCGATAAACTCTCCTTTATCGTATAAGGTACGGAAGAAATCCGACGCCACCTGGCGATGTGTAGCCGAAGTCGTACGGGAATAGATATCGAACGAGATACCAAACTCCTCAAAAGACTTCTTGATAATACCATGATAACGGTCCACCACATCCTGCGGCGTAATCCCTTCTTTCTTCGCTCTCAGCGTGATAGGCACTCCATGCTCATCCGATCCACCGATCATCAAAACTTCTTCCCCCTTCAGGCGAAGATAGCGTGCATAAATATCAGCAGGCACATACACCCCGGCCAAATGTCCGATATGCACCGGCCCGTTCGCATACGGCAACGCCGTAGTTATCAGCGTTCTCTTAAACTGTTTTTCCATACCTTGTGTTCTCTTTTTGAGAGGCAAAGGTACACATTTATTGCTTAACCTAAAAAGAAAGGAATATCATTAGTTGTTATAATCCGACTAAGGATACACTAAACAGGTTATCGCTAATCATAAGTCAATTCCATTTCGTCCAAATAAAGTGTACTACCTTCCCCTCCTGTGAAATAATCACCATATTTGCTGGCTGTAGCCACAATGACAAGATATTTGGGTTTACGATAATCACGGTAATCTAACCGGATTGTATATTCCTCATAACCGGATATGGTCTTAGCGGAAATGAACTCACCATAAGCAATAACATTTTTATCATTCTTGCTAAACAGCTGCCGTTCCGACTTCTTTGTTTTGATCTCATAAGGTTCTGCCTTATCAGACAGAGCCACATAAATATGACAAGAATCCGGTCTGCCCAGCAAATAATTGTAATCGGAATCGTTACTTTTATTTATCTCAGCCGAAGTATATTTGTATTTAAACTTCAAACCTGTCGGATAAGTTTCAAATGGACGCCCAAAGCTCAAGACGCCATTAGTACCATCTGTACGGACATACGAACCGGCAAATATATTACCAGCCGCAAACTTACCGATACCGGCAACTCCGACAAACCGCGATTCTAACTTGGCTGCCTTTCCGGTTCCGTTACTCGTATCACCTGTCGGAATCGTATTGCTGTCTCCCAAAGTAGTAGCTCCTTTATTTCCCGTATCCCAAAAAGAAACACCTGTTGCCAACCACGGATTCCACAATTTACCATCTTGATGCCAATCGTCAAAACCCCCATTGGTCAATGGCACTAACGCAGCGGTCTTACACTCCACCTCTTCTCCAGCTATATCATCAATCACAACACGATATACATACGTCGTACCCGGATTCAAACCAGTTATTGTGGCTGTGAAGGAAGTACCGTTGACAGTTACGGAACTTGCCGGAAGCGTCTGCCAACCATCATCCACCCGCGTTTGGGACGGATTCTTTTCTCTATATTCTATTACCGGAATCTTACCTTCTTGAATCATTCCGGTTACAATGATTCGATTGGCCATCGCAACCGTTTCACCACCGGAAACAGCACCACCTTCCGTATGCAGAATTGTCACTTTCCAAGTTTCCGTTACTCCAAAACGAGTCACTTCAAATGAGCAAGGACGCGAAAAATTCGTTACCGTCGTCGGATCAGGAACGACAATTCCCACCGAACCGCCCAGTTGCATTTTAGTCACTGTTATCCGATCCAAATGTTGTTCTTTTGCCACATACACGATCATCTCCCGATTTGCCAAATCGATTACCGGTTCACCCACCTGGTTACTGACTTGCACAGCCCGGTCTATCGTCTGATTAACCGTTATCTTCCAAGGATACTCTTGATATGTCTGCAAAATCAATGAGACAGATGAAGAAAAATCCACCCGCGTATCTGCACTCTTAGGTAAACTGTCTAAAGACGAAAATCCGATTCGTGGAAAAGCGTTATAGTCGAGACACGCCGCAGAATCTATCCGTACCTCAGCCTCATTAGTCACCGTCAACTTCTTGATCCGGAGAGCTGCAAGATCAACCGCATCGCTCACTTCTACCGTAACCATCCCTTTAGTCTTATCTATTTCCAATGTATTATCCAATTGCCCTTCCACCAGGAAATCGGTAATGCTTCCTTCCCGATATGGATAAGGAATATCATTCTCGATACATGAAACAAGAAAGAACAAACAACAGAGAAAACCTGTCACTTTTCGTTTTATATGATTTATATCCATACCTCGTCAAAAATAGAAGTTCATACCTAAATTAATCGAAAATAGGTCTATCTTAAAATTAGCGGAACTGCTACGCCGTGAGCCTTTATCAATCTGGTCAGTTGTCTGATCGGTCCACTTCATATTAAACCCCAGTACGCCAACCGATACCTCAACAGCTGCAAAATTAGTGATAAAAGCCGTCAGACCCGGCGCCATTCCGATCTGCAAATTCTGGATGGTCTGGTAAGTACCGGTATAATCGGTATCTGTACCCGAAGAGTTTTTACCCTGCCCATAGCCATAGGTCACGCGAGCTTCATTAAACAAACCAAAAATCTTACTACTTCCTATCGGCATATAGGTACGCACGAATCCAGTAGCAGAAAAAGTATGCTCCAAATAATTTACATCACTGATATCAAAATTGATATCATCATCCAAATCCAAACTGATATTTCCTAAATCCGTATAAGTACGATTATAGGAAAAACGTCCGCCCAATGCAACATTATCCCGGATAAAGTAACCGAAGAAAGGACTTACTTTAAACGTATAACCGGTACTTTCAATCTTCTCCAGCACCAAGAATTTATAATTGTCATCCTCATGTTCCGAATAGGAAAAAGTCGATCCGACCATCCATTGCCCTTTCGGAATAAAAGTATGACTCTGGATACCCCGGTCGAAGACTTTACGACCAAGGATTTTGGTTTGGGCTTGCATTAAGCCTGTACATAAAAATGCGATAACTAAAATAATTATTATACGCTTCATTTTCTTACTTCTTCCATTGATTTCGGATAAACTAATTCCAAATCATCTAACCACATAGTACTACCTTTTCCACCTTCCATATAGTCACCATATTTACTTGAAGAGGCAACTACAATAATATATTTAGGTATACGCTTTAAATCTTTATATTCCAAATCAACAGTAAACTCCTTAAATGAATCTGCCCCTTTAGATTCCTCATCACTTATAGACCCATAAGCAATTACGGCACTACTATTGGGATCAAAATAAATTCCTTTATTTGTATTAACTGTAATTTGTTCGTCTGTAAGAGCGATATAAAGAGAACACAAATCATCTTCGCCTTCATTCAAATGTCCTTTACTCACAGAGACTTTTGCAGATGTATATTTGTAATATCCTTTTAATTTATTAGGGCGACACTCAAAATTTCTACCTAAAGTCAAAATTCCCCCCATACCATCTCTCTCAAAAGTTCCTGTAAAAATATTTCCAGCAGCAATAATCTTCATTGTTTCCTGTGTTTCCATTTTTACAGAAGATCCTTGTCCTAACGCTGTTTCGTCATTTTGAGTAGTCATAATATGCTTACCAAAATAGTTGACATTTCCACAATCCCAAAACGAGGAGCTTGCATCCTTTGCTGGTTTAGGTAATCCATCACTATCTGTATACCAGTCTTCAAATCCTGAATTTGGCAATTGAATATCATCCTCTGTTGTAAACTCTTCCGGTTCACTGTTTGTATCATTTTGCAACAAACGATATTCATATTTTGTACTCGCATCCAAATTTGTTGCAACTTGTGCTACATTGGAAGATCCATTCGTAGCAACAGTTACTTCACCGGCAACATCTTTCCAAGTTGTTGTTCCCGATTTCCTATATTGGAACTTATAAGAGGCTTTATCTTCCTCACTCGCGTTCTTTACATATCCCCTCAATGTAGCAAAATGTGCCCACACCTCCGATTCGACTACCGGATGAGTCATGATTTGCAAATTGACAGTAATAGAAATCGTTTGCACCGTTTCATGCCCCATCTCATCACGGGCAGAGAGAACAAATGTATGCGTACCTCCTGGCAATTGCGTAATCAAATTATCGAAAACTAATGTAAACATTGCCTTTTTATCATCCAAAGCAGGGACTTCCAATCCTATTTCAGCTAACTTCTTCTTACTTTCTTCCGACAATTTCAGTAAATCCAAAGATGATAAAATTTTATGTTCGTCAAACAAAGACGAAGTCGCAATCATGGTAACAGATTCTAAACCTATATTCGTAGAAGAAATATTCAACATTACTTTTCTGAAATCTCCTTTGTCCAAAGAGATCATTCCATTGCTATCCTTGCCATCTTCCAACACTTTCACCACCGGTGGTTCCTGCCCATATCCCGATTCCGGCAACGGGATCGTCACCGTATGGTTCTCGTCATTGGTCGGATCAGAATCAATCGTTATATCGAAGTCCATTCCTGAGTTATCTTCACCGCTATCCACCAAATCGAATACCAGATGATAATGGTCTTTCGCCTCCGTCTTCTCGATCAGTTTGGACATGTGAAATGTCAACCCTTCTTTGTTCGTCAATGTCAAATCGACCAACAGATAACCGGGTTGGAAATAACCAGCGCGTGTCTCTTGCATATCATATTCCAAATAGCTCCCCGTCGCATCACTGACTTTCGCCACACAGGATGCGAATTTATCCTGAACAGGCTTTGTAAACTTACTGGTTACTTTCACACAAGTTAAAAAACATTCGATTGCTGTTTGAGTTGTCTCACCCGCTTTTATGACAATCTTATCTTTATCCCCGTAAAAAGTAGGTTTTTCAAACTCCAGTTTGTCCGAAGGATTAGATGTGACCTTCACCTTATAAGTCCCGACATCCAACAACACACGTTCGCCGGCCATATCATTATAATCGGAAAAATGTTTTACGACCGAATCATTCGCTCCGGTACAAATATCCACTGCCAAAGATTGGTCCTTGACATCGAAACCACGTGTGACCACTTCCACATTTTTCGATACACCTAATTCCAAATAGCCTGTTGTTTGCATACGGTTATCTTCATTATCACATGATACCCAAACAAACAACATTAAAAACAAACAACCTATTATATATGACAACTTTTTCATCCTATTAAGTCGTAATTGTTATTGTATGAGTTTTTGTATTTCCTTTCGAATCGGTAACGGTCAAATGAAAATTACTTGTACCGCTTCCCAATATTTGGAGCATTGGCACAAATTGGGATATATTAAACGATACAGATGTTTCACCTCCAATATGAACCGGAAAACCTAAACCACTCAACTTATCAGCATATCCACCCGGACTGACCAAATCAAAATCAGACGTTAATCCGATACCCTGCAATTCTGATTCAGGTAATAATGGCGAATCAATGATTACTCTAAACGAGGAAATACCGTTCGGCACACTCACCACCAAGTCAGTATTAATCGCGTCCCCTTTTATCGAGATCACGCCATCCGTCTCACCGCCTGTATTATCATCACCTCCCGTACTGCCGCCATTTCCCCCACCGCTCGGTACAGTAATGTCGATCGGAGTTTCATTCAATGTCACATCTACCTTTATGGTAAAATTGCCGTTTGTCGGTTTTTCCGGATTATCAGGATCGTCAGGGTCAGGATTCGGTTTTTCCGGCTCATCCGGTACAATTTCTTCTTCCAAATCTTTGATCTCTATCCTAAACAAATCCTGCGAATTAATCTTTCCCTCCGAATCGGCCAGTCCGAATGTCCGGATCACCGGCTTGCCAGTGATCTTTTCCGTAGCACGGATTGTCACCGTCGTTTTCATTCCGGGACGGATATATACGATCCGGGCATCTCCTTTACCCACAGACAGTACTCCTGAACCATTGGTAATAGTGATTGCATAATCATCCTTGCATGCATTCAAAAACTCTTCGGACAGAGTCAAATACAAGATAGCACTTTGCAATTCGCAAGCCTTATCTACCAATGTCACTTCTTTGGCTTTTATGACACATGTATCCAACAACTCATAATAAGGATATTCCGATGTCACTTCATAATTATCACCCGAATAGGCTTCGATGTAATAAGTGCCCTGTTCCAATACATATTGGGATTCTTTCAGATAATCGGCATACGACTCGAAATAATCCTGCAATTCCATTGATGCGTTAAACACTTTCACGATCATATCTTCCGCTTTCGGAACAATCAGTTCCGTACTTGATGACTTGGAAGATACGCCGCCATTCCCATAAGAAGGAGGCACAACTTTCAACTTCAAATCCAGCACGCCGACTTCACCGGAACCACCCTGTTCCCCTTTTCCTAAAAGTTCGTCTTTCATCTCGCAGGAAGCCAAACCGACAAGAGTCAGGCATAACAATACGTAATATGTATATCTATATTTCATCATTCAACAGGTGTTGCTTTTAACATCATTGATTTTGTTTCCGATACTTGCAGATCGATAATCAGATGGTCTTTCTTTTCCAACAGACCGTCTTTGGGTGAAATCGTCTCCGAATAGTCGACAGGAAACCCTTCCAAAGTAGTTCCTACGATATGGATTTTAATAAAGGAAGAGTTTTTCGCTCCATCAAAATAGGCAGATTTATTCAAATCGGCCAAAGCATAAGACACTTGACGTTTGTTTGCATCCGAAACAGTCAATTTGAATTTTGTATCTCCGGTTTGCAACTTGTCATCTGTCCGAAACGCCTTCTTAAATGCATCGCTTGCATTAAAAGAAACTTGAAATTGTTGCAAACAGCATTCCAGCTCCACCAAAACGGTCTCTTCCGGTAATAAAGAGTATGTTTCAGAAGCAAAAAAACAGGGTTTATCCAGTATGGCATCTTTCAGTTCATTGGAAAAGACTTCTACCTTATATTCCGTACCGCCTTCCGCCGCTTCCAAAAAGACCGGACTATTTTGTTGTAAGGTCTTCAAAGAGTCTTGCTTCACAACCGCACCGATACCATCCTGTATCTTAACGTATAATTGATTTACCGTCGGCACTGGTGTAGAACGGGTTATCACAATCGGAGATTCGGTTGAAACATGAAATCGGAGACGGGCTTTGCCCTGTCCCATCACCTGTTCCGTTTCTTCGTTAGAACAGGAGGCTGCGATAAGCAGGATGGCTAATGTATATAATAAGTGTTTCATATTATTCTTGATAATCGTATATTAGTTCGACATCATCTATGTATAGTTGGCTACCGACAAATTCACCTTTTCCCATATCTTGGCTATCTGGATGAGAAAAGTTTTCACTATTTCTTTCCAAACAACTTTCATTTACTGTAGATTTGAATATTATACATAAACTGCTTGCTTTAGTTACACCGTATTCCAATAAAATAGATTCCTGCGTCCAACTACTTTGAGATTCAAATTTAAACGACTTGGTTGCAATTATGTTTTGTTGAGAATCTTTTACAACAAAAACAGCCTCTCCATAATCTTGAATATTTTTAGGTATATACCGATAATAGAAAGTTATTTTACGAGGTCTTGATGTGAATAATATTCCTTTCTCGAAATTATCACCTAAAAACAATTCCCCAGCATCGCTATTTTCACAATCTCCAAAACCACTTGATATCGCTGGAGCCTTATTTCCTTCTCCCCATCCTACCGTCCGAATTTGAGCTGCATTTCCTCCGTTTATTCCTTCTGTTTTTATTGTTCCAGAATTTGCAACATAACGAGTCCAAGTGTAAGGTGTACTGAAAGCTGTAAAGCGGGATGTTCTTTCTGCCCCATATTGTGTTGTTTTACTATTTAAAGTTCCCCAACCTTTAATTTCCCATCGTTCCCACGAACGATAAGGCGAAGAAGCATACTTTCCAACTCCCGCAGTAGCAGACACATCTATACCTATACCTTCATACTTAACACCTTTTGCATTCCATTCTTCCAGTTGTCCTATATTATCAGGTAATTGTGCATCATTTTCCGTTGTAAAAGAAATTCCAGAAAGCTCTCTTCCTCCATCATATTTAGCAGTAATATTAGAATAAGACTGTCCGGCTGTCAAATTATTCCAAACAAATGAAACAACACCATTCTCCTCTTGTCCTAACGGTATTAAATCAGTCAATTGAGATCCATTATGATAGAACGTCACCTTGTCTGCATCCTTCGCTTTCACTCGTAAATAAGCATATTTTGCAAAAATATCACCAGCGTTTTCAGCCATCGCCCATTCAAATACCGGAGGTGTAACCGTAAACGAACGAGAGTCTTCAACAACTCTATCCAATTTATCAGTAATTTTATATTTTACCATATATGTTTTAGCTGTTCCATTATCGCCACACGACAATTTATTAAACCAATCATCTACGCTATATTTCATCTTAACTCTACTTGCAGAACTTTCTGCTATCGCAATTCCTGGAATATCTAATGTGAAGACATCCTGCTCTTCTACCCCTATTCCAACTATAGATATTGCTACATCCTTTATTCCGGCAAGAGCCTCAATATCTACAGGTACGTCAGAAAGAGGAGTAATCAATTTTATTTCCAAAGTACCTTGTTCAAAAGTTTTATTATTCGGGAACATTCCCCAACTAACCTTAGGCTTAGCAGCAGCCGGTACAGTTATTCTAACCGATTTAGAAGTCCTATTCGGAGTTGGCAAAGCATCTACAACCGTCAATGATAACTCATAATACGAGTCTTCCGATTTACCTAATAAAGAAGCAATAACCGATTTCAAATCAAATTCTGCCTGCATTTCACCTTTCATTTTCTCTGGTGCACTAAAGCCGTAATTATCCGCCAAATCCTTAATCTGATCTTCTGTCAGATTTGCCAAATCATACTGATTAATCAAAGTCGAACTTCCATCTTTAATCGTCAACAATACCTGATTAATCTTTCCTCCGGAAGTAATCACTACTTTAGCCGCCTTTGTATCTTTAGCATATTCTGTAGGTTCCTCCATACTTACATTCGTATCTTCCCACTTAAACAAATCGCACGCAATATACGGCGCCCCCTTCAACTTCTCCATGAAATCCGGAATTCCGATATTCACATAGATCGTTTCCTTTGTTTCATCGTTTAATGTCACATCGATAGCAATCCCGTTCAACCCTTTTTCATCCGTACGGACGGTCAGCTTCGCCCATTGCTTGGGCTTGATAGTTGTTGTCGCCGTATAATTGACAGTCTTTCCATAGACATTGACCAGTTCCATCGCAATTTCCAGCTTCGTGCCGGAAGCATCCGACTGAAAATACATCGGACGGGATTCGCCTTTTTCATACACCAAAGGCAATTCCATCTTGTTCGTCTTCAACGACAAGGTATAATCTTTATATGTTTGCAGAAAATCATCCGAATAGTCGATCGTCACCCGGCTGTTCGCCATTGCGGCAGTTACCTCCACCGGTGTCGTCATATCCTTGACAATCGTAAATTCCTTTTTCCCGGAAAAGTAAGGTGCATCGAAAGCGGCTGCCGTTTCTGTTCCTTTTGACACCTGAATCGTATATGCTCCGGCTCCCAGCTCAAGTTCGGCTGGCATCTTGTCGAAGCGGGAATATTCTGCCACAACACCCGAATCCTGCGCGATCGTCACAGCATAGCTATTCACATCCTTAAAGTCCGCCAAGTCAGAAGCTTTTGTCGATACACCCACCAACGCCGTGTCCACATTCATCCGAAAAGCAAGAGTACCTTTATTGACCACCCCATCTTCATCGACTTGGCAAGCATAAATCCCAATAAACAAACAAAAAAAGCACAACAGGCGGCTTACCACACAAAAGCGCTTGTTATCTCCTTCCAAGAAACGTTTCTTCTCCATCCAGATTCTATTCCGTTTAACATTCCATTTTCAAGGTCGCAAAGTAACCCCGATTCTTCAAGCCTTACAAGGTCAATTTATATTATTCGCTGTCCGTTTTTTTTGATTTGCATTTAAGGCCACCTCTTTAATTTCCTATTTATGATACACAAATGATATATCCACAAACACATAACTGTCCGATTTTTCATAATAAGCTTTACATATAAACAAGATTTCGTATCTTTGTCGTATCTTTTATTCTAATATGTATATAGATAATGACATCCCCAAAATAGACCTGCCCGAAGACTGGATAATCGGAAAGTTGACGAAAAGCGAAATCGGCTTGCTGAACCTCTATGCCAATTATCCATGCCGGCTGAAAGCCGAAATATTCGTGCTTTGCTTGCAAGGAGATCTGGAGGCATCCATCGACTTGACGCGCTACAAAGTCAGGCCAGGAAGCTTTATCACCATACAACCGGGGACAATTTTGCAAATATATCGGGTAGAAGGAGATTTGGAAATCTACTTCATGGGATTTTCCTCAAATTTTATCAACCAATCGAACCTCAACAAAATGGCAGTAGATATGCACTACGCAGCCAAAGATACCCCAATCATAGAATTGAAAGAGAAGCCGGTCGAACTGCTGGAAGATTACTTCTCGCTTCTGCTTAAAACATATAATACCTGCAAGCCTGCTTTAAACAAACATATTTTGAATCATCTATTGTCGGGTGTATTCATGGGAGTCAGTGCCATGTATAAAGATAAAGTGGAAAGCAAGACGAATCTCTCCAAAGCAGAACAAATAAGCAAGAATTTCGGACATCTGGTTATGCAGAACTATACCACGCAACGTTCCGTTGCGTGGTATGCCAAGAAACTCGGCATAACTCCGGCGCATCTCAGCACGATTGTCAAGCAGACGACCGACAAGACTTGTGTCGAGATCATCACCTCTATGGTGATCATGGATGCAAAGGCACAGTTGAAATCGACCGACCTATCGATCCACGACATCGCCTATTCGCTGAATTTCACGAATATGTCTTTCTTCGGCAAATATTTCAAGCGGCATGTGGGGATGGGGCCGTTGGAATACCGGAACAGCTAAAAACAAAAGTTCCGGGCCGCTGGGTCATTTCAGCTTCCCCCACCCTCTACAATCCTCTTTGCAACAAGCCCCAACAGGTGAAGGCTCCCGCCCGGATTGCCTTCACCCCCGGTATCCGGCCTTCATCCAGGCAAGTTCGAATCGACCACCAAAGGTTGCGGAATGCCCGTGTCTTCCTCTTTCGGAAGGGTATAGATGGCAAACAGACGGCTGCCTCCCTTCACCAAACGGCCGGAAGCGACCAATGCGGCCAAGTCCTTGCGCGCACTGTAGTCAGACAGCCCGATAAGATAACGGTAGGAACGGACGGTGATATAAGAGTTCTCGTCCAAATAGCGGTAAAGAAGTTCCTCCCGGTCCGCCATGCCGGGTGCACAGTGACCTGAACTTTTCATACGCGTGAGCGGCATCGTCTTCAAGGCCTTCTTCAACTGCTGGCAGCATCGGAAATTGACATTCTTGAAACGGACAGATTCGCTCCTCAGTTCCGTTTTAGACATGACCGCGCGAGATTGGAGCGAAACGCTGAAGAAACCGAGGCCCTCGATCTCCACGTTATCGCCTTCGCGCAAGCGTTCCGTCACCAAGTCGGTGATCAGCTGCAAGGCGCCGGCAATGTCGGCCTCCGAATAGGTGGAGCGGGATTTGGCATATTTCATCAACTTTTTAATGCTGACGGTCTCATAGGGGATCAATCTTGGGTGAAGAGGCATTTTATTGCCGTTCTTCCCGGAATCCGGATTACGCTCCATTCTGTAACGTGCTGTCATATTAGTAATAGATTAAATGGTGAATAATAAGACTTTATCGCTTTCCTGCCTTCTTTGTATGTTTTTGACGAAGGTCGAAAAGGTTTTTGCCCAAGGTGGAAAAGGTATTCGACCTAAGTCGAAAGGCTTTTCGCCCTAGGTCGAATAGTCAATAACGTGGCAGTAAAGATACAAATAATAATAGGATAAACACGAATGAGGCGGTACTTTTATCCTAAATAAAAAACGCAACAACTGGGACTTGCTGGCTGATCCGACCGGTAGCCGCCGTTTCGTCTGCATCGAGATAAACGGGAACATCCGTCCAGACCGTTCTGTCGAATACGGACAGCTATACGCACAGGCGGTCGCCGCGCTCCGGGCAGGCGAAAGATATTGGTTCACGCCAGAGGCATTCATTTTATTTTCTCCTAATGCTTTTTCCGATCTTCAATTTTAAAATAAATGAAACCGGCTTACGTCCCCCATGTTTCCCGGTCCAGGCTCCGGTATTGTATGGCTTCCGCCAGATGGCGTGCCTCAATATTCGGAGAGGCTTCCAGGTCGGCGATCGTACGGGAGACTTTCAGGATGCGGTCGTAGGCGCGGGCGGAAAGATTGAGGCGCTGCATGGCGACCTTCAGTAAAGACAGGCCGGCAGCATCAGGCACGGCGTATTCATGAAGCAGTTTGGAGGTCATCTGGGCATTGCTGTAAATACCCTCATGCGCGGCAAAGCGTTTTTCCTGGATAGCGCGGGCTTTCATCACGCGCTCGCGTATCGCTTCGCTACATTCGGAAGGGTGTCCGTCGGATATCTTCTCGAAAGGGACCGGCACGACTTCTACCTGTATATCGATCCGGTCGAGCAAAGGGCCGGAAACACGATTCATGTATTTCTGGACAGCACCCGGAGAACAGAGACAAGGGCGATCGGGGTGATTATAATATCCGCAAGGACAAGGATTCATGGAAGCGACCAACATGAAGTTGGCCGGATAATCAACAGATAAGCGGGCACGAGAGACCGTTATCGTCCGGTCTTCCAATGGTTGGCGCATGACCTCGAGCACGCTCCGGTTGAATTCGGGCAACTCATCCAAGAACAAGATTCCGTTATGTGCCAGGCTGATCTCTCCCGGCTGCGGGAAAGCGCCTCCACCGACCATCGCCACATTCGAAATCGTGTGATGGGGCGAACGGAACGGACGTTGCGTCATCAGGGAAGTGTCCAGCCCGATCTTGCCGGCGACCGAATGTATCTTGGTGGTCTCGAGCGACTCCTGCAAGGTAAAAGGTGGCAAGATGGAAGGGAGACGTTTGGCGAGCATCGATTTGCCACTCCCCGGCGGACCGATCAGGATCAGGTTGTGGCTTCCGGCGGCGGCTACTTCCAGCGCACGCTTCACATTCTCCTGTCCGCGTACATCCGAGAAATCCGCTTCAAACTGAAGTTGCCGGGCATAAAATTCCTCACGGGTATTGACAACCGTCGGCTCCAAATCCCGTCTTCCTGCAATGAACTCAATCACTTCTTTGATGGTCGAAACGCCATACACATCCAGGCCATTGACGACAGCGGCCTCACGGGCATTCTGCTTGGGAACGATAAAACCTTTGAATCCCTCTTCACGCGCCTTGATCGCAATCGGCAGAATTCCCTTTACCGGCTTCAAGCTGCCGTCCAATGAAAGCTCTCCCATCATCATGTAGTGGCCTAGCCGGGAAGCATCCAGCTCTTCGGCTGCTGCCAGGATGCCGATCGCAAGCGGCAAATCATACGACGAACCTTCCTTCCGGATATCGGCAGGCGCCATATTGATCACAATGCGGTTACGGGGAAACTTGTAGCCACTCACCTGAAGAGCAGAGATAATGCGTTCATGGCTTTCACGGACAGCCACATCGGGCAATCCTACCAAAAAGAATTGGATACCTTTCGTGCAATTTACTTCGATCGTAACGACCGTTGCCGATATGCCTTGCAGGGCAGCAGCGTAAGATTTGACTAACATAGTTAAAGATTTATGATTTAAATTTATGGGTCTGGATTTATGAGGCCGGATTTATGATTTATGGATAGCAACATTGCATAAATCATAAATTCCTACTCCATCAGCTTTTCCAACGTTTGCTTTATCTCGACCCCATTGTCCGTTTTCAAGATGATCTTCCCTTCTTCATCGATCAGGAAACAGCGGGGCAAGGCGCTTACGTTATACAGATCAACCAACATGGCTGCCTGTCCGGCGGAATCGGTAACCAAGTTCCAACCGATGCTATCCTTTGCAAGGACTTTCCGCACTTCGGCTTGATCGTCATCCAGGCTGACCAGCAACATATCCACCTTTTCTTTCGGATATTTCATTGCCACTTCATCCAGATAGAGGTCTTCCGTCTGGCACATATCACACCAGGGAGCCGTAAACGCAAGCAGTAAATATTTCTTCGGAAAAGAATCCAGACTGACAGGAGTCCCGTAAATATTCTTCACATTGAAACTGGGTGCTTCGGCGCCTAAAGCAGTCCTTTTTGCCCGCGTGCTGTATTCCTGCAACTTCCGCACCAGATAAAAGTCGTTCAGTTTCGGATTCAACACAGCCAGCAATTCGTCCATTTGCCGGGTATCGTCAGGATGGTTAAAATAATGCTGTATCAATACGACGGAAGCTTCTTCATCCGGATATTTCTTGATGGCGGCAGCAGCTTCCTCGCTCAACAGATGGTTTACATTCGCCAGGCGCGAAGCCATATCCGCTTCCTCGATCGAGCTGTTGAGGTTTTCCCTGTTCTTCTTATTCAGTTGACGGATCAAGTCGGCCTGCTCCTTCAATAAAGGAGCCATTTCTTTTCTTATCGCGGAAAGACGGTCATTGATCCGCCCTCCTTTGACACGTAACATGGCGGGATAATCAGCGTCTCCGGTGATCGTCACCTTCTCTCCCTTTTCCAGATAAGCCGTAACCCAATGCATTTTATCAGCAAAGAAAATCGTCACTTCCCGGAAATCCCCCTGTTTCTTTTCGATCAAAAATTCCCCCGGCTTCCCGCAAGTTACGGTATCTACAACCTTTATATCTTCATTTTCGAAAACGGCATATAAGGTCTGATCCTCCAGATTGGTTAGTTTTCCTTCTATCCGGTAAGCAATATCTCCGCCACACGATGACAAAGAAACGATAATCCCAACGACCAGTAATAAACGTCTAATCATGTTATACCTCACATCCCACATTAACAGATAATTTGGGGTAAAGGTAGGAATAGATTTTAAAATATCCTAACATTTATGATAAAATTAATGTATATATATAAAAAAAGCGCAGAACCGAAGTCCTGCGCTTTTATAGAGTCATTATGTATGTTATTACAATTTCGGACCAGCAGCAACCAGCTTCTTACCAGCTTCGTTGCCAGTGAACTTAGCGAAGTTCTTAATGAAACGGCCAGCCAGATCTTTTGCTTTTTCGTCCCACTGTGCAGCGTCAGCATAAGTATCGCGCGGATCCAGGATATTCGGATCAACACCCGGCAATTCTGTCGGTACAACGAAATCGAAGTACGGGATAACCTTTGTCGGAGCTTTGTCGATAGAACCGTCCAGGATAGCATCGATGATACCTCTTGTATCCTTGATAGAGATACGTTTGCCAGTACCGTTCCAACCTGTGTTGACCAAATAAGCCTTAGCACCGGTCATTTCCATTTTCTTAACCAATTCTTCGCCGTATTTTGTCGGGTGCAGTGACAAGAAAGCAGCACCGAAACAAGCAGAGAATGTCGGAGTCGGTTCAGTGATACCACGTTCTGTACCAGCCAATTTAGCTGTAAAACCAGACAGGAAGTAATACTGAGTCTGTTCCGGGTTCAGGATAGATACCGGAGGCAATACGCCGAATGCATCGGCAGACAGGAAGATAACCTGCTTTGCGTGCGGGCCTTTAGAAACCGGCTTAACGATGTTTTCGATGTGATAGATCGGGTAAGAAACACGTGTGTTTTCTGTTACGCTCTTATCAGCGAAGTCGATTGTACCGTCAGCTGCAACTGTAACGTTTTCAAGAAGAGCGTCACGTTTGATAGCGTTGTAGATATCCGGTTCGCTTTCTTTATCCAGGTTGATAACCTTAGCGTAGCAACCACCTTCATAGTTGAATACACCTTCGTTATCCCATCCGTGTTCGTCATCACCGATCAACAGACGTTTCGGGTCAGTAGACAAAGTTGTCTTACCTGTACCAGACAGACCGAAGAAGATAGCAGAGCTCTTGCCTTCTTTATCCGTATTAGCGGAGCAGTGCATAGAAGCGATACCACGCAACGGGTTCATGTAGTTCATGATAGAGAACATACCCTTCTTCATTTCACCACCGTACCAAGTGTTCAAGATCACCTGTTCTTTCGTCTTCAAGTTGAAAACTGTAGCAGTTTCAGAGTTCAAGCCTAATTCTTTGTAGTTGTCAACTTTTGCTTTAGAAGCGTTGAAACATACGAAATCAGGTTCTCCGTAGTTAGCCAGTTCTTCTGCTGTCGGGCGGATGAACATGTTAGTTACGAAGTGTGCCTGCCATGCTACTTCCATGATGAAACGAACTTTCATACGAGTTGCTTCGTTAGCACCGCAGAAAGTATCGACAACGAACAGACGTTTGCCAGACAATTCTTTTACAGCTTTAGCTTTCAGATCAGCCCAAGCTTCTTCAGAACAAGGCTTGTTATCGTTTTTATATTCTTCAGAAGTCCACCATACTGAATTTTCGCTGGCTTCGTTCTTTACGAAAAATTTATCTTTAGGAGAACGACCTGTGTAAACACCAGTCATCACGTTTACAGCACCCAGTTCAGTTACCTGACCTTTTTCAAAGCCTTCCAAACCCGGTTTTGTTTCTTCTGCGAACAGAACATCGTAAGACGGATTATGAAGAACTTCCTTCACATCTTTAATTCCGTACTTGCTTAAATCTAATGTAGCCATCTTGAAATTAATTTAATTGATTGACTTTATATAACTTTTCTCTCTACTCAATGTTAAAACACAAGGCAAATCATCTTTGTTTTTACTTGCTGTTCCCTCGCCTTGTTAATCGCGGTACAAAAGTAATACAAATTTTCATAGTACATATCGAATTAAGGAAATTTTTCAGTAATAATTATTCTTTTCCATGCCATTAACACCCAACCCTACCATTTTGTAACATAGAATTTACAAATCAGACACTTTTATCCAAAAATAGCATCGTGTTTCCCGGTATTTAAGTCATCCTGGATGCGGTAAAGAACGACAAGCAGAGGGGATAAATTATGTTTAACGATATCGGTTATAATCTCCGGGTCAACAGACAAATATTCATGAGAAATAATATTTCGCATGGCAAAAATCTTGCGTCAGGGAATTCCCGGATAATAGACCTGCAACTTCTCCTTTGTTTCAGTATCTATTTGTTTCAATGTCTCACCGATAGTCTGTATTCTCATGCAAGTTGCATCAAATAAATCGACACCCTCCGGAGTACGAAGCAAATCATCGCAGTCTGCAACATCGGAAGTTCGTTTCAATGCCAATTCAAATCTTTGTATAACAAAAAGAAGCTTATCTGTTATTTGATCCTTAAAGATAAATTGCATCCTGTTCTATTTTACGCCGAAACAAAGCACGCATTGTTTCATGCAAAGTTATTAAATCGACTTTTTGCCTGAAAACTTGTTCTAAATCATCTTTTATATCCATCAATGTGTAATAACTTGTTTTTCTCAACTTAATAAAAACATCGATGTCACTCTTCTCATTCTGTTCACCACGAGCCACGCTACCGAAAAGGCCCAATGTTTCGATTCCGTATTTTTCGGCGGAACGGGCTTTGTAATCTCTCAGGATTTCTATGATTTCGGCTGTTGTCTTCATTGCTATACCCTTTTGTTTCACAAAGATAGAAATATAAATAAGAAAAGCTGTAAACCCTTGCATCTTTTTTCAAAGTTTACAGCTTTTCTTATCACAGATCGGCTTACCGCCTTACTTTACTTCCCAGATTTCTCCGCTCATCAGATAATCCTGCAGGTTACGGATCGGATTCTTGGCCTGGACTTCTTCGATCTGTTGGTGTACGGCTTCGTCGTAGGTCGGAGCATCCACATCGCGGATCACACCGAGAGCGACTGGCATATCCCCGCTCATCATGGCAAGCATCATGTGCAGGGTGTTATCCTTTTCATGTGCATCATGTACCAAAACATCATCCAGCGTATAACCATCCTGACCGATCGTTACGGCTTTAAGTTTCAGGCCTTCCAACACGATACCCTTTTCATTGTCTTTGCCGAACAACATCTTTTCGCCATGGCGCAAGAAAATCGTACGGTCGGCACGAAATTCCTTATCGACAATCTTTTTATGGATACCGTCGTTAAAGATCACACAGTTCACCAGCACTTCAGTCACGGAAGCACCTTTATGGCGGGCAGAAGCAGCCAACACTTCGGTCGTATTCTTCAGATCCACATCGATCACACGGGCAAAGAAATTACCACGGGCACCCAAAGCCAGTTCAGCCGGAATAAACGGATCTTCGACCGTCCCGTAAGGAGAGCTCTTGGAAACGAAACCACGATCGGAAGTCGGGGAATACTGCCCCTTCGTCAGACCATATATCTTGTTGTTGAACAACACGATATTCAGGTCCACGTTGCGGCGAACAGCATGGATAAAATGGTTACCGCCGATAGCCAGACAGTCGCCGTCACCAGTAATCAACCAGACGCTCAAGTCCGGACGAGCCGTCTTCACGCCGGTAGCGATAGCAGCACCACGACCATGGATCGTATGGAAACCGTATGTGTTCATATAATAAGGTAAACGGGAAGAACATCCGATACCAGAGATAACAGCCATATTATGAGGAGCCACTCCTACTTCGGCCATCGCTTTGTGCAAGCAGTTCAACACGGCATGGTCTCCACAACCCGGACACCAGCGTACATACTGATCGCTCTTATAATCTTTCGGTTGAAATTTTACTTCTTCAGTTGCCATCTTTTAAGCCTCCAATATTTTCGTGAATTCCTCAACTAATCTCGCTACGACAAAAGGTTGTCCCTTTACGCGGTTGAAACGGTACGGATTGAATCCCGTCACTTTACCACGCAGGTAGTTGGCAAACTGCCCGTTGTTCTGTTCGGCAACGACCACCTTCTTGTATTTGCTCAGCACTTCAGCCGTGTTCTTAGGCAGCGGACTGATGAACTTGAAGTGAGCCAGAGCAACCTTCTTTCCCTGCTCCTGCATAGTTTCCATTGCTTCGTAGAGGTGTCCGTATGTTCCACCCCATCCGACGATCAGCAGGTCTGCATCGGGGTCTCCGATCACTTCCAGTTCGGGGATATAATCGGCAATCTTGTCGATCTTGGCCTGGCGGGTGGTAACCATCTTCTGGTGGTTGACGGGGTCTGTCGAGATAGCGCTTGTTTCATAGTCTTTTTCAAGACCGCCCAGACGATGGGCAAAGCCCTCGGTTCCCGGAATAGCCCAATAGCGAACCAGGCTTTCCTTGTCGCGGCGATACGCTTTCCATACTTTTTCACGCGCATCGTAGTTGGAGACATAATTCGGTTTGATTTCCGGATATTCAGCCAGGTTCGGCAGCTTCCATGCGGAAGAACCGTTGGCGATGAAGGCATCCGTCAACAGGATGACAGGAGTCATATGTTCGAGGGCCAACTTTCCTGCCCAGTAAGCAGCATCGAAACAGTCTGTCGGAGTCGAAGCAGCAATCACGACAGCCGGACTCTCACCGTTACGTCCGTAAAGCGCCTGCATCAAGTCGGTTTGTTCGCTCTTGGTCGGCATACCCGTAGAAGGGCCGCCACGCTGCACATCAATAACAACCAGAGGCAGTTCGGCGATCACGGCCAAACCGATCGCTTCGCTCTTCAACGCCAGACCAGGACCGGATGTGGAAGTCGCAGCCAAGCAACCGGCAAAGCTAGCTCCGATGGAAGTACAGATACCGGCAATTTCATCTTCCGCCTGAACAGTGATGACACCAAGTTCCTTATGCTTTGACAACTCATGCAAGATATCGGTGGCCGGAGTGATCGGGTAGCTTCCGAGGAACAACCGTAAGCCGGCCTTCTCCGCAGCAGCGATCAACCCGTAGGACGTGGCCTTATTACCGTTCACGTCAGTATAAAAACCTGGTGCAGCCTTCTTACTTTCGATGCGGTAAGTGGAGACTGAAGCATGGATATTGTGTCCGTAGTTGTAACCGTCTGTCAGCGCCTTGATATTGGCCTGTGCGATAGCTGGCTTTTTGGCGAACTTGTTCTGCAACATATGCATCGCTTCATCCAGCGGACGTTCGAACAGCCAACAAACCAACCCCAGTGCGAACATATTCTTACAACGGAGCGCAGACTTGTTATCCAGGCCGAATTCAGCCAGGCCGTCTTTCACCATTGTCGAGATAGGAGCCGCCACGACCTGCACTCCGCCAAGCCCGAGTTCCCGGAACGGATCGTCTGTCGTGAATTGCGCCTTGTTCAAGTCACTCTTCTGGAACGAATCCGTATCGATCAAAACGATCGCATTGGGTTTCAGGTTTTTCACATTCACTTTCAGCGCAGCGGGGTTCATTGCGACCAGCACATCCGCCTTATCGCCGGGAGTAAAAATTTTACGGGATCCCAGATGAACCTGGAAACCTGATACACCACTAAGTGTTCCTTGAGGAGCACGCACTTCTGCCGGATAATCGGGGAATGTAGAGATTTCATTCCCAAAAATAGCCGACAGATTGGAAAAGATTGTTCCGGTCAGCTGCATACCGTCACCGGAATCGCCCGAAAAACGGATGACAACCTTTTCCAGAGTTGTTACTTTTGTCTGTTCTGCCATAATATACTTATATTAGCTTAATCGCTTGTTGATATTTAAGATCATCGCAAAGTAAAGAATAAACTTTGCGAGTTCAAAACTTTTATGGGTTAAAACGCAGAGAGGTATAGATCGATATTATTCGATGATAAACCGAATCGATTGGAAACGTAGCTGTTAACAGGCTTACCGCAATACATGTAGACTCCGTTCTTGAATCCCGGATCGCTCTTGATCATCCCCTGCACGGCACCGGCATCGCCCAGCAGGAAAAGCATCGGGACGAAGATATTGCTCAGTGCCATCGAAGTGGTACGCGCCACACGGTTACTGATGTTCTGCCGGCAATAGTGCAGTACGCCGTACTGTTCGAAAACAGCCGGATCGGAAGGACAGAGGCAACAGGTCGTCTCAAAACAACCTCCCTGATTGATCCTGAGGTCAATAACTAATGCACCGCGTTTCATGATACGGATCATATCTTCGGCGATGATATACCGGTGACGCGTATTGATGTAACGCATCGCCCCGATCACCACGTCGGCACTACGGAAAGCGTTTTGCAGCACATTCGGATGGAAGGTGGAAGTGAACAAGCCTTGCCCCAATACCTGCTGGATAGTCCGAAGCTTGTTTATATCGTCGTCGAACACCTTCACGGAAGCACCCAGTGCCATAGCGGCACGGGTGGCGACAGTCCCGGCATTACCGGCTCCAATAATCACGACCTCGGTCGGTGAAACGCCCGGTATGCCTCCTAACAAGATCCCTTTTCCGCCCTGCGTATTGCTCAACAACTCGGAAGCGATCGTGATAGAGGCTGTTCCTTCTATCTCAGAGATCACATTCAGGACCGGACAGCGCTGTTTGTCATCAGCCAACAGTTCATAGGCGACAGCTGTAATCCGTTTAGCCATCATCAGTTCGAAGGCTTCATGCGAAAAGGTATTGAACTGGACGGTTGAAAACAGCGTAGTACGCGGCTTCATCATCATCACCTCGGCAGTCAGCGGCGGCAAGATTTTCAGGATGATGTCCGCCTGATACACCTCGGCCGGAGTCGCCACAATCTCGGCTCCCGCTTCCGAATAATGGTTATCGGAGTAATTGATCCCCAGGCCCGCCCCGGCTTCCACCAGAACGCGATGCCCACGGTCGGTCAGCATGTCGACCGCTTCGGGAGTCAGAGCCAGACGGCACTCTCCTTCTACCCGTTCACAGGGTATACCTATCAGTAAGCGATTACTCGCCTTACTGAGTTCTTTTAATAGCTCCTGCGGGATATAAGCCCCCTGCCCTTGTCTATCCATAATTTAATAGTTGAGAGTTGAGAGTTGAAAGTTAAGGTTGTGCCAGTTTTCACTTTCAACTCTCAACTCTATAATCGTGTTGCCAGTTCTTGTGATATCTTATATACATCCTGATCGGTCATCATCTCTTCCGCATCGAACACAATCGACGCTTTCGAATAGAAAGGTTCCCTTTTCTCCAGACTTTCGGCAATAAAGGCTCTCAATTCGTCACCCGAACGACCCTCCAGTATCGGGCGGGTCGATTTGCAGAGCTCCAAACGCTTCGCCAGTTCCTCTACCGAGACTTTCAGGTAAACGGTCTGTCCGGCCCCATTCATAAACTCCATATTATCGAAAAAACAAGGAGCACCGCCTCCGGTCGATGCCAGGACATCTTCAAAAGCGGCGACTTCGCGGAGCATCCTTCGCTCGATATCCCGGAACGCATCTTCCCCTTTCTCGGCAAAAAGCTGCCCGACGGTCTTATGGTAGCGACCTTCTATATAGTGGTCCAGATCGATAAACGAGAGTTCCAACTGCCGGGACAGCACTTTTCCCACAGTGGTTTTTCCGGCTCCCATATATCCAATCAGAAATATACGCTTCATATCTATATGATTGTTTCCTGCAAATGTAAACTTTTTCCGTTAAGAAGTTCTGTTTTGTGCCGGATAAATTTTTATCTTTGACCGCATACTTCTTCGATTCCATGCCCAACGATTTGCCTGTCGGTAATTGTCGACAGGTTTGCTGATAATTGTCGGTAAGCGATTAGATGCCGAAAAAACAAACTTATCCGGCAAGCCGAAGGCATTTTCCCAAAGGATAGAATCGATTTCCTACCGGAAGAAGGAGAAGTCGGACAAGGACTTATTAAACAGAGAACAATGGCAAAAAACAAATATTATGTAGTATGGAAAGGTATCACTCCGGGCGTATATGACAACTGGGGCGAATGCAAAGCGCAGGTGGACGGACAGGACGGAGCAAAATATAAATCGTTCGAAACCAAAGAGGAGGCAACGAAAGCCTTTGAAAAAGGATACGAGCATTATCTGAAAACAGCGTCTTCCTCCAAAGCGGCTGCAGGCCTGACTCCAAAAACTCCGGTCGGGAAACCGATCTGGGAAAGCCTTTGTGTGGATGCTGCTTGTAGCGGGAATCCGGGAAACATGGAATACCGAGGCGTCTATCCGCCGACCATGCAAGAGATCTTCCGGATCGGGCCGTTAAAAAAAGGGACGAACAACATCGGTGAATTCTTGGCTTTGGTACACGGACTTGCCCTACTGAAACAGAAAGGAAGCAGCCTTCCGATCTATTCGGACAGTCGGAACGCCATCGGTTGGGTAAAAAAGAAGAAATGCAAGACACTCTTAGAGCGCGTACCAGAGAACGAACCGATCTTCGATATGATCGAACGAGCTGAAAAGTGGCTCAAAACCAATACCTATACCACTCCTATCCTAAAATGGGAAACTTCGGAATGGGGAGAGATCCCAGCAGACTTCGGACGGAAATAACTCACAGACGATCATCTACCCAAGCCGGATTCAGACAGCCTTTCACATCATATACCACGCTGTGCTCCTTTACCAGCTCCGGAATGTCCAGTGACAGGAAATCGGTATGTGCGACCGCCAAGATGACAACGTCGAACTTCTTGTCCGGCAAAGTGGACAGGACATTCAAGCCATACTCGCGCCGGACGTCATCCGGACGTGCCCAAGGATCACAGATCGTCACGTTGATACCGTAGTCACCGAGATAACGAACGACATCACCGACTTTGGAGTTACGCACATCGGGACAGTTTTCCTTGAAGGTAAAGCCTAAAACCAGTGCTTCCGCATTCCGCACCGGAACATCTTTTTTGATCATGCACTTCACGACGCGACCGGCAATATATTCGCCCATCGTATCGTTGATACGACGTCCGTACAGGATCAGTCCCGGATGGAAACCGTAATCCTCAGCTTTACGGATCAAGTAGTAAGGATCAACCCCTATGCAATGCCCTCCGACCAGACCGGGCTTGAAAGGCAGGAAGTTCCATTTCGTCCCAGCTGCCGCCAGCACTTCGTTCGTATCGATACCGATCAGATGGAAAATCTTCGACAGTTCGTTCATAAAAGCGATATTGATATCACGCTGGGAGTTTTCGATCACTTTGGCTGCCTCCGCCACTTTGATACTGGATACCGGAAAGGTTCCAGCCTGGATAACCGATCGGTATAGGGCATCGACCTTCTCTGCGGCTTCGGGAGTGGAACCGGATGTCACTTTCATAATCTTCTCCACCGTATGTTCCTTGTCTCCCGGATTAATACGCTCCGGCGAATATCCGGCAAAGAAATCGCGGTTAAAAACCAATCCGGACGTTCTCTCCAGAATGGGAACACATTCGTCTTCCGTTATACCAGGACAGACTGTCGATTCATAGATCACGATATCGCCTCTGCCCAAGACCTTCCCTACCGTTTCACTGGCCGAATAAAGAGGTGTCAGGTCAGGGCTATGATGCAAGTCGACCGGCGTAGGGACCGCCACAATGTAATAATTACATCCGTGGAGCTGTTCCGCATCGGACGTACAAAACAATCCCGCCTCACCTTCCTCCGGCAACCGGGGCAGTAGCACGGACCTCAACAATTCATCCGATACTTCCTGCGTCGCGTCCCGCCCTTCCATCAAGGCTGCTACCCGCTCCCGCTTCACATCATACCCGACCACAGGATAACGCGTCGCAAACAACCGTGCCAACGGCAAACCGACATATCCGAGGCCGATAACGGCAAGTTTTATATTTTCCATTAATTATTCAATCTTCTATACTTATCGTTTAAATAACGCAAAACGAATCACGAGGTACGCATGTTTCAGAAAACGTTCCACTTTTCTGCCAAAACGATGTTTCCGCCAGCTCCCATACACTTGATGACAAGCAAAAGCCTCGGGATACTGAATTTTCTTACAGGGAGAAACATAACATCCTGGATAAATAACGACATCTTCTCCTAAATGTTGTTCAATATCTTCCCTTTTATATCCTCTTTTTTCAGCAACCATCACCATTATTTTGGGAGAGATCAACATGTCGAAAGAACCATCGGGCAATAAAAAATGACGCTGCTTATAATAACTAAAGACTTCTTCGCAAAAAGAATTACCCTGCTCACCTATCAAAAAAGCAGCTTGTAAAAGGACTGTTCCCCAACATTCGTTGAAAGTTGCAAAACCATGCTCCGGGATAAATTCATCAAAACGTTTTTTAAGAAGCATATCACTGTCCATGTAAATTCCGCCTTCTTTATAGATTGCATAAAAACGGATAACATCTGCTGCAAAAGCCCATTTTTTAACAGACAGAGCCTCCGAGACATAATCACAACCTATTGCCAATGCATCTGCATATGTCCATAACCTTATCGTATAATCCGGCAATATACGTTTCCAACTTGCCAAACAAATTTTTATTTCAACAGGAAAAGATTCTTCACTGAACCAACATAAATGAATAATCTTTGGAATCATAAACTCTTTTTCAAAAATAATCAATACAAAATCATCAACACATCGTACATAAAGAATCCAAATCATCCATAAGAAACTATACATCAATGCATTGAATGTATATTACAAAATTACAATATTTTTCACGACTATCATATAGCAGATATATAATAAATTATAATAAAAACATTTCCCCCATTCAATTTTGTAAATTATTCATATCTTTGTGTATATACTATATATATATATTAAACATAAACAAAAAGGCTCATATGAATCTAGTGAAAGTTGTTATACCTATTTACCAAGCCTCTCTGTCCCAACAAGAAAGAAAATCTTTATCACAAGCATACAAAATATTACGAATGTATCCATTAGTCGTAATCAAACCCAACCATTTAGACTTGTCAGAACTAGTGACCGAATTTCCTAAGTTGTCATTTATTTCATTCGCAGATTCTTATTTCAAAGGGATCAGTGGTTATAACCGGCTCATGCTGGCTAAAGAATTTTATGAAAGTTTTTTAGATTGTACCTATATTTTGATCTATCAGTTGGACGCTTATGTTTTTCGCGACGAATTGAGAGAATGGTGTAATAAGGGATACGACTATATTGGCGCACCTTGGTTGCAACGTCCAGTCTATAAACTACCCGTCATTTCCGGAATCATGCATTTGATACATTCTTACCATAAATTCAGAGGGAAACCCTCCAAGCAAGATCTATATGGCAAAATCGGCAACGGTGGCCTATCTCTGAGAAAAGTAGCCAGTCATTATCGGATAACTTGCGAACAAAACGAACGAATCGATCACTATCTGGCGCAAAAGCGATATCATCTTTACAATGAAGATGTTTTTTGGGCAACGGAAGCAAACGGATTCACATATCCCAAAGTAAAAGAAGCGATTCGCTTTTCATTTGACAAATATCCAGGTTATTGCTACAAATTAAACAACCGGCAATTACCTTTCGGTTGCCATTCTTGGTATAAACGTAAGATGAAAAAATTCTGGATGGATTTTATTCCTTTACAATAATATTAACAACCTGTTCATCAAAATTATATGAGTATATTCAAAACATTAACATGCAATATCGGCTCTTACTATTATTTCCTTCGAGAAATAATAAGTCCATCTCTAATTAGAGATGCCAAAGAGATTCCTATTATCATCAATAATTTTAATCGTCTCACAACCTTACGGCTGTTAACAGAAACATTGACTGCCTGTGGATATACCAATATTTACATTCTGGATAATGCATCGACTTATCCACCTTTGCTGGAATATTACAAAACCTGCCCATTTACAGTATTCCATCTCAATCAAAACTTAGGCTTTAAAGCACTTTGGAAATCGCCTTTAAAAAAAAGATTCTGCAATGACTATTATATCTATACAGATTCGGATGTAATCCCTTCCGATTATTGCCCTAAAGACTTCATCGACTATTTTTTTAAAGAATTAAAAAAACATCCATTCGCCCGCAAGATCGGTTTTTCCCTACGAATAGATAATATCCCCGATTCCTATATACACAAAGAAGAAGTTATCAATTTAGAAAAACAATATTATCTCAAACCTGCCGAAGGAGGTCTGTACAGAGCACCAATAGATACAACCTTCGCCCTTTATCGCCCTCGTGTCGGATTGAGCAGAAGCCGTTCAGTCGAAGCTTACCGAACAGCATATCCCTACCAAGCAGAACATTTGCCTTGGTATAACGACTCTTCGAATCTGTCCGAAGAAGAACAATACTACATTAGCCATTGTACACATATCACGGAATGGAGTTCCAAATCAAAATTAGATACTAAAACTCAGTCTTGAAGACTTTCAGGAAACACTTTCCGAAAATCAAACGGACGCAAATAATCATCATAAACCCAAATCCGTTTATGATGGTAAACATTGCGTGTCGTTTCTGGAAGTAACTTACAACAACTTAACAGATCATATGCTTTATAGAAAAAAGAAGGAAGGGCAAAACAACTTCCCCCATTTCTTCGCCACGCTTTATTGCCAAGACGAAATGCGTAATTCTTGAAAAAACGATCACTATATTCTCCCATCAAGCGCATTATTTCCAAACTATCCCATCCCCGCTGAGAGGCATATTCACACGCCACTTCATCCAAAACTTTACGGGATGTTGCCAAACGAGCTAAATTCTTACAAGCATCAACAACTGAAATACTTTTAAATTTCATCCGATTGACATCCACTAACGCAAACACATACGAACCAGCCTGTTTCTTTACCAGGATATTGCCAGGGGAATAATCGACATGCAATATTTCCGCCTTATGCAATTGTGCCGTAAAACGTGCAAAAGCCAGTCTGAGCTCTCGATCTTCTGCTCTATACACAGCCATATACTCGCGAAGTTCTTCCATCCTTTCCATATATAAGGATATATAATAACTATCGGTAAGTAAACCTCCGTGCTTTATCTCAATATATGCAATAGGATCTGCAACTCCAAATCCACGCTTCTGAACTTCAAGCGAATAGTCAAAAGAGCGTCGTGCTTTCGATCTACGAAAAAAAGAATATACAATCTGGTTTATTATATTAGGACGTTTAAACCTCTTGACTATCAAACGATATCCTTGTATATCGTACTTTTTAAGGATATTACGTCCTTGGTATATAGTCTCACCGTCCTTGAAAAAACATCCAGGAAGATGATAAATAAAATCAGTGAGAAAATTGTATTTAGGATTAATTACGACCTTCATCTGCCACATCCGATTTTGTCAGAAACTTAACAGCCTCATCCAAGGCTTTAGTAAAAAAATATCCTACAGACAACAAGTTACTTATCTCAATCACCCGAGATTTCATCTTAAAATAATCATCCACCGTCAATTTCTCCAATTTACCATCCAGTTCTTCCAAAGAATTTATGCAAATACCTATTTCCTTCTCTTTTATGAAAGGAGCCAATGCAGCCTTCTCCCAAATGATAAGCGGAAGATGACAACGGACATACAAAGAGACTTTATGAGGATTATTATATCGTAAATATTCACCATAGTTGCCAGTACATGCTTCATAAGAATCTCCATCCCAAACCAGGCCAAAATCACCCTGTACCGAAGATATCAATTGATCTGCCGGCAAAAAGCCGTTATATGAGAAATATTCTTTATTGAGAATCTTATCAGCTTCTAATCCTTTACCATACACACTCAGATGCCATTGACGAGGTAAACGATCCAACTCATATAAAAAACGATTTTTATTATATCCCAACGCGCCTGCATAAACAACCGTATAGTCAGTAGCTGGTTCTATTTTGTTTAAGACAATGGCTGGAGATAAATAATCCCAAATCTTCAGTTCTCCTTTCGGGACTTCACACCCCTTAGTTTGTAACCAAGCAGACATCGAATCATTCAATGTTATTAAATAATCAGAATTCTGCAGACGATCAATTTCTTGAAGGACTGTCAATCTTTTCCGTCGGAAAGAGCCTAAATCGTGAATCAAGGTTATAACTTTAGCTCCTCGATAATGCACTATATTACATAATAACGTATAATATTTTTTCAAAGGATATTGTATAATCAAAATATCACCTGACCTTAACTTAAAACAAACTTTAATCATACTGAGCAAAGTTATGACAAAGCCAAGTATCTTATTCGAACAAACGAGACAAGGAAACCCGATATTCCGATATCCTAAATCGCACATAATCTGTTCCATATCGGTCTTTGCTTTACTTCCCGCACTATATAGTTCTTTATAACATTTTGAAAAATAACAGACCCTCATGATATCGTAGTTTTCTCTTTACTATTTTATTGATGCCTTTACCTTTTCAACAATCCTCTCCGGTGTTATCAGTGTCATACACGCCCAATCACCGCGCAAACATGGTTTCTGCCCAAATACAGAACAAGGCCGACAAGGTAAATTTTCCTGAATAACATCACCGGAATCTTGATGATAACCATAAAAACCGGCATAAGGATGCGTCGCTCCCCAAATCGAAATCACTCGTGTACCTACCAAAGAGGCAAAATGCATATTTGCAGAATCCATACACAATAGCACATCCAATTGGCTGATTAACGCCAACTCATTATCCAAGGCATATTTACCTACAACACTTTTAACACGTGGATATTGAAACTCCCATTGTTCAAGGATTGCCTCCTCATATCCTCGCCCTCCGAACAAAAAAACAGTATAATCTTCACATTTCGACAAACAGGCAACGACTTGTTCCATTTCGTCCACTGGATAAATTTTACCTCGGTGTTTGGCAAATGGAGCAACACCGATCCATTTGCCTTTTTTAATTCCAGCAACGGAGGCCATTCCAAACAATTCGGCAGGAAATTCTTCATAAAGAGATGTAAACGTTTCTGTATAGTTCAACCCAGCAGCCCGAAACACATCGGCATAACGGACTATAACCGGACGAAGAGGATAAAGTCGTTTGCCTTTAATTGCAGTCAATCTTTTACGTTCTTTCCGCGCTTTATCCAACACAAACACACGCTTACCATTCAATCTGAAAAAAGTACAGATTATTATCGTACGGATCACATTATGCAAATCCAAGATAACATCAAAATCGAATTTCAACAATGCCGAGATAAATTTCAACAACCCGATAAGCCCTTTTTCAGCCCCCTTTGTATTAATACCGATAACCTCCACATTAGGTGGACGATTCATAAACAGGGGCATCAAAAAAGCTTGAGTCAAAACAGTAAAGGAATCTTCCGGATTAGCTTTGGCGGCAGAATAAATGACAGGCACTGTCATAGCGACATCGCCTATAGCCGAGAGTCGTATTACTAATACCTTTGCCATTATTTTTTACCGTACAATACTGGGTTCAAGGCCGGATCATTATACATCTTCATTTGTTTATAGACTTTCATATATTTACGTCCAGCACCGATATCTGCCAATAACTGATCCAATGCCACGCATAAATCCTTTTTTTGTTCCAAAAGTATGCGCAATTTTTCTTCACATTTTCCCTTATGCTCAGGAGTCGCATCCGAACGATCTACCTCCTGTTGCATATGATAAATCTTCAGGATCAAGATGGACAATCGATCAATCGCCCATGCTGGGCTCTCTGTATTGATCGTTGCATTCGGTAAGACTTTCACATTTTTATACTGATCCAAAAAGAAACTGTCAATTAACTCAACCAGATCCGTACGATCTTGATTGGATTTGTCAATCCGTCGTTTGATCACCAATCCTTCAGTCGGCTCAATAGCCGGATTGCGGATAATATCTTCCATATGCCATTGCACAGCATCAATCCAATTCTTCAAATACAGATAGAACTCTATACTCTTCACCTCATAAGGATTATGTACCGTGGCATCTATATGATCGGTGATATGATATGCCTTCGTAGCCTGTTCAAATACCAGGCAAGACTTTTCGCTGAAACTCATACGCTTTTTTATTTGTCTATACTTCTCAATTGCGCAAAGATAGCAAGTTTTTTTATCCTTTCAGCATATAGCCTTTTTTTGTAAGGGAAACGATACTGGTCAAAGGGTCGTTACGCAAGGCTTTGCGAAGATAAGTGACCTGCACATTCAAAGCCAGGGAGTTGGCATAAGAGACATTTCCCCATACAGCAGATAGGATGATTTCACGGTCGATCGCAACATTTGGATTACGGGCGAGGATACGAAGAATTTCTGCCTGACGGGAAGTGACCAACGTCTTGCTGTTGCCTGTACGGATTTCATTTGTGGAATAGTCAAACACGGTATTAGCGAAATGATAGATTTCTTCTTCGACTTTCACATCGGGATTCACTTCAAACCGCTCTTTGATCCGCGCCAGCAGCTCTTCCGGATAGAAAGGCTTGGCAAGATAGTCATTCCCTTTGAGGCTGAAGCCTTTCAGGCGGTCGTTTTTGTCCGAACGGTCGGAAAGGAAAAAGATCAGGACATGGCGATCGTTTTCCCGTATCTTTTCTGCGACCTCAAAACCATTCAAACCCGGCATATTGATATCCAAAAGGACAAGATCAGGCTTAACAACCGGAAATTGTTCGAGAGCCATCATCCCGTTTCCGGTATAAGCCACATCATACCCTTCTTTTTCAAGAAAACGTTTGAGGAGAAGTGAATATTTCAGATCATCATCTGCAAAAAGTATTTTTAATGGTGTCGCCATATCGTTTTATATCGGTAATCCTACTGTTACTTCCGTGCCCTTTCCCACTTCACTACGAAGCGAGACCTGCCCATGATGGGCTTCGGCTATCTGACGTACATAACTCAATCCCAGTCCCAATCCAGGAATTTGCTTATCCGGTAAATGGACGGAGCGATAGAATTTCTCGAAGACTTTCGTCTGTTCGTCGGCAGAAATACCAACGCCATCATCAGCTACGGTCAGTTCTATCAGCTTGTCATTCCGGATAACGACTACGCGGATATTGACTCCAGAGCCGGAATATTTAATCGCATTCTCTATCAGGTTACTCAGAATATTGGCAATATGCACAGGATCAGCTGTAACCAATGGGAGATCAGGTGGAAAAGCAGTAGAAAAAGCAACCTGTTTTCCAGATGGAATATGAACTAAACGGATCACCTTTTCAACCAACTCTTGCAAATTGAACAGAATGGGATGCAGCAGTGTCGCACTACCGTCGGCACTCACCATATTTTTCAGTTTCTCCAGATAAGCGGAAAGATTGTCCAGCTCAAACAAGGCGTCCTGGACAATACCGTCGCAGGCAGCCTCATCCGTGCGCATCTCTTTATCATTCAAGAAAGAGACACACATTTTCAAAGTCTGTACCGGACGTCTCAATTCATGAATCATCGTATGAACAAAACTTTCACGCATTTCGCCAAGCTTATACTGTTTAAGTATCGTATTAATTTGCAAACCCAAGCAGGAAAGCAGCAACAGGATCAGAAACAGACTCAAAATCAGTTGTCCCACCATCCGCTTCAGAAGAGGGTTTATCGGGAAACCGACTTCTATCATCACCCCTTTCCGCTCCAACGGAGCATACCGGTATTTAACTCCCAAGCAAGGCGGAAACAGATGTTCCGGTAAAATTTTCCAAGAATTGAAACGGCTCAATGTATCTCCTTCCGGCAAAAAAGCGATCTGGAAATCGTATTGCGACAAGCGCGCCCGAAGCAGACTATCCAAACGTTCAACCTGGAAAGGAATATAGTAATTAACGACATTTCGTTCCACACCATGAATAATGCTGTCTTCCGGTAAGGTCGCATCAAACGAGAGGTTTAGTTTTGTCATATTCAGTTGACCGCCAATTATCGAATCGACCAAGACATCCGTTTTAAAATCAAAACAAAGTTGTGTCTGCACATTCCTGATAGTGGAAGTTCCGGATTGAGTACGCGAACTACGATCTATTATATAAGAAGTATCATCACCTATCGCCATTTTCCGGCGCTCGGCAAACTCTTCATCTCCGACACGCAATACATCGGCGGCAATTTCATCAGCATATCGCTCCACTTCATAACGATACTGATTATAGAGCCAATAGGCCTGCACGCTTATCGCCATTAAAGCTGAGAATAACGATAATATATAAATCAGTTTGATCCGCTTTCCCATCTACTTCCGATACTCTTTCCGGCAAAGGTAAAGAGCTTCCCGATAAGTCCTATACAAAAATAGATCTTTTTCAGGCTGCGTAATATTTTAGTAATAATCAAGAAAAAAATATGACAGGAGGTGTGTCGAAACAAAATTCTGCTTACTAATAGGCATAATTTAGGCACAGATACACGGAAAGAAAATAAATTTATCCGTGTAAATCTGTGCCTAAAGGATCGTAATAAAGGTACTTTGCACGCCTTCCGTCGCCGACCTATAATATTATTCCACGTTATATCCGGTAATTAAGACCTTGCCTTCATTACCTCTGGTATCTTCATCTCTCCAGCTCATACGTACTTCCTTCTTTTCACCCGGAAGCAAAGAGAAATAGTTGTCGGAATAAAATACCGGTAGAATCTGCTGGTCGTCTTTACCACCTACAACATTGAGGCGGATCATCAAAGCCGGTGTAGACGTCTTGTTCTCGATAACAGACACGGCACTCCAGGTTCCGTCTGCATTTTTATCCACGGTTGTTGCGGACTGCAAAGCAACCTTTGCCAACTGGCACAAATCCTGGTAGTTGTTTTCTTCCAAACTTCTGTGATAGAAGTTGTCGGAAACGACTTTGCCATCTTCGGTCAGCGTCATCTTGATGAAATGGACCTTCGACAAGTTCTCCGGGAATTCCAACTTGATGCACTTATCGGTCGTATCTTCATTGCTATCGACAGTCGCTTCTTTTTCCCAGGCTACGGATGCATCCATATTCAGAACCTGTACTTTTGCCGTCAGACCTTTATGCGTGCCAGCGCTGTAGTTGACCACTTCTACCTCGTCCGTTGCCGGATTCCACTGGATATGCAGCGGCTCGGAAGCCTTCTTGATAGCAAAATAGGCGGCAGTCGGCTCGAAATAATAATCATACGTCTGCCATACCATTGAAGGCCAACAGGAATGGCTCATCCACATCAGCAGACCTTTGCGATTCTGGCTTCTGGACTCGAACAAACTGCGGTGGCCGTCGTAGTTCACCCACTGTGCCAATTCGGCAAACTCTTTCGCATTCTGCGGTTCGCCATACCCTTTCGCGATGATCTCGTTAAAAGAGGTACAGCCCTGTGCCCCTTCTCGGGTATAGTCATGCATCCCCCATTCGTTATCCTGCGGCCAGATCCCTTTCGGCGAGAACGTGCGGAGCATGCTTTCATAGGTCATGACGTTCGGCATGCCTCGTTCGCTATGGAACTTGTCGTTACCGGTCTTCAGCGTGAAATATTCTTTTGCCGGAAGCATACGGTAGGGGCCGTGACCGCTCACCACATCGTCAGCCGAACTGGAGATATAATGGATATCCGGATGATCTTCCTTGATGATACGGCGCAACGCCTTGTCGATCTGTTCGGGCGGAAAACCTTCGTTACGTCCGCAGTAGAGGCCGATAGACGCATGGCTGCGAATCCGTTTCACATAATCTTCCGCATTGGCGATAAACATTTCCGGATAATACGGATCGGGTCCGTCGGCCGGGTTAGCCAGCCAGAAGTCCTGCCAGATCATGATACCGTGGCGGTCACAAGCCTCATAAAGCTCCTCGTCGCCGATCATGCCGACCCAGTTACGCATCATCGTAAAGTTCATATCGGCATGGTAAGCCACGGCAATATCATATTCGCGGCCGCGATAGTTCAAATTCGATTCACCGAAGCCCCAGTTACCGCCTCGGCCGATAAAGCGACGGCCATTGATAAAGAGGCTCAGGATATGATTATCCTCATTGAATGTCATCTGGCGGATACCGACTTTGAAGTCTTTCGCATCCGAAACCTTATCATCCACTTTGAAGGTGAAGTTGGCATCGTAGAGGTTCGGCGCGCCGTAACCTTTAGGCCACCACAAGCGCGGGTTTTCCATCTTCAGTTGCGGGAAGTCCTTGACATCGAAAACGACTGTCTTCTCTTCTCCCGCCGCTAAGGAAACAGGTTGCTGGAATGTGATATCTCCTACTTTGCCTTCCAACGTACCGTTTACCGTATTGGCATCGTGGTTCTTCACGATCACCTCGGCCGTCAACGTAGCGGAAGTCGTATCGGGCAACGGCAGGACAGACGTAACAAGCGGATCGGCAACCGTCACCTTTCCGGTTGAGGTCAGAAAGACATCGTTCCAGATACCGATATTGCGGCCGCGAACCGTCGGAATCCAGTCCCAACCGATCGTAGCGTGGAAGGTCGGGTTATCAGCTCCTAAGATTCCGCCGTTGAAGTCCGTGCTCTGTTTGTTCTTTTCCTTGATCGCCCCGATATGGTTATTCCGAAAGATCTCTACCGCCACGACATTCTTGCCCGGAACGACAAGATCCGTCACATCGAACTTGCCCCGCATAAAGGCGCCTTCGATACGGCCCAGTTTCTTTCCGTTCAGAAAGACATTCGCTTTCCAGTTGATCCCGTCGAAGTTCAGGAACAGGCGGTCCTGCTTGAATCCTTCCGGCACTTCGAACTCGTCACGATACCAGAAGTTCGACCAGAAGAACGATTCGGACACCTGCAACTGGTTGTCCGCATAGTTCGGATCGGCGATTGCCCCGATGTTCTTATAACTGCTCAATACCGTTCCCGGCACTGTCGCCACGATCCAGTTCTCTGGCTTGTAGCCCAGAGTAGATATTTCTTCACCCGAAGCAGTCACTTCAGAAGCACGTTGCAGCTCCCAGTTGCCGCCGGACAAAATGATCTTTCCCTTCGAAGCAGGAGGAGGAGCCACAGGCTGAGCCACTAATCCGCCTTTACCCATTACTTCCACTTCGCTCAGGATATAACGGCTACCGTTCGCCGGCTGTTGCATCAGGACACGCACATAGCGGGCATTCTGTTTGCCGTTCAATGCGATTTCATCTATCAGGCCGTCACCGCCCGGCAGTTCGGCTGCGTCTTTCCACAGCTTGGCATCATCCGACACCTGCACTTTTCCTTTGACGGCTTTGTTGATCCAGTGCAACACGACCTTATCGAACTCCGACATGCTGCCAAGATCCACATACAACCATTCTTCACCCCCAGTAGCACTCATCCAGGCACTGTTGAAGAACTGGGACGGTTTCATTTCCACTAAACCACCGTCCTTATCCATGAAATTAGCTTCCGTAAACACCCAATCGTGTGCGCCTGCCATCTTCAGCAGCACGCGGTAATCGGAGTAAGCGTTTTCGGAATTGAAAGTAATCGTTTCATTCAGTTTGCGGACCGGCATGGTTGTTTCACCGGTCTGTTTGTTCGGGTCGGTCACCACCACCCGTCCGGAGACTGCCTGACCGGGCAGACCGCTACCGCTCAGTTTGCCGATTTCCGTCCAGTTCTTTCCGTCATTGGAACCCTGGCAGATGATCTCGTAGCCGCCTTTCGACACTTTATCGTCATACACGACCGTTCCTACCAGCGACAGTTTGCCGGCCGCTTTGCTATAGTTTGCCAGCGTAAACTGGAAATAGGTATCTCCGCCGGGAAAAGTATTCCGGGAATACGGTCCTTCGTCGATCATCCATTCGCGTTCACGTCTCGGAACGTCTCCATCGGGAGTCGAGAGGTTCAGGTACTGCGGCTGTTTGTCCGTCACGATGCCGTCCGTCGCCAACTGTGCCACTAAGTTATAGTCATGACTGGAAGAGGCAAAAGCCGATCGCAACCGGGCAATGTTACGGTAAGTGGAAGGATCCGGAGCCAGAGAAGGCGAGAAATCCTCCTTCGGGTCGCCCGGATACTGTCCGATACCACGCGTATAATAATCAGACCGTTCGAAAGATTCGGCCGTAGGGTTTGTTCCGCCGCATCCCCAAAGAAGCAACGATGCCATCGCCGCCCCGCAAAGGGTAAGGACGTTCTTTTTCTGTTTATCCAAAGTCTTCATTTATGAAAGTTTGCTTTATTATTTTGTGCTTTTTGACTACTTAACCCCTTACTTGAAAGAAGTTTGCACAAACTTACGGAAAAAACTACTATTTACATAGGAATCACCGTTTTTTATGTATCTTTGATCCCATATACAGGATTCTTCATGAAAGATATACAGATATTATATTACTTTGCTAAAACAATTCAAATCCAAATTTGCCGATAAATACGGTATTCTCAAAATCGGCATCTTCGGATCAGTTGCTCGTGGAGAACAAACAGAGAAAAGTGATTTGGAAAAACGGTGTGGCTGCCCGATCGACCTGATTCGCTTGCGTAAAAGTTTAAGGCCTCTGTTACTGGATAAGATACTAAAGGAGGGTATTTATGCATAAAGATGAAATTACAGACAGATTGTATCTTATAGCCGAGGCTATTGATGTAATTATCGACCGATGTATAAAATACAAACACCGGACGACTTCCTTTCCACACCTTGGAGAATGACCATATTTGATTCCTGTGTCATGCGCTTACAGACAATCGGTGAATACATCAAGAAAATAGACGATAAAACAAATAAACAGTTACTACCTAAATATCCCCAAGTACCTTGGGTTAAGGTGATAGGACAGCGTAATATCATTTCGCACGAATACTCTGCTGTTGATGAGGAAAAGATATTCATTACAATTAAGAAACATCTCCCACCCCTAAAAAGCACCGTCTTACTTATTATAAAAGATATAGAAAAGGATTTGGATAGCCAGAAATAACCCCACCGTAATATTTCAGTAATAACTTTACTCGCCCCGGAGGTTTGCCGTCCGCTACATTTGCAGCAGACAAACACTCTAAGACGATTAAAGTTATGAAACGAATCCTATTATCCGCAGTTCTTTTACTGGCATGCGGGGCTGTACAGGCCCAATTCAATATCCGCGTGTACAACATGAGCGAAGTGCTCAAGGCGAAACCCATCGACAAGGTATTGTTCACCGCCCAGTACGACCTCTCCTTTGTCGGCGACACAGCCCATGAAGACAAACACATCGATGAGACTATGATGCTGAAGGTAGGTTCCAAAAGTTCCCTGTTCTACAGCTATGCCCGTTTCCGTATGGACTCGCTTATCGAAATGGACAAAGCGACCGGAGCTTCGCAGGAAATCATCCAGGAACATATGAAACAAGGCACCAGCCAAGTGAACTACCAGATATTCAAAAACTATCCCGAAGGCAAACTGACACAACTCGAACCTATCGCTGCCAGTAACTTCCGTTCGGAAGAAAAAACAGAGATTCCTGTCTGGGAACTGCATCCCGACACAGCAACTTTCCTCGCCTACACCTGCTACAGAGCGACCTGCCGATTCCGGGGGCGGAACTACGAAGCTTGGTACACTCCGGAAATTCCGCGCAGCGAAGGTCCTTGGAAACTGCAAGGACTGCCCGGACTGATCCTGAAAGCCTCCGACAGCCGACAGCACTACACCTTCGTCTGCACCGGTATCGAGAAAGCCGGCAAAGAAGAAGCCATCCTGTTTATCGGAAGCGAATACGAACCGATCTCCCGCAAAGATCTCCTCCGGATACACGAACGTTTCGCCGCCGATCCGATCGGCTATCTGAAGGAAACCTCCCCCGGTATGCAGATCATCGTCAAAGGAGAAGACGGACAACCGATGCACCCGAAGAACACGCCTTACAATCCGATAGAAAAAGAGTAACAAAAACAAGAACAAACAATGAAGAGCCTCCTGTATATATCCATTCTCCTGATCACCGCCTACAACCTGTCTGCCCAGCAAGTCATCAAAGGGACCGTGACCGATGCTGGAAACGGCCAGCCGGTAGATGCCGCAACCGTGCAGATACGTAAAACCGGACGGCAGCTCCCGCTGACCTACACCTTGACAAAGGCCGACGGCACCTTCATCCTCCCGCTCCACCAGGCAGACGACTCACTGTTTGTCCACGTCTCACTGTTGGGATATAAAGCGATCCGGCAAAAGATCACAGCCGGGACAAGACTTCTCATCCGCCTCGAACCGGAAATCTTCACTCTGAAAGAGGTCGAGATACGTCCGGGGCGCGTCTACGGGCAACACGACACGATCAATTACGACGTGTCGCAATTCATCAGTCCGAAAGACGAAGCGATCAAAGACGTACTGAAAAAACTGCCGGGAGTGGATGTAGACGACGACGGGAAAATCTCGTACAACGGGAAAAAGATCAGCAAGTTCTATGTGGAAGGCATGGACCTGACAGACGGGCGGTACAACCAACTAACCAATAACTTGCAGGCGGGTGCTGTCAAGAGCGTGCAAATACTGGAAAACCATCAACCCATCCGTGCCCTGCAAAAGAAGCTGACAACCGAAGATATCGCGATCAACCTCAAACTGAAAGACAATTTCCGAGACCGCTGGATGGGGACGTTGGAAGGAAGCATGGGCATTCCCCCTCTTTTGTGGGAAGGCATGGGCAATGCCATCCAGATCAGCCGTAAAAGCCAGTCCGCCTATATTTATAAAGGGAACAACCGGGGAAACAATGTAACAGACGAACAGAACGTACTTACACAAACAGGAGCCAAAAGAAGAATAGGCCCTTCGATCCCGTCATTCCTTTCCCAGCCCTCCTTCTCCGCTCCACTGAAAAAGGAACGGCTGCTCTTTAACAACGTACATTCCTTTTCCGGCAACCAGATATACAAGCTAAACGAAGCGACACAATTACGCTTCAACATCAACTACTTGCACGATCTCATACAACAAGAAAGGGGAAGTATCACCCATTATTACCAGGCAGGAGATACGGTTACCCTAAAGGAACAAAACGACACGCACATCCGTACCGACCGGGCGGAAGTGGCGGCAAGCCTGGAAAACAACGCCGACAGCCGTTACCTGACAAACGACTTCAACCTTTCCGGCAACTGGGAAAGAAGCACGTCCCGTATCTCCGGTGTCTCATCGGTCAATCAGCACATCCGGACACCGGACATGGGCATACGCAATTACCTGCAAAACATCTGGCCACGGGACAAATACACGCTCGAACTCCGTTCACTGCTCCGCTATCACAACCAGCCTGCCCACATCCTGATAGACGGGAACGAACAGACGTTACACTTGCAACAGTTCTATCTGGACCATTCATTCGCTTTCCTGCGCAAGAAAGGGAACCTGACCCGGCAATATACAGCCGGTATAACAGGCGATATCAATTCGATCCGGAACGGAACGAGTCTGTATTTCAAACCGAACTACCAATGGAACCTGCACAAATGGAATCTGACCTTCCATCTTCCGTTCGTATGGACCACCTTTCCAGCAGCCGGCTTTTCCCGGTTGGCTGCCAATCCGTTCCTGTACATCAACTATAAGTTCAACTATGCCTGGCGTTTTTCTTTCCATGCCAACTACAAGGAAAGTTACGGAAGCATCACCGACCTCTACCCGGCTGCATACCGCACAGACTACCGCAACTATCGGATGAACAACGGTATCCTGCCCGTCTACCGCAACCAGAGCTATTCGTTGTACGGAGAGTACAAGAGCACGGTGCGCGAGTTCTTTTCCACCCTGTCGCTCAACCATAACCGGGGATGGTCCGACCGTATCTTCGAACAGCAGGTCCGCGACGGGCAAGTCTCGCTTGTCTCCCACCGCCTGTCCAACTATTCTTCCGGCTGGACGGTGAAAGGAACCCTTTCCAAAGGCTTCTACGACTGGGGACTGAAGACGTCGCTCTCTTACCTCTTAGGACGCAACAACGCGGAACAACTGAGCGCCGGCGAACGGTTGCCTTACCGGTACGATTTCATGCAATATGAACCGAAGCTGATCTGGTCGCCCCTGCGCAGCTTCTCTGCCAGCTATCAAGCGACCATCTACCTCGGACGGTCGAAGATCGGGACCGGCACACGCCTTGATCCGCTCCTGAACGTCGTCCAGAAGTTCCAGCTCTCCTACGAGCTTTTCCCTGTAGAGATCAATCTTTCGGCAGACCACTACCACAACGATGTCAGCCGGGACAAGTCTGTCAACGCTTTCTTCGCCGGCCTCTTCCTACGTTGGAAAATGGGAAGCTGGCAGTTCACAGCCGAAGCGACCAACCTGTTCAACAAGAAACAGTATAGCTACACGCAGTATTCCGTCACCGAAAGCTATACTTCCTGGATCAATATCCGTCCGCGGGAATTTATGGCCTCGGTGCGGTACAAGTTCTGAATATTTTATAACTGCCAAAGCGGTTCCCTCTACCAGCATAACGCCATCCGCCTGCTGGAAATAGACGATATCCCGCCAATCGTTATCCGAGATGTTTACCGGACGATAGAAGGATTCATCTTCACCTACGTGCATAATAATTTAATTACAAGACCATTAAAGGGTAAATGCAAAGAGTAAAAGTGCCTTCACCGGTCACAGTTGCCTTCATCAAAAAATAAGCTGAGTACGGAAAGAGTGTTATAAACCGACAACTGCCATGTTTCTATCGCCAAGCTATAAAGCCATAGAGCTTTTGCCCATTGTCGAAAGCCTTTTCGACCTTGGGCAAAAAGGCTTTCGACAATGGGCAAAAAGGCTTTCGACCCTGGTCGATAATAAAAAAGAATATAAGATGAGTTTTAATATCTATATATATGCATATTATGCACTCCCATAATCGCTTTATTTTGCACTTAAATAAATCGCTTTGGATAAGAGACGGGAGGGGAACATAGTCAACCGAGATCGGGACAAAACAAGGGTGAAAGCAAATTTTTAAGTTGAAGGTAGTCCCGATGTTCACCTTCACCCACCCATACAATTTGATAATCAAAATGTTTCAAAAGGCGGTGAAACCAAATAGGTGGTTTGAATCTAAGAAAATGAACAATTAAAGTTAGAAATACATGGATATTATCAATATTTTTCTCGATCTTCGTTCACAACTCATATTGTCAGCATGAACGGCATGAATAAAGATTGACTTCAGCACATGATTTTGGAACAAAGACAGTGCTAAAACAGTTGAATCTGTCCATAGTGCACGGTAAACGCAAAACGGGCAATGTGTCAAAACATAAAAAGGAGGTAACAATATGGCAAACCCCAGATTACCCAATATCACAGAGGCGGAACAGGAACTCCTTTATGAGAAGTTGAATGTTTACAACCAAGGGAAAGCCTCTTATAAGGAGGCGGGATGTTACCTTGTGGTTTTACCGAGAGAAGGACATCCGGACTACAGCCTGTGGTTCTACACGCCTCTACTCGACAGGCGATGCATCTTGTTTATCGAAGATTTGAAACCGGACATTATCCAGTCGCTGCGCATCGTCACTTCCGAATTGTGGTATGCCAACCGACAGATCCTGGTCACGGACTACAATGAAAAGAGGATGTCGACACACGGAGATGACCTGATCGCTTTCGGCAAATACCGCGGACACTTCCTGTATGAAATCTTGCGGATAGATCCGGGCTACGTGAACTGGATCGCCTTTAAATATACCCCTATCATCCCCAAGCAAGAACGTTTCGTCAAAATGGCACAAGCCTACAACTGCGTCTACCTGGACAAGATGCTAAAAAAGAAATACCAGCCACGTCCCACCAGCCGTTTCTTAGGAAAGAAAGGGGACAAGCTGTCCAATCTCACCCTGAAAATAACCAAAGTACGGGTAGAAGACGACCCATACAGGACCTGCGTCATCGGGACGACTCCGGTCTTCTTCGTACGCCAGCGCCTGACGGCCATCGATGCGAGCGGCAACCTGGTCAACCTGACCTTTGCATCCGGCAATCCCAGCCATGCATCCGGACAGTTGCCCTCCCTGGAACATGCCTACCGGCCGGGTGAAGTGCTACACATCTCTTCGGCATGTATCGCCGCGACGGTTGAAAGTTATGGCATACAGTACACGCGGTTGAATTATGTCAAGATTGGAAAATAATCCCTACCTTTGTCTTCTCGAAAAAGGACAGCAAGATGAAAATAGTCGCCGACAATACCGTTCCTTTTCTGAAAGGAATCGCAGAACCGATCGCAGAGGTAAAGTATCTCACTTCTAAAGAGTTTACACCAGAAAACGTACAAGATGCAGACATACTGATCGTACGGAGTATCGATAAATGTACCCGCGAACTGCTCGAAGGAAGCCGGGTGAAACTGATTACCAGCGCTACAATAGGTTTCGACCATATCGACACCCGGTATTGTGATAAGGCAGGTATCACCTGGAAGAACTCGCCGGGATGCAATGCCGTCTCGGTCGCCCAATATGTGCTTTCCGGATTGGTCACGATCGCGCTTCGCAAGGGTGAACCCCTACAGGGGAAGACGATCGGGATCGTCGGTGTCGGTCATGTCGGAAAAGAGGTGGAGAAGTTATGCTCGGCCTACGGGATGAACGTGCTCCGCAACGACCCGCCACGTGCGGAGAAGGAGGGGAAAGACGGTTTCGTCTCACTGGAGACGATCGCAGAGCAAGCCGACATCGTCACCTTCCACACGCCGCTGACAAAAGAAGGCCGTTTTGCCACCCGCCACCTGGCAGGAGAAGACTTCTTCCGCAAGCTCCAACGGAAACCTTGGTTCGTCAACGCATCCAGAGGAGCCGTCCATGATACGGATGCCCTATTGCATGCCCGGAAAGAGGGTAAGATCAGTGAACTGATCTTGGACTGTTGGGAAAACGAACCGGATATAAACCGGGAATTATTGGAACTGGCCACGATAGCCACCTCGCATATTGCCGGTTTCTCGGCAGACGGGAAAGCCAATGGTACGCGTATGTGTCTGAAAAACATCGAAAAATTCTTCCAAGTGAAGATCGAGAAGATCAGCGAAGTGATTCCGCCAGCTCCCGAAACTCCGGTTATCGACTTAAATCGGTTTGACAGAAACCGGATCGAACAAGCGATCCTCACCAGTTTTAACCCGCTTGCCATAGACCGGGCGCTACGGGAAAATCCCGACAGATTCGAGTGGTTCCGGACAAACTATCATCACCCAAGAGAATACGGTGCATACACAATCGTCCATGCGACCCCGGAAGAAACCGGACAGCTCCGAAGATTGGGGTTCGGAATCCAACAATAACACAAACAAAATGAAACAATGGCAAAAGACAAACTTATATCACCCAGCTTCTGCTATATCTTAGCAGCCAACTTTTTGCTGTTCTTCGCATTTTATCTGATATTGCCGATTCTGCCGTTTTACTTGCAGGACCAGTTCGATGCGGATAAATCGATGATCGGTTTTATCCTTTCGTGTTATACTATTGCTGCCCTCTGTATTCGTCCGTTCTCCGGATACCTGCTGGACACATTCGCCAGACGGCCGTTGTACCTTTTAGCCTACTCCGTCTTCATGGTCATCTTCGCCGGATATATGATCGCCAGCCTGCTGAGCATCTTCATCGTGCTCCGTATCCTGCACGGCTTCGCCTTCGGCATGGTGACGGTGTCGGGCAATACGATCGTGATCGACATCCTGCCCTCTTCCCGGCGCGGCGAGGGGATCGGCTATTACGGGCTGGCAAACAATACGGCTATGAGTTTCGGGCCGATGACAGGGCTGTTCATGCACACCAGCTTCTCCTACGAAACGATTTTCGCCTGCTCGCTCCTCTCCTGTTTTCTCGGATTCATCATGGCCTATTTAGTAAAGACGCCGCAGAAGCAGCCGATAAAGAAGGAACCGATCTCGCTGGACCGTTTCTTTTTGGTGAAAGGGACCTGGGCTGGCATCTCCTTACTGCTGCTCTCCATACCCTACGGCATGACAACCACATATGTGGCCATGTATGCCGATGAGATCGGGATTTCCGTCAATTCAGGATTATATTTCACCTTTATGGCGATCGGCCTGGCTGTCTCGCGTATGTTCTCCGGGCGGCAGGTCGACAAAGGGAGAATCACGCTGGTCATCTCGTTGGGGATGTATCTTGCCGCCGCCAGCTTCTTCGGGCTGGCAGCTCTGGAAAGGCTGATGCAGTGGAATTCGGCTTTCACTTCTTATCTGTATATCGGGATCGCCCTTTCACAAGGAGTCGCATTCGGTACGATGTTCCCGGCTTTCAACACTCTGTTCGTGAACCTCGCTCCCAACAGCCAGAGGGGGACAGCGACTTCCACCTATCTCACCAGTTGGGATGTGGGGATCGGGATCGGGCTGATGATAGGCGGAAGCATCGCACAGGCTTTCGGGGGATTCAACTACGCTTACCTGTTCGGGGCGTGCCTGACAATTTTTTCGACACTGTTCTTTTTATTGAAAGCAGGTCCTCATTTCAACCGGAACAAATTGAGATAAGATGGTTGGCTTAGCTGTTGCGATACTCCAGCGGTGACATCCCCACGTAGCGACGGAAATACTTGTCGAAGAAAGCGACGTTGCTGTAGCCCAGTCCGATAGAGATTTCCTTTATCGGGAGATTCGTTGATTTCAGTTGGGCTTTGGCATCCATTATCACGATGTTGGCAATAATATCGAGGGCTGTCATCCCGGTCGTCTTTTTGATCACGTAGCAGAAATGAGGCAAGGTGATCCGCAACTTTCCTGCATAGAAAGAGGCACTCCGCTCTTTCGTATAATATTGCCAGACAAGTTGCACGAACTCGCGAGCGATCTCCTTATCACGGCTCAGGACCGGTTCTTTCCAGGTATTGAACCTCCTGTACATATTGACCACCCCTTGGATCAGCAGGTCAAGGACCGGTTTCAAACTGTCGGTAAAGAGGATAGAGTCCGGAGCGTTGTCAGCCCGTACCAGCAAGGAGAAAAAATCTTTATAGATAGCGGCGGCATTACCGGACAAAGGGACTACCGGATTCTCGATGATCGTAACAATCAAGTTGGAGATCGTCCGGATAAAATTGATGCTTTCCAGAAAACGGGAAGAAAAAGCGACGAAACAGACTTCCGCATCTTCCGACACTTCATGAATCTGGATAAAGGTATTGGGCAGCAAAGTGATGAAATCGTTCGCCCGTGCCGTATGTTCATCCAGGTTTATCGTCACACGGATCGTCCCCCGCGTGCAAAAAGCAAACACGCCCGCTTTTATCTTGCAGGGAAAAAGCCCGTACATGTTCAGGATGTCACCCGTAATACCATCGCCTACGATAAAATCTTTCGGAATATCGAATTTAGGCAAGTCAACGTCAATCTTCATAAAAACATCGTTTTGTTGTTTCAAAAGTAGCAAAATATGCTTAGCTCACCTAACAATCTTAAAAATAGAATATTTATTCCCAAACATGGAGATTGTTTGTTTCAAACTTAAGCCTGTTCTTTGTATCATCCTATAATATGACTAAAAGCGAAACATATGGACAGAAAATCAATATGCAGTTTACTTTGCGCCATGATGCTGGCTATTCTCTTGATATCCTGCAATGACGAGGATGATTATGATGGCCTTTCCCCGGCGGAACTAAGCGGGACCTATTCTAACAAACTAAGTGCCCCTGCAAACGGAGATTCCCTTATTTTGAGCTATAACGGGAATACATTTATCGGAAAAGATGTGGAATTTAAGACGGATGACGGGAAAACCGCACACATCATTCTTAAATATGTACTACCGCACGATACAGAAACGGCTATCTCCGGCGTCTCTCTGACAGCAGGTTCCGGCAGCTATTCTTTCAGTGGAGGCGCGACAACCTCAACCGGTACGGCATTTCATTATCTGGGTAGTATACAGACCGGAAAATTGATACTGGAACTGTCGGACATCACGATTCCAGAGAACCAGCTGACAATGAACGGTACCTGGTATGTCGCCCACGAAAATGCCTCTTATTACAATGTAGACAATGGCAGCATGCAGACGATGATCGGAATGCTGTATAACCTGGTGGGCGGCAAACTGGTCTGCAACCTGATCAGTTCTGTGCTCGACGGTCTGGCCTTCCAGGCGGACGGAAACATCATCGCCCGCTATGCTCCCCTGCCCGACTCGGTCCGGATAGGAAGTCTGATAGGCAACTACATCAAACATCCGGCAAACGACTGGAACGCTTCACCTCCCAACCTGGCGACTTATTATGTGAACGACAATACATCCTTATATGTAATCCCGCAGATCGACATGATCATCCGCCAAGTGATGATAAACAGACAGACGAAAGCCAACTCTGGGGATAGCTCTATGGAAAATGCGCTGCTGGCAGCCTACCAGAAGATCAATACTTGGTCTACAACCGGTATCAAAATGACAATTCGCGAAAGCGAAGACCCGGCAAAAGGTGATCTCATCCTGCTCCTCGACAAATCGGAAATACAGGAATTGTTCGCCTTGCTGGAGATCGTGAAAGTCTTTATTCCGGAAGAGACGCTTAACGCACCTGTCATGGATCTGATCGGCAACCTGATCCCGCCCCAGTTCGTAAGTATCGCAGCCATACTCCTGAAAGGAAAGACGTTCGGTGCGATCTTGGACCAGTTGAGCCAAGAGCTGAGCACAATCCCCATTGAGATCGGTATCTATTTGTACAAAGACAAAAACATCAATTAAAAGCATTTTATATGAGAAAGCTATATATCTTGATTTTCGCCCTGTCACTTTTCACCGGGACCGCATTCGGACAAATGGTGAAAGGGCACGTTTATGATGCGGAAACCCACGAACCGCTACCGGGCGTCAACATCACCTACAAGAAAATAAACGGGGATACGAACGGAACCATATCGGATGCCGACGGAGCCTATGAAATCGCGTTGCCGGACGGTGGGATCGACCTCCTGTTCAGTTACATCGGGTACGAGAACGAACAACTCCCGCTGATACTCCGCAAGGGGGATACCAAAACAAAAGATGTCTATATGAACATCAAAACGAACCTGTTGGGAGACGTAGTGGTCAGTGCCGGACGCTTCGAACAGAAACTAAGCGATGTCACCGTTTCGATGGACCTGCTGAAAGCAGGTGATATCGCCAAGCAGGCCCCTACCGACCTGAGTTCGACACTGAACACAATGCCGGGTGTGGATATCAACGACAAGCAACCCTCCATACGGGGTGGGAACGGATGGACATACGGGGTCGGTTCACGCAGCCTTGTGTTGGTAGACGGTATGAGCGCTCTAAGTTCGGGCAACGGAGTGATCAACTGGAACATCGTCCCGCTCGAAAATATCGAACAGGTAGAGGTGATGAAGGGTGCTTCCTCTGTGCTCTACGGCTCATCGGCCTTGAACGGGGTGATCAACATCCGCACGAAACGGCCGGGACTCACGCCGACCACAAGTGCCCGCGCCTATGTCGGAGTATACGACCATCCGGTTCATGACGAATATGAAGGGGCAGACGTCTCGCACGCACGACGGATCGGAAACTTCGATGTATCGGGCGGACTCAACCTGTTTTCCGATGACGGATACCGCGATCAAGGATACAACCGGCGTCTGCGACTCGGAGGCAATATGACATACCACCATCCGATGAAAGAGGGCAAACTGCTGAACTACGGGTTCAATTTCAATTATCTGGCCGACAAATATGCCGACTTCTTCATCTGGCGTTCTCCGGTAGAAGTCTACCAGCCGTCATCCATCGCCAACATGGGTCGCAAGGGGAACACCTTCTATATCGACCCGTTCTTCAATTTTACCAATCCGACCAACAATACCTCGCATAAGATCAAGACCCGTTTCTATTACCGGGGAGACAACATCATCGACGGAAGCTCCAGCCATAAGTCGCTCGACGACATCTTAGGCAATATGGGAAGCGATGCAGTCACAGTCAACGCCTATATCGACAACATCAAGAACGGAGACTACAGCCCGTTCTTCCCACTGATCCAGCCGATACTGCAAGGCGACCTGAACGGGATCGTGGACGGGGCCGTAAACATCCTGAACGGGGTATTCCCGACTGCCACGACAGCCGATTACTGCGACCTGATCTCCTGGGTGATGAACAACAACAAGGAGAATGTTCCCAAAGGGACGGACAAAAACTACACCTACTATGTAGACTACCAGTTCAATAAGAAATGGGACAGCGGAAGTCAGATCACCGCCGGGGCAACCTACGAACACATGAAAAGCGTTTCGAAAACCACCGGGACGCACGACAGCGACAATGCCGCCCTGTTCGTCCAGTACGACCAGCGTTTCTTCGACCGCCTGAGCGTATCGGCCGGCATGCGTGCCGAATACTACCGGGTGGACGGTTACCTGCGGGAAGCGGATACCAAACTGTTCGGAACCAAGATTCCGGTCAAACCGATCTTCCGCGCCGGACTGAACTACCAACTTGCCGACTACAGCTTTATCCACGCCAGCTTCGGGCAAGGCTACCGCTATCCCTCTCTGACCGAGAAATATGCCCGTAAGGACATCGGCGGTGTCGGCGTGTACCCGAACAAAGAGGTGAATGCCGAAAAAGGTGTAAATGCCGAACTGGGCTTCAAACAGGGATATAAGTTCGGAAACCTGACGGGATTCTTCGACTTGGCGGGATTTTATACCCAATATACCGACATGATCGAATTTCGCTTCGGAATCTTCAACAATACGACTTTTCAGTATATCAACGGTGTGCGCGACCTCTTGAGCATGATCACCCAAGGCCAGATGCCGGGATTCGGCGCCCAGTTCTATAACGTGTCGAAAGCACGTATCTACGGGGCGGAAGTCAGTACGAACGGTGTCTACACGTTCAATCCCAATACCACGCTAAGCTACAACTTAGGATATGTATTCATCGAACCTGAAGACGCCGATTATAAGAAAAAGAACGAAGAAGAGGCGACCTACGATGATCCGATGCAGATGAAAGAGAAGTCCAATACATCCAAATACCTGAAGTACCGCCAAAAACACACAGTGAAAGCCATCCTTGACTTCCAATGGAAACGGCTGACACTAGGAACCAATATCGTGTGGAAAAGTAAGACGTTGGCCGTAGACTACCTGATGGTGGACGAGCGAACAAAAGAACAACCAGAGATCATGGACTACGTGCGCGACATCCTCTTCGGCAATGTGAACGGGCAAACACTTCATTCCTATTGGGCGAAAAACAACACGCCCTACTGTGTGGTCGACCTGCGTGCAGGCGTGAAGATCATGAAAGGACTGTCTTTCCAGTTCATGGTGAATAACTTGTTCAACAAAGAATACAGTACACGTCCGATGCTCGTTTCCGCACCCCGTACCTATGTCATGCAGCTGAGCGCGAACTTCTGATACAATCCCTCAAATACGGGCTGCAAGCAAATCTTCTATAACCTTAGGATAATGAGCGTATTCGAGTGCGTGCACCTTCGCAGCAACCTCTTCCGGCGTATCGGACGGCAGAACGGGGCATTTTGCCTGAAAGATAACCGTCCCTTCGTCGTAATGTTCGTCTATGTAATGGATCGTAATACCGGTCTCCCGTTCGCCGGCGGCAACGACCGCCTTGTGCACGTGTATCCCGTACATGCCTTTGCCTCCGTATTTAGGCAGAAGTGCAGGATGAATATTGATAATCTTACCCGGATAGGCATTCAACAAGGGATCGGAGATCTTATTTATGAAGCCGGCAAGAACAATCAGATCCGTATCATATTCCGCAAGCTTTGCCAAGACAGGCGCCCCATCTGCAAATTCCTCCCTCGAAAAGACAAAAGAAGGAACACCCAACTTATTCACCCGGGCATGCACACCAACGTTCCGGTTGTTAGACAAAACAACTGCCACCTTAATAGTTTCACTTTTAGAGAAATATCGGACGATATTCTCCGCGTTCGTACCCGATCCGGAAGCAAAAATTGCTACGTTTTTCATGTTTTCTCTTTTTTTTGTGCACAAGAAAAGAAAAAATGTGCAGTTTTCCGCATTTTTAGCTCATTAAATTTGTTTTGTAACATAAAAAATTCTTTTCTTTGCACTGCAAATTTAAAAAGTATATTCGTATTTATTAATCTAAATTGAAAAAGTTATGTCTGAAGTTGCTGAAAGAGTAAAAGCTATCATCGTTGATAAATTAAGTGTTGAAGAAACAGAAGTTACAAACGAAGCAAGCTTTACTAACGATTTAGGAGCAGACTCTCTTGACACTGTAGAACTGATTATGGAATTCGAAAAGGAATTCGGTATTTCTATTCCTGATGATCAAGCAGAAAAGATTACAACTGTAGGCGACGCCATTGCTTACATCGAAGCTAACGCGAAGTAATCAATCCTTTTAATTAAAGGTATGGAATTAAAAAGAGTTGTGGTAACAGGTCTTGGAGCTATTACTCCTCTTGGTAATACTCTCCCGGAAACATGGGAAGGTATTATCAATGGGAAGAGTGGAGCCGGGCCTATTACTCAGTTTGATGCATCCAAATTCAAGACACAATTTGCATGCGAAGTAAAAGGCTTCGATCCGTTGACAGTAATGGATCGTAAGGAAGCCCGCAAATGTGACCGTTATAGTTTATTCGCAATAAATGCCGCAAAACAAGCGATTGACGACGCTGCTATGGACTTGGACAAGGAAGACAAGAACCGTATCGGCGTTATCTTTGCCTCTGGTATCGGTGGTATCAAGACATTCGACGAAGAAGTATTAGGATATGCAAAGATCAAAGACACGATCGGTCCTAAGTTCAATCCGTTCTTCATACCGAAGATGATTTCCGATATTGCAGCCGGACATATCTCCATGCTTTACGGATTCCATGGTCCCAACTTTGCGACAGTATCAGCTTGTGCATCTTCAACCAACGCGATCAGTGACGCGTTTAACTATATCCGTTTAGGAAAAGCTAACGTAATTATAACCGGTGGTGCCGAAGCTGCCGTTTCGGAATCTGGTGTCGGTGGGTTCAACTCGATGAACGCGCTGTCTACCCGCAACGATTCGCCCGAAACCGCTTCCCGTCCGTTCAGCGCAAGCCGTGACGGGTTTGTTATGGGAGAAGGTGCTGCCTGTCTGGTCCTGGAAGAGATGGAACACGCGTTGGCTCGTGGTGCTAAAATATATTGCGAGATTGCCGGAACCGGCATGTCTGCCGATGCTTACCACCTGACAGCTTCCCATCCGGACGGATTAGGAGCCAAGTTGGTTATGCGTAACGCACTGGAAGACGCAGAAATGACTCCGGAAGACATAGATTACATCAATGTTCACGGAACCTCTACGCCGGTAGGAGATATCTCAGAAGTAAAAGCGATCAAGGAAGTTTTCGGAGATCACGCTTACAACCTGAATATCAGTTCGACGAAATCAATGACCGGACACCTCTTGGGAGCGGCCGGAGCGATCGAGGCAATGTTCTGCATTAAGGCGATAAACGATGGTATCATTCCTCCGACAATCAACCATGCGGATGGTGATGATGATCCTGAAATAGATTATAAACTGAATTTCACATTCAATAAAGCTCAAAAAAGAGAAGTGCGGGCAGCACTCTCCAATACTTTCGGGTTTGGAGGTCACAACGCTTGTGCTATTGTTAAAAAATTTGTGAAGTAACGTGTTTACAAAGCTATACAAAAGAATAAGGCTCCTCAAGAACATGAACAAGGAGCCTTATTCTTCTTTATACAAGATACTCGGTTTTTATCCCGATAACATCCACCTTTATGAACAAGCCTTCCTCCATAAATCTTCTTCCGTAGAAAGCGGTGACGGCAGATGGCTGAACAATGAACGGTTGGAGTTTTTGGGTGATGCCGTATTGGATGCGGTCGTAGCCGATATCGTTTACAAACACTTTCAGAACAAGCGGGAAGGATTCCTGACCAACACTCGTTCCAAAATCGTACAGCGCGAGACGATGAACCGTGTTGCTGTCGAACTGGGACTCGACAAGATGGTCGTGTACTCCGCCAAACTAAGTTCCCATAACAACCACATGTATGGAAATGCCCTTGAAGCACTGATCGGTGCGATCTATCTGGACCAGGGCTACGAAGTCTGCTATAATTTCATCCAGAACGTGCTCATCAAAAAATATGTCAATCTGGAAACCATCGCCCGTAAAGAAGTCAATTTCAAATCGAGTCTGATCGAATGGAGCCAAAAGAACAAGCTTGAAATATCGTTCGACCTAATCGAATCGTTTACCGACAACGATGGAAATCCGGTGTTCCAGACAGGTGTGACGCTTTCTGACACACAGATAGGCGTAGGCATCGGCTATTCGAAAAAGGAATCCCAGCAGAGCGCAGCCAAGATGGCGATCAAGAAATTACGGACTGACAAAACATTCCAACAATTCATATCGGAACTCAAGAAGAAAAAAACCGGTGAGAACACAGCCGAAAACGAATTCGAAAATCTACCTGAAGAAGCCGTAGAAAATAGCGGACAGGAGATAGCAGATACAGAGAAAAGAAAAGCGGAAACAAGCATAGAAGCTGTTCCCGCTGAAAATTAATTTCCGAACGATATTCCCATCCGTTTCCCCTGAATGATCAGATCATGTTCGGGAGTTACCAGTTTTAACTTACCGGCCACTTCAGACAGAGGAATTGATTCGACTTCACTGCCTTTCATGCAAACCATACGTCCGAATTGCCTGTTTGCGATCAGTTCCGTAGCATGTCCGCCCAAACGGGTAGCCAAGTTACGGTCGAAGGGAGAAGGATTGCCTCCACGCTGAATATACCCCAAGACGGTATCGCGGCTTTCGATACCTGTCGCCTCCTCTATGACACGCGTCACATAGACGGAAGGACGCTCTTTGTCAGGTGTTTCGATCCCTTCGGCCACAACCACGATGGAATAAGGCTTACCACGGCGGGCACGGTCCAAGATCACTTCGTTTATCTGGTCCATGTCAAAGCCCAGTTCAGGTAGCAGGATCACATCAGCACCTCCGGCCATCCCGGCATATAGCGCAATCCAGCCGGCGTGGTGTCCCATCACCTCCACCACCATTACCCGTTTGTGCGAACTGGCGGTCGAATGCAGGCGATCAATCGCTTCAGTCGCGATATTGACAGCCGTATCGAAACCGAACGTTATATCTGTCCCCCAGATGTCGTTATCGATAGTCTTCGGCACACCGATCACGTTCAAACCCATCGCCGAGAGCATATCTGCGGTTTTCTGTGTCCCGTTGCCGCCGATACAGACGAGGCAATCCAAGCCGAGTCCTTCATAATTCTGCCTAATGAGCTGCGGTTTCTCGCTTTCGCCTGAAGCCAGGAGTTTACGGAAAGGTTTCTCGCGGGAAGTCCCCAGGATCGTACCGCCCAAATTCAGGATACCTGAAAGGCTGCGTTCGTCAAAAGTCTGGACATCTTTATTCAGCAGGCCGACAAAGCCGCTGTGTATGCCGATGACTTCCATGCCATAGTGCATAATGGCCGTTTTACCGACACCACGTATCGTGGCGTTTATTCCGGGACAGTCGCCACCAGAGGAAAGAATACCTATTTTCATCGTTTTTTGGGATTAAGTACTTGTTGTACAAAGATAATAAATTTATCGTATCTTTGCATACAATTCAAACAACAGGAGCATGGATATTCTGACAAATACAATATCACTACTCTTCCGCCCCAGGCAAAAAGAGATCGCAAGGTTTGCCCAGGATGCAGATGCCATCCAGCACAAACAGCTGAAGTCCCTTTTATCTACCGCCCGAAATACCGAATGGGGTTTAAAACACGACTACAAAAGTATTCAGGGATATGCAGACTTTTGTGAGCGGATTCCTTTACAGACCTATGATGACATAAAACCATACGTCACCCGTATGATAAACGGAGAAAGAAATATCCTTTGGCCTTCGGTCGTGCGATGGTACGCAAAAAGCAGCGGCACCACAAACGACAAAAGCAAGTTCCTTCCCGTCACACCCGAAATTCTGAAAGGGTGTCATTACAAAGGCGGTTTCGACACCGTTTCCATCTATCTACAGAATAATCCCGACAGCCATTTTTTCGCCAGCAAAGGGTTGATACTGGGCGGAAGCCACAGTCCTTCCCCTTTGAACCGGAATGCACATTGCGGGGACCTTTCTGCCGTCCTGTTGCAGAACCTGAATCCTCTTGTCAACCTGATTCGCGTCCCCGACAAAAAGATCATCCTTATGGATGAATGGGAAAGCAAGATCAAGGCGATTGTCGAAAGCACTTGGAAAACCGACGTGAACAGCCTATCCGGTGTTCCCTCATGGATGCTGGTACTAATCAAGGCCGTATTACAAAAGACAGGAAGCGAATACCTGACGGATGTCTGGCCCAACATGGAGGTATTCTTCCACGGCGGGATCAGTTTCGAGCCGTACCGGGACCAATACAAAGCGTTGATTCCTTCGGACCGGATGCATTACATGGAGACCTACAATGCATCGGAAGGTTTTTTCGGCCTCCAAGACAATCCGGAGGAACACAGCCTTTTGCTGATGATCGACTATAGTGTCTTTTATGAATTTATCCCGATTAACGAAGTGGGGGAAGAACATCCGACCGTCCTTCCGTTAGAAGCTGTAGAGGTAGGGAAAAACTACGCGATGGTGATCACGACCTCCGGCGGATTATGGCGTTACCAGATCGGCGACACAGTCCGTTTCACCTCCCTTTATCCGCACAAGTTCGTAATATCGGGACGCACCAAGAACTTTATCAATGCCTTCGGAGAAGAACTGATGGTAGACAATGCTGACAAAGCGATCAGCAGGGTTTGCCGCCAGACAGGAGCCAAAGTGAAAGAGTATACCGCCGCTCCCCTTTTCATGCTGGACAAGGCAAAGGGCCGCCATCAATGGATGATCGAATTCGAGAAAATGCCGCCTTCACTCGATGATTTCGCCTCCTTGCTGGACAAGACCTTGCAACAGCTTAATTCCGACTACGAGGCAAAACGTTATAAAGAAATTTCCCTCCAACCGCTGGAAATCCGAGTTGCCCGTGAAGGGACCTTCTACGAATGGCTCCGCAGGAAAGGAAAATTAGGCGGTCAACACAAAATACCTCGCCTCAGCAACGACCGGACATTTATCGAGGAGTTGGGGAAAATTTGTGATTCATGATTTATATGTCGATAATAATTCATAAATCATAAATCTTCAAAATTTCCATGACAGATAAAGGCCGCCCCCATCAGGACTAAACGTTGGAGCAACGACCAAGCGATCATTTCCTTTCATATTGATTTTACGAGCGATCGCATTACGGATAGGGAAATAGGTCAAATAGGCAAGCTCGACAGAGAGAATACCGAAACCGGCTCCTGCAATCACATCAGCCACCCAATGACGGTTGTTGTACAGGCGCGAACAAGCGACGAAGGTCGCCAACGCATAGCCAGAGTAGGCTAATACCGGGCAGCTGTCCTTAAACTCCTTCCAAGCAACATGTGCCCCTAAGAAAGCATTGGCGGTATGCCCGGAAGGAAACGAGTGAGGACCACCGTCAGGACGTATTTCGCCTACAGTATATTTGACCGTACGTGTCATGGCAGCGTTGAAGCCTTCGGCAATGGCAACCAGGCAAAGCTGATCCACCCAATTATGCTTCTCCTTCCCCATCAGGTCGCAGACAAACACCCAACCCAACATGCCCCATTCCATATAATCGTCGATCCGTATCTTCTTGACGGAATCCTTGCGGGAAAAGAGATGGAAATCGTTCATCCCGTCTATGGCAGTGCCAATCGCTCCGACTGTTATCAGGGAAGCGGGAAGGATCAGGCTTTTCGGTTTGAATTTATATTCGACGACAGACATCCGGGATGTGCTATCCCGTACCCCTGCATCGGACAGGGAAAGGTTTAGGGGCAATTCATGTAAGGGCGGTTCACCAACCGCCCCTATCGCTGTAAATATTGTAAACTGGAATAATGCCAGCAGAATACAAATAAAAGATTTCACTAAGTACCTTATTGATTTTCGCCCCCAAAGGAACAAAAATCTTCTTACATTACAACTATCGATTTGCTATTTCTTAACGGCAAAATAGTTCCCGTATGTGGGAACTATTTACAAGGTTATTGAAATTTTTTAGTAGCTTATTGATCGTATTGCCTGCAAAAGTGCTTCCATATCATCAGGGAAGATATCGCCGATGTTTCCGATACGGAATGTATCAGCGTCGGAGATTTTACCGGGATAGATGACGAAACCTTTTGCCTTCAACTGATCGTAGAAAGAATGGAAATCGAAATCGGCAGTAGGATACAGGAAAGAGGTGATGATCGGGCCTTGCGAAGCATCCGGCAGCAGAGTTTTGAAACCTAACGCACGCATACCGTCGACCAGCGTACGGTGGTTTTGCTTATAGCGTTCCGAACGGGCAACGATACCGCCTTCTTCATTCAGTTCTTTCATGGCCTGATAAAAAGCATGCACCACATGTGTAGGCGATGTGAAACGCCATTTGCCACCGCCTTTTTCCATCGTTTCCCACTGCGCATAGATGTCGAGCGAGAGAGAACGGGCATTTCCTTTCGTTGCGATCAGCTTATCTTTCTTCGCAATGATAAAACCGAAACCGGGAACACCTTGGATACATTTGTTGGCACTGCTGACTAAAAAGTCGATATCCAGCTTCTTCATATCAATTGGCACACCGCCAAAGCTACTCATAGCATCAACGATAAAGGTGATGTTACGACCTTTCAAGACTTCGGCCACTTCTTCGATCGGGTTCAGCAGACCGGTTGTCGTTTCACTATGTACCATCGACAGGTGCGTAATATCCGGATTGGCTTCGAGGGCTTTACGAGCCACTTCACCAGTCACCAATTCCGTCTCGTGCAAAGAGACCAGTACATGGTCAATATGATAGTATTCCGCAATCTGTGCCATACGTTTGCCGTAAGCACCGTTCGCCAGGATCAGAAGTTTGTCGGTCGGCTTCACGGCTGCACCGATGGTGGCCTCCACACAGTATGTTCCGCTGCCTTGCAACAAGACATCCGTATATTCGTCTTCATCCAGTCCGGCAATAGCCAACAAGCCCTTACGGATAGGGGTTACAATTCCTTCGTTATAATCTTTATCCCAAGTACACCAGTCCTGAAGCATCGCTTCGCGAACTGTTTCAGATGTGCTCAGGGGACCTGGGGTAAGCAACAGGTAATTTCTTTTTGTATTCATGATATCCTTATTATAAATCAATATTTACCATTAATCTTCTCAATGCAGGAGGGGAGCTCCATAATGTTGTCCAAGACAAAATGGGCACCGGCATTCAGCATCCGTTCACGCACTTCGCGCTTGAGTTCGATCAATTCGTCAGACGAACGGTGGTTGTATTCCTCTTCTGTCAATCCCATCTCGTTGCTACCGGTCACGATGCCGACGCTCCATACTTTGGCATTCACTCCTTCCTTGATGTCGGCGATCGTGTCTCCTACCTTCACCACATTATCAACGGAAGGAATAGCCAGGTCGATCATATTCTTATAGATCATATACGGGGCAGGACGCCCGGCGGGAACATCATCCGGAGTAACCAGGTTATCCACCACATAGCCTTTAGCTGCCGCATCGGGACGAACCACTTCCATCATCGCCTGTGTATAGCCTGTTGTAGAACCGATTCTAATTCCTTCTTCGCGCAACAGCTTCATCGTATCCAGCACACCGGGGATCGGATCCGTAAAGTTGCGGAGAGACGAGAACAAATGCTTTTCGAAGCTCCGATACATTTCGTTTACATCGTCCATGTTCCAGTCGCGGTTATAGCGAACCTGAAATTTGGCTTTTACTTCCGGCATATTCAGGATCGCCTTGATATGATCTATTTTCAACAATCCCATCGGCTCACGCGCCTGCCGGTAGGTTATATCAATTCCTTTTTCTTCAGAGAAAACTTTCAGGAAAGCATTCAAAGGGGCAAAACAGCCGAAATCAACAGCCGTTCCGGCCCAGTCCATAATCACACACGAAATCTTTTTCATAACTGATTTATTTCTTTTATTATACTGATTCGTTTATCAAGCCATCGTGATCGCATTCCGCGAAGCCGTATCCAATTCGAGCACTTCGTTGCTCTTGACAACCAACCCGTTTTCCTTACGGAAACGCTGATGCAAATATACAAAAGAACAAATGAAGGTGATACAGCAGAAGATACCGACATACCCGGCAAACTGGTTATAAAATACCGCCCAATCGATATGCGGGTTGCAAAATTCCTTCAGCACAAGCACAAGCACCGTCCCGGTATATCCCAAAAAATCCGTCGTTACGATAAAGAACCCTACATTCCCGTGAATCTTAAAGCAAGCAATGAAGCGGTCGAAGAAAATCGTCTGGAAAGTAAGATACGCGATGTATAAGCAAAGACTTTGGACGAACAGCCAGACAACAGGAGGAAGCTGGAACCGTTCCTGCCCGAAAGAGACAACAGACATCACAATCATCCCCATAATAATCAACCCGAAAAGAATAGAAAGAGCTTTCAGATTATCCTTCACAAAAACCATCAATCCGAAAACCACAAGGATAATAAGTGTCACCACACTGTCGATCTTCGCAAAAAGCCAAGGCGAATATTCGGAAACATCGATGATATTCACTAAAAAGTCTTCTTTTATATCGCGTAACACCACGATGGCTATATTGGCAACGAACAACATCATGAGGAAAGGCATAAAATTCTTGAACAACTCCCAACGCTGTTTCCCATTCAATGTCGCACGCTCCGATTTCATCGCAATATCTTCTTCGGTCGGTTGAGGCAGACGGTTCAGGGCATATCCGAGCAATGCTAACAGAGGTAATGCGACAGCACCAATCAATGCAGGCATCCAAAACTCATTCACATGCAGGTTATTCATAACATACAACCCAGCCGACTTGGCCGTCCCGGAACTGATCACCATACTGACACCTAACAAGCTGGCAAGGATATCCGTCATCCGACGTCCTTCGATAAAACTGAAGATCACCCCCCACATGCAACCCAACGACAGGCCGTTCAGGAACATAGCTGCAATATTGTAAGGAGCGGAAAGCAGACCGAAGAAAACCAACGAAAGCTCTGCCATCACAACAGACATCAGGATAAACCTCAAACGCTCTTCCCGTCTCAGTTCGGAGATCAACTTGATCCCCATAAACTTAGAAATCACATATCCTACTATCTGGGAGATCGTAACAACCACCTTATAATCCATATCGAAGAACTCGACATCCTCGAAAGCCGCCGCCGTATAAGGCTTGCGCAGTGCATATACCAATGAATAAGATAAAAGAGCCGCACCGCCGGCCCAGAGGATAAAAAGAAAATCGGATAACCGTTTCCGAGATGGATTTTTAGTTTGTTGTTCGTTGTTCATAACATGCTGTCATTTTGTTTACGGCTGCAAAAGTAGACGTGGCATGTTACAGGAATATTACTGAAAACATGAATGTTCATTATTTATATATATTATAAATCAACCGATTATAAAGCAATATTTATGTAACATTCATGTAACGGAAATGCAACACGCTTGTATTTATTTTGCAATATAAAACAGTAAATAAGAACAGCATGGATGACTTCCGTGAACTCTACCGCCGGATAGAATATCTGCGCAATAACGGGATCAAGATGAAGGAGATTGCCGACTGTGCCGGAATGGCTCCCAGCATCCTGTCTTCTCTGTACACAACAGTGCTCCCGGCTTATTTCGAGGAACTGAAAAACTGCTCGCACGAGGAAGCATTGGACCATGCGATCGTATTGGTCAACAACATATCCAAACGACGCCTGCTGTCCGTCCTGCCGGAATTGTTGGAACGTTTGGGCAAAATGGAACCGAACATGCAATCCGACCGGAAAGCCAACCCTTTCCTCGAACATTTGCAAGAAGAAATACAGCTTTCCACCACACGGGTGGACAACATATGCGGACTTTACACGAGTTACAGCCTTTCTTCTTCCTCGGACTGCCTGAAGATGGAACCTTTTATCATCAGTCTATCCGAAAACAAGGAGTACATCCGCATCGGACGGTTAAATGCTTACGGGGAGGCGCAATGGGGCATGGGAGTCACAGGTGATCCACAGAACTTTTATTGCATGTTCAGCGAAAACCCCTCGCCTCAATTCACGCTGGTAACAATCTATCTGCAAATCCCATTTTTCCGGAATCCCCGGCAACTGCGCGGTTTATATATCGGACTTGACTACAACCGGAACCCAGTTGCACGCCGCATCCTACTTATCAAGAAGTCTGACTGCACGGATACGGAAGAATTTTTATCCATGGAAAGCGGCTTGATCCAAAAGGAGGATTTCACCTCCGAACAACAGGCTTATTACGATTATACCTGTCAGACCGGCGACTACATCAAGATGTGCACGGTTCCTTCGCTTCAGATGGATGAAAGTGATCTTGTCAAAGAAAAGAAAATGCTATCGTTATAATTACTTTTGGCTTGTCCCAAAAGTAACCAAAAAGTCAAGGCCGAACCTGCTTCGCTACTCCGGGCAGGCGACAGCGTAGTCTTTGCCCGGAGTAGCCCAGACGGTTAAGCCTTGAACTTTTGGTTACTTTTCTTTCAAGAGAAAAGTAACACACCGATTATTCTTTTTGGAACTTACGGCTCACTTTCAGCAAATTAGCCGTAAAAGATACCACATTCTGCGCTTCCTGTACCATATTTAGGTAGACCATGCTGACCTTCGTACTACCGCTCTGTCCTTGGATACGTTTCAGTTCCTCCTTCTTCAGAAGCGTCAGTTTAGCCGTCAGATCGACCGATTCGGCAATCAGGTCATCCATACGATGGTAATCATTGCTTTCGATCATAACCGAACTGCGGTTCAGGAAAGAAACGATCTCATCGGTCATCTTTCCGAAATCCTCCTTCTGTACTTCACAAAGCGGGCTAAAATGATTGTCGACATGCTCTTTGCCTGGCTCCGTCAGACGACGGATACTGAACACGATCTCGCTGGCAAAATCATTCCCCTGATAATAGTACAAACCTTTATCGATCGCAATATCATGCTCCAACTGGGTAACGCCCAACGTGCCGACACGTTTGACCTGTTTCAAGTAACTCTTCTTTTCCTCAATCGCGCTCATAACCTTGCGAAGTTCGCGCAGGTTTTCATCCATAAAGCCATGAACAGAGCGGTTGAAAGTGTCGGAAGCGAAGTTCAGCACGTCACAAAGCTCGTCGCGACTATGTTCACGGAACAGCGAAAGAGCTTCACGTTTGTCCTTTGTCTCACGTAGTTTGGAAATCGTGGAATCAACTTCTTCCTGCATGGCTTCCTTCTTCATCTTCTTTTTATACAGAATCTGGTTACGGATCAGCATATAGATCGCCAGCCCCACCATCGCCGCCATTGCCGCAATACCACCGACATGGATCAACAGAGCAACCAGGAAACAGATCGTAAAGGCTGCACCTGCCGTAATAAACCAACCACCGATCACGGAGAGCACACCGGTGATACGGTAAACTGCGCTTTCACGCCCCCAAGCACGGTCGGCCAGAGAACTACCCATCGCCACCATAAAAGCGACATAAGTCGTAGACAACGGCAACTTCAACGAAGTACCCAACGCAATCAACAGACCGGAAAGCACGACATTCACCGAAGCACGCACCAAGTCGAAACTGGCCTTATCTTCAAGTATTATCTCGTTATTATTGAAACGGCTGTCAATCCAGTCCTTCACTCGCAAAGGCACCACGCTCAATATCGTATTGGAGGCATTGTTGCACGTACGCACCAGAACACGTGCAACGGGCGATGTTCCGAAATTTTCATTTCCATCCGACTGCCGGGCCAGGTCTACAGACGTTTTGATCACCGCCTGCGCCTTTTTCGAAGTAGCCAAGGCAATCACCATGACCAAGCCGGAACCAACAAGGAAGTACCACGGGGTTTTGGCCGGTTCAAGCAACGACTCCATCAGGAAAGTGTCGGTTGTAGTCGTGCCTCCCTGCGCCATCAAATCCATATAAGAAGAATAGCCAGCCAACGGAACACCGATAAAGTTCACTAAGTCATTACCGGCAAACGCCAAAGCCAAGGCAAACGTTCCCAGCAAGATCACCACTTTAAAAACGTTCACCTTCAACCAGTGAAGAACCTGCATCAATAAAGTGAAAAAGATAAGTGCTCCCCACACGATCGTGTCCGTATTGCTATAAATCATCGTTTTAAGATCACCTTCCATAAAGGAACTTTCTTTCAAACCTTTTATCAACATGAAATACAAGATGGAAGTGGCAGCCAAACCACCGAACAAGCCGATAAAATAGTTCATGTGTTTCTTGTAGTTGAAAGTAAAAATCAAGCGAGAAATGTATTGAACAATGGCCCCGAAAAAGAAAGCGATCGCCACTGAAAGAAAAATGGCAAGTATCACCGTAAAAGCCTTATCCGTGTTCAGCAGGTCACCCAACTGAAGTGCACCATTAGAATTGGCAATCTTGATTAATGAAATTGCAACCGTACCGCCCAACAATTCGAATACCAGCGAAACGGTAGTCGAAGTAGGCATCCCCAGAGAGTTAAAAATGTCCAGCAACACCACATCGGTGAGCATGACAGCCAGCAAAATACACATAATTTCTGAAAAATAGAAATGTTGCGGCTGGTAAATTCCGTGCCTGGCAATATCCATCATTCCGTTGGATAGCGAAGCACCGACAAAGATGCCGATCGCGGCAATCACCATTATTACTTTAAAAGATGCAGCTTTCGATCCTATTGCCGAATTCATAAAATTGACTGCATCGTTACTAACTCCGACTGACAGGTCAAACACCGCCAGCACAAAGAGGAAAATGATCAGAAAGAGATAGAATGTCTCCATAATTGCTTGTTATGTATTTGGTTGCAAAGGTCTGAAACAAATATTACGCAAAAATGACATAGATATTACAAACATGTTACAAGTCAAACCATACATCCACAGAAACAGTTGAATAAAAAAATAATGTTACCGGACTAGGGGATTTTCGCTATATTCGCGACTTTTATTATAAGAACATTGTTAATCTTACTCACACTTGGGAGAGAATCGAGACGATATCATACAGTGGGCTTGTGAAATGGCCTTATCGGATTCACAAACCGCTCTTAAATCGCTTTACATGACCTATTTCGGGCCACTAATGCGATTTACGGGTATGTATGTCTCATCGCCGGCAGAAGCCGAAGAGATCGTATCCGATACCTTCTTAGCTATCTGGAACAACCGCAAACAGCTACCCGGCATCTCTAATTTCGATTCTTACATATATACGGTAGCCCGCCACAAGGCGATCAGCTATTATCGCAAACAGCACATGGAGCAGGTATCGCTGGACGAAATCTCCATCGACCTTTTCACATCGACCGAAACGACTCCCGAAGAAGAGCTTATCAGCCAAGAAGGAATTCACCGCCTGAACTTGGCGATCGACTCGCTACCCGCCAAATGCAAGATGGCTTTCAAACTCGTCCGCGAGGACAAGCTCAAATATAAAGAAGTGGCTGCCATCCTCGACATCTCCGTCAAAACATTGGAAGCACACTTGGCGAATGCCGTCCGCAAACTGCGGGAAACACTTGCCGACGATTGCATCTGAAAAGCAACACTCTGGCATGAAGCAAAAATTTCATGCATAGGATACTTCTGTTTCATGCCCAGGAAACATTTGTTTCCACCTATTGAAAATTTTGTTTCCTCCTATTGAAAATAAATTTTCCCACAGTGGGAAATTTATTTTCTCCGAATGGGAACAGATGAAAATTTTCTATCTTTTTCTCATTTCGACTAAGGGTATTCTCGCTTCCCAGCGACTATACATATAGAAACACACAGAATGGAAAACAGAATAAACCATATAATCGCACGTGTCCTGAGTGGAGAAAGTTCTTCGGACGATATCCTTTCGTTAAGTGAATGGCTGAACGAAAACGAAAAAAATCGAGATGAATTCCGACGTCTCAAGAATTATTGGGATGCAGATGTCGCTTTCAAACATTCCGTTGCCCCTGCTTTCTCGGCCGACAAACTGCAACAAAAGATCAATGTACAAAGAAGGCAGACTGCCCGGCGGCAATTATGGAGAAACGCCATTCCACTAATTGCCGCAGCCTGTTTGCTTTTCATTTTCTCAACAGCCCTTTTCCTTTATAATACAAATGACCGTATATCCGAACACTACACCTTGCTGACAGACGAACATACCTCCAACTTCACGATGGAAGATGGAACCATCATCACATTGAACAAAAACAGCCGCTTAAGCTATTCCGACAAATACGGGAAAGACAGCCGCAACGTCAAATTAGAAGGTGAAGCCTATTTTGAAGTGGCAAAAGATCCAAGCAAGCCCTTCCAAGTAGAGATGAACGGTGCTTCTATCACCGTATTGGGTACGCACTTCAACGTGAAGGCAGATGCAGAGTCAGACGATATCACGGCAACCCTTGTGGAAGGTTCCATCCGTTTCGAAGGCGCAAAGCAAAATATCGTGATGACCCCAAACCAACAACTGACTTTCAACCGGTCGACAAACAAGGTGGATGTCAAAGAAATAGACACCGACACTTTCACAGCTTGGAAAGACGGTCTGTTGAAATACAAATCGATTCCATTCGTCGAACTTATCAAAGAGCTGCAAAGTGCATATAAAGTGGAAATCCAGATCGACAGCCAGGAACTGAAGAACCCTGCCGTGACTGTTTCCGGGACTTTCAGTCAAGAACAAAGTATCGAGCAGATCCTAAAAGTCATTTCCCGTAGCCTACCCATCCGGTGGCACAACAGCGAGAGAGTTTATTACATACAATATGCAACACTTAAAAGATAATGCCTATGAAGTAGCACCAGCGTTAACCTAAAAAACCGGTCCTACCTAAGGGTACAACCGGTTTAAAATCATTAAATTTAATTTTCCGCTCCGTCCGCTCCGCGACCAAACATTGTGGATGAAGCGAATTATCAATCTTTAAATCAGTACAAAAATATGGAAAATGTTTCGTATTACAAGTCTTTCTTACCCAAAGGCTTAAAAAAACTTTTTACAATTATGAGAATCACGGTTATCTTATTATTCGTGGCTCTGTTTCAAATGGTAGCTGTAGAATCATCTTATTCCCAATCTGCTACCATATCAGTCAAAGCAGAGCAAATATCCCTCACCGACCTATTCTCCCAGATAGAGCATCAAAGTGAATTTCTTTTCTTTTATGTGGATGAAGAAGTAAAAAATATAAAAGTCAACATCCAAATAAAAAACAAACAAATCGATGAAGTCCTTTCACAAGCATTGGTCGGTACCGACCTAACCTATACGATCAACGATCGCAATATCAACATCACTCGGAAAACATATGCAACCCAGCAAAAGCAAACAAAACATATTACCGGTAAAATAACAGATGTAAACGGCGAACCTATTATAGGTGCAAACGTAATTGAAAAAGGAACGACCAACGGTATCATCACTGATATTGAAGGTAATTTCGATCTCAATGTCACATCTTCTTCTATACTACAAATTTCTTATATCGGTTATCTTTCACAAGAAATACAAGTAGGAAACAAAAATTTATTTAACATCAAATTGATTGAAGACACACAAGATATTGACGAAGTTGTAGTTGTTGGTTACGGTACACAGAAAAAAGCAAATCTGACAGGTTCGGTAACATCTGTCTCTATAAAAGATTTGACCAAGCGTCAGGTTGGTCAAACTTCAATGGCCCTGCAGGGCCTCATCCCGGGTGTCGCCATCACACAACGTAGCGGACAACCGGGAGCTGACGGAGGAACAATCAGCATCCGTGGTAAAACGACTTTGAACAATAATGACGCCCTAATTCTGGTGGACGGAGTTGAGATGGGAATCAATGACATCGATCCTTCTCTAATCGAATCTATCTCCGTTTTGAAAGATGCTGCATCCTCCGCTATCTATGGTTCACGTGCAGCCAATGGTGTTATACTTATCACCACAAAACGTGCAGAAGCGGATAAATTTACTGTTTCATACAACGGTTATGTTGGTTGGCAGAGCGCGATCGACCTTCCTGACAAAGTCGGGGCTATCGATCACATGCTGATGACAAATACAGCCTATACCAATATCGGTAAATCTCCTCTCTATTCAGACGAATATATCAAGGAATACCGTCAGGGCATATTGACAGATCCGGATCGTTATCCCGATACTGACTGGTATGACGAATGTTTGACTAACAGTGGTTTGATGCAAAATCATTTTGTCACATTAAGTGGAGGTTCAAAACGAATCCGTACAAATGCCAGTTTCGGCTATATGGACCAGCAAGGTATCATAGAGAATTCCAATTATAAACGTTATACCTTCCGCATGAATACGGATATGGATATTTCATCTACCTTGTCCGCCCGTATCGATGCACACTTGAATATGATCGACCAGAAAGAACCGTCCAGAACAGATGCATTCCATTGGATGAGCCGTATTCCTGCCATCCAAGCCGGTGTCCTTAGCACAGGACAATGGGGTGAAGGCTGGAACGGGGACAACCCCATAGCTTTCACCAATGACGGAGGTTTAAAAAAACAACGGAAACCAACCGCAGTTGTCAATGTTGCATTGAACTACCAACCGTTTGAATGGTTGACTTTCCAGGGTAACTATGCAGCCAATTATTGGGAAAATCATACGTCTGATTTCAGAAAAGTAGTTCAGACTTATAAGTACGACGGTTCTCCTTATTATCGTTCTCCACAAAAAAGTACGCTGAACGATCAGACATCGAGGGACTTGAGAAATTTGTTGACAGCTTCTGCAACATTTGACAAACAATTCAATGATCACGGTATAAAAGCAATGGTAGGTTACCAGCAAGAAGACCATCGCTATGATATGCATAAAGGCTATCGTGAAAACTATGCATTCCCCGATTATCCGGTATTGGATGCCGGTGGAGAAGAAAACCAAAAAGCATACGGTAATTCCTACGAATGGTCTTTGCGTTCTATTTTCGGACGTATCAATTATGACTATCAAGGTAAATATCTTTTCGAAGCTAATATGCGTTATGATGGTTCTTCCCGTTTTGCAGAAGGAAATAAATGGGGTATTTTCCCTTCTGTTTCTGCAGGATGGCGTATATCAGAAGAAGCTTTTTGGGAACCGATCAGAAATATTGTCGACAATCTTAAATTCAGAGCATCATGGGGACAATTGGGTAACCAAAACGTAATGAATGCTGACAATTCTGCAATCGATCCATACCCATTCTCCTCAAATGTTAATTTGGACACAAAATATGTATTCGACAAAACGATATCATCCGGTGCAGCAATCACAAATATGGCAAACAGAAAAATCACGTGGGAAACTACGACTTCTACAGATATTGGTATCGATGCAACCCTATTTGGTAAACTGAATATCACTGCCGATTATTTCTACAAAGTGACCGATGATATTTTGATGAAACTAAACGTACCTCTTATTATTGGTATGGATGCTCCCTCACAAAATGCAGGTAAGATGGAGAATAGAGGTTGGGAAGTTTCTGTTAGCTATGCAGACCAAGTCGGAGATTTTAACTATCGTGCATCTTTCAATATATCGGATGTCCGCAACAAAATTCTGGATATGAGAGGTGTAAACCAAACAGGTTTAACAGTTAACCGTGAAGGGTACGAAATGTACTCCATCTACGGATTAGAAGCTATTGGTTATATCCAGCCGGAAGATTACGATGCCGACGGAAATTATTTAGGAGCTACTCAATATGGCAACTTCGGCCCCGGTGATATTAAATATAAAGATCAGAACGGTGACGGTGTTATCAATACCTCTGATTATAAAATCATTGGTGGGACAATTCCACGTTACACATTTGGTTTGTCACTTTATGGGGATTACAAAGGATTTGACCTGAGTATGTTATTCCAGGGAGTCGGAAAAGCTGATGGCTATATCAATGGTCAAGGTATCCAGACTTTCATCGAAGGTGGTACAGTTCAAGAACAGCATAAAGATTACTGGACTCCGGAAAACAGAAATGCCAAGTTCCCACGTTTAGCTTTTAACGAAACAAATAATATGCAGAACTCTTCTTTCTGGATGAGAAATGCTGCTTACATTCGTTTAAAAAACATACAATTGGGTTATACACTGCCTAAAAATGTAATAAGAAAAACTCCAATATCTTATCTGCGTTTCTACGTAAGTGGTGACAATCTGTTGACAATAGACAGTTTCTGGGATGGATTCGATGTTGAAGCTCCTATCGGTAATGGCGGATATTACCCGCAGTTAAAGACGATCAGCTTCGGTATAGATCTTAAGTTCTAATGTTCAACCTTTAAATTAAATCTGAAAATGAAAAAAATAATATTATATGCAACTGCCGTATGCTCTGCTTTATGTATGAATTCGTGTAGTGACTATTTAGATAAGAATCCACTGAACTCTCCTTCGGATCAAACTTTTTTAGCGACCGAAACAGAAATGCAAATGGCTTTAGCATCCTGCTATACTGCTTTATGGACAGACTTCGAGACCATGACTTTCTTCCTATCATTTGATGAAGCTGCAGATATAGGATATGACCGTAATACAAGCGCTTTACAAACTATGGCGCAAGGAGCTTCCGATGCAAACAGCGACCTCGCAAAAAACTATTGGAAAGCTTTTTATGCAGGCATAGCAAAATGTAATTATCTTTTGCAAAACATGTCCAGAGGCAAAGATAACGTAGCTCCGGCTACTTACACACAGATCAAGGCTGAAGCCCAATTTCTTCGTGCCCTTTATTATTCGTATTTAATCGAATTATATGGAGATGTTCCTTTGATCACTGATGTATTGACATTGGAAACTGGGCAACAACCCAGAAATCCCAAAAGCGAAGTTGTAGACTTCATTTTAAAGGAATATACAGAAGCAGCCGAAAATCTTCCTTCGACAAATAACCCGACTTCCGGCCATGCGACAAAAGGCGCAGCTTTAGCTCTAAAAGCAAGAACCGCCCTTTATAATGAACGTTGGCAGGAGGCAATTTCCGCATCACAAGCAGTTATGACAATGGAGGGAACGGAATATATCATCGAAGATGACTATTCCAAACTTTTTAAATATGAAGGTCAGACATCTAAGGAAGTTATCTTCTCCGTACAATATCTGTTAGGAACAAAAGTACATGCCCTTTATCGTTTGTTTGGTTCTCGTAATGCGTTAGCACATACGAATAAGAAACCAGCTTACCAACTGGCCGATACCTGGGAATGTATAGATGGAAAACAAATTGATAAATCTCCGATGTTTGATCCCAAACATCCGTATGAAAACAGAGATCCACGTCTGGGATATACGTTAGCCGTCTCCGGTTCGGAGTTTTTAGGTTTCCAATTCGAAACTCATGGCGACAGTACAAAATGTTGGAATTATATGACTAACCAGCGTGTAGACAATCTGGAAGCGACTCATGCTTATGCGACATTTACCGGTATTTGCTGGCGCAAATATGCTAATATAGAAGATAAAGATGCATTGAACGACTGTGATATGAATACAATTTTGATCCGTTATCCGGAAGTCTTGTTAACATATGCCGAAGCTAAAATAAAAGTTGGAGAAATCGATGCATCCGTTTTGGAAGCGATCAACAAAGTTCGCCAACGTCCTTCTGTTAAGATGCCACCGATCACAACAACCGATCCAAACGAATTATTCTACGCGGTTGCTCGCGAACGTAAATATGAATTTTCAGGTGAAGGCCTACGTCTGTTCGATATTCGCCGTTGGAAAATTGCCGAAACCGTCATGAATCAACCTCTTTTAGGTAGAATGAAGAAGTCTTATCCAGATAAGGCACCACGTATTGACGAATGGGGTACAGCTTTTTATGAAGGTATTCCCATTGCTGAAAGCGGAGAATCGGCAGACTTTAAAATGCGTATTGTTGATATTCGTAAATTCGATAAGAACAGGGACTATTTATGGCCGATTCCATATATCGAAAGACAAACCAACCCAAATCTGACTCAGAATCCTAATTACGAATAAATTCGCACCTCTAATATTTATCCCGGATGGCGCTTGGATACCTTTATCAAATTACATCCGGGGTAATTTCCCTATTCCGGGATTATTCACTCATTCCTTTTTGAACTCATCAATAAAAATAATCACATGAAATATCAAATAATCTTTCTTATTTTTTGTGTCTCCCTATTTTCTTGCCAATCCGGCAAAGAGGACAGCCTAACTTCTATCAGAGAAGTTGACATTTGTATTTACGGAGGAACATCCGCAGGTGTTGTAGCTGCTTACTCTGCAAAAAAGATGGGTAAATCCGTTCTTTTGGTAGAGCCTGGTAAATATTTAGGAGGTATGACTACTGGTGGATTAGGTGCAACAGATATCGGAAACAAATATGCAGTTACCGGATTGGCACGCCTTTTCTATCGTCGCATTGGAGAGCATTATAATAAATTCGAGCAATGGACCTTTCCGCCGAGTGTCGCAACAGCAACCATGAACCGCTTTGTGAAAGATGCAGATTTAGATGTCCTGTATTATCGCCGGATAACAAATGCTAAAGTTCAGAATAAGAGAATACAAAGTATCACTTTGGAAGACTCCCAGAAACCAGACAAAAAGACCTTGATACAAGTTAAAGCCAAACAATTCATCGATTGTTCGTATGAAGGAGATTTAATGGCAAAAGCCGGTGTTTCCTACTTTGTCGGACGTGAAGGAAACGAAGAATACGACGAGACTCTTAATGGAGTCCAGATGTCTTTCTGGCATCAATTTCCGGACGGAGTAGACCCATATCTAAAAGAAGGCGATCCGAATAGTGGCTTATGTTGGGGAATCCAACCTAATACACTGAAAGAAAGAGGAAGTGGAGATAAACTCGTACAAGCATACAATTTCCGTTTATGCCTTACCGACAATAAAGAAAATCAACGTCCGTTCGAAAAACCTGAAAACTATGATCCGGCCAAATATGAACTATTGGCACGTGCTATCCGTAAAATGAATTTACACATAGATAATTATCTCTTATTTAACTGGGGTATGATGCCAGATAATAAGTATGACGTGAATAATCGCGGACCACTATCAACTGATATGATCGGTATGAATTACGAATATCCGGATGGCAACTATGCAACCCGCGAACGGATCTGGCAAGAACATGTAGACTATACAAAAGGACTGCTCTATTTCCTCACACACGATGAAAGAGTCCCTTCCAAACTTCGCGACCAGGTTTCCAGATTCGGATGGGCGAAAGATGAATTTGTTGACAATGATAACTTTCCGACCCAACTATATGTGCGCGAAGCCCGACGCCTGAACGGGGAATATATCATGACACAAAAAAATTGCCAAGGGGAAGAGACTGTGGGAGATGCAATCGGAATGGCCGCCTACGGAATGGACTCTCATAATTGCCAACGTATCGTTACAAACGGTATGGTAAAAAATGAAGGGGATGTCCAATATCATGGCTTCCCACCCTATCCGATCTCGTACAAGAGCATTACGCCTAAACGCGAAGAATGTACTAATCTACTGGTCCCCGTATGTATTTCTTCCACCCATATCGCTTTCGGATCGATCCGGATGGAACCGGTCTTTATGGTGCTGGGACAGTCGGCAGCCGTAGCATCGGCATTAGCGATCGACGATAATACCGACGTCCAGACAATAGACGTAACCAAGCTAAGGAAAATATTGAAAGACAATCCTTATTTGGACGGTTCTACTCCCGAAATATTAGTCGATGACAGCGACATCGACAAAATAGAAAGATCCGGACATTGGCAAAAAAGTTTCGGAGCACATTATAAAAACAGTTTCTTTAAATCGGCGAACCAAAAGAACAATTGCTCTTTCACCTTTATGCCTGTTATTAAAAAGGCGGATACATACGAAGTGTTCTTTTACTGCACAGCTCTTCCCGACCAGGAAATGCCCGAAGTTATGGCTTTTGACATTACGGGTAAAGAGGGGACCAAGCAAGTAGAAATATCTCCCAGATCTCACAAAGGTTCATGGGTAAGTTTAGGCACATACGCGTTTGAGAAAGGCAACTGGACATCTTCTGTCAAGATTGACGGCAGCCGTTCGAAGGGTGCCTTATTTGCCGATGCTATTATATTAGTTCCTAAAAAATAAAATTCTTATCTTTATGGCTCCCATAAAGACCAGTATAAAAAGAGAATACCATGATTACACGACGTGATTTTTTAAAAGTAACGGCGGCAGGAGGCGCATTAGCCTCTTTAGGTAGCGTGACGGAAGCAAAAGCGGCCATGAAGTCAGCCGTTCCAGATGAAGGGTTCTGCCATGAAGGGGCGCGTAAGATTCCGGTGATTGCAGAAGTAGATCTTGTGGTCGCGGGTGGAAGTTCACGTGCTATTGCCGCTGCTGTTGCCGCAGCGAAAACAGGTAGTCGAGTTTACCTGGTTGGCTATATGCCCTATTTGGGTGAAGACATATGTGGCTCACATCTCTACGAACGAAAGGAAGGGGAAAAACTGCAGACAGCACTTGCACGCAAGCTCTTTCCGGGGAAAAATTTCCCGACTCCGCTTCATATAAAGAAAACGCTGGAAGACGAATTGATCGACAACAACATTCAGTTCCTTTACAGTAGTTATGTAACGAACGTGCTGACGTACCCATCCGGTAAACCTGCGGGAGTCGTGATTGCAAACCGTTCGGGCAGACAGGCTATCCGTTGCAAAGCGATTATCGATGCGACGCACAATGCATCCGTTGCCGGACTATTAGGAGCAGAACGTAAACCTTTTATCGCAGGTTCGCAAGAATTCTGCTATACCGTAGTAGGAAATACCCCGAAAGAAGCACCGGAAATTATCCAGGCCGAAGAATTATCCCAGCCCATCAAGGTTGGTGAGAAAAGCTATCCGGTCACCCGCTATACATTCCGTTTACCGCTCAAAGACGACTCGTATGCATCACTGGCCGAGGTCGAACAGATCATCCGTAACCGGACATGGGATATAGAACAGGTCGACAGCTCGGATCTGCTCTGGTATATTCCGAAACAAACGATTAACAGCGAGAAAGCATATAACGGGAATCCGGTGTCCTGGCGCAAGTTACCGATGCAAGCATTCAAATCTAAGAATATTGCAAACCTATGGGTACTCGGTCCCTGTGCTGAGATACCAAGAGAGTTGGCAGCCAAAGTGATGCGCCCCGTTCCGGCCTTGTTCATAGGAGAAATGATGGGCGAAACAGTAGCCAGACAGATAAAGGATATACCCGTACCGGCTCAGGCCACTGTCCGCCAGCTTAAAGTAAACGCTTCAAACTACGGACAAACAGGCGAACTGCTCTCCCCGCTCCGTCCGTCCCTGCAAAAGGGGTTCGTCGCCTCTCCAGCAGGTGCGCTTCCAGTTTTAGGCAGCTACGATGTAGTTGTGATGGGAGGCGGCACAGCAGGTGCGTCCGCCGGAATATCTGCAGCCAAACAGGGAGCCAATACATTGGTATTGGAATACCTGCACGGGCTTGGAGGATTGAGTACACTAGGAATGATCGGTGTCTATTGGGATGGGTTCCGAGGCGGATATACCGCTCATATAGACAAGAGTGTCCTGGCAATGGCACCTAAAGACCATCCAAGACAACCCAAAGGAGAAGGACGTTTCCCTGCCGACTGGAAAATGGAATGGCATCGTAAAGAGCTGTTACAGGCAGGAGGCAAACTCTGGTTCGGCGTGATGGGATGCGGTGCTTTGATAGAAGGAAGCCAAGTAAAGGGAGTCGTAGTCGCCACTCCCTTCGGACGAGGCGTCATTCTATCCAAAATATTGATAGACAGCACTGGAAGCGCAGATATAGCCATTGCTGCCGGAGCGGCATTCGATTATACAGGTAAAAAAACAATCGCCGTACAAGGTGCGGGAACTGGAAAATGGGCGCCGGGCGACTATTACAACAACAACGACTGGCTGTTCGTAGACGACACGGATATTCTGGATGTCTCACGCGCCTTTGTGCAAGCTAAGACCAAGCTGCAAGGACAATACGATCTGGTCAAAATTCCCCAGACACGCGAACGCCGCCGGGTAATCGGAGACTACATCATCTCGGTATACGACGTGATCAACCACCGCCGTTACCCCGACACGATTTCTTATCACAAAAGTTCGTTCGACACGCACGGTATAATCATAGACCCGCTCTTCATCCTAAACCCTCCGGAAAAACGGCACAAGATTTATGATGCGGATGTCCCCTTGCGCTGTCTGTTACCGAAAGGATTGGAAGGTATCCTGACCACCGGCTTGGGAGCAAGTGCGCACCGGGATGCCATGCCGGTGATCCGTATGCAACCCTGCCTGCAAAACCAGGGATATGCAGTCGGTTATCTTTCCGCCTTATGTGTCAAGGAAAACAAATCACCCCGAAAGATAGACATCAAGAAGGTACAACGTCACCTGGTCAAGATCGGCAACCTACCGGAACGGGTGCTGACAGATAAAGAGTTCAAGGGATTCAGTAATTCCGAGATGAAGAAGGCTATCGCCAGCGTGACGGATAATTATAAAGGGCTCGAAATATTACTGACCGATCCCGAACGTTGCATACAGCTCGCCAGCAAACAAATCGCCGGAGCCACTATGCCGGAAGAAAAAGTGATCCTTGCCAGCATCCTGTGTATCTTAGGACAAGGGAAACATGCCCCGGTACTGGCTGAAGCCATCCGGCAATATAAAGACTGGGACGAGGGCTGGCACTACACCGGCATGGGACAATTCGGGATGTGCCTCAGCCGCTTGGATGCCCTTATCACCGCATTGGGAAACGCCCGCGATACATCCGTCCTTCCCACCATATTGGAAAAAGCAAAGAAGCTGGAGCCGGAAGACTATCTTTCCCACTTCCGTGCCATCACTATGGCCACCGAAGCAATCGGCAGCCGCGAAGCTGTCTCCGTACTACTGGCCATGCTGACGACACCGGGTGTACGGGGCCATTCGATCCTTTCGTTTGCCGAAGCACGTAGCAATGCGGTCCCCGACCTCAACGACACGTCTACCCGTAACCTCGCATTGAAGGAGTTGCATTTGGCAAGAGCCCTTTACCTATGCGGCGACCAGGACGGTATCGGAGAAGAGGTGCTCCGACGGTATGCCGACGGTCTGCAAGGCCACTATGCCCGTTATGCCCAAGAAATATTAAACAGTAAATAGCACTTTATGAGAAAGAAAACACATGTACTCTCCCTCCTTTTGGCCTGTGCGACCGCTTTCGGCCAGTCGTCCTACGACCTGGTGATCGTCGGCGGCAACCCCGGAGGGATCATGGCAGCCATCTCGGCTGCCCGGATGGGGAAAAAATCGGTAATACTCGAACGTACCCGCTATGTAGGCGGACTTCCCGCCAACGGACTCGGAGCAACCGACATCGCCACCCGTGCCGCAACGACCGGCTTGTTCCGTGAGTTTGTGGACGGAGTGAAACAACACTATATCGACACCTACGGTCCTGGCTCCGAGCAGGTGAAAGTATGCAGCGACGGCTACCACTTCGAACCCTCCGTCGGAGCACGCATCTTCCAGAAAATGCTCGACGGGCAGAAGGATAAGATCACGGTCCTGACCATGCGTCAGTTCGATGCCGAAGATGAAAACATAGTCATGCGCGACAACCGCATCGAAAAGATCCGTATCCTGAACCGCGAAACCGGGGAAATGGAGGAATACACCGGTTCTGTATTCCTGGATGCCACCTACGAAGGTGACCTCGGCGCTGCCGCCGGTGTTCCTTTCCGCGTAGGGCGCGAAGGGAAAGACGAGTTCGGCGAGCCCGGAGCCGGACGTGTCTACAAATATTGGGGCGGTCCGGAAGGGGACGGCAGCACGTTCAAGAAAGACAATGCCGTGCAGTCTTACAATTACCGCCTCTGTCTGACCAATAATCCGGCGAACCGTGTGGCTTTCACCAAGCCGGCCCATTATAACCGCGAAGACTATGCCTCCATTGTGGAGGACGTCTGGACCGGACGCAACACGGATGCCGCCATGCAATGCGTGACACCCGAAATGATGGAAGAGAACCGGAAACATATCAAGACCGGCAACCCTTCCAAACTTCCGGGAGACAAATGGGGGATCGCCAAGATCACCAACATCGTCCATGTCCCGAACATGAAGACGGACGCCAATAACCAGCACGGTGTGTTCGTATCGACCGACCTGCCTGAGGAGAACTGGCCCTGGCCCACCTCTTCGTGGGAATGGCGCGACAAGTTCGCCCAACGTCTGCGTGAATACACCGAAGGCCTTTTCTGGTTCGCCCAAAACGACCCCGAACTGCCCGCCCACTTCCGCAAAGCAGCAAAAGAATGGGGACTTTCGAAAGACGAATATGCGGACAACGGGCATTTCCCGCGCCAGGTCTACGTCCGTGAAGGCCGTCGTTTCGAAGGTGCATATTTCTTTACCGCCAACGATGCCATTCCGGTAACGATCGGTAGCCGCCCGCCCATCCACCAAAGCAGCATAACGGCGAGCCATTATGCGTTGGATTCGCATGCGGTACGGAAAAGAGAAGAAGGAAGAGTGCATCTGGACGGCTTCCTGAGCTATCCGTCGGCAGTATACACAGTCCCCTATGGCGTGATGGTCCCGAAAGAAGTGGGCAACCTCCTGTTGCCCGTCCCGGTGTCGGGTTCGCACATCGGATTTTCCACCCTGCGCATGGAGCCTTGCTGGATGGCAATGGGACAGGCCGCTGGTATCGCCTCCGCCCTTTCGATTGACGGAAAGGTGAAGGTGCAGAACATCGACCTCTCCCGTCTACAGGACAAGCTGGTCGACCAGAAGGCGACACTTATGTATTTCAAGGATGTGGATTACACGAGTCCTCACTTCCGCATGGTGCAATATCTGGGACTTCGCGGCTATCTTCCCGAATGGACTGCACGTTTGCAGGAGCCGGTGGATATGGCGACTCTAACTGCCTGGAAAAAACTGAGCGGAAAGGACCTGCCGGGCATAGAAGCCGGTAAAACGACAAGATTAGTGGCTTTGGAAATGATTTATCGGAAAATAAAATAACCTAAAAGTAAGTGTGTCAAAATCATCTTTTTCTTGATAGAAAAGCAGATAGATTTCGACACACTTCCTTCCAATATAATTTCTTACTTAATCACTTCTCCACGGCCGTTCATCAACACAAACTCCTCGCTCCGGTCCGGATTACCAATCTCGATCTTATAAGTTTCATGTCCGGGATTCCCCATCATATAAGCTCCTTCAAAAGTACAACCCTCATAAGAAGAAGAGGTTCCCATTGTCCGTAATACGGCATGTGGGAGGTTTTGCATATCTATTCTCCGAAACCCATCGGGAGTAACCTGTTCGAAAGATGAATATACAGCAGCCTGTCTACACTTCACATCCTGAGATGCAAATACCACCACACATGCAACAACTGCAACGACTAATGCTAAAACAATCTTTTTCATAATCTTAAAACCTAAATCTAAACAATCTTCTTATAACCTAAACTCCATTACATTGACATAAATACAAACGCCATGCCAAACCGATAAAAGCGCTTGCAAAGCGGGAAGTCACCCCATAAAACAAACGGGGCGTGTAGAAAAAATCCACACGCCCCGTCTATAATTCCACAATTGTCACCAGTTAAGCCTACATCTCCGGCTTGCAATAGTTCAGCACTTCCACATTACGGATCGAGCTCTTGAAATTTCCCGCTTTTTCCAATGGGAATACTAATGTGCGGACATAATTCATCGAATCTTTTCCTCCATTGAAATACTGTTTCCGGATAGCCAGATCCTCTTTCAACTTACCGTCGATGTAAAGCCGCGTAGATTTCTCGTCCCCAGTAATGGTTACCGATGCGGTCTCTTCTGGATAAAACTGGTAGTTGAAGGTATTCAGATATCCATCCCGGATAAATCCCAACTTTCCGGAAGCCGGATCAGACAGATAAAAGACGGCATCAGGCGAACGGAACAATTCGGTTCCCTTTTCCTCCGCCTCCGCTTTGATATCGAAAGAGACGGTATAATGATAGCCAATCTCTTTCACCCCCGTTTCCATTCCCGGCTTCAAAGTTTCGAGGTTGTAAACGGAACGCGGCTCCGTCCCGATACGTCCGGCCACGTTCACGCCAGGTGCTTCGCTGATCGCCATACGGGCGCTGTTAAAGTCCGCATACGGAACCGTACAATCCTTTCCCGTCCACATCTTAACAGCCAACGTCTGCATAGCAGGAAACACGCGATAGTGAATATCCTTCGTGCTGATGCCGTTACCCGCATGGTCGTTCCAGACAGCAAACATACCGCCTTTGATCTGCTTATGCTTTTCGGGAAACACTTCTTTCCCTACATGGGCGGGCGTCCATTCTTTATAAAGCATTTCCGTATTCAGGTAATCATAATAATAGCCTGCTGCGGGAACGATATACAGATACCCGTCAGGGATACTAATCAGGTCATAGCCTTGTTTGATCATCTCTTTCGGATCGGCATACCCATTATACCAAGCGCTCATCAGCACGTTTTCAGATTTTACAGGTGTTTCACCCTTTGCGTGCGTCAAAGCTCCCCAGACACAAGCCTGCTTACCGAAACCTTCCACAAAACGGATATAGTGATCGGTGAAAGCACGGAATTTCTCCACCACATCCTGCTTTTTATTGGAATATTCGTCCGTTCCAATATGGACACGTTTGCCGGTAAAGACGGGATTACGTCCTTCCAGGTACTCGCGGAAAAGAGCATCCACGAACTCATAAGTTTCAGGTTTGAACAAGTCAAGATGGTCCATGCCATACTCTTCGCTGCCGATCTCCGGCTTATACTGTGTAAGAGCAAGCGAATGTGCCGGGACATCTATCTCCGGAATGATCTCCACACCCAGGCTATCGGCGAGTTGTTGCAGGGCGATAAACTCCTTTTTTGTATAATAGCCATCGCGGGCGGTCAGTCCGGGAAAAGTTTCGCATTCGAGGCGGAAAGCCGAATAGGTCTTGTTCCAGTCGTGATTGTAATATTGCTTGAAAGCATTATCGTTCAAGTGGATCTGGAATGTGTTCATCTTATAGTAGGCCATCATCTTCACATAATCACGTAACATGCTCATTGGAATAAATTTACGCCCGCAATCCATCATAAAACCACGGATCGCATAGTCGGGATAATCACGGGCTGCCCCTTTCGGCAAAGCCTGATTACCCTGCTGTTCGGTCAGTTGTAGCAACGTGCGGGTAGCCCAATACAGCCCCTTGCTCTTAGGAGCAGTAACGGTGACGCGGTCAGTGATCTTCATCGTGTAGCCTTCCTCTCCCAACCGGCTGTCGGACGAGAGGGAGAACACAAAATCGCCGGCAGCCGCACGACCTTGCACGACCTGCATCCGACGGCCGAACATCAGCTCGTAGTCTTCGGCAAACTGATTGGCAACACGGGCTACAGAGGGATCTTTTCCGGTATACACGATCCGGGATGTAGCCGTAGGAGTGAACATCCCCTGAGCTCCTCTCCATTCCTGCAATTCAGGGATGACAAACGGTTTCTTGTTATTTGCGGCGTCTGCTTTTCCAGACAATAACAATAAAGCTGCCAAAAGCAGCCAATAGAGTTGTATCTTCATAAGTATTTGAATTTATTGCGGACAAAGATACGAATTATTCCTTATCTCTCACAATCGGAGTGTATTGCCCCTTTTTCGTTAAAAGATGACTAAATAGCAGGGCTTTTCTGATTGATTTATTACTTTTGCATCCAAAATCATTTTAATGAGTTACAATTGGAACACACGGACGGAACTTTTGTTAGGCGCCGACCGGATGGAGCGGCTGGCACATAGCCATGTGCTGGTAGTGGGACTAGGAGGTGTGGGAGCTTATGCAGCCGAACAGATATGCCGCGCCGGAATCGGCCACATGACGATCGTCGACGCCGATACGGTGAACGAAAGCAATATCAACCGCCAACTGCCGGCGTTACATTCGACGTTGGGGATGCCGAAAGCTGAAGTCGTAGCCCGTCGCCTGTTAGATATCAATCCCCGTCTGAAACTAAACGTCCTGAACGAATTTTTGTGCGACGAACGGACGGAAGAGGTACTTTCAGCGACCCGGTACGATTTTGTCGTCGACGCGATCGATTCCCTCAGTCCGAAAGTATTCCTCTTGTATCACGCTTATCAGAGAAATATCCCTGTCGTTTCCTCAATGGGTGCCGGAGCCAAGATGGACCCGTCACAAGTCAGGATCGCGGATATCTCGAAGACCTGCAACTGCGCATTGGCAAAAGCCGTACGCAAACGACTGCGCGGTCTGGGCGTCAACAAAGGGATTCCGGTTGTCTTCTCTACCGAGATAGCCAATCCTGATGCCGTCGTAGAAGTGGAAGGCGAACAATGCAAACGAACAACGACCGGAACCGTTTCCTATATGCCGGCAATATTCGGATGCTACTTAGCCTCATATGTTATTAACCAGTTGAAAGTTGAAAGTTGAAAATGAGAAGTTATTCTTTTCCTTATACAACTTTCAACTTTCAACTTTCAACTTTCAACTTTCAACTGATATGATACAAACAGAAGGAATAACCAAAAGCTTCGGCTCCCTGCAAGTATTGAAAGGAATCGACTTGACGATAGACGAAGGTGAGATCGTAGCGATTGTCGGTCCGAGCGGGGCGGGAAAAACTACCCTGCTTCAGATCATCGGGACACTCGATGCTCCGGACAGCGGCAAACTATATATAAACGGGACCGAAACCGTCCGCCTTTCGGAAGAAAAACTGGCGGCATTCCGCAACCGGAACATCGGCTTCGTTTTCCAGTTCCATCAGCTTCTCCCGGAGTTCACGGCTTTGGAGAACGTGATGATCCCGGCACTGATCGCCCGTGAAAAACCGGCTGTAGCCGAGAAAAGGGCGAAGGAGATTCTCGACTTCATGAACCTGACCGATCGGATGTCCCACAAACCGAACGAACTGTCAGGCGGAGAGAAACAGCGCGTAGCCGTTGCCCGCGCCCTCATCAACAACCCGTCCGTAATCCTCGCAGACGAACCATCAGGAAGCCTGGATACCAAGAACAAGGAAGAGCTGCACAAGCTCTTCTTCGACTTGCGCAACCAGATGCACCAGACATTCGTCATCGTCACACACGACGAGCAACTGGCAACCGATACAGACCGCGTGATCCATATCAAAGACGGAACGGTTCAACAGTTGAAAGGGGAAAGTTAAAAGTGAAAAGAGGGCAATTATTTCTTAATTTTTAATTCTTAATTATTCATTCAAACATGGTGGACAACAGAGTCACATTCGGTAGTAAACTCGGAGTTATCCTAGCTACCGTAGGATGCGCCGTAGGACTGGGAAGTATCTGGCGTTTTCCTTATATGTTAGGGACGAACGGCGGTGCCGCATTCTTGCTTATCTATATTCTCTTCATGATATTCTTAGGAATTCCGGTAATGGTAACCGAATTCTTTATCGGCCGCTACTCCCGCAGCAATACGGTCGGTTCGTTCAAGAAAATGGCCCCCGGGACGAAATGGTGCTGGATCGGATACAACGGCATCCTGGCCGCTTTCCTGATCCTGGGCTTCTATGCGGTCGTTTCCGGCTGGACACTCGAATACGTCTGGCAGACAGTAAACAGCAGCCTCTACAGTACGCCGGGTGTGGACTTTACCACCGGCTTCGACAACTTCTCTTCCAATGCACTCCGGCCGATCTTCTGGACAGCAGTCTTTATCGGACTGACGCATTTCGTGATTGCCTCGGGTGTGGAGAAAGGTATCGAACGGGCCTCCAAGATCATGATGCCACTCCTGTTCTTTATCCTGGTCGTGATGTGTGTACGCTCCGTCACGCTGCCAAATGCAGAAGCGGGACTGGTGTACCTGTTCAAACCGGATTTCAGCAAGCTGACTTCATCCGTTGTACTGAGTGCCGTCGGGCAGGCGTTCTTTTCGCTGAGTCTCGGCATGGGTTGCCTTATCACCTACTCTTCTTATTTCGGGAAAGACACCAACATGTTGGCAACAGCTTGGCAGGTGACGATCATCAATACTTTTGTGGCAGTCCTGGCAGGGATCATGATCTTCCCGGCAGTCTTCAGCTTCGGGATTACCCCATCGGCAGGCGCCCAACTGGTATTCATCACTTTGCCCAACGTATTCGAGCAGTTACCGTTCAGCAGCTTGTGGTCGCTTATTTTCTATATCTTGCTGGCGATGGCGGCACTGACTTCTACCATTTCCTTGCATGAAGTGGTGACCGCCTATATCCATGAAGAGTTCCGTATGACAAGGAAAAGAACGGCTTGGCTCGTTTCGATCGGTGTATTCATCTTAGGCATTCTCAGTTCACTCTCGTTCGGATTATTAAAAGAGTTCACGATAGGCGGACTGATCTTTTTCGATGCACTGGATTACCTGACGGCCAAGATCATGCTGCCGTTAGGAGGAATGCTGACCTGCATCTTCGTCGGGACACGTGTCGACAAGAAAATCCTGAAAGCCGAGCTGACCAACGAAGGGACGATCAAGTTCCGTCTCTTCTCCATTTATGTCTTCTTCATGAAATACGTTTCCCCGATCGCCATCGGCATCGTATTCCTAAACGAACTCGGCCTGCTTGACCAGCTGAAGAAACTATTTTAAAATAAACCCGTAAGTTCCTTGCATATCGGCAGGGAACTTATACCTTTGTAAAATAGTATTCATTTAATAATAACTGTCTTATGGAGACCAAAACCATTCGAAAAAATACTTTCTTACCATGAACTGGCGCGACCTTCTCTACTTCTCCAAAGGCGAACGGAGAGCACTGGCTTTACTCCTTTGCCTCATCACTATTTCCTGGATCTTATTGCTTTGGACAAACACGAAACGGATGCCTATCGAAGCGCAGACAGATGCCCATCGAACGGAAAACCGACAAGCACCGGGCGAAAGACGGATCATCACCGGAAAAAATACATCCGAAGGGGGAAAAAATTTCATCCGGAAAGAATCCGGACCTCATCCGAATAAAACCAAGAATACCCTTAAAGATAAAAGTCCTACCCTTACAGGTAACAACTCCTACCCTACAGGCAAGAAGAGGAAAGGATATACCCTATACACTCGAACGGAAAAGTACGCGCCGGGAACCCTCGTCGAACTCAACACCGCCGACACCACGATCCTGAAAAAAGTCCCTGGCATCGGCAGCACCTTCGCTCGGCGGATCATGAAATACAGAGAACTCTTAGGAGGCTTCTACGATGTCAGCCAGTTGGCGGAAGTGTATGGGATCGATGAAGAACGCTACCAAGCCCTCGCCCCCTGGTTCATTGCCGACACGCTCCATGTACGCCGGTTAGAGGTCAACGCCTTACCCGCCGCCGCTCTCCGCAAACACCCTTACCTCGACTACCGACAGGCAAAAGCGATCGAACAGCTCCGGAAACAAAAAAGAAGGTGTGTCAAAATTCTCACCTTCTTTTTTTATGCCCAAAGCCCCGACTTTCACAAGCTGGGGCTTTGTTATAACCTGAAGATTTTGTATCTTTAGGCATAAGAATTTATACTATGGCAAAGATACATTTTCGTCCTTACAATCCCAACCAAACAGTGCTTTTTCCTCAAAGAATAGATGAGGATATTGCAGATAACGATCCGGTGCGCATGGTTGACGCCTTGGTTGAGGGCCTGAATCTTGAAAGTTTCACAGCTATGCTGGACGACGCGCAGATGCGGTTTCCCACCGCCCGGTTGTTCGTCAAGACGCATCCCGATGTGCTTGCGGGGAAAAAGCAGGGCTATCTGACCGAGGCGGCGAAGCGAAGAGGCATTGCGATCATCGCACAGGATGTTTCGCCGCTTTCCCTTCTTGCTCAAGCTGATGTTGTGTACACAGTCACCTCCCAGATGGGCTTTGAGGCCTTGCTGCTTGGTAAGGAAGTGCACTGTTTCGGCATGCCGTTCTATGCGGGATGGGGGGCAACGCATGATCGGCTTACTTGCCCGCGGAGGGCAAAACGCCGTACGGCGGAAGAGATCTTTGCCGCGGCGTATATGTTGTATGCGCGTTATGTGAATCCCGTGACCGCCAGGCGTTGTGACATCCATGAAGCCATTCGGATTCTGGCCGCCCAGCGTTTTCAGAATGAGCGGAATAAGGGGTTCCACGCATGTGTTGGCTTTTCCAGATGGAAACGTCCTCATGCCCGGGCCTTTTTGCAATCGACCACGGGAACCATCCGTTTTTTTTCTGATTGGTGGAAAGCCATCAAATGGGCGCAAGCAAACGGCGGCGATGTCGTGGTATGGGCGTCCAAATGCACAATAGGACTTGAGAGTTCCTGCCAGACTATGGGCGTCCGGCTGATACGCATGGAGGACGGCTTCATCCGTTCGGTGGGGTTGGGTTCCGATTTTAATTGGCCGTATTCGTTGGTGCTGGATGAGAAGGGCATCTACTATGATCCATCCCGCCCGAGTGGGCTGGAAGACATTTTGAATGCCTTGCCTGAACATCCGGAGCGGGCCGAATTGTGCAGCCGGGCTTCCGCCTTGCGTGGTTTTATCGTCGAGAAGGGAATTACCAAATACAACACGGGGGTTGACGCAGTAACCCGTGGTGATTTTTCTGCAAAGGGACGTTTGCTCCTTGTCCCCGGACAGGTGGAGGACGACGCTTCCGTGCGGCTGGGCGGATGCGGGCTGTTTTCCAATGTGGATTTGCTCAAGGCCGTGCGGGAACGCCATCCGGATGCTTTCATCATCTATAAGCCGCATCCTGACGTGGAAAGCCGGAACCGGAAAGGGCGCATACCCGATGAAGAGGCGTTACGGTACGCGGATCGTGTTGTCCGCAACGTGCGTATGGATGTCTTGCTTGGCATTGTCGACGAAGTGCACACGCTCACGTCGCTTACGGGGTTCGAGGCATTGCTGAGGGGAATAGAGGTCCACGCTTATGGGGGGCCTTTCTACGCGGGGTGGGGGCTGACCCATGATCGGATTGATTTCCCCCGCCGGAGAGCCAGGCTTTCGCTTGAGGAGCTTATCGCAGGGACGCTGATACTCTATCCTTCGTATTACGATTGGCAGACGAAGGGATTCTGCACGCCCGAGGACATCTGTTACCGGCTTACCCAGCCAAAAGGGCAAATGCGCGGCAAGTTTTTTATGCGCACCTTTGCGGCGCTCAGGGAAAAGATAAGGAACGTATTCTGATCATGCGTACCTACTTGTTTCTTCAAGGCCCGCACGGGAGTTTTTTCCGTGAGCTGGGGCTGGCGTTACAGCGGGCCGGGCATCGTGTATTGCGCGTCAATATCTGCGGCGGTGACGTGGTGGATTGGCACTCGCGAGAGGCCGTGTGGTATCAGGGGCGGACCACGGACTGGAGCGGTTGGATCGGCGATCTCATGCGGCGCGAGGGCGTTACGGATCTGCTGGCCTTTGGGGACTGGCGGCCTCTGCACCGTGAGGCCATTCTGGTGGCAAGACTGCGGAATATCCGGGTGTGGGCATTTGAGGAAGGGTATTTGCGGCCCCATTATATCACGATGGAAGAGGGCGGGGTCAACGGCAACTCGATGCTTCCCCATTCGCCGGCCCTTTTGCGGGAACTTGCGGAATCCCATCCGGCCCCGCCGTCACCGGTTGCCGTACAGAATCCTCTTTCGGCACGCGTATGGAAGGCTATTGCCTATTATGCGGGGACCATTTTTTTGCGCCCGTTTTTCCCCTGTTTCCGGACGCATCGCCCGCAGAGCGCCGTGAGCGAAGTCTGGGGATGGTTCCTTCGCGTCCTGACCCGCCGCACATGGGAAAGGCGTTCGGCGGAGAGCGTCCGGGAAATCTATCGGTCGCGTGCTCCCTATTTCCTGTTTCCTCTCCAGCTTGATTCGGATTCCCAAGTCCGCCGTTATTCGCCGTTCAGCGGGATGAAGGAAGCCATTGCGCATGTACTGACTTCTTTTGCGCACTCCGCGCCCAAGTCCATGCATTTGCTGATCCGCAACCATCCTCTTGATAACGGGCTCATCAATTACCGGAGGTACATCCGCCGGTTCAGCCATGCCTGCGGGCTGGAAGGCCGGGTTCATTTCGTGGAGTCGGGCAGGGCCGCGCTTATGATGGACCGCAGCGAGGGGATGGTGGTCCTCAACAGCACGATCGGCATTTCCGGGCTTCAGCGGGGTATACCCGTCTATTGCGTTGGCACGTCCATTTATGCGGTGCGCGGGTTGGCTTCGTCGCAGGAAGAGCAGGATCTGGACGATTTTTGGAGCAACCCGCAGAAGCCGTGCCCCGAAACCCTGCGGCATTTCGAGAAAGTTTTGAAATGCCGGACCCTCATCAACGGCAATTTTTATACGGAGGAAGGGGTGCGCCTGGCGATCCAGGGGGTCATGGAACGCATTGCCTGAGATGCCCTTGCGTTATCCCTGTTCTTTTCTATCCTCAGGGAAGCGTGGTTAGCCCGTCGGAGTCCACAGCACAAGGACAAGGGTGCGGCAGAGAGTTCTTGGCGGCAGAGGTTATCGTATGCCCGCTGCTCCAGCAGGTCCTGGTTTCGTTGGCCTCCACCACGGAAGTAAACATTCCAGCAGCGCAATATAGATAGGGATTTCAGCCGCAAACCGGAAAGTACACATGGGACGGACTGGTTTCCTGCGCCACGAACGTTTTCCCGGCATCGGGATGCGTACAACCCGGCTCCGCAGGGATCGTATGGCGGAAAGCAAGGGATGCCCCCCGTTATCTCAGGAGGGCATCCTTTGTTTTAACGTATTGACGGGCGATTATGTTTGTAACTCGTAGAGGCTCTCTCTGACGTTGTATTTGAATGGAAATGGAACGCTGTGTATTCCTGATGGAGCATCGTCACAATAGTGAATTATATAACTCATGAGAGTTAGCTGTATTATGGTTATAGAAAAGCTTTTTCCCGTTTTTTACCGGGTGAATCATTGTTTTTTTCACATGATGCTTGACAAGATTGGTTGAAGGTTGCAATAGTGGTTCTACCAAAAGAGAAGGGGAGAACCTCGCATGACGCATTCACAAGAGACTCCAGACCAATCTCAAAAGGCTGAACCTCTTCCCGAAACACGGGAACCCCTCAAGGCATATCAAAGGCTTTCCGAGAAAATACAGGATGCTATCGAAAAGGGCGGGCTCAAGGTGGGGGATAAGCTGCCCCCCGAGCGGGCGCTTGCCGAAACGTTCGGCGTTTCGCGGAACAGCGTCAGGGAAGCCATCCGCACGCTCTCGGAGCAGGGCATCCTCAAGAGCCGCCACGGCGACGGGACGTACATCTGCGGTTCCGATCTCGCGCCGCTGACCGCCGCCCTGCTCAATGCCGTCGACACGGAAGGAAAGTCATTTGACCATATTATGGAGTTCAGGCTCGTCATCGAGCCGTCCATAGCCCGGATAGCCACGGCACGGCATTCCGCCGAACAGCTCCATCAGCTCAAGATCATTGTCTGCGATCAGCAGTTAAAACTCCTGCACGGGGAGAACGACGGCGAATTGGACGCCCAATTCCATACCCTCTTGGCGGCGGCGACCGGAAACCCGGTTTTCGTCGACATTGTCAGCCATCTGAACGAGCTCTTTTCCCACAACCGCGCGGACGATGTCCGTCTGAAAAGGCGGATGGAAGAAGCCATCAACGAGCATCTGATGATCATCGATGCCCTTGAACGCAAGGATGCGTACGCCTGCTCCGACGCGATGGCGCGCCATCTCCATGCCGTGGCGGAAAAGCATTTTCTGGCGCAGTCACGGGAAAGGGGGAGCGCATGTTGACCGCCTCGCCGCGCCGCATCCGGCGGCCCCTCCAGCCTCTTCACCCACTTCCCTCTTTCCGGCTTTCTTGCCATTCCCTTTCCCCCGTTTTTCCGGCGGCGTTCCCGCAATCTTCCCCCATGCGCGATGACCCGCGCCTTCGTGGCCCCAAAGTGCTTTTCGATGCCAATGCATTGGAAAGAGACGGTTGATGTGTCAACGGCACGGAAAGGCGACTTTCCTCTTCAGCGTAATTTTTTGCCGATTGGAGAACCCCGCATGGACCTCACGTTATGGAAAGACAAGCTTGATGCGTATCTCGACCCTCAGGAAGGCGACATGCTCCGTTTGCTGGAGCGGATCGTCAACATGGATTCCTTCACGACCGACGCGCAGGATGTGGACCAATTGGGGATCGTCCTGACGGATTGGTTGCGCGAGGCGGGTTTCCAGACGTTCATGATGCCCAAGACGGAAGCGCCCGCCGACGAGCCGTGGCAGGCGGATCTTGGCCACGTCTTCATGGCCAAGACGCATGGGCGCGAAGCGGAGCCGGGGATCGTGTTCCTCGGGCATATGGATACGGTTTTCCCCAAGGGTACGGCGCAGGCGCGGCCCTTCAAGATAGAGGGCGATCGGGCCACCGGGCCCGGCGTGGCCGACATGAAGGCGGGGCTTGTGGCCAACCTGTTCGCGGCGCGGGCCCTGAAGCGGCTCGGCCTGATCGATTGCCCCATGACCCTCATGTTCTCGCCCGATGAGGAGCTGGGCTCCCCCTCGGCTTCCCGGACCCTGGCGCAGGTCTTGCCCGGCGCACGCGCCGCCATCAACTCGGAACCCGGCGGCCCCGGCGGGCTTGTCACCGTATCCCGCAAAGGTTCAGGCCATATGTTCCTGAAAGTACAGGGCAAGGCGTCCCACGCGGGGCGCTGTTATGCGGACGGGGCTTCGGCCATCCTTGAAATCGCGCACAAGACGCTGGCGATCGACACTTTTTTGGATCTGGACCGTGGGCTCACCGTCAACACGGGCCTGATCAGCGGCGGGGTTTCCGCCAACTCCGTGGCCCCGTGGGCCGAATCCCGCATCCATCTGACCTACAGGACGCTTGAGGACGGGCAAAAGGTCGTCGCAGGCATCCGTGACGCCGTTTCCCGCACCGTGATCCCCGGAACGTCGGCCTCCATCAGCGGCGGGCTGCGCCTCTATCCCTTCGAGCGCTGCGAAGCGGGCGACAAGCTCTTCGGGCTCGTCAAGGACGCCGGGGAGCTCCTCGGCATGTCCATCAAGGGCCAGCATTACGACAGCGCGTCCGAAGCCGGCTTCAGCTCCAGCCTCGGCGTCCCCACCATCTGCAATATGGGCCCGGAAGGGGAACATATCCACTCCCTCAACGAATACCTTGTCCCTTCTTCCATCGTGAAGCGGTGCAAGCTCATCGCCCTGACGGCGCTGCAGGCTTCCCGCGTTTTCCAGCCGGGCAAATAAAAAACCTGCCACAGGCCTGAACTGGCAGGTTCGGGCTATGGCAGGCAAAGACAGCCAGCGCGGTGTTCCACGGCAAGGGAGCGCATCGCCTGGCGGCGAAACGGGTAAAGGCGATACGTCGTGGTTTGCCTGCGGTTTTGCGGATCGCGGGCAAAACAGAAAGGGCGGCGTTTGCCGTATGGAGGGAAACCAGCGGGTTTTCCTCTTCGGGCTGTTGCAGTAGCCGGGTGCCGCCGTGGTTTCCTGACGTTTCCCGCGTCCTCCTTCATCCGGCATGAAGGGGGATACTTTTGTGGATAAGGGGAAAGGCTTCATCCGAAAGAATCGTTTGCTTTCGATCCGTTAGGCTATTCCGTGTACAAAAGGACGCGCCTCGCTATGGTGAACATATCAGATGAACATGCGCAAAGAGGCCCTGCGCGGAACTTCGAGCGGGGCCTCTGCTATGGCGATGGCGCATGTTCCCGAAAGGATGGACCACTGGGCGGTTCCCCTCCCATTGGTTTTGGGAAGAGGAATCTCCCGAACCATGTGAAGCCTGAACCCAATGGATCTGGGAGCTGCTCAGCCTTATTCTATTCTTTTTATTGGTTCATATGAATGGGATTTATTGAAGGCGGTCCCCGCCGGGACCATTAGCTGCGCCGCTTCGTTGTACAGCATGGTCGTGTCGATGGAAGCATGTCCCGCAAGCGCCTGTATGCTTTCAAGGCGGACCCCCTTGCTGGCGAGATAGGTAAAACAGGAGTGGCGGAACCAGTGCGGGGAGACATCCGGCCTGTTCATGAGTGTTGTCAGCCATTTCTTGACCATATGGTACAGGGCGTGGCGTCCGATCCGCCGGGATGGTTTCCTGAGGTTCCCAAAGATGGGCTGATTTGGAGACGTCCCGGTCAGTTTTCCATATTCGTTAAGGCCTTCGTCAATTTCATCAGGAAGATAAATGCGCCTTTCCTTTGAGCCCTTGCCCAGGACATTGAAATAGCGTTGCCCCTGCCAGACGGTGACGTCTTTCCAGCAGAGGGAAACGGCCTCTTCGCCGCGCAATCCGGTCATAAAGAGAGTCTTCAGAAGGAGAATGTCCCGCTGCGGGGCTCCGTGTTCCGCAAGGCGGTCGAACAGGAGCAGCATCTCCGATTCAGAAAGGCTGTGCGTGAGGTTCCCGGGGAGTGAAATCCCCGCGCCGTCCTTCCGTTTTTTAATGAATGCCGTGGGGTTCAGGGCAATGGCGCCCGTGTCTGCCAGCCGTTTGAAGTAACTTTTCAGAGCTCCGATAATCGTATTCACCGAACGGGGCTTGAGGCCTTTCATCCTGCATTGCCTGATATAGCTTTCGACATCACGGGCCGTAACGGAGAACGAAGGCTTCCGGGCGTAGTTCAACAGCTCGACGACATAGCGGCAATACAGTTCCACGGTCGCCAGCGATTGCGTGTAAACGGCATTGAGGAAAACAAGGATGATGCGCTCGTCGGGAAGCAGTTCACCTTGTGCGGATACGTAGGCCGAGACGTCCGCGTATTCGAGGCTTCGGTCAAAGTACCGCAGTATCCGTTTTCTGCTAAGAGGCTCCCAGTCGTCCAAGACAGGGAGTTCTCCGTTGGAGATGACTTCAGGGAGCGTTGCCATGCCAAGCCCTAGGGTTCCGGTTGATTCTCTATTTAACTTAACACTTATTAAGATAAATAGCAAACCGCCCCAAAAGCTGTTTTCCTGTTCAGGCGTCCAGCGCGCCGTTTACGCTTCTTTAGGCCTTCCATGAAATACGAGTCAAAGATTTTTTTAAAATGCCTTAAAACGAAAATTTGAAGGAACAATCTGAAGCGTTCCGTCCCCGGGCCGCTTCTGAATACGAATACTTTCCTCCACGGCCATTGGCTCAGGCGTCTGGGCTGGCGGAATCCCCGGCATCGGTTTCCTTCCGCGCCACTGCGGTGAGGCGTGACGGCTGAGGCCGCCACGCCCGATACGGAGGATGCAGTTATCGGTTGCGTTCCGGAAAGGTGGGATCACTGGAGGACGCGGCATTCTCCGGCGCTGTTTTTGTTTGCCCGCGCGTGGTGTTCTGAGGTATGGTCTGCTTGCCGGTTGAAAATCTTTTTATCTTATGAGGGAGTTCATGCCCAAAGATTACACGCAACGCCGCAACGAGCGATGGGAAACGGTGTTTCCCGGCATCGGGCTTGAAAGCATCCTCGGCAGGATTCTCCGTATCGCGCGCTATCATAACCATAAAAGTACGGAAACAATGAAGCCCTTCGGCATCAAGAACGGAGAGGCCGACGTGCTGTCGGCGCTGCTTCATGCCGGGCCACCGTATACGCTCAATCCGAAAGACATCACGAAACACGCCTACAGGACTCCGGGGGCGATCACCAACGTCATGGATCACCTTGAGGAAAAGGGGCTGATCCGGCGCAATGCGGATCGGGAGAACCGCCGGAACGTCCTTGTGGAATTGACCCCGGAGGGGCTGGAGATGGCCCGCGAGTCGTTCCTCGCCCAGACGGACATGGAAAAGAGGCTGCTTACCATGCTTTCCCCGGAAGAAAAGGAGCAGCTCCGGACGCTCTTGAAGCGCATCCTGCTGGATCTGGAAGAGCGCGGGGAAGTCTAGGCCGCGTCCCCGCAAGGCCCGGTGAGGGCATCCATTGAAAAAAGCCCCCGGAAAGCGTTTTCCGGGGGCTTTGCCATAGGTGCTGCCGGATCTAGAACCGCTTAGGCCCGATCAGCTTGAACACCCTCAGGATGATGTAGTTGGCGAGGAACGTCAGCGCAAAGAGCCCGAGCGTGGCGGGCATCCCCCAGCCGTAGACGACGTAGCCGTGGAAAATGAAATTGACGTAGAAGAAGATGAACACGGCTATGTTCCACATGCCCGCCTCCACGGAAACCGTGGTCTTCAGCTCGCTGTCCACCATGCGCAGCAGGATGAGCCCGGTGGGGATGGTCCCCGTGCAGGTCCCGAACATCATGACCGTCCGCTCGAAGGAATAGCCGGGGACGCGGCGTCCGAAGTACAGGATGAAGAACAGGGTGAAGACGGCGAGGACCACGGAAAGGACGATGATGGGGAGGATGTAGTCCTTCACCACCGCGAACTTGATGCCGATGAGGGTGCTGAGCAGCAGGAATTCCATCATCCACCCGGTCAGGCGGGTCATGGAGTCGCCGTCGATGAGGTGGACGATGCCGAGCTTGCGCATCACGAAGCGGATCAGCATCCCGGATACCATATTGATCAGGAAGAACAGCCCCCACATGGTCCCGCCGATGCTCGAAGGCACGCGCGTAGCCACGGCCTCGACGGCGTAATAGGCCAGCATCCATGCTCCCAGCACCAGCGCCAGCTGGAGGGCCAGCGAATCGACGTTGGAGTTCTGCGTGACCTGGCGCAGGCCGCAGGGCCGGTTCTCCGGTGCGAGCAGGCCGGTCTTCACTTCTTCCGGGACGCTGCCCACGGGGTAGGTGTTCAGCCCCTTCCGCACGCCCCAGCGCACCAGCGGCACGCCGATGGCGAACGCCACGATGAAGCCGACCCCGGCGAAGGTCATCCCGAGCTGCCCCATGCCGGAATGTCCGAACTTTTCCCAGACCAGCCCGGTGGAAATGGCCTGCCCCGGCCCCGCCGCGAACCCCTGCGCCGCGAGGAAGCCGATGGATTCAAGATAATCCCGCCCGGTCAGCGCGTTGAGCAGATAGACGATGCCCGTCGCGAGGATGAGCTGCGAACAGAGGCCCATGTGGAACATCTGCGCCTGCCAGATCGAACCGCGCACCATTTCCTTGGTCGCGGAGCCCTTGCTCTGGTCGACCTTGCTCATGCCCCTCAAGCCGATGCAGACGAAGGAAATGGTGAAGAAGTGGTAGGCCAGCGCCGGGTACAGTTCGGGCTGGACCTGCGGAAAGCCCGTGGTGTTGAGGATGAAAAAGCCGATCACCCCGCCCGTGAGACAGGCAGGAACCATAAAATTCTGGAGAAACTTGATCTTGGCCCGAAGCAGGACGCCGAGGAGGAGAAGCAGAGACAAGAATCCGAATGCGATCAGTAAGGACATGTCGAAAAAGGGCTTCATACGCGTTCTCCTGATGTGGAAGGGACCGAGGGTTATTCCGGGCACGGCGGGACGGCGTCCGTCAACTCGCCGTCCCGTGCGACAAGGACGCCGCGCTTGATCACAAACCGGGGCATGGGGCCTTCGAGCAGGGCGCAGGCCCTGTTTTCGACGGGGAACACGACCATATCCGCCCAACAGCCTTCCGACAGCCCGTAGTCGGGCAGGCCCAGCACGGACGCGCTGCCGTATGTGCCCGCGTCGTAAGCCAGTTCCAGATCCTCACGGCGGCGGAAGTCGCTGAGGTAGGCCAGCAGCATGACCCGCTCGCGCATGTCGTTCATGCCGTAGGGCCCCCAGAGGTTGCGCATGTTGTCCGTACCGACGCCGTAACGGACCTGCCAGCGCCGGGCCTGCTTGAGGGAGGGGAAGGGGACATGGCCGGGGACGTGGGTGATGATGCCAATGCCGAGCTCCTGAAAGGCTTCGGCTATGGGCTGGTACCGGTTGTCGGGGAGGTTGGCGAGGCACCACGCGTGGCTGATGGTCACGCGGTCGCGGAGATCGTATTCCCGGATTTTCTTGAAGAGCAGATCGAGCGAGAAAAGGCCCATCGAACCGAACTCATGCAGGTGCAGATCCACTTTGGCGCCGTGTTCGGCGGCCAGACGCAGGGTCAGCTCCACGGAGCGCACGGGATCGCGGTCCCGGTCGCAGGGGTCGGCCCCGCCGATACTGGAGGCTCCCGCGCGCAGGGCCGCGGCAATGGTCTGTTCGGGATCGGTCTTCATGTTCAGGATGCCGTTTGAGGGCATGGCGACATACTCGATGTCCAGCACGTCCCGGAAGGCTTCCCGGGCGCGGGCCGCGTCTTCAAGCTCCGCAAGCCCGAACACGCCCACGTCGATGTGGCCCCGCACATGGGTCGTACCGCGCCGGATCGCTTCCCGGAACTGCACGTAACAATTCCTCAGGCTGTTCATGCGGCCGTGGTTGGCGAGGTATTCGGCTTCCGCCTTCGCACGCCCCGGGACCGTATCCGCATAGTCGTAGTCGACCCACGGTCCGCCCACAAATGTCTGTGCCGGATGGATATGGGCGTTGACGAAACCGGGCGCCGCCATGTGCCCTTCGGCATCCAGGCGGGTGTCCGCGAGGGACGGAGGCAGATCGGGCGCGATCCGGACAATCCGTCCCGCATCGACGAGTATGTCGGCACAAACGCCGGACGGTGTTTTCACATGCTGCAACAGCAGTTGTGCGGCCATGCGGACCTCCATAATTTTATATTAAAAAGTTTAATATTGAATTATAATTTTCTGATACTCCGGCCGTGAGCAAAAGGCAAGAGAAAAATGCACATTTCGCACAAGCGATATATGAAAAGAAATGAAGAGGTTCCGTGTAGTAGGTTGAGGCTGCCGCGTGAAGGCGTGGGGGGACGGGAAAGCGTGGGCGGCATCCGGTATGGGTTCTGGAGAAACAAAAAGATGAGGAGAGGGGGAACAGGCGCGCAGGCCGTCAGGTTTTGGGAAGGGGATCCCCGCAATGCTTTCCTGCCGCCTCAAGGCCAATCGGCGTTGAAGCATTCTATCATGTGGTAATATTGACAGTACAAACAAGTTATTGCAAGAAATGGCATAGGGAATGCCCGGAAAAGAGGCGGACACCCCGCGCACCGGAAAATGGGGCGGCGGTTTCCGCAAGGGTGTCTGCGGGGGTGTCGCTGGAGTACGGCGAAACCTTCCCCGGCGGGAACCCCGGCCCGGCGGAGTGCCGTCGAAGCCGCCCTCGCGGGCTTCCGGGATATCCGTACCGGCTCCTCAAACGTTGCGGCCGTCTTCACACGCCGTCCCGGACGGGGGCGGCGCGTTTCCTTTTGGCCGCCTTTTTCCAACGGCGCATCGTATCTGCAACCTTCAATCGGCAAGAATGGTTATGGATTCCAACCAAAAGACCATCAAAGGCGCGCAGAGCGTCTATCGCGTGCTGAACATTCTGGAAGAGGTGATCCTCTGCGGCGACCGCATGATAACCCCCAAAGAGCTGAGCGCGTCCCTCGATATCCCCGTTGCCACCGTCCACAGGCTGTTGACGGTGCTGCGCCAGAAAAATTTTGTGGCCTGCGACCCGGCCACCAAGAAATACCACATCGGGGATTCCTGCCTCATCAGCCCGCGCATGGACGTCGCCGCCTTTATCCGCGCCCGGTTTCTGCCGCTGGCGGAACGCATCTCCCGCCGCTTCGGCTATTCGACCATCCTCTATGCCCGGAGCGGCTACGACGCCGTGTGCGTGGAGCGTCTCGACGGCTGGCATCCCATACAGGTTTTTCTCAATAAAACAGGCGACCGCCGCCCGCTCGGCATGGGATCGGCCACCCTTTCCATTTTAGCCGCCATGCCGGAAGATGAGGCGGAAATGATCCTTACCCACAACGAGCAGGAAATCCGGTTCGTGCTCAAGACGGATTTCTCGGCATTGCGCGGTTTCCTGGCCGAAGCCCGCCGGAAGGGGTATGCCTCGGCCCAAGGGATGCTGCTTGAAGGGACCATCGGCGTTTCCCATGTCCTGCGCATGGGGAATGAGGCCGTGGGGAGCATTGCCATAGACGCCGTCCGTTCCGAGCAATGGGACAAGGATCAACCGAAAATCATTCAAGAACTGCAAAGCGCCCTGTCCTGATCCCCCCACGCCGGGCCCATTTGCGGTGTCCGCCGCTCCCCCTCCAGCGTGCGGCTGGAAGGTAACCCGCATCCCCGGCGCTTGCGCGTCCCCTTCCTTCCGGGGGCGGGCATTATCGCCCCGGGCCGGGTGCCCGATCTCCGCAGGGGCCGCAACGCCCGGTGTCGGCCCTCTTCGGTTCTCCGCCTTCCGGCTTCCGATTCGTCCCGCCCCTTCCTTTCCCCGTTCCGCTATCATCCCGCTCCGTCCCACTTTCGGGCCGGTTTCGCCTTTCAGGGCGCGGCCTTCTCGCCGCGTGCCGTCACTCCGCTTCCGCCCTGCTTTTGGAACCCCGCCGTATCGGATCGTTCCTTTTTGAGCATTGGTGGGGCATTATAAAAATAACTATACAAGTAAGCGTATTAGAGGGAGGAAAAAGAGAAAAATGCTTTATTGGTAACGGCTTCATGATACTTTTTTCTTCTTTCCCCGCCGCCGCGCGCCTTGACGAAGGCTTATAAAACCGCTACTCAAATCATATTGTAACACCTTTATCATATTATGATAAATCATCCGGCCCTTCATCCGGCGCCAGCGCCCACGGGAGTGCACTATGCGGATACCCAGCGGTTACCTGTACTACGACACCCCAATCGGCATCCTCTGCCTTGATACGTTGTTCCCAAAACCTCCGGGGCAGCTCAGAAATCCCCTTACCTTCGATTTCCCCGTTGTCTGCCGGGTCTTGCGCGGCGTCGGGGCCAAAGAAATCCTGTCCAGCACCTCGGCGCAGCTCGAAACGCTGTTCGTCGACGCCGCCCGCGAACTTGAGCGGGACGGGGTCAAAGCCATCGCCGGAAGCTGCGGCTTCATGGCCCTGTTTCAGAAGGCCGTGGCCAGCGCCGTTTCCGTCCCGGTGCTCATGTCCAGCCTTGTCCAGATCCCGCTCATCCATACCTTGCACGGCCCGGGCTGCCGCATCGGCGTGCTCACCGCGCATTCCGGCTCGCTGACGCCCGAGCATTTCCGGCAGGCGGGCGTTCCCGACGCCCAGATCGACGCCCTGGCCATCGCGGGCATGGAGAATTTCCCGGTTTTCCGGAAGACCATTCTGGAAGGGGCCGCGCCCGTCATGGACACGGACGCCGTGGGCGCGGAGATCGGGGCAGCCGCGGCCGCCATGACGGACGGGCAGCCGCTGGACGCCCTGCTGCTCGAATGCACGGATCTGAGCGTGTTCGCCCGGACCGTGCAGGAGGCGGTTTCCGTCCCGGTTTACGATATCAATTCCCTGATCGCCTACGCGGCCTTTTGCGTGCGGCGGAACCAGTGGGTGTGACGGGCAACCGCCCGCCCCAAACTTGAGAGGAGGAGTTTATGGGAGGCATTGAGCGTTTCGGTCTGCCCAAGCAGGGCGGCGTGCCCGCTTCGCAGGCGGTGAAGGCGGACGGCTGGCTGTTCGTCGCCGGTCAGGTCCCGAAAAACGCCGAAGGGGAATTTGTGGTCGGCGGCATCGCGGAACAGGCCCGGCAGACGCTGGACAACCTCATGAAGACCCTCCGTCAGGCAGGCTACGGCCCCGAGGATGTGGTCAAAGTCAACGTCTGGCTGGACGATCCCCGCGATTTCGCCATCTTCAACCGCATCTACAGCCAGTATTTCTCCATCGAACACGCCCCGGCCCGCGTGACCGTGCAGGGGCATATGATGAACGATTTCAAGGTCGAGATGGACTGCGTGGCCTGGAAGGAACCCCGATGAACGCCTCATTCGACGTCGTCATCGTGGGCGGCGGCGTAACCGGGGCCGCCGTCGGGTACGGGCTGGCGAAACGGGGCGTGAAGACCTGCCTTGTGGATGCCGTCCCCACCTTCTCCCGCGCTTCCCGGGCCAACATGGGCCTGATCTGGTGCCAGTCCAAGGCGCTCGGCTGCCCGCAGTTCGTGCGCTGGGGCTTCGCCTCCTCGCGGGCCTACGGCAAGCTGGCGGCGGAGTTGAAGGAATTGTCCGGCATCGATACGGGCTACGCGCCCACGGGCGGGATCATCCCCTGCCTCGGGGAAGCCGAGCTTGAGGCGCGCGCCCAGTTCATCGAAAAGCTCCGGGCTGAAACCGAGGACGGCACGTACCCGGCCTCCGTGCTTTCCCGCAAGGAACTTGAAGGCATGTTGCCCAAGGTCCCCTTCGGCCCGGAAGTTTCCGGAGGGATCTGGTCCGACATGGACGGCTACGTCGATCCCCTGCACCTGATGTTCGCGTTCCGCAAAAGCTTCGTCAGGCTCGGCGGCACGCTGTTCGCCGGGGAACGGGTTTCGGAAGTGAAGCCCTCCGGCAAGGGCTATACCGTCGTCTGCGGAGGCCGGACGCTGGAATGCGGCAAGGCCGTGCTCGCCGCCGGGCTCGGCGTCCGCAAGCTCGCGGCGCAGCTCGGTACGGACATCCCCGTCTTCCCCAACAAGAGCCAGGTGATGCTCCTGGAGCGCATCCCCGCCGATGTCCTCCCCATCCCCCTGCTCGGCATCGCCCGTACCTTCGGGGGCACGGTAATGATCGGCGCGGCCCACGAGAACATGGGCATGGACAGGAGGCTCACCCCCGAAGTGCTCGCCGCCAACGCGCAATGGGCCGTCCGTGTCTGGCCGGAGCTGGAACGCAAGCGCATCCTGCGGTTCTGGACCGGGCTGCGCGTGTGGCCGAAGGACGCATACCCCATTTACGACCGGATTCCGGGGCACGAGAACGCCTTCGTCTTCGCCATGCACAGCGCGGTGTCCCTTGCCGCCATTCTGGAGCAGGCCCTGCCCGACTATGTCATGGGCAAGCCGCTGCCGCCGGACGGGGCCATCTTCGGGCTGTCCCGGTTCGCCGGAGGCTGCTCGGGATTTCAGGGATCGGCGGCCTCGTCGCCCCATGCCGAGGCTCCGAACAAGTGACCGCCTTCAACCCTTTTTCAAGGAATACGGCTATGTCCGCTTCACAAGCCGCGGCGGGGGACGCCGCTCTGGTCAATGTTACGTTTGAGGGCAAGCCCTGCGCCGTGCCCGCCGGGAAAACCGTGGCGGCGGCGCTTCTTGGGGACGCGCACGCCGGATATACGAGCATCCATCCTCTGACCGGGGAACGCCGGGCACCCTTCTGCATGATGGGCACCTGTTTCGAATGCCTCGTGGAAATCGACGGCCAGCCCAACCGTCAGGCCTGCCTCACGATTGTCCGTGAGGGCATGGACATCAAACGCCAATACCCCGACAAGGAGCAGGAGCGATGAGCCGCCAGTGGGATGCCCTCGTCATCGGCGCGGGTCCGGCCGGGCTGCGCGCCGCCAGCGTCATAGCCGAATCCGGGCTTGAAGTCGTCCTTGTGGACGAACAGGCTTTTCCCGGCGGCCAGATCTACCGCCATGTCACGGCTCCGGGCGCGGAGGAGCGTTTTGCCGAGGCCGCCGATTACCGCGACGGCACGGAGCTTGTCCGGCGCTTCCGGCGTTCCGGCGCGGAATACCTGCCGGAAACGACGGTCTGGTTCTTGGAACAGGATCGCATCCTGGCCTCCCGTGGTGAGGAAGTCCTCGATCTGCGGGCCAGAAACGTCATCATCGCCGTGGGCGCGATGGAGCGCCCGGTCCCCTTCCGGGGCTGGACGCTTCCCGGGGTCATGAACGCCGGGGCGGGCGACATCCTCCTCAAGACGGCGGGCCTGCTTCCGGAAACGCCGGTGGTGCTCGCGGGCAGCGGCCCCCTGCTCTACCTTGTGGCGAGCCATCTGATCCGCAAAGGGCACCCCCTCGCCGCCGTGCTGGATCAGACGCCGCCCAGCAACATGCTCAAGGCCGCGCCGCACCTCCCGGCGGGGCTGCTCGGCCTGCCCCTGCTGCTCCGGGGCCTGTCCATGCTCAACGACGTGCGGAAGAGCGGGACGCCCGTGTACCGTGACGTCAGCGGCATCGAGGCGCAGGGTGCGGATCGCCTTGAGCGCGTTTCCTTCTTTTCCAAGGGGACGGCGTACACGCTGGAAGCCGCGACCCTGCTGTACCACGGCGGGGTCATCCCGCGTACGCACATGGCGAACGCGCTGGATCTGCCCCACCATTGGGATGCGCGCCAGCAGTGCTGGACCGTGGCCTGCGACGGCTGCGGCAGGACGGCGCGGGAAGGCGTGTATGTCGCCGGGGACTGCAGCCGCGTACGCGGTGCCGCCGTCGCTGGGATAGCGGGAGAACTGGCGGGTCTGGCCGTGGCGGAGCGGCAGGAAGGCATCGGGCCGGAGGAATTCAGGCGGCGCAGCGCACCCCTGCTGCGTTCCCTTGCCGTACAGACGGCATCCAAGGCTTTTCTGGACGCATGGTTCTCGCCGCGCAAGGATCTGTATGCCGTGCCGGACGACGTAGCCGTGTGCCGCTGCGAGAACGTCAGCGCGGCGGATATCCGGGAAGCCGTCCGCGACGGCCTGACCGACATCAACGAAGTAAAGCTGCGCACGCGGGCGGGCATGGGCAATTGCCAGGGCAGGACCTGCGGCCCGGCTCTGGCGGCCATTGCGGCGGAAACCGCGGGCAGGGCCATACCCGACATGGGGCGCCTGCATGTCCGCTCCCCCCTGCGGCCCGTGCCGCTTTCCGCCCTCCTGCGGCTTCCCGAAACGAAGTAACCCATTCCCGCAACCGTGAATCTCCCCGCTACAAGGACATCCCATGCACATTGTCGACTACTTCGTCATCGCCGGCTATTTCGCGCTGGTCATGTACCTCGGCTATTACTCGATGAAAAAGGTCTCAAACTTCGACGACTACGCCGTCGCCGGACGCAGTATGCCGCTTCCGATCTTTTTCGCCGCCATCGCCGCCACCTTGTGCGGCGGAGGCGCAACCATCGGGCGTATCTCTTTTATGCATACTACAGGGATCATCGTGTTCTTCGCGCTTACCGGCGTCGTCATCAACCAGATTTTCTCCGGGTTGTTCATCTCCGGGCGCGTCCACAACGCCGGGAAAAATGTCTACAGCCTCGGGGACCTGTATGGGATTTACTATGGGCGTTCCGGTCGCTTGCTTTCCAGTGTGTTCGGATTCCTGTTCTGCGTAGGGGCGTTCGGGGTACAGATCCTGGCGATGGGCGCCATCCTCCAGACCGCCACGGGCATCAGCCTCATCCCCGCCGCGCTGATCGCCTCGATCGTGACGCTGGCCTATACGTGGTCGGGCGGCATCCTCGCCGTAACCCTCACCGACGCCGTGCAGTACGTCATCATCGTCATCGGGGTTACGCTCTGCGCCTATCTCGCCATCGATCACCTCGGCGGGTTCGACGCCATGATGTCGATCCTCTACTCCAACCCGCGCTTTGAGACGAACATGAAACCCCTGGCCAACTGGTCCCTTGTCCAGTTCCTTGGCCTGTTTTTCAGCTTCCTGCTCGGCGAGTTCTGCGCGCCGTACTACATCCAGCGTTACGCCTCCACCAAGTCCGCCAAGGACAGCAAGAACGGGCTGCTCATTTTCGGCGTGCACTGGATCTTCTTCATGGCCACCACCGCCGCCATCGGCCTGGCGTCCATGGCGATCCAGCCCGACGTGAAGCCCGATCTGGCCTTCACCAACCTTATCCGCGACATCCTGCCTCCCGGCATCACCGGGCTCGTGTTCGGAGCGCTGCTCGCCGCCGTCATGTCCACCGGCGCGGCCATGATCAACACGTCCGCGGTCATCTACACCCGCGACATCTACAACAAGTTCATCAACACGGCCGCTACGCAGGCCCAGCTCCTGCGCCAGTCCCGCCTGTCCACGCTGGTCGTGGGCGGCATCTCCATCGGCGTGGCCATCATCTTCCAGGACGTGTTCGGGCTGATGATCTACATGTTCAAGCTGTGGCCTTCCGCCATCCTTCCCCCCTTGATGTGCGGCCTGCTCTGGGGCAAGATCTCCCCCTACGCGGGCGCTCCAGCCGTCATCGCGGGCGGCTTGAGCTTCTTCCTGTGGAGCGACAAGGTGCTTGGGGAACCCTTCGGCATCCCCGCCAACTTCATCGGCATCGGCATGAACTGCCTCGTACTGTTCTTCGTCCACCAGAAGATGAAGGGCCACAAGCCCGAAGGCCCCTTCCTCCCCGACCTCAACTAACCGCCGGAGGCGTCACCATGTGGCTTCAACTGACGAAATACCTGTTCTATCTGTCTTTCTTCCTGAATATCGTCTGCGGCGTGTGGGTGTTCTTCGGCATCATCCAGTGGCTCAGGGATCTGAACAAGCAGTAGGCCCGCTTCCGCCGGAAAAAGGCCGCAACGCATTCCCATAAAAAAGGGGGGAGAGCCATCTCCCCCCCTTTTTGCAGGAGCGCCGGGAGCGGCCCCGGTTTTTGTTCCGGCGTGTGGCTCAGGAACGGGACTCTTGAGCCGCCTCCAGCCCTCTCAGCAGCATGGCGCGGATAGCGCTCCCGTTTTCGGGCAGATCATAGTCTCCGACGAGCCGCCCCGGATAATGGTAGAGCACGCCGTCCGCTTCGTTCTTTTGCAAAGCCCGGATCAACGCGGCTTCCCCGTGTTCGAGGACAAAGGCGGCGAACGCCCGCACGCGCTGCTTGTTGAACATGGGGTTGTCGCAGGGGAATGCCGGGCACTCCCAGCAGCCGTTGAGCTTTTTTTGTTTGCAGCAGTTGAAGGGCTGGCACCATGACCTGTCCTTGCATCCCTCATTCCTGCACCCCGCGCATGTGGGGTTCTCGCTGCACACGCAGCACGCCAGCCCGCAGAGAGCCATGCCCTTTCCCGCGTCGAAATACGTCCGGTCCGCCCTTTGGAACAAGGCAGGGCCGCCCTCTTCTGAAGGTTCGAAACCGTATTGTTTCAGCAAAAATACGCGCTCATGGGCATGGGGGACGATGACGCGCAACCCACGGAGCGCATGGGCGGGGATAAGCGTCAGGACGGCAAACCGGAGCGCTTCCTCAAGATAGCTTTCGGAATCGTGTTGTCCGGCAAGCCCGATCCGCATGGTCTTTGCGGAGTCATTCCCTTCGGTTGCGGAGGAGCATTCAAGGGTGCCGACGGCGTTCCCGGTTTCCTTGGAAAGAATGGCGAAGCGGAAGAGCCCCTTTTCCTGAGACTGGGAGCCCGCTTTCCGTCCGCCGCCGTTGATCCCTTCGTGCATCCCCTGACAAGGGCCGCCGCAAGCCCCGGCCTCCGTTACGGCGGCGGAATGTGGCCAATACGTAACCATGCCTTCCGTACAGGACGGGCCTGCCATACGGAAAGACAGGCGAGAGGTTTCGCAGGGGAAGGCTGTTTCATGAGGCTTCATTGGGCGGCTCTCCGCTTGCTGGTGGAGGATGCACGGAAGGCGGAAAGAAAAGCCGAGAAAAATGGGGAAAGCGGCCTCCGGGGAAAGGCCATCCGAAAGCTTGGGAGAGGGGGAAACGCTAGAGCTCGGTGATTTGCCCCCCGGTGACGTTCAGCGCCTGCCCGGTCATGTAGGCGGAAGCGTCCGAAACGAGGAACGCGGCGGCAAGGCCCACATCTCAGGGCGTGCCGATGCGTCCGAGCGGGACGGTGGCAATGGCCCGCCGCATGGTTTCCTCGGGCATGCAGCCTTCGGCGGCTTCGCGGGCGTACCGCTTCACGTTCATATCTGTAAGGATCTGGCCGGGGTAGAGGGCGTTGGCCCGGATGCCTTCAGCCGCGTACTCGACGGCGAGGCACTTGGTAAACATGATGAGCCCGGCCTTGCTGACCGGATAGGCGCTGCTTTTGGGCAGGCCGGACGCCTCGGCGATCTCCGCAAGGCACATGGGTGCGTCCTTCCGGGTCAGGATCTCCAGAGGCTGTATGGCACGGGTCAGAACTTGGATGGAAGCCGACATGCTGCCCTCTCTTTTATTCCGTAGTACGGAATGCTATTCCGTTTAACGAAATCGTGAGATCACAGTATGTTGTTGTCCTTTTTCCATCAAGCGATTTTTCCGCCGGAAAGCGCCTGTGGCGAAAAAGGGTTGCCCGCAGCGGGCTGATTGAGGGACGCCTCCCGTTTCTGGCTTTCCCCGGTTTGGGCGAACGCGGAACATGGCGGAGGCATTGCCAAAATAAGCCGAACTCCGTATCCCTTTTCAAGGAACATCACGTCAGGCCGCCTTGCGGGGCGGGTTCCTCCCGTAACCGCAGGCGGCCCGCCCCATTCCGTCCTCAACCGTGTATCCGTCCGGCGGTCAGCCGGAGAAGGAGCCTTTCATGGAACTGGAGAGCGCGACCGGGAAACTCAATGCCTACTTTGACGGGCGCCAGCCGGAGATCATGGGCATGATCGAGCGGCTGGTAAACATGGATTCCTTTTCCGAAGACGGGGAGGACGTGAACAAGGTCGGGGAAACCGTTTCCGGCTGGATGCGGGAGGCGGGATTCCATACGGAAAAGATCGCCAAGCCCGCCATCGACCCCGACGAGAGCTGGATGGAGAAGCTCGGCAACGTGTTTTCCGCCCATACCCACGAGCGGGAAGCCGGGCCGGGCATCGTTTTTCTGGGGCACATGGACACGGTGTTCCCCGCCGGAACGGCGGCGGCCCGCCCCTTCCGGGTGGAGGGGGGCCGCGCCTACGGCCCCGGCGTGGCCGACATGAAGGCCGGGGTGGTCGCCAACATGTTCGCCGCCCGCGCCTTGAAGGATCTCGGGCTCATCGACGTTCCCATGACGCTCATGTTCTCGCCCGACGAGGAGCTGGGGGCACCCACGGCTACCCGCGTCTACCGTGAGCGGATCAGCGGGGCGCGCGCCGTCATCTGCGCGGAACCGGGGTTCCCGGACGGCGGCGTGACCACCGAGCGCCGGGGCTCGGGGCATTTCCACATGCGGATTTCGGGGATTTCCGCCCATGCCGGGCGCTGCTACGAAGACGGGGCCTCCGCCATTCTGGAGCTGGCACACAAGATCGTGGCCCTCGACGCCTTTGTCGACGCGCAGGCGCAGACCATCGTCAACACCGGGCTCATCAGCGGCGGGAACTCCGCCAATGCCGTGGCCCCGTGGGCGGACGCCCGCATCCATATCACCTTCAATACGGTCGATGCGGCGGAGCGGCTTGTGGAGAACGTCCGGGCCGTGGCGGCACGCACCTTTGTGCCCCGGACCACCACGCGGATCAGCGGCGGCATCCGGCTGCACCCGCTGGAATACACGGCGGACGTGGAAACACTGTTCGGCATGGCGGAACGGGCCTGCGCAGCTATGGGCGGCTACACCATCCGGCGCAACCGGGCGCTCGGGGCGTCCGAAGCCGGATTCACCTCCAGCGTGCTGGGCATCCCCTCCATTTGCAGCATGGGCCCCGAAGGGGCGGAACTCCACTCCCCCAGCGAATACCTGTCGGTGGACACCGTGTTGCCGCGCTGCAAGATGATCGCGCTTACCGCCATTCAGGCCGCCCGGGCGTTTCCCTCCACCCGCGTATAGGTTCGCCCATCCGGGTTACCCCCGCTTTCCGGGGAGCAGCCCAAGCTGTCCCATGCGGCGGCAGAGCGTGGCAAGGCTGATGCCCGGTTCGCTCGCCGCCGCCTTTTTCCCTTCCGTGTGCCGCCGCTTTCAGGATGGAAGCCTTGAGGCGGAGCATCGCTTCGCTTTCCCCGGTGATGCCGGGGAAACGGCTGCCGCAGGGTGCTCCGGCAGGGCTTCCACCCTGCGCGCACGCGTCCGCGCGAACCCGGCCACCCGGCTGATCAGCTCGCCTTCTCAGCCTTCATGAGCAATTCCATGCGCCGGTCGTCCGTGAACGCCACAATCTGCTCCACGACCGCGACATTCCCGCCCTCGGGCACCGGGCCGGTGAAATTCGCCATATCCGTGCAGGCCCCCCAGCCCGGACAGCACGGCAGACCGCATCCTCGCCCGGCGACAGGACCATCGTGCTCTGCCCGCTCCGCAGGCTGTACGTGAGCGCGGTGTCCTCGGGCATCTTGCAGCCGCCGCCCCGGTACGTGCCTGTCCCGCCGACGCAATAGCCCTCGGCGCTTATGAGCACGATTTCCACATCCAGCAGCTCGGCCAGCGGCGGCAGGCAGTTCCGCACCGCGCTCCAGCGGGCGAGGATCGGTGAATCCGGGGGCAACGGGGGTTCAAGGGGAGATCGATCCAGCGCGGGATCGAAGTGGAGGCCGTGCGCATACGCTTTTCTCCCAAAAGGCGATCTTGAGAAAACGTCGTTTCTCATTTCTTACATTTTTCTCATCCGTGTGAGAAAAAGACGGGCGTGAAATGCGAAAAAAGCAGCCGCACCTTTTTTGCCCTTGCAAAACGGCAGGGTAGCGCCCTCAGCGGGTTGGAACGCTTCTTGAAAAGCGGGAGGCATATTGTTTCGCGCCATTTGGAGGAATCATGGATCTGTATGCTTTTTTTCAGAGTGAAGTAAAGCCCACCATCGGCTGCACCGAGCCGGGGGCCGTTGCCTATGCCGCCGCCGTCGCCGCCCGCCACCTTCCCACGCAGCCGGAAGGCATCCGGCTGGAGATGTCCGTAGCCATCTATAAGAACGGGCGTTCCGTGGGCATCCCGGGGACGAACGGCCTGCGGGGGCTGACGCTGGCGTGCGTGCTCGGCGCGCTCGGCGGCAATCCCGACAAGGGGCTGATGGCGCTTGAGGACATCCCGGCGGACACTGTGGAACAGGCGCAGGCCTTCATTGATGCCGGAAAAATGGCGGAAGAGGTCGTACAGGGCACGCCTTCCATGTGGGCGCGGGTGACGCTTTCGGGCGGCGGGCATACCGTCTCCTGCACGGTGGCCCGCAAGCACGACCATGTCGAACGGCTTGTGGCGGACGGGGCGGTCCTCGTCGATCAGCCGCTGGAAGCGCAAAGCGGCGGCACGGACTGGACGGATGAGCTTACGGCCATGCATTTTGAGGAGCTGTGGAACCTCGCGCTCGGCATCGACGACGCCATCGTGCGGCAGATGCTCGAAGGCGCGCGGATGAACATGGCGATCCTCGACCATGCCGGGACGGAGCAGGCGGGCATCGGAATCGCCCTTGCGAAGCACAACAGGCACGGCTCGCTGTCGGACAAGATCAAGGAAGTCGCCGGAGCCGCGTCGGATCTGCGGATGAGCGGCGGTGACGTGGCGGTCATGAGCAGCGCGGGTTCGGGGAACCACGGCATCGTGGCGGTCATCCCCGTGGCCATGACGGCCCGCGAGCTTGGCGCGGACGACCGCAAGCTGGCCGAAGCGCTGGCCCTCAGCCATCTGGTGTGCGGCTACATCAAGGCCTATACCGGACGCCTGACCCCCACCTGCGGCTGCGCGGTGGCGGCGGGAGCCGGAGCGGCGGCGGGCATCGTCCGGCTGCACGGCGGAACCCCGCGTCAGGCGGAGCTTGCCGCCATTACCCTTGTGGGGACGCTCCTCGGCATGATCTGCGACGGAGCCAAGGAGTCCTGCGGGCTCAAGGTGAGCAACGCCGCCAGCGAGGCATGGTCAGCCGCCATGCTGGCCCTCGAAAACCGGGGCATCCGCAACACGCAGGGCATCATCAGCCCGGATATCCACGAGCTTGGCATCACCCTGCGGGAATTCAACGAGAAGATTTTCAGCGCCGCGGATTCCGTCATGATCGGATTGATGACCCGCCAGAACAGGAGTGCGGAAAGCCGCGCCTGATTCCGGCTCCCAGAAAGCCGGGCCGCCTCCAGCCCGGAATCCCCCAAGGCTGCGGATCGGAAACGATCCGTGGCCTTTTGCGTGCGCAAGGCGCGGGAGGCGGGGAACGGTTTTCCGCCTCCCGCGAATAGCCGGCAATTGATGGCCCGTTAGAACGGGGACGCGGAGTGAAGCTCACGTGCCATGCCGGACCGTTGCGTGCTTCGCTGTGGAATACGCGCTCCCAAGCCTTGCTGGAGAAAGGGGCTCAGCGCACGCCCTCGCCCCAGCTCGCGGGCAGGCGGATTTCTTGGCTGACCATCTTCCCCGAGGCCCAGCAGGGTAGCAACATGCTCTTTTCGCCCGTGCCGCCCGCCACGATGATGGGCATGGAATCGAAAAACGGCTTGTCCACCAGCTCATTCGGATCGGCGATGGAGAACACTTCCTCGGGGACGCCCTTTCTTGCCTCCTTCGCGCCGTGGTACTGCCGGTTCCACTCGCCGAAGGGGATGCGGGCCCGTTCCCGGATGTACTGGCGCATGGCCTCCCGCGTCCAACCTTCCCGTGCGAGCATCTGCGCGGTGTCCTGCGCGACGAGCAGGATGATGCTCCGGCGGTAGGGCCGGTCGTGCCCGCGCAGCCATGCCGCGATGAGATCCAGATATTCAGGGCGGCTGTAGCCGATGCCCATGATGCCGGAGTACCCCTCCACCGCAGCCACGGTCACCACGTTCCGCTCGGGCAGGAAGCCGTATTCGGTGTGAAAGGACGGCCATGGGCTGGCGTCGGCGTTCTCGGCCAGAAACATGGCGAAATCGCCCGGCTGGCCGAGGGTGGACATGTCGGTGATGCCGGGCCGGCTTCCGCCCACGTTGCTGATGATGAGGTGCAGGGCCCTGCCGATGCAAGCGTTGGCCCGGTTGCCCCTGCCGAAGGTGTTGGTCCCGGCGTTGATGCCGAGCCGCTTGACGATGGGCCCGCTCACGATGACGAGCACGGAGTCGGGGTTGGTCGTGGTGGCTACGCCGCGCAGGTCGAATTCCGGCTGGCTGACGGCTTCCACCGCCGCCACGAGCAAGGGCATGTGCCTCGGCTCGCATCCCGCCATGACGGCGTTGACCGCGATCTTCCCCACTGTGGCCACCCCGTCCAGCGGCGGGAGCGTGGCGATGGGGAAGTCGTCCGGCAGGTCGTATCCGGCGAGCATGGCTTTGACGCGTTCCGGGGTGGGCGGCACGAGCGGCAGCCCGTCGCCCCAGCCCCGGGCGAGGAACAGGGCGTTGAACGCCTCAAGCCCGTCGCCTGCGGCTTCGATGGTTTCGGTGTCCGCGCGGGAGAAGTCCACGGCGGTGCCGGACGAGGAGGCGAGGATGGTATCGACATACACGCCGTCCTCGCTCTGCCCCGCCGGATTGCAGACCGTGAGGCTTGCCGCCTGCGCCGGAGGCATGAGGAACAACCCCGCCGCGAACAAAAAAGAAAGGATGATGCGCATGACGGTTCCTTCCGAAAGGTTTCTGTGGGCGTTTGTCGAGGCGCGTTTCGGCATCGTCCCCAATGCCCTCAACGGCGCTTCCCGCGAGGACGAACCGCTCCGCCCGGACGCCGGGAGCGGTCCCGGATACGCGAAAACGCCCACGGCAAGAGGCGATCCGGGCTGTTGGCGAACGGCTTGCGCACGTTCCGAAAACAGGGCCGGAGCCCCCTGAAGAGGGCCCCGGCGTTGAGGGTTATTCGGCGATCTTCGCGGAAACGGGCTTCAGGACCTGCGGGAAAGGCACCCAGAACTGGGACTGCTTGCCCGGCCCGCCGGAGACGATCATCTTGATGGATTCCCGCTGGGTGAAGCGGGGGATCAGGGTGTTGGCGTCGTAGGGGCCGAAGGCCTCCGGTGGCACGCAGGTCGCCTTGGTGTAGAACTTGTAGGGGAGGACGGTGTTCTTCACCAGATAGTCCCTGATGGCGTCCTTGGACTTCATGTCCCGGTACATGGTGGCCGCGTGCTCGGGCGAGATGACCAGCACCGCGTAGCTCACGGAATTGCTCCACGCGCTGAGCGGCTTGTTGTAGGGGCTCTTCTCGTCGGGGACGGTGACGGTCAGGCAGCTTGCGATGCCGGAGGCCGATCCGGCGATGCCCGCGCTGAACGTATTCAGCAGATCCTCGCTGGCCACGCTGTCATGATCGATGTTGGCGTTGGCGAGGTAGGACGTGGAGATGGTGACGACGCTGTCGTCGCGGGTAAAGCCCTGCTCCTCGGCGAACGTCTTGTCCCACGGGGTTTCCTTGGCGTTTTCGCAGATGACGTTGGCGACCAGATCGAAGGAACTGCCTTGCGTGCTCTTGTCGAAGTTCGGGGGCACGGAGCCGCCCACCACGTCGCCGACGAGGTTGACGAAGTAGCCGAGGGCGTTGGTCACCGGGTTTTCGCCTCCGGCTGTGCCGGTACCCGCGTTGAGCTTGAGCTTTTCGACGATGGGGCCGCTGATGACGATCAGGGGGCTCGTGGGCGCGGTGGTGGTGGAGGTGCCGCGCCATGCCGCCTCAGGGGCCTTCATGGCGTCGATCGTGGCGAGCAGCAGGGGCATGTGCTCGGGCTGGGCCCCGGCCATGACGCCGAGGACGGCCACAAGCTCGACAGTCAGCATGCCCTGGCGGGGCGGGACGACCCACAGCACTTCGGAGGGGGCGCGCTTGGTACCCTTGAGCATTTCCCGCACCCGATCAACGGTGGGGGGGATGATGGGAAGCGAAAGCGACCACTTGCGCTTGGCGAACAGCTTGTTCACGTCGGCGTAGGTTCCGGTGAACTTGAAGGTCTTGGCAGGATACGGGGACTCCTGGGAGGCTTCCTTTTCCTTGACGGGCTGCCACTGGGTCGCGGCCTTGACGATGTCGCCGAAGGCGGCGTCGACCTTGGCGTCGACCTGCTCCTTGGGGAGCATACCAATGGGATGCGGCACCGTGACGAAGCACATGTCCGTCAACCCCTGGCTCTTTTGCGTGCCCCGGGCGAGGGTTACGAACTGGTCGGTTACGATTGTCACCGTGGGGACGCCCATCTTTTCGAGATTGCACTGGTCAACTACCAGCCATGAGGTGCAGCTGCCTCAGTCGCATTGGGAGGCGATGACCAGATCCGGCTTCACCGAGGCCACGGCCTTGGCGATGCGTTCGGATTCGGCGGCCGTCCCGGAGATCGCGTTCAGGCTCTTGTCGGTTTCATAGGTCTTGACGATCGTGGCGCTGGGGTACTTCTTCGCCAGCAGCTCGGCCAGACGGTTCAGCACCACGTCGCCGTTGTGCTTGCTGTTCCAGCGCAAGGCGATCGTCTTGCCGTCGAGCGAGGCTATCCGCTTGGCCGGATCGACCGACGCCTTCTCGATGATGCCCGCCGGGTTGACCAGTTCCCACTCCTGCGGCTTCTCCGCCGCCTGCGCCCCCGGAGCCGCGATTGCGGGCATCACGAGGCACGCCGCGGCAGCGGACAGGATCAGTCCTCTGAACGTCCTTTGCATAGTCCTACTCCTTTTCTCTATCTCCGCCCGACCGGCTGCCGGGCTTGACTGGAGCCATTATGAAGAAGCGCTGTAAACCCAGTTTGTGCTTTTTGTAATTTTTACATTCGGGCAATGTAAAGTTTTGTTAAGATACCAGGAACCATCGGACAGCCTCCCGGCGCGGCGGCCCTCCCCCGGCAAGGGGCATTGCCCTGCGGTGAGGCGGGCAAAGGCCCGGATGCGGCGCCTGTCCCGGCGCTGCGCGGGCAGCGCTGAAAGCACACCCGTCATCAAGAAAATCACATTTAATCCATGACGGTTATCCGTGCATCACCTGCTCCCGAGACGTGTTTCCGCCCCGGTCAGCGGCCTTCTCCCGCCTCCGCAAGCGCTCCCGCATGGGTTCAAACCCCGAACAGGAGCCCATGCCTGCACCCACCGCGGGATGCAACCGGGGGCATTCCGGATGTGCCTTTCTTTTCGGGATGATGGCTTTTTCTTCCCTTTTGTTGAGCCATTCCCGTGCCGGACATGACAAACGCCGGGAAAAAGACTAGCGTTTAGCCCATGCCATCCACAGCGTTCCGTACAAGGAGCCCCATATGCCCGGCGACATTGCGATTTCAGGCGTCAGGATTCTCCTCATCGATGACGATCCGGAATTTTGTTCCCTTTTGAACGACTATCTGGAACTGAACTCCATAAGCCTCACCTGCGCCCATGACGGGCAATCCGGCCTCGACATTCTGGACAGGCGCGCCTTCGATCTGATCCTGCTCGACATGTTCCTGCCCGACATCAACGGGCTGGACGTGCTGCGCCGCATCCGGAGGATGCAGTCCCCGCCCGTGGTCATGCTCTCGGCGCACAATGAGGAAACCGACCGCATCATCGCGCTGGAAATCGGCGCGGACGACTATGTGCCCAAGGCGTTTTCCTCTCGGGAACTGCTGGCGCGCATCCGGGCCGTGCTGCGGCGCTGCGCTCCGGAGCAGGAAAGCGCGCCGCCGGAAAAAACGGACGGCAGGGATATCCTCCGCGTGCGCGACCTCACCGTGAACAACCACACCAAGGAAGCCTTCCTTCACGGCGAACCGCTCAACCTGACCGTTTCGGAATTCCAGATCCTCTTCACGCTCATTTCCGAACCGGGAAGCGTCTTTTCCCGCGAGGATCTCCTGCGCATCACCGCCGAACGGGACTTCAACAAATACGACCGCTCCATCGACGTGCACATTTCCTCGCTGCGGCGCAAACTGCGCGAGGACACCGGATCGCCGCAGTATATCCGGACGCTGCGGGGCGTCGGCTATTCCCTCATCCGGTAGCCGGGGAGAGCCATGTTGAAGTCGCTCTACTCCAAAATGCTGGCGTGGCTTCTGCTCAACCTGCTGCTCATCGCGCTGGTGGGCGGCGGGTTCGTTTTCTTCGTGCTGTTCAGCAACACCTACGGGCTCGTGCCCGCCTCGCTGTTCAGCTCCAACGTGGAAAACGTGTTCCGGGTGCTCAGCACCGAGCTGCAATACCGCTCCACCCAGGAATGGAGCGCCATCGTCAAGGCTTACGACAGGCCGGGTCTGCAATTCCATCTGGTCAGCCTCGACGATCCGTGGCTGTACTTCGCCGGGGATTTCGTCCCCCTCGCCATCCTCGAAACGGCCCAGCGCATCCCGCGCACGCCCTTCACCCTCTGCCCCGATCCCTCCAAGGTCTTCAGGGGCAGCGAGGACTACCAGACCGAAACCGGTCTCGCCCCCACCCCTCCGGCCATCTTCGCCCGGCAGGGGAGCCCGACGGGGTATTGGTACGCCCGGACCCTCTTTGTCCCCGACGCCAACCATGAGGCCCATTACCTGCTGCTGGCGGTGGAATCCGACGACTTCACCGGGCAGGGGCTTTTCTTCAACTTCAGGCTGGCGCTGTTTGTGGCGCTCGGGATCATCGGCCTGTCCTGCCTGTGGTGGGCCCCTTTCGTCTGGCACCTTGCGAGGCCCCTCCTGGGCATGGCCGACTATGCCGAACGCATCGCCGCCGAGGGGAATCCGGGCGGCGTCCCGCCCCTGCCCGTCAATGCCGCGCGGCAGGATGAGATAGGCCGCCTGAGCCGGGCGCTCGGCACCATGACCCGCCGCCTGAACCAGCAGATGGCGGGCCAGCGCCAGTTCATCCGGCACATCGCCCACGAGCTCAATACATCGCTCGGGCACTGCGACCTCGGCCTTGCCGTGCTGGAAAAGAAATCCGAGGGAGAATACCGGGAGCGCGTTCGCCGCGTCATGAGGGAGCTGGACAACCTGACGCAGCTGACCGACGACGTGCTGGAGTTTTTGCGCGCCCAGTCCGCGCCGCAGCCCGCATCCTGCGAGGAAGTGCTCCTCCTGCCCCTGCTCGCGGATCTGCGGCGCAACTTCCCGGCGGATGCGGACATCCGCATGGACATCCCCGAAAATCTCGTGGTCTGGGGGGACAAGGGCTGCATCCGCCGCGCCGTAAGCAACGCCTTGCGCAACGCCGTGACCTACGCGGGCTCCAAAGGGCCCATCCGGGTGCGGACCGGGTTCCGCCCCGTGGACAACGCTGTGCTGCTGCGGGTGGTCGACTCGGGCGACGGCGTGCCCGAAGCCGAGCTCCCTTCGCTGACCGAGCCTTTCTTCCGGGGAGCCGAGGCGCAGCGCAAACATCCGGGCGGCTCGGGCCTCGGGCTGGCCATCATCAGGAACAGCATCGAACAGTGCGGCGGTTCGGTTTTCTGCGCCAACGAGAAGCCGCGCGGGTTCTCCGTGACCATGATCTTTCCGTGCGGGCAGCGGGGCGAATAAGGGACAGCCGGATCTTTGGGGGGAAAGATCCGGCTGTGTTTGAGGGTGGACGGCTATTCGGCTATCTTCTTGGAAACGGGCTTGAACACCTGCGGGAAGGGTACCCAGATCTGGGACTGCTTGCCCGGCCCGCCCGAGACGAAGAACTTGATGGATTCGGTCTTCTTGAAGCGGGGGATGAAGGTGTTTTCGTCATAGGGACCGAAGTCCTTGCCCGGAACGCAGGTTTCCTGCGAGTAGAACTTGTACGGCATGGCCGCCGTTTCCCGCATGAAGTCGCGGGCGGCCCGCTGGTCCGGAAAGTCCTTGGCGATGGTCGCCGCGTGCTCGGGGCACAGGACGATGAACGCGAAGGAAACCTTGTTGTTGATGGCATAGGTGGCATCGTAGTCGGCAAGGCAGGAGGCGAGGCCGGAAGCCGATCCGAGCAGGCCGGTGGACAGGGTGGTCAGGAGGCGCTGGCCGGTCTTGCTGTCATGGTCGATGTTGGCGTTGCCGAGATAGGCGCTGAAATGCGTCACGATGCTGTCGCCCGGCTTGAAGCCCGCTTCTTCGGCGTAGGTCGTCTTCCACGGGTTTTCCTTGGCGTTTTCCGTGAACACCATGGCTACGAGGTCGGCCGAGGAGCCGTGCGTGCTCTTGTCGAAGTTCGGGGGCACGGAGCCGCCCACCACGTCGCCGACGAGGTTGACGAAATAGCCGAGGGCGTTGGTCACCGGGTTTTCGCCTCCGGCGGTGCCGGTGCCGGGGTTGAGCTTCAGCTTTTCGATGATGGGTCCGCTGATGAAGAACACGGGCACGGTGGCGGCGGTGGTGGTCGTCGGGCCGCGCCACGCGGCGACGGGATCGGCCATGGCTTCCACCGTGGCGATGAGCAGCGGCATGTGTTCGGGCTTGGCTCCGGCCATGACGCCGAGGGCGGCGACAAGCTCGACGGTCAACATGCCCTGGCGGGGAGGCACGACCCAAAGGACTTCGGCGGGATTGCGCTTGGTGCCCTTGAGCATGGCCGCCACCTTGTCCACGGTGGGCGGGACGATGGGCAGGCTGAGGGACCACTTGCGCTTCTGGAACATGTCGTTCACATCGGCGTAGGTGCCGGAGAACTTGAACCGCTTGGCGGGATAGGGCTTGACCTGGGCGTCTTGCTTTTCCTTGGACGGGGTCCAGGCGGTGGCCGCCTTCACGATGTCGTCAAACGCCGCGTCGACCTTGGCGTTGACTTCTTCCTTGGAGATCATGCCCAGAGGATGGGGGACCGTCACAAAGCACATGTCGGTGAGGCCCTGGCTCTTCTGGGTGCCGCGCGAAAGGGTCAGGAAGGGGTCGGTAACGATGGTAACAGTGGGAATGCCGGACTTTTCAAGATTGGACTGGTCAACTACCAGCCATGAGGTACAGCTGCCTCAGTCGGCCTGTGAGGCGATGACGATGTCGGGCCTCACGCTGGCTACAGCCTTCACGATACGCATGGACTCGTCCTGCGTGGCGGAAATCTTGTTCAGGTTCTGATCGGCCATGTCGCGGTACGTCTTCACGACCTTGGCGGTGGGATACTTCTTGGCCAGCAGTTCGGCAAGGCGGTCGAGCACCAGATCGCCGTTGTTCTTGCCGTTCCAGCGCAGGGCGATGGTCTTGCCCTCAAGCGCCGTGATCCGCTTGGCCGGTTCCACGGCGACCTTTTCGATCTCGCCGGTGGGATTGATGAGCTCCCATTCCTGCGGCTGATCGGCTGCCTGCGCCGCCGGTGCCGCACAGAGGGCGGCAGCAGCCGCGAGAGCCATATGCTTCAAATACGTAAGCATAGCTTTCTCCTGGGTTAAAGGTACATTCTCCTGATCCGGCCTGGTGCCGGACCTCCCTTACAGACTTTGTGATCCCCTGCGCGCCGGAAGGCTAGTCCAGCCCCAGCAGCATGGCCGGGGTCTTCCGGGTAACGGCGTTCAGCACGTCGTCCTTCACCCCGGCCTTGCGCAGCCCGGTGATGAACGTGCGCATCCCGTCGACGGGGTTGGGGTTGAGCGCCTGCCCGAGGTCCGTGCTGATGAACTGCCGATCCGGGGCGAGGGCGATGTACGAGGCGAATTCCTCCATCGTGACCTGCGGCTGTTCCCGGTACCCCGGAATCACCGCATGAGGGCCCTTGAAGTACGGCAGCACGCTGTGTTCCAGATACGCGCCGTTGTCGATACAGGCCTTGGCCTGATCCATCGACAGTTTCCACGGGGCCTGGCTCGCGTGCGTGACGACCGCCTTCTTGACGCCCACTTCCTTGGCCTTGGCGGTGAGCACGACGCATTCGTCGGGAGAGGAGTGCCCCGTGGCGAAAATGATGTCGGCGTCGGCGCAGATTTCCATGACCTTGACGACCTCGGGCAACACCTTCCCCTGCGCGTCGAGCACGGGCACGCCGCCGCCCTTCTTCCGCATGTCGAACGCCGACTGGTAGGTCGGCATCCAGATGCAGCGGCAGTAATGGCCGGTGACCTGCGTAGCCATCTTGGCGGCCTGCACGTTGACCGTGTCGCCGTAGTTCCTGTTGAGCGCGATCCCGCCGAATACCTCGATGCCGGGCACCGTGGCCCGCAGCAGATAGGCGATGTCGTTGGTGATGAAATCATGGCACTTGTACATGATCCCGCGATAGCCGTTCTGCTTACACTGCCGGGTCAGCGTCAGCTGGTCGATGCAGCGGGCCCGGACATCGGGATCGGCATGTACGTGCATTTCGATCACGCCGTCGAGATCCTTGTCGATGGGGGGCGTCGCGGCTCCGGCTTCGCCTTCCAACAAGCGGCCAGACACGGCAAGGGCGCCGGTAAGGGCCGCGGCCTTCATGAACTCCCTGCGAGAACTGGGCATCGTATGCTCCTTCTGCTACGGGTTATGGAACACCCTGCCACTACGGCAAGGTTGGCATCCTTGTTCATTTGAAGGCATGATAGGCGGCTAATGTTAACCGGATATGAACTTTGCGCCGTCCGATGTAAAAAATTGTTAAGGCACCCTTTACAATCGCTTGGGGCCGGATGGTGAGCGGGGGAGGAAGATCGAAGGGGGGAGGAGGGGACTTTCTCCAGAAAGTCCCCTCCTCCCCCCTTCACCCCCCTCCTCCTTCAAAGACTTTTGCCCTTACCCAGTCCTTTATCCGGAGCGTTCCAGGTGATGGGGAAACGGAATAGGAAGGGGCAGTGCGGCTACCGGCACATTTAACCGAACACGGGACCTTTGCTCTTGGGGAAAAACAGGGAAACGCAAAATCCCGACGGTTCGGCGTTCGCGTATTCGAGCCGCCCGCCACATGCTTCCATGCAGTATTTGACGATGGACAGGCCGAGCCCCGAGCCGCCGGGATGCGTCAGGGACGCCTTGCCCCGGTAGAAGGGCTCCAGCAGCAGGGGCAAATCCTGTTCGGGCGCGCCCGGCCCCCTGTCGCGGACCGAAATGCGCACTTCCCCATGCTCCTCGCCCACTTCCACGACGATGGGCCCCGCCTCCCCCGCGTAGATGATGGCGTTGCGCAGCACGTTGCACACCGCCCGGCGCAGGTAGTCCTTGTCCGTCCACAGCCACGCGTCCTTGTCCGCGAAGACGTTGACGTCGGCCTCCGGCGCTTCGCTGCGCACGATGGAGGACAGGAACGGGCACAGGTAGATCCGCTCGTTTTTCGGGGTCCCCAGAGACGCCTTGGCCTGGAGATAGGAAAGAACCTCGTCCGTGAGCACGGACAGCCTGTTGATATCCTGCATGATCCGCTGCACGCGCGCCTTGGGGTTGCCTTCCAGCCGTTCCTCAAGGATGGCGAGGCCGATCTGCGTGCGCGCAAGCGGCGAGTTCAGCTCGTGGGCGATGTGCCGGATGAACTGGCTCTGCCCCGAAATGAGCAGCCCCACCCGCCGCGTCATGGTCATGAACGCATGTCCGAGCCGCCCGATCTCGTCCCGCCGTTCGCCGGAGAACGTCCTGGTGTCGCTCAGCGCTTTGTCGAGGCAGACGAAATTGTCCATCTCCACCCGTTCGGCATAGTGAACCATTTTCAACAAGGGCCGGGAAAGGTGGCGCACGAAGGGCCACCACCACAGGCAGGACACCCCGAGCACGGCGAGGATCACCAAGAGGACGCCCCGGAATTCGAAAAACAGCCCGTAGCCGTAAAAGGAATCCGTCTCCAGCGCCAGAAGCACGTAATGGAGCTGATGGTTCTTGTCCGGGATGTACAGCACGCGGCCGTACCAATACCGCGCCGGGGAATGCGTGCGCACAAAGATGGCGGGCGGGATGGGCGGCAGCCCCGCCTCCATGTTCCGCTGCTGGGTGTCGAAGAAGCCGCCGCGCAGGGAGTCCCAAAGCTGCATGTCGGGATCGGGGCACAGGGTAAAGCTGCTTTTGGGGATGGCCATCGCCGCCTGAATGACTTTCTCGGGGATGCAGTCGTCGTACAGCACGCCCGTCTCAAGGCTGCGCAGGTGGAAACGGAGCGCCTCGCCGCGATCGTACTGCTTCAGCAGTTTTTGCCATGTGAAGACGGAACGGTATTGCAGGTTCACGCTGACGAGGCGGAACGAGTTTTCGATGTTCGAGCTGAAAAAATGGGCGGGGACAAGGCCGTTGCCCAGCAGCACGTACCAGCCGATCCCGAAGCCGAGCACCGCCAGCAGCACCAGATTGAGCACCAGCCAGAGCGCGATCTTGGAATAGAGGCTGTACGTCATGTTTTTCAGGGCCATGCGTCGCTCTGCTTGATAAACATGTACCCGAGCCCGCGGACCGTTTTCAGGTAGGTGGGGCACCGGGAATTGTCCCCGAGCTTCTTGCGCAGGGACGAGATGTGCACGTCCACGCAGCGGTCGAACTTGTTCCATTCCTTTTCGGCGAACAGGTTGAGCAGATCCTCGCGGGAGAAGATCCGGCCCGCCCCCCGCGCCAGATGGTACAGGAGCTGGAATTCCATGCTGGTCAGGTCCAGCGGCTCGTTGTTCAGCGTGACTTTCAGGGTCTGGGGGTTCATGCACAGCCCGTGCATACAGAGCATACCGTCCTGCCTGTCCGAGCCTTCCGGAAGCCCGGCGTTTTCCATGCGCCGCAGGACAACCCGGATGCGGGCGAGCAGTTCCCGCGCGGAGAAGGTTTTCGGCACATAGTCGTCCGCGCCGAGCTCAAGGGTGACGATGCGGTCCGTCTCCTCGTTGTGGGCGGACAGGATGACGACCGGCGCGCGCGTTTCCGTGCGCAGGTGCCGCAGCACCTCAATCCCCGAAATGTCCGGCAGCAGCATGTCCAGCAGGATGACGTCGTATTCCTGACGTCTGGCGGCCTCGATCCCCGCCGTCCCCGTGTGCACGGAGGACACGGCGAACGAGTGCACGTCGAGGTAATCCGTCATCAGCTCACAAAATTCGCTGTCGTCATCGATGAGCAGCACCTGATGCCCCTTTCCCGCATAACCATCCATGTCCCCGCTCCTTCCGACGCCCAACCGCCGCCCGCTCTTGCCGGGGCCGTCCCCGGATGTCCCCGCGCCGGGAAGCTTGTGCAATCCGGCGCTTTCTCATGTTATAGAGCGTTCCTCCAACGGCTGTCAATTTTTCCGGACGGTTGCCCGCTCAAAAGGGAACCGGGTACGCGCGGGAACACACTCCTTCCCATTCCGCCGGGAACACGCTCTTTCCTGCGGCGGAGGACGCGCCGCCCCGCTCGGGAACGCGGTGCCTCCCGGCACTCAGCGGCGCACGATCCGCCCCACGTAATGCCCCAGCCGCTTTTCCGAAACGTCGCCCACAAGCTCGCGCTCCACGCTCCCGTCCCGGCGGTACAGGATGGTCGTGGGCACGGGCATTCCCGAGCGGGCTTTGATCAGCTCCGCATCCCCGATCCGGGCCGGATACGGCAACGGGCTCCGGGCAAGGTAGGCCATAGCCGGTCCGGGGTCCCTGTCCAGCGAAACGGCGAGCATGCGCAGCTCGCTCTCGGGGTATCCGGCCCGGATCTTTTCCAGCTTTTCCCGGAAATGGCGGCAGGGGACGCACCACGACGCCCAATAGACAAGCACAAGCGGCCTGCCGTCGCCTTCATGGACGATGCGGGCAAGCTCGGATTCGGAAACCGCCGCCAGCGGTTCCCCCGCCCCGGCGGATCGGGGAAGGCAAAACAGCACGGCGAACAGCAGGACGGCCGCGCACAAACGGTTCATAAGCTCCTCATCAGGCATGGTCCCGGCAACACACGCCGCCGTTCTCGGGGATCGGCGGGTGGACTGGGAGGGCAAAGGGTTCCGCAGCGCCGGAGGATTCCCGGACGGTGCGCCCCGCCAGCACGGTTAGTTTCCCGGTTGAACGGCCCCTCAAAGGAAAATCCGTTTCAGGGAACGCCGGGAACAGGGATTCAATCAACACAAACGCCTTTGAAAAGGGAGGAATGGACTCCGCATTGGCGGGTTTGGGGAGGGAAAAGCGTAGTCTCCAGAAGGGTCCCCCTTCCCCGATGCCTCCCTGCCGTTTCAAAAGAAACGGGCCCTATTCCTTTTCCGGTTCCGCCAGCTTGCGGAACCACAGCGGGTTGTGGTGCCTGATGTGCTCCAGCGGCACGTATCCGGTGAACATGGACCGCAGCGCCGGGGCCTCTCCGGGTGCGAAGGCCGCCATGTAGATGTGCACGGGCAGGAAAACAGCCATCAGCCCGGCGCAGCAGAAATGCGCGAGCAGGCAGATCTGCAGGAGCCCCTCCGTCCCCGGCCTGCCGGAGGCGAACACGAGGATCAGCCCGGTCAGGGCGAGCCCAAGGCTGCACAGAACGGCGATGATCGCCACGAGCTTCTGCCCGGCGTTGTAAAAGCCTTGCGGAGGCAGTTCGGGATCGAGCCCGAGGCGGCGCATGAGCCGTTCCCCGAGCACCAGCCACAAGCCTTTCCTCAGGCACCACACCAGATCGGAACCGATGTGCAGATCGGTGATTTCCTTCAGGAACGGCAGGGCCTCCGCCCGCGCCCGGACGAGCAGGTAGGCGGCATACAGGACGATCCACGCCATGCCCACGACGACGTGCAGCCTGAGCAGCCCCAGCGCGCCGAACGCCCCGGTCCACAAGGAGCTCCACCAGTCCCCCACCGGCTGCATGAGCGGATTCGCCAGCAGGGCGAACCCCGTGAACAGCAGAAGCAGCCAGCAGGCCGCGTTGTACCAATGCATGAAAATGGCGGTGGCCGAATGGCGTCTGATCATGGCCGATCTCCTTTGTCGGACGGCTTGCCGGAATCGGAAGGCCAGAACAACTGCTTGACGAACACGCCGATGACCCCGAACAAGGCCAGGCCGCCGAAGGCCTTGACCACGGAGGACAGCGGCCCGATGGCGGCCAGCGCCGGGGGCACGTCCTTCCTGCGCGGCCAGTCCGTGGGCGTCGTGCCGTTCAGATAGGCGAGCGTGGGTTTCGCGTCGAAGTCGGGAGGGACCACATACACGTGCCGGTTGCCCGCGAGCGCCCGTGCCACGGGATCGTCCGGGTTGTCCGCATCCCCGAAGACGCGGCAGCGGACGGGGCACACCTGCACACAGGCCGGAACCTGCCCCGGCGTGGCGCGGCGGCAGTAGTCGCACTTGTCCGCCCTTCCGGTCACCGGATGCTTGTAGCGCGCGCCGTAAGGACAGGCTTCGATGCACCCGCCGCAGCCGATGCAGCGTTCGGGATCGATGCCCACGCTTCCGTCGTCGGCCTTGTAGGTCGCGTGGGTCGGGCACGCCTCCACGCACAGGGGATGGTCGCAGTGCATACACGCGCCGGGCTGATAGGCCGTCCCGAGCAGGGAAAGCTTGTCCGGCGTCTCGCGGACCCAGTTGCGGGAGTGGCCGTACGGCGTGCCGTTACGCTGCTGGCAGGCCAGAACGCAGGCCTTGCAGTTGATACATTTGTTGGCGTCTATCGCCATGATATAACGGGACATCGGATTCTCCACGGGATGCGGCGGTCCCCCCGCCGGTTTTCACGCCGTCATGGACGCCCTCACCCCAGCTTGCGCAGCCGGCAGCCTACGCCGTTGTGCTGGCAGGAAATGCGGTCCCAGTAATTGGGGAGTATGCTGCTGATGTGCTCGCTCCGGTTCTCCGGCAGCGGCGTGGTGGCGTTGCAGTTCGACGGCGTGAAGATGGTTCCGGGCAGGACGTTTTCCGTAATGTCCACCCAGCCTTCGATGCCGCCCACGGACGTCTCCAGCATGACCCGATCCCCCTGCGCCAGTCCGAGCCCCTGCGCCGTCTCGGGGTGCAGGCAGATGAAACGCCTGTTCGAGAACTGTGCGACGGCCTTGGAAAAGTTGGTCAGCGTCTGCTGCCAGTGCCACAGCTGCTTGCCCTGCGTGAGGACCAGCGGAAAGTCGTCGGAGCGGTCCTTGCCCAGCGGGCTGCCCTTGGGATAGTCCCACTGGGGGAAGCGCCCGAAGAGGGTATCCACCGCCTTCATCTTGCCGGACGGCGTGAGCAGTTTCCCTTCCGCGAACACGCTGCCCGTCCGTTCCTTGTCCTCCAATGAATAGAGGGGCCACACCAGACCGTCGGGGGATTCCCGCAGGCGTTCCAGGGTCATCCCCTTCCATGAAGGGACAAGCGCCGAGAAGCGGCGGTACAGATCCTCCGGGTCCTTGAAGTCCGGGTAGCGCCCGGGATCGAGCTTGCGGCCCACATCGCGGTAGAACTGCCATGACGGGGCGCAGGAGCCGGGGGCCTGCACCATCTTCTCGCGCCAGACCACCTGCTGCTCGTTGCCGTAGCCCGACCCCTGGCTTTCCGGGCCGAAGGTGGCGGGCACGAACAGATCCGCCGCTTCGGTCTCCTCGGTCAGGAAGAACCCGCAGTGCACGACGAACGGCACCTTGTCGATGGCCTTGCGCACGCCCTTGCTGTCGGGATAGCGGCGGTAGCTGGAGTTCAGGAACAGGATGTCCAGCGTCCCCTTTTCCATCGCATTGCGCAGGCGGCGGAAATTCATCTTCGGCGTTTTGGTCTCGCCGAAGAAATGATCGACGAACTCGTCGTCCCCTTCGGGCTTGCCGCTCTGGAAGGTGAGAATGCCCTTCCCTTCCCCGATGAGGTTGTCGCACAGCGCCTGCAGCAGGATGATGGCCCGCAGGCCGATGATCCCGTTGGAGTAGCGGGACAGCGAGCCGCCGAGCCAGACCACGGTGCGCGGGCTCTGGGCCAGCGTCCCGTAAAAGGCCGTGATCGCTTCCGGGCTCAGCCCGGTGGCGGAGGCGACCTTCTCCACGGTAAAGCTCTCGGTTTCGGCGGCCAGCTCGTCGAATCCCTCGATCTGGAATCTGGCCCGCTCCTCGTCATACGCGCCCGTCTCCAGCATGTACCGGATCGCGCCGATGGCCAGAACGCCGTCCGTGCCCGGCAGGGGGCGCAGCTGCATGTCGGCAAGCAGGCTCGTCCGGGTCCGGCGCGGATCGAGATAGACGATCTTCACGCCCTTTTCGCGGGCCATTTCCAGCCAGCGGCTGTACGGGGGATAGAGATCGCAGACGTTGGCCCCCCACAGGACGATGGTTTTCGTGTTGAGCAGCTCGTCCACCTTGGTGGAGCCGCTGTTCACGCCGATCATCATCCCGAGCATGTTGGAGGCGCTGGACACGCACGATTCGCCCGGAGGCATGGCGTGCACGCTGCCCGCGATGCGCAGGGTCATGAGCGCGGCGATCTCGCTCTCGCGGCAGTCCCACAGGGGCATGGTCATGCCGACGCGGTTGGCGGCGGCCTTGCCGTGTTTTTTGATGACCTCGGCCATGCGTTCCGCGACCATGTCCACGGCCTGCGCGTAGGTGACGCGCTCCCACTCGCCGTTTTCCTTGCGACGCATGGGTTCGGTGATGCGGTAAGGGCTCCCTATCAGCTCGACGATGGACATCCCCTTGGGGCACATGGCCCCGCCGGTCCAGTAATTGCCCTTTTCCCCGGTGAGGCTCAGCACCTTGCCCCCGGACACCCGCGCCCGGTAAGTGCAGCGTACCTGGCAGAACGGACAGTACCCTTTCATCTCGGTCACGGGGCCGACGTCCGGGACTCCGGAGAAGCCCATGCCCCGCGCGTCGGGTGCCGCGGCGATCGCCGCGCCGCCAGCCAGCAGGGCCGCGCTCAATTTCAGGAAATGGCGTCTGGAATAGCTGTCAGGCATGGGATGCCCCTCTCGGATAAAAGTGTTCGCGTCGCGTGGCCGCATGTTTCCTGCCGGCAACATTATGGGCAGGCCTCCGGGAAGCACCCCCCCGCATCGGGCCATGAAGCGGTTCCCGGAAAACGGCTTGGGGAGGCCCGCACCGGGCGGGACCCGGCCAGCGGCGGATAGGCCGTCCGCACCGCCGGAGGCCGTGGCATTTCCATAACGTGGCTTCTTCCAAATATCTGGGTTGGAAAAGGCTGTGAGCAGGGATTCGACGGCACCGAAAGCGTTTGGGAAGGGAGGGGCCCCGCGCAGGCAGGTCCGGGGAAGGGAAAGAGGGGCACTCGCCCCTTTCTTCAGAAAAGTCCCCCTTCCCCAACCTCCCTCTATGCCGTCTTACAAATCACACGCCCTAGCAGTTGCAGTCGCTGGCGATGCCCTGAATGGTGGTGTTCCAACGCAGCTTGTCCATCTGATCCTTGGGGAGTTCCAGTTCGTTGAGATCGTCGTAGCTCTGGAACGAACCGAGCTGATCGCGCAGTTCGACGATCTTCTTGGCAACCTCAAGGGAAACCGCGCCGGTCCCGGCCAGCTCCTCGGCGGTGGCGCTGTTCAGCTCAAAACGTTTTTCCACTTCCTGCCGGTTAGGATCGGCGCTGAACGCATTGGAAGGCATAACCGCGCAAAACGAAAAGGCGAACAAGGCCGCGCACACAAAGGACATAAGCTTTTTCATGATGAAACTCCGAAGGATTATGAGTCAATGCAAGATGCCTGTTGAAGGGAAGATAGCGTACGAGTGTAAAGCGCGTATGGGTTTTTTGTAAAAAATTGTGAAGAAATTTTTAGGGAGACGCCTTTTGGGGCGACCAGACGCTCTTAATAGCGAACAGCCGGGCACGCGAAAGGGGAAGCCGGGCCTTATCCCCTGCGGAACTCCAGCCAGCCCTTGAGTATTCCCGATGCGGCGCATCAACCACGCCATCTTCCGGACCGCCATCGCCCGCCTGCGGGATGCCTGTCTCCGGCCCGGGACGAACGCGATGCTCAAGCGGCGGCAAAACGGATCGGCAGGAAAACCGTCCCGTGCGGCGTGCCCGGCTGATGTTACCCGCCGGACACGTTACAAGGGCCAATCATGGCGCACAGGCACCGAGGGCGGAGATTGTCTTCAGTCAGGGGAGGGGCCGAGAAGCTCATCGCGGCTCAGGTTGGATTTTTTTATCTTTAAATACAGTGTGCTGCGCGAAATGCCGAGGAGGATTGCGGCCTGCCGCAGGTTCCCGTTGGTTTCGCGGATCGCCTTCCGGATGGTTTCGGTTTCCTGCGCCCACAGCCAGCCGTTTTTCCGGCCGGGACCGGAGACGGCCTCATGCTCAAGCATGGCCGAGGGGAAATCGCACGGCATCAGCTCTTGCCCGCCGCAGACGTTCACGGCGCGCTCGATGGCGTTTTCCAGTTCGCGGACGTTGCCGGGCCACGGGTATCGGTAGAGCAGGTCCCGCGCTTCGGCATTGATGGCCTGCACGCGCTTGCCGAGCGCCGCCGAAAACTTGTGCAGGAAATGGTTCGCCAGAAGTTCCACGTCGCCGCGCCGGGCGGCAAGGGGCGGGATGCTCAGGAGAAACGCATTCAGCCGGTAATACAGGTCATGCCGGAACACATTCTGCCGCACGGCTTCTTCCAGATTGCGGTTTGTCGCGGCGATGACGCGGATATTGATCCGCCGGGCGCTCTTTCCGCCCACGCGGGTGACCTCGCGGTTTTGCAGCAGCCGCAACAGGCTGACCTGCGCCTCGAGCGGCATTTCCCCTATCTCGTCAAGAAAGACGGTGCCGCCGTCGGCCAGTTCGAATTTGCCGGGTTTTCCCTGACGGCTCGCGCCCGTGAACGCGCCCTCGTCATAGCCGAACAGCTCCGATTGCACGAGATTGCGGGGCAGGGCACCGCAGTTGACCACGACGAACGGTTGGTTGGCGCGGCTGCTCGCGTTGTGTATGGCCTGGGCGAACAATTCCTTGCCCGTGCCGGATTCGCCGATGATGAGCGTCGTGATGTCGCTGTGCGCCGCGAGCTTGCCCTGCCGGATCGTCTCCTTGAGCAAGTCCGATTCGCCGATGATCCGATCGAACGTATACGTCGCCTTGGCACCCAGTGCCCGCGTCGCCAGCTCGCGCATCCGTTTCCCTTCCCGCAGCGTGAAAACCACTCCTTTCTGCGGCGTCGGCGCGGCGGAGATCAGGCATGACGTGGTTCCCTGCGGCAGATCGAGCAGCACTTCCTGATCGTGGAAGCCGACTTGCCGGTTCAACGCCGTGTGCAGCATGTCGGCGGCGGGGATGATCTGGCTGATGTGGACGGAACCCTGCGGCGAGGGGATGCCCAGAATGGCACAGGCCTTCTGGCTGATGGATTTCAGGAGCCCTTCGTGGTTCACCACGATCAGCCCTTCGTCCAGCAGCTCCATGATCGCGGCCTGTTCGCTCAGCAGTTCGCGCAGGCAGACCTGCTCGGTGATGGCGTGGGCGGCGGCCTCCACCATGCCGCGTGTATGGTGGTGAAAACTTTCGCGCGAGATGGAAATGTTGAAGACGCCGAGGAGATTGGCCTTGGAATCGAAAATGGGCGCGGCGGAACAATACCAGACATGATCGTGGGCGCAGTAGTGTTCCGCGCCGACAAGCTCAACGGGGGCCGCGCAGTGCAGGCAGGTTCCGATGCCGTTGGTCCCGCAGATGCGCTCGGAAAAAATGAAGCCCGGCATATGGCCGGGAAGGCGATGCCCCCTGTTGGTGTGGACATGCGTATGCAGCACCACACCCTGGCTGTCCGTCAGGGAAATCACACTGTTCGCGTCCTCCACGGCGGTGAAGAGCTTCGCCATGATGACTTTGGAGCTTTCGATGAATTCGCTGTTCGCGGCGAGCAGTTCGGCGAGGCGCGCGTCGTCCACGCGGCCTTCGGGACGCCGGTCATGCCGGACGCCGTAGGCACGGGAACGGACCCACGAGTCGTACACCATCGGCTTGACTATTCGCCGATCAACCTCCTGCCCCGCCATGAAGCGCTGCCATTGGACGAACATGCTGTCCGGCGCCGCGTTTTCCATAGGGTTCCCTCTCGGCTCGATCAGAGCATCCCCATCCGGCGGGCCTTTTCCGCCGGACGGCATCAAAGGCGGGCCAAGGAGCGCAGTTTTCCCCCCCCGCCGGGAAAAGCGTAGTCGATTTGCCCGGAGGAGGCAAGCTGATGTCCTATGATCGGACATGTCCGATCATTCATGTCCGATTATACTACAAGACATGATTTGTTGTCTTTGGGGCCTGTTTTTATAACACCATGAAACAGCACGGCATTTGAGCCAAAAGGCACAAACGGTCATTTTGGCGCGGTCCTTGCTGTTCTCATACGCATGGGATGCCCCTCTCCTTGGGGATGCGCCGTCGGCCCCAAGCCGCCTCCCCCCGGGCATCCGTCCCCGGTGAAACACCGAAGCCTTCGTCCTTTTTTCATTTCATACAACGGCGTTGCGGCGTGTCCGGCGCGTACCGTTCGCGTCCGCCGTGCTGACACGCAGACGCCACCTATTCGGGAGACATCATGTCAACATCAGGTCTGTTGAGTCCCATCACAATCAATACGCTGGTTGTCCGCAATCGTGCCGTCATGCCGTCCATGCTGACCAACTTCGCCACCAAGGGCGGCGACGTCACCGAACGGCTGATCCATTATTACGCGGAGCGCGCCAAGGGCGGCGTCGGCTTGGTGAGCATCGAAGGAACCGCCGTGGAGCCGCGCGGGACCGCCTTCATCCGGGGCATCAGCGCGGCGGACGACAGCAAGATCAAGGGGCTTTCCAAGCTGTCGAAAGCCATCAAGGCGCACGGCGCGCGGGCTTCGTTGCAGCTCATCCACGGCGGTCGCTGCGTCAATCCGGCCATTTCCGGGTTCGCCACGCCCATGGTTTCGTATGTGCCGCGCTTCTGCAACCATGCCGAAAGCGTGGTGCTGGATGTCGAGGACATCGAATACATCATTGACGCCCACGCGCAGGTCGCCCGCCGCGTCCGGGAGGCCGGTTTCGACATGCTGGAGATCCACGGCGCGCACGGCTACCTGATCAGCCAGTTCGTGTCCCCGCTGACGAACCATCGGGAGGACGCCTACGGGGGAAGCCTGGAAAACCGCCTGCGTATGCCTCTCGCGGTCATCCGGGCCATCCGCAAGGCGGTCGGCGACGACTTCCCCATCTCTTACCGGCACAATGCCGACGACGGGCTTCCCGGCGGCATGACGCTTGAAGAAACGCTCCAACTCGTCAATCCGCTGGTCGACGCCGGGGTCGACGCGCTCCATATTTCGGCGGGCATCGGCGAAACCAAGCACCTCATCTCTCCGCCCTCCTGTACGCCTGAAGCATGGCTTTCCGATGCCGCGAGGCAGGTCAAAGAGGCCGTCCGGAACCGCGTTCCGGTCATTTCCGTCGGGCGGTATGTGCATCCGGCCATTGCAGATCAGGTCATCCGCGACGGCAAGGCCGACATGGTCGCTTTCGGGCGCGCCCTCATCGCCGAGCCGGAACTGATCAACAAGTATGCCGAAAACCGTCTGGATTCCGTAAGGGTCTGCCTCGGCTGCAACGAAGGCTGCACCGGGCACACCGGCAAGCTGCTCGACATCACCTGCGCCATCAATCCGCGCGCGGGCTATGAAGGGAAGTACCCTCTGGGCGTCAAGGCGGACAAGGCCCTCAAGGTCGCCGTGGTCGGCGCTGGACCGGCTGGACTGCAGGCGGCGCTGACCGCCGCGCAGCGCGGGCACAGCGTGACGCTGTTCGAGCGCGGCGAAGACATCGGCGGCCTCCTCCACCCCGCGTCGCGGCCCCCGTTCAAGGACAGCCTGATGGAGCTTGTGCGCTACTTCCGCCATGAGCTGGACGCGCTCGGCGTGAATATCCGCTGCGGCGTGACCGTCACGGGCCAGCTGCTTCAGGCGCAGGCGTTCGACATGACCTTGCTGGCGACGGGTTCGCGTCCGGTGATCCCGCGCTTCGCCGCCGAACTGCCCAACATGACCACGGCGGAACACATCCTGCTGGAAGCGATTAAGCCCGGACATCGGGTGTTGATCATCGGGGGCGGCATGATCGGCTGCGAGCTGGCGGACTTCCTCGGCGAGCGCGGGCACGCGGTGACCATCCTCGAAATGCGCCCGGAAGTGGCGCAGGACATGGAATGGCGCGCACGCCACACCTTGATGCCCCGGCTCGAGCGCTACGGGGTCACGCTGCTGACCGGCATGGAAGTCATGGAAACCGCCAATACCGGACGGATCCGCATCCGGGACGCCTACGGCGTTGAGGAATGGCTGGAGCCGTTCGACACCACGGCGATCAGCGTCGGCTACCGGCCTGAAAAGATGCTGGCCCGCGAACTGGAGCACATGCGCCTGCCCTACAAAGCCATCGGCGACTGCGTTGTGCCCGGCAAGATTCTGGACGCCATGCATCAGGGATTGGCCGCCGCATACGCGCTGTAAGTCCCGTTTCACGGCGTAATGCCTGCGGAACCGCCGGGACGGGTTCGTCCGCCCCGGCAATCCCCCGGCGCGAACCCCTCGCGGCAGCGTAGGGAACCCGCTCACCCCCTTTTTCCGAGAGCCGCCCCCATGAACTACACTCCATTGTTCCAGCCCATTTCAGTCGGCCCCCTCCGCCTTAAAAACCGGTTCGTCATGGCGCCCATGTCGGTGCACATGACCGAAGACGGTTCCGTCAGCGACGCGGAAATCGCCTATACCGAACGCCGCGCCATGGGCGGGGTGTCGATGATCATCGTCGGCTCCCTCTGCATCTGGCCGGACGGCAACTTCGGCGGACAGATTTTTATTCATGACGACGGCTGCATCCCCGGCCTTCGTCGGCTCACCGAGGCCGTGCACCGCCACGATTGCCTCATCGCCGCGCAGCTGCACCATGCCGGACGGGAAACCAACGCCCGGACATCCGGTTTTCAGCCCGTCGCGCCGTCCTATTTCGAGCCGGAAACCCATTCCGTATTCAAGGCGGAATACGACGCGCCCCGGGTGCTGGAAACCCGCGAGGTCGAACAGTACGTCGAATATTACGCGCAGGCCGTGCGCCGCGCCAAGGAAGCGGGCTTTGATGCCTGCGAGCTGCACTGCGCGCATGGGTATCTGATCTGCGCGTTCATGTCGCCGCTCACCAATCAGCGGAGCGACCGCTACGGCGGCGGTTTCCATGCCCGGATGCGCTTCGTCACGGAAATCATCGGCCGCGCCCGCCAGCTTGTGGGCGAGGACTACCCCATCACCTGCCGTATCGTCGGGGATGAGCTGCGCGAGGGCGGCATCGACATGGAGCTTTCCGTCCGCATCGCACGGTACCTCGAGTCGCTGGGCGTTGCCGCGCTGAGCGTCTCCGCCGGGATGTATCCGTATGTACGCACGGTATCCAACATGTACCACAAACACGGCGTGAACCTCTATCTTGCGGAAAACGTCCGCGAAGCCGTGCGGATTCCCGTCATGGCGGCGGGCCAGATCGACAGGCCCGAAATCCAGCTGCACGCGCTGGAAACCGGCAAGGCCGACATCCTGTGCATCGGCAGGACGCTCATTGCCGATCCGGACTATCCCGACAAGCTCAGGGAGGGCCGCCTCGACGACATCATCCATTGCATCGCGTGCAATAAAGGCTGCCACGACCGTTCCGCCGAGGATCGGCAGGTCAAGTGCGCCCTGAATGTCCGCACGGGCCGGGAAACGCTGGACGCCTTCGCCATCCGCCCCGCCCGGGAAGCCCGCCGGATCATGGTAATCGGCGGCGGGCCCAGCGGCATGGAGGCCGCCCGGGTTGCGGCGCTGCGCGGGCACCGCGTGGAACTGTGGGACGACAGGCCCCGGCTGGGCGGGCGGCTGCGTCTGGCCGCCGTGCCGCCGCACAAGGCGCGTTACGGCGAAGCCTGCGACTATCTGGAGCGCGAAATCCGCAAACTGGGCGTGGACATCCATCTGAACGCCGCCGTCACCGAAGTGGAACTGGACAGCCGGAAACCCGACGCGGTCATCCTCGCCACGGGTTCCGTCCCCTTTGTCCCGCCCATTCAGGGGCTGTCCGGCGGCGGGGCCGTACTGGTCGACGACGTTCTGGAGGGCAGAGCCCCGGTCGGGCGGCGCGTCGCCATCATCGGCGGCGGGGCCATCGGTGCGGAAACCGCGCACCTGCTCGTCGAGGAAGAGGACAGGGAGGTATACCTCATCGAAATGCGGGACGGCATTGCCGTTGATTTGCCGCAGGACGCGCGCATCTGCCTGCTTCACGCCTTCGAACAGACTCCGTCCCTGCACCAGATCACCAATGCGAAAGTGACCGCCGTGACGCCGGAAAGCATCACGCTCGAGCGTCAGGGGCAGACCGAAGTCGTGGACCGGCTGGACACCATCATCCTCGCCGTGGGCGCGCGCGCCAATCAGGGGCTGAGGCCCGCTCTCGAGGCGCTGGGCATCCCGTTCCTCGTGAGCGGCGACGCGACCGGCCCCAAAGATTACGTCAAGGCCATCTACGAAGGATTCGTCGCGGGAAACACCATTGCCGAGTAATCCGCCGTTCCGTTTCCGGAAAGGGCGTTCCCGCCATGCCTCTAAGGATGAGCCTTCCGGAATGCGGCGAAGGGGCACGCGGCATCCCCAGGGGCGGAGCGTTGCGGTACTGGCATCCGTTGAAGGGGGATGCTCCCCCCGAGTTGAAGAAACACCCTGTTCTCCGCACCGGCACCATGCTGTTTGAAAAGAATCTCACTTCAGATTGCACGAGGGAACCATGATTTCACGAGACTCACTGAAGGGCATTACCAGCGTTATCGCTGTCGGTCTGGCCATCTTCCAGATCTATTTTACCGCCGGGTTCGGGATCATCGACTCCCAGTTGCTGCGCACCATCCATCTGGGGATCGTGCTCGCTCTGGTCTTCCTCTACTTCCCCCCCAAGAAGCTTCAGGAAGGCGAGCGGGAACACCCCGGCTGGCTGGCGCTGGATCTGGTCCTGATCTGCGGGGCCTTCGCCACCGCGTATTTCCTCGCCTCCGACATCGACTACTACATGGAACGCATCCGGTATGTGGACCCCGTGTCGGACGCGGAAACCGTCTGCGCGACCGCCGCCGTCCTGCTCGTGCTGGAAGCGACGCGCCGGGTGGCGGGGTTGCCGCTGGTCATCGTGGCGAGCGCGTTCCTTGCCTACGGCCTTGGCGGGCAGTATCTGCCCGGCATCCTCCGGCACGACGGCGTCACCTACAAGATGCTCTGCGAACAGCTGTATCTCGTGACCGAAGGGCTGTACGGCATTCCGCTGGCGGTGTCCTCCACCATGATCTTCGCCTTCGTCATGTTCGGGTGCTTCCTCCAGCGGGCGGGATTGGGGCAGGTCTTTCTGGATCTCGCCTGCGTGCTGACCCGGCGCTCCAAGGGCGGGCCCGCCAAAGTTTCGATTTTCGCTTCCGCGCTGTTCGGCTCCATTTCCGGGAGCGCGGTCGCCAACGTGTACAGCACCGGGACGTTCACCATCCCGCTCATGAAGCGCGTGGGCTACACGCCTTCGTTCGCCGGGGCAGTGGAAGCGGTCTCCTCCACCGGCGGGCAGCTCATGCCCCCCATCATGGGCGCGACGGCGTTCGTCATGGCGGACGTGACCGGGGCCGGGTATCTGGCCGTCGCCAAGGCCGCCCTGCTCCCTTCCCTGCTGTACTACTTCTCGCTGCTCATGATGATCCACTTTGAAGCGGTCAACAAGAACATCGGCATCATCCCCTCCGACCAGATCCCCGATCCGCGCAGCGTGCTGCGGCGCACCTACCACATCCTGCCCATCATCGTGCTGATCGGCCTGCTCGTATCGGGGCGGAGCGTCATTTCCTCCGCGTTCATCTCCATCGCGTCGGTCATCGTCGTCTCCTGTTTCAGCGCGGAAACCCGGTTCACGCCGAAGAGCCTTTACCACACGCTGGAACTCTCCTCGCGCAACGCGCTCATGATCTCCACGTGCAGCGCCTGCGCGGGCATCATCGTCGCCATCGTTTCCATAACGGGCATCGGCTACAAGTTCATCAGCATCATCACCGATCTGGGGCAGTTCCACATCCTGTTGCTGCTGATCCTGCTGATGTTCACCTGCTTTGTCCTCGGAACCGGCGTCCCCGCCACCCCCGCCTACATCATCGTGGCGACGCTGGGCGCTCCGGCCCTGATGAAGCTCGGCATCCCCACCCTGTCGGCGCACATGTTCGTCCTCTATTACGCCATCCTTTCGGAGATAACCCCTCCCGTCTGCCTGTCCGCCTACGCGGGGGCATCCATCGCGGGAGCCAACGCCATGCAGACGGGCTGGCGGGCGTTCCGTCTGGGGATCGTCGCCTACATCATCCCCTTCATCTTCGTCTTCCAGCCCGCCCTGCTCCTGACGGGCGAGTTCTCCCACGTCGCGCAGGCCCTCGTCACGTCGTTCATCGGCGTCATCACGCTGGCCGGCGGTATGCAGGGCTATCTGATGGTCCGGTGCTTCCTGTGGGAACGTGTGCTTCTGCTCGCGGCGGGCATAGCCCTGCTCTACCCCGAAATATACAGCGACCTCGCCGGATTGGGCGTCATACTCTTCATCGGTATGCTCCAGTACCTCCGCCGCGGCAAGGCACTTCCCGAACCCGATCTCAATCAGGCCTGAGCCGTCCCCGAACGGCGGCCGCCTGTTTGAAAGGCGTTTTTTGACCACCTCTAACCTTTTGGAGAACATGTATGCACCACTTCCTCAAAACAGTGCTTCTGTCCTGCGCGCTGCTCGCACTCGGAGCCATGCCCTCCCAATCCGCGGAGTCCCTGCGCTGCGTATCGGCGGCGAACCCCAGCGGCACCTGGTACATCGGCATGGGAGCCGTCGGCAAGGCGTACACGAACATGAACCCCGGAACGGATGTGACCATGCTCCCCGGCGGCGGTGCGACCAATGCGCCCCGTCTGGCCTCCCGCGCCGCGGATATGGGGGTGGCTGAAAACAGTATGCTGAACGCCTTCAAGACCGGCCTCGAACCCTATAAGGCCCCCACGCCCAAGGGCATCGCCACGGTCGCCAACCTGTGGGACCGCATCAACTATCAGATCGTGTCGCCCGTCAGCTCGCCGGTAAAGGATCTGCGCGATCTGAAGACCATGAAGAACGTCAACATCGGCGTCGGCTCCACGGGTGGTTCCACGGAAAAGATCTTCCGCAACATCCTGAAAGAATACGGCATCACCTATGAAGACATCAAAAAGAACGGCGGAAAGGTCGTCACCAACGGCTTCGACGACATCGCCAACATGGTGAAGGACGGCCAGATCGACGTGTTCGTCTGGATCGGCCCCGGCGAAGCGTGGTTCATCGTCGACGTGTCCGGCAGCGTCCCCCTGAAGTTCCTGAATATCGAATCCGGCATCGCCAAGAAGGTCGCCGCTACCCTCGGCTGCAACGTCGGAACCTTGCCCGCCGAGTTTTACAAGGGCAAGGTCGGCCCCGACGTCACGACCCTTTGGGATACCAACGCCATCATCGTGCGCGACAATCTGGATGAGGAAAGCGCCTACCGCCTGACGCAGGCCGTCATCGAAGGCAGGGACGACATCGCCCTCGCCAACCCTGCATGGAAGTCCATCGATCCGGCGAAGGCATGGCAGGGCACCGTGTATCCCCTGCACCCCGGCGCCGCGCGCTACTACAAGGAAAAGGGCTACATGAACTGACAAGTTTCGCGGCCTGAAGCCGGGGATTCCCGCCTTCCGGCTTTCGGCCCCACCTCCGGGCGGGCTCCCGCTTCCCATAGCCGTCCGGAGGAACAAGGCTTGACTGTCCCGTAACAAGCCCGCGCGGGAACATGGGCGGTGATGTCCAACCCGTAGTTCTCCGCCCCAATCTTCCGGCGCACGCCGCTGCCGAATTCCCCCCGGGGAAATATCCGGCAGCGGCCCTTCCCCACACGATGCCGCCCAACCGCGCAAAACACTCCAGAGGAGCTTGATCGTTATGACTATCATTGATGCCCGCCTGCGTCCCCCGCTGAAAGACTACCTCCGCTGCAACCTGTACCGCGATCCGAAAAAGACGCAGGGCTGGAGCAACAATTTCCTGATGAAGGTGTCGCCCGCCGTCGAACAGCGCGACGCGGACTTGCTGTACCGGGAAATGGACGACGCGGGCGTGACGCTGGGCGTGATGACTGGACGCCAGAGCCCCGACATGGGCAACGTCTCCAACGACGACCTCATGGACGTCGTGCGCGAACAGCCCAGCCGCTTCGTGGGCATTGCCGGTGTGGACGGCAGCGATCCCATTGCCGCTATTGCGGAAATCGAGCGCACGGTGGCAAACGGGAACCTGCGCGGCGCGGGTATGGAACCCGGCTGCGGCGCCATCCCCATGTATGTCGACGATGCCCGGCTGTACCCCATCTATCAATACTGCTCCGCCCGCTCCATCCCCATGTTCCTGATGGGCGGCGGGGGCAACGGGCCGGATCTCTCCTACAGCAACCCCGAGCACATCGACCGCGTCTGCCGCGATTTTCCGAAGCTGGTCGTCGTGAACATGCATGGGTCGTACCCGTGGGTCCCTCAGGTCCTGTTCAGCTGCATGTGCCGTCCCAACATGTACCTCGCCCCCGATATGTACATGTACAACATGCCCGGCGCGGCGGACTACGTGACCGCGGCGAACGGCTTCCTGCGGGACCGGTTCCTGTTTGGCAGCGGCTACCCCTACATCCCGCTGAAGCAGGCCGTGGATCTGTTCGTCGCCATGCCCTTCGACAGGAGCATCCTGCCGAACCTGCTGTACAAAAACATGGCCCGCGTCCTCAAGCTTGACGTGGATTGATTGCCTGTTCGCCGGGGAAGGGAGGCTTTGACGGCTTTCCCTTGCCCGGCCCGGCTCCCCGCACGTGGCCCGCCGAAGGCATGGGCCAAAACCCTTCGGGCTTGGACGGGGAGCTTTCCCATGCACATTTTGCCAACCAAGCGAGGCATCGCATGTCCATCGGTTCCACCCGCGCCATTTGCCAGTCCGAGCGGATGAAAAACGCTCCGCTGTCCAGCATACGAAACATCATCGCCTACTCCGACAAGCTGGAGCAGGAGGGGCGTTCCATCATCCATCTGGAACTCGGCGAACCGGATTTCGGCACGCCCGCCCACATCATAGACGCCTGCAAAAAGGCGCTGGACAATCAGGAAGTGCATTACGGGCCCATTGCCGGGACCGTGGAACTCCGCAAGGCCCTGTCCAGGCACTGCACCCGGTATGGCCTCGAGTACGCGCCGGAAGAAATCCTCGTATCCACCGGCGTGGTCCACGGCGTCTTCCTGTCCATGCTCGCCTATCTGGACCCCGGCGACGAAATTCTGGTCCCCGATCCCGGTTATCTGATCTATTTTGCCGACCCACATATCGCGCAGGCCAAGCCGGTTTCCTATCCGCTGCGCGAAGAGAACGGCTTCCAGCTCGATGCGGAAACGCTTGAAGCGCTCATCACGCCGCGCACCAAGGCCATCCTGATCTGCAGCCCCGCGAACCCTTGCGGCTCCGTGCTGGATCAGACTTCGCTCGACACCGTCGCCGAGCTTGCCATCCGCCACAACCTGCTGGTGCTTTCCGACGAAATCTATGCCGACATGACCTATGACCGCCCCATGCCGCCCAGCATCGCCTCGCTTCCGGGGATGCGCGAACGCACCATCGTCCTCAACGGATTTTCCAAATACTACGCCATGACAGGATGGCGCATCGGCTACATGCTGTGCCCGGTAAAGCTCATGGACCCCATCATGCGCCTGAGCTTCTACAATATCGCGTGCCCGACCACATTCATCCAGTCGGCGGGCATCGCCGCGCTGGAAGGCGACGAGGGGCCCTCAAAGGCCATGCTGGCCGAATACCGCCGCCGTCGGGACTTCATGGTCGAGGCGCTGAACGCCATGCCGGGCTGCCGCTGCCGCAAACCGGACGGCGCGTTCTATATTTTCGTGAACATCGCCGGGACAGGCATGGACAGCGACGGCTTCTGCCGCACGATGATCGACGAGGCGGGCGTATCCATGACTCCGGGCCATGTCTTCGGCACCATGGGCGACGGCTTTGTGCGCGTGTCCTATGCCAATTCCATGGAAAACCTGCAACGGGCCGTTATCCTCATGCGTGAGGTTCTGGAAAAGAGGGCGGCGCGGTGAGTCGTTTTGACCAGAAACTTGCCGCCGGCGAGGGCGTGGTGGGCACATTCTCCCATCTGGGCGGCCCCGCCGTGGCGGAATGCCTGAGCCTGTCCGGCCTGGATTATGTCATCATCGATACGGAACACGGGCCCTTCCCTGATGAGAGCACGGGGGAAATGATCCGCGCCATCGAACTCCACAGCGCGGAGGCGTTTGTGCGCGTGCGTGATTCCTCGCGCGCCGCCGTGCTCCACGCGCTGGATCTCGGGGCGCGGGGCATCATCATCCCCGACGTGCAATCGGTGGAAGAAGCGCGCAGGCTGGTGGAATATGCGAAATATTACCCTCTGGGAGCGCGCGGATTCGCTTTTTCGCGGAGCGCGAAATACGGGTTCCTGCCCGAGCTGAAGCAGATAGGCGACTATTTCACCGCCACGAACCAGCGCACGATCCTCATGCCGCAGTGCGAAACCGCCGGAGCGCTGGAACATATTGAGGAGATCGCCGCTCTGGACGGCATCGACGGCATTTTTGTCGGGCCGTATGATCTTTCCGTGGCGCTGGGCGCTCCGGCGCGGTTCGCCACCCCGCGGTTTGCCGAGGCTCTCGGCCGGGTGATTGCGGCTTGCCGGGCTTCCGGCAAACTGGCGTTCATCTACGCGAACACCATGCCGGAAGCCCGGGCATACTTCGCACAAGGCTATCAGGGCGCGGCCATAGGTACGGATACGGCCTTTCTGGTCAAGGCCATTCAGGGCATGTTGCAGGCGTAACGTTATCCGGTGCTCCTAAAAGCCCCGTCCGGAAGGGACGGGGCAGACCCGACTCATCGCGGGAACCGCCCGTGGCAGGGCCCGGGAACGGCCTGCCTCCGCGCTGGAGCGTGCCTGAAAACGACATTACACCGTCACCCCCCCCTGCCCTTTCCGTGCGATCCTGCTGGATTGCCGGGCGGTGGCGCGATCAGCGGAGGCCGTATTGGTATTTGACGTGCAGAATGACGGGGATGGGTTCCGTTCCGATGATGGCGGGGCGGCGGACTTTGCCGCTGGCGGCGAGGACGGCCCGGCGCGCCGAGGCGTCGAGCTGCGGCGAACCTGAGGATGCACGGAGCACGGGCTCGGTGAACGTCCCGTCGGGCCGGACGGTGAACATATATTCGGCAACGCCGATGAGCCCGGTTTCGCCGCCGTCCAGACGCCGGGCGTGCACGGCCTCGTCGATGTCGTCGAGGTAGCGCAGGAAGGCCTGCCGCTTGCGGTCGGCGGCATCGGCCTTGTCCATGTCGGGCGGGCTGGCGGCGGCTATGCCGATGCCCTTTTCCCGGCTCGTTGCCACTGCCGGGGATGCCATGTCCATCTGGACAACGGTGGTGAAGGACGGCTCGGGCTCGGGCGGCCTCGGGGCGATCAGCAGCGCGAAATGCGCGAACAGGGACACGGCGATCCCGGCGGCGAGGCATTCCTTTTCCGTCATGGGCGCCCCGGCTCATCGGGCTGGGCCGTGGCGATGAGCAGCTTTTCCCCGCCCTGCATCCGCACCTCGTCCACAATGAAGACCAGCGCCTCCACCGGCGCGTCGGGCGCGGCCTTGAGCACAAGCTGTCCGGGGCGCGTCCGGAAGTCCCGCACGAGGCTTTGCAGCTTCGCGCGGATGTCGGCGCGGGCCACGGGTATGCCCTCGCACAGGAACGAGCCGTCCCTGAGCAGCCGGATTTCCACCACGCGCCCGGAAAGCGCCTGCCCGCTGTGCGCCGGAGGCAGGTCGAGGTCGATGCCCCGCACCGCGAACGACGCGGCGAGGATGAAGAAAATCAAAAGGATGAAGACCATATCGATGAGCGGCGTGAGATCCGGCTCGTCGTCCCGCGCCGCCTTGGGCCGCAGGTTCAGCATGATCGCCCTCCGTCCGGCAGCCCTTCCCCGGCGTTATCCCGGCATTGCGGGGCTTCCCGGCCCTCCGGAGCGCTGCCGCGAGGTTCCGGCGATTCCGGGCAAGAGTCCCCTTCCGCCGTGCCGCCCCCACGGGGAATGTCTCCGGGCTGAAGCGGTTCCGCCCCGGCCCGAACGGTGATGCCCGGTCCGCCGTCGGCCAGCAGCGCCGCGTTTCCGGCCTTGTTCAGGGCGTCGGCCACGCGGCGCACCTTGCCTTGAAAGCAGGACAGGAAAAACAGCGCGGGAATGGCGATGCACAGCCCCGCCGCCGTGGTCAGCAGGGCCTGCCAGATCCCCCCGGCGAGCAGGGACATGTCCACGCCCGAGCGGGCCTCGGCGATGCGCGAGAAGGTCGTGATCATCCCGAGGATGGTCCCGAGCAGCCCCATGAGCGGGGCCAGCCGCGCCAGCACGGACAGCAGGGAAAGCCGCGCTTCCAGCCGTTCCAGCACCGTCTCCCCGGCGAGGCGCAAGGCGGCTTCACGGTTCGGAAGGGGCGAGCCCAGAAGCGCCGCGAAGTCCCGCAGGGAGGGGACGGCCTCCAGCCGGGCCGCCAGAGGCCGCACGTCGCCCGTGCGCATCGCCTCCAGCACGAGGCCGGGAAAACGGGAGTCCGGGAACGGACATCCCATGAACACCAGCGCCCGCTCGACGACAATCGCCAGCGCCGCCACCGAGACGGCCAACAGCGGCCACATCATCCAGCCGCCCAGTTCGATCAGCCCCACAAGCTCCTCCTTTACGAAGACGGCGCTTCCGGCAGGGAAATATCCGTGCCGATGAACACCAGATAGCGCTCCTCACCTTCCGGGGCGGGCTCGAAGCCCAGCCGCCCGGCGGCGTACTGCACCGTCGCGGGCACCGTCACGCCGCCGTCCAGCCGCAGATCCACGACGCCCTTGGCCCGGCACAGCCCCGGCCCGGCGCTGTCCAGCAACGTCAGGAGCGCGGCCTCGTCCAGCGGGGCGGACAGGCGGAGCGCAGCCGAGACAAACCCCTCATCGGCGTGGGTCACTGTTTCGCCGAAACGCGGCAGGGCTGGCCGATGCGACGGCAGCGGCGTGCCCCGGCGATCCGCCCAGTCCGCATAGAAGGCGTCCAGCTCCGCGAAGGCGACGGCCCCGTGGCGCGCGGGCAGGATCAGCGCCTGACGGTTCAGCGCCCGCAGCCGTTCCGCCAAGGCCTCTAGCGCGGCGGGCTCCACGGTGTCGGCCTTGTTCAGGATGATCACGTCCGCCCGTGCCGCCTGCGCCCGGCGGATGCCCGCAATGTCCCCTTCCGAACGGCACAGATCAAGGGCGTCCGCCACCGTGATCACAAGGCCGGGCTGCACGATGTCGCGCAGCTCGGACAGCGCTTCCATGACGTTGGCGGGGTTCGCCAGCCCCGTAGTTTCCAATATGAACTGCTCGGCGGGCATGTCCCCGATGAGCCGCAGCAGCCCCGGACGCAGGCTGTCCGCCAGCGAACAGCACACGCACCCCTCATCAAGCGCCTCCACCTGGGTTTCGCCGCGCAGAAGCGCCGCGTCAAGCCCGATTTCTCCGAATTCATTTTGGATGACGCCCGTATAGCGCTCACGCCCGTGCAGGAAATCCAGCCATTGCCGCAGGAATGTGGTTTTGCCCGAGCCGAGAAAGCCGGTGAGGATGTGCAGCACGGGCAGGCCGGATTCCTCCTCAAGCGGCTTGTGGCGCAGGGGCAGACGGGCGAGGGGACGCCCTTGGGCTCCGGCGCTGCCGAACGCCGCCGTGAGCCGGAGTTCCCGCCCTGTCCCGCCGGGGATGTGCCGGATGTTCCCGGCGGCGTCGAAACCGGGGATCGGGGCCGCCTCGCCGTCCAACGACACGCGGGCGGGGTCCCCAAGCAGGCTTTCGGCCGTGGCCGACAAGGCCGCGAACGGGCGCAGGAGCAGCCGGAAGGCGGGCACGTCCGTTTCCCAGCCGCCCGGCTCCACGAGCCAGCTCTGCCCGCCGGAAAAAGCCGCCACGCCGTCCAGCGCCGCCATGCGCAGGCGGGCCGGGGCGGACAGGGTCAGGGACAGCCCGGAGCCGTCGACGGCGGCCCGCAGCGAAACCGTGCCGATCCGGAATGGGGAGAGTGTTTCGGCGTGCTCCGAAAGCGCCCGGATGCGGTCGCCGTAGCCGGGGTCCACGGCAAGGCGCAGGGCTTCCAGCGGAAAAACCTCAAGAAGGGGGTCGTCAGGGAGCGGGAAGGCGTAGGCCGCGAACGTGCCGCGCAGTGCGCCTCCGTCCGCGTCCTCGCCGAAGAAGACCAGCCCGAACACGAGCCCGCTCCCGGCCACGCGGCAGGTCCATGCGGGCAGCAGCGAACCGGAGGGGCGCACCCCCCGCCAGCCCAGCGCGCGGGCGCGGCGGCGATCCAGATGGATGGCGGCGATGAGGGCCCCCATGAGCGTGGCGCACTCGGACCCGCCGCAGGGGTCGAGGGGCCGGGGAAGGAGTGTTTCAAGTCGCATCGCGGGCTCCGGGGCCGGGACGGAGCCCGTCCCGTGGGACACGGCCCCGCCCCGTCATGGGCTAAGCCGTTCCGTTTTGAAACGGCATTCTTTCAAAGGCGATCCACGCCAAAAAACGGCGGATGAAACAGGCAGCAACCAGACACAAACCGAATGGGAAAACGGAACAGGAACACCATTTCAGCAAGTAAAAACGCACGCGAACAGGGAGCCGATACACAAAAAAACCTTGGGAAATGGAGGGACGGGCTCCGCGCCGGCGGGTTTGGGGAAGGGAGGGAAAAGCGCGGCCCTTTCTTCAGAGGCGTTTTCCCTCCCTTCCCCAATACCTTCTCATCTTAGGCGGGGAACTTGATGACGTCGCCGTTGCCGAGGTAGTTGGTGGTCTTGGAGCGGAACCGGGCCGTGCCCTTCACCACCGGATAGCCCGCGTCCACGAACTTCTGGGCGGTGATGAGGCCCGTGCAGTGGTTGCAGCCGACCTGCTGGAGGTTCCACTTCTTGAGCCCGATGACGAGGTCGTCGTACTTCGGGTCCCAGTCGTCGAAGGGCGAGATATGCAGCCCGCCGTACAGGCCGTAGAACTGATCCTTCTCGTAGGCAAGCTCCTTGTAGGCCGTGTCCGCGAAGAGGATGATCCCCTGATGGCAGCAGCCGGTGATGCTCACCAAGCCCACGTCCTTGACGTTGCAGTACAGCGACATCTCGCCGAACACCTTGAAGATGATCGGGCAGTCGAACTGATAGAGCGCCACGCCGGGCTGGAGCGTGTGCAGGCCCTTCGGCACTTCCGTCCACTTGCCCACATGCCCGCAGGCCTTCAGGTATTCCTTGCCCGCCGGGTAGAAGGTGTTGGGCGTGTAGACGTGGATGTTGGGATTGTACTTGGTGACCACGGGGAAGCCCCAGTAGTGGTCCATGTGCTCATGGGTCTGGATGAAGGCGTCGATCTTGTTGTCGGCAAGCATGACGTCGATGCCCTCGCGCTTGAAGCACGTGTCCATCCAGTCGTAATTCCACCCGGTATCGAACAGGTAACGGGTTGTCTCGCCTTCCATGCTCTCGATCTCGACGAGGCAGGAGTAGCCGCCCGCGTTGTCGGCATGGACGCAGTTTTCCTTGGCGATGGCCCACGCCTCGTCGATCTTGTGCGGCAGGAGGTGCTTGATCCGCTTGAGGCCCTCCTCGAACGTCCCCTTGCCCACGCCCTTGCCGTTGCCGAAGGGCGCCCAGTTGAAGGTGTACTGGTCCACGAGCAGCCCGCCCGCGCCGGTCACGTCGTTCATAAAGATGCCGTTGTCGAACCAGCTCGTCTCGGAGATGTTGGTGACCTTGACCGACTTGCACACCCCGATGTCCGCCGTGCCGCGCTTCACTTCGGGAAGGAAGGCCCTGCGGAGCGGCGAATACGAGTACAGACCCATGGAGCCGAGCACGCCCGCGCCCACGCCGAGCGCGGCGCCCTTCATGAATTCGCGTCTGTCCATATCGTCCCTCCTATTGAACCAGAGTGAAAGTTGCGCTCGCCAGGGGCAGCAGGGCCACGATGGCGAAGTAGGCGATCACGCCCACGACGAGGCCGATGATCACGCCGGGCAGCATGGCGGGGTTCCATGCGGCGTTGGCGGCCAGATGGCGCTCCTCGGCGGCGAAGTCTTCGGCGGTCTTGAATTCGCGCCGCCAGCCCGGCCAGCCGTCCATGAACCACCAGTTGATCAGCCAGATGTTGATCAGCCAGATCATGGGGATCATGGGGAACTGCTGCGGGTGCGAGAAGCCCTTCTGGGTGCCGAGCACGAAATGGGCGTACTTGTAGTAGAGGCAGTAGATCGCGATGCCGCCGAGCGTCACCAGCAGGGAACGGACGAGCACGTTGATCGGCGTGCTGAAGCGGTTGGGCCAGTTGCCGCAGTAGAACTGGAGGAACAGGGCCGGGACGAGGAAGAAGATAGCCGTCTCGCCCACATGCAGCCAGCGCCAGTCGGGGGCCGCGTCGCGGCGGTGTCCGCGGATGGCGTCGCCCCACACGAGCTCCTGCATGTACCAGAAGAACATGCACAGCGCCCACGAGATGGCGATGATCCCGAAGAACAGGGCCAGACGGCGCAGCCACGGGGTCTTGATCATGGTGAACGGGAAGCGCTCCCAGATGCCTTCCATGAACCACACCACCACGGTGCAGCACATGATCCACGCCACGTGGAAGTTGGCGGACACGGTTTCCGCGAAATGCTCCCAATACGGCGGGCAGATGGCGGTGAAGTACTGCCACGGGTAATACAGGATGCCCATGTGGTTGTGCATGGTCATGAAATAGATGAGCAGGCTGAGGCAGAACGTGCCGAGCCAGATGCTGAACCCGCGCACGGGCTGGGAAAGCCCCGCCCACGGCTGGCCCTCGAGCGCCACGAGCCACGCCGGGCTGATCCACGAGGCGATGACCGCGAACATCATGCAGGCCTGCGCCGCGTATTCCGTCGAGTAGAAGTCGGTGAGGCCGAGCTTCTGGAGCTGCGCCGGGTTGAAATAGGCGAAGGCGAGGTTGCCGAGCACGCCCTCGAAGAAGCCGTGGATCATGGCGATCATGATGCCCACGGACACCAGCGCCAGCACGAGCCCCTTCTGGAGCGGGTGGGCGCTGCGTACCCAGTCGCGCCGGAACGGCCAGAAGTCGAAAATGTAGGCCATCCAGATCAGGATGATCAGCCACCAGCGGCAATAGTTGTAGCCGACATACGGCGTGTAGAAACGCATGATCCCGCGCGGGTCCTGAAACACCCACCACGTCACGGCGAAAATCAGCAGGGTGAACGCCATGTTCGCCAACATGGGCCACGGGCCGCTCCATCGCTTGATGAGCTTGCGCTCCTCAAGATAGGGAATCTGTTGCTGTCCTGACATCGTTATCCTCCTCGGATGCATGACTTGCGCCCCGCCCTTGCGGAGCTCCCTTATCCGGTCCGCCCTGCCCCTTCCGGAGCGCGGGCATACATGGCGCGCATAACCGCCGAGGCAAGTTCCCCGGCTCCTATCCGATCCGGGTCCAGCCCGAGCCGCTCGGCCTCGGCCCGCAGCATCGCCGGGCTGAATTCCGGGGGCAGGGACGTTTCCGGGGGAACCCCTCCCGGCACGTCCCGCGTCCCGGCATCCTCCTCGGAGAACCGGAACCCGAGAAAGGCACGGCGGCTCATACGGCTCATCGCGCCTCCTGCAAGGCCAGCAGGATGGTGGCATACCCCTCCACGGCCTTGGCTGCGGCCCCGGCGTCGGCGTGGCGCAGGGCGCTCAACAGCCGCGCCAGCTGCGCGAACACGTTCTCGCACTGGGGCAGCGTGCACTCCTGCAGCAGCCGCGCCAGCGCCAGACCGTCAGGCAGGACGCGGCTGGCCGCGTCCTCGAGGCGCGGATTGCCCAATACTCGGATCAATATGGAAAAAAAGCGGATCTGCGCTTGGATAAAGGTCTTCATGTCTCCGTTGCGGAGCGAGGCTCCGGCGGAGGGGAGCAAACGCTCCAGTTCGAGAATCACGGACGGGGACACGGCGGGCAGGGACGCGGCCACCAGAGGCGGCATGAGGATGCGGAACGCGGCGAGATAATCCGCGAACGTCCCGGCGGCATGGCGCGCATCGCCCGGCAGGGCCCGGACCACGGTCCCGCTGCCGCGCCGCGTTTCAAGGATGCCCCGGCCCGCCAGCGCCCGCAGCGCCGCGCGCACCGTGGCCCGGTTCACGCCGAAAGCCTCGGCGAGGCCGCGTTCGGACGGGAGGCGCTCAAACACCCCCCAGCGGCCTTCCAAGAGAGCGCTTTCCAGCTGTCGTTCTATGCATTCCTGCTTGTCCATGCAGTCCTTGCCCGCTGTTGTGGGAACGGCTATGGAATGATTCTCATGCCTTCAGCATACGGGCCCCCGGCAAATCCGATCAACTCTTTTTTCAAAATTGCGCTACATGCATACAACGCATTGTTTTTACATGCCTTCAACGGTAAAAGTGGTTGGACCAGATAGCCGCTGAAAACCAAAAAAGACGGCCATGCGGCCCCTTTTGCCTACCGGAAGGCCTCCTTTTCGGGCTCTAACAGGCCTTTTTGCCGGGTATGCGCCCAATTGGATGAACCAATACTATCCGGCCTCCCACCTCTTCCTTCCCCTCCGGCAGCTCCCCGGGAAGCCCGGCGCCCCGATCCCCCCTCGGCCAGCTCTTGCCTTTCTTTCGAAATCCATCACAATGCCCCAAACACCGGAGCTTCGCATGCAGCAGTTTTCCCCGTGGATCGCCGGATTTCCCGGCCTGATCTGGAGCATCGACATCCCCCATTCCCGCCTCAAGGTCTTCAACCGCTGGAGCATCCCCGGCCTCGACGTGCCGCGCCTGCTCAAGGACGCCCGTTACCGGAAAAAAGCCGTACGGCGCGAGGATCACGCCCTGCTCATGGAATTCTGGGACATGCTCACCGCCCGCCGCCCCGCCGCCGTCACCTTCCGGCTGACGAACGGCAACGGGACGTACATCCTGCAAGGCTGGCCCGGCGAAAACGACACGCTCTATTACGGGTTCCTCAAGGAAGCCTTCCTCCCGGCGGCGTATTCGGCGGACGGGCGGCCCGGGACCTGCCAGATGGACATCGGCGGCATCGGCTATCCCGTCTTCGCGCTCGACATCCCCACGCGCGGGCTGCTGATCATCAACGACGCGGCCCGCAGCCTGTTCGCGGCGGCATCCCGCGATCCCAACACCCTGGGCCTCGCCGATATCGCCCCCGGCGGGCTTGCCGAAAAGCTGCTTGAAGCCGGGAACAAAGCCCTTGCCAACGACGCGTGGGCGGGCACGCTCACGTTCAGCAACGCCCAGCGCGGCCTGTTCAGCGCCAAGGTACGCCTCACCCCCTGCGGCGGCGCGGGGGAAGGGCGGGTCGTGCGCGTGGCGCTCCTGAACATCCCCGAAAACCGGAAAAGCGCGGCCTGTCCGCCTTCCGAGGAAGACGCCCAAACCGCGCCCCGCCCGCTCCGCGAGGGGCTGGAAAGCCTTTTCGCCCCCTACGCCGGAGAGCTGGACGGCCTCCTTTTTTCCGACATCCAGTCCCACAAGGGGCAGGTCGTCGTGTACGGCGCGGGCCCCGCCTTCCGCGAGCTGCGCTGGGGCGCGGAACACGCCTACGAAGGCACCATCGCACAGGACATCGAACGCTTCGGCCTGCGCTCGCTCACCGTGGAGGATACGCTGGACAGCATCAAGTCCATCGACTGGGTGCTGTTCGCCCCCCACGGCATCCGCTCCTATTTCGCCAAACCGTTCTATACGGAGCAGGGCCTGCACGCCATCCTCATCCTCGCCAGCCTCCGCCCCGGTTCCTTCGGCGCGGACGCCGAAACCCGCTTCGCCAGCCTCATGGGGCCTTTTGAAAGGCTGATCGGCGCATGGCGCAAAGGCTGATGCCCTTAAAACAGCTTTGGTCGTGGGAGGCGGGCACGAAAAAGAAGGGATGGCCTCCCCGCAGGCAGGCATAATGAAGGGGAGCTTTCCTGAAGGAAGCTCCCCTGATGCGTTATCGTGCCTTTCGGATGGCGCCTTTGGCTTCGTGCCTTTACCAGCGGAGCGTGCCGCTGGCCGAGCTCACCGCCGTTCCGCCGAGGCGCACGGCATCGAGCTTCCCGCTATCGGAAGCAAGGATCAGTTCCAGTTCCCCGGTTCCCGGGCGGTCGAGGATATGGCCCTGCTCAAGCCGGATGCGCGTCCCGGAACACAGCCCGTGCGCGTGCATGTAGGAAGCCATGCACCCGGCGGCCGATCCGGTGAAAGGATCTTCCCCGGCGTTGTCCGGATCGATAAGCCGGGCGTGCACATCCGTTTCAGGCTCCACGCCTTCGGGGGCGAACACGTACGCCGCCGACACGCCGAGGGGCGCCAAAACAGCTTTGAGGGCGGGCCTGTCCATGTTGATCCGCCGGAGCGCCGCAAGCTCCCGGACGGGAACCATCAGGAAGCTGACGCCCCCCCGCATGAGCTGGCACGGAAGCCCTTCCCGGAGATCGGAAGCCTGAAGCCCGAGCGCTTGGGCCGTTGTCCCGGCGTCGGCGCACGTGTCCGGGACGGCGGGGGGCTGGGTCATGATCACCCTGTCGGGGCGGATGTCCACGGGCAGCACGCCGATGGCGAACTCGAACCGCGCGGTGCCCGGCTTGAGCACGCCCAGTTCCCGCAAAAGGTGCCCCGTGGCAATGGTGGGATGCCCCGCAAAGGGGATTTCCCCGCGCGGCATGAAATAGCGGACACGCACGTCCGCCTTGTCGGAGGCCAACACGAACGCCGTTTCCGGGGCGTTGGTCTCGCGCGCGATGCGCAGCATGTCGGCGGGCTCGATGCCGTCGGCGTCCGTCACCACGGCGCAGGGGTTGCCGGTAAATGGCACCGCAGTAAACGCATCCACGATGTGAAAGGTGCAATTGGGCATAACATATCCTTCAGAGGCAGCCTGTTACGGCTGTTGATGGAGGAGGGGCGCACGGCGGCCGGAACGGTGCCGCACGTCAGGTTGGCTTGGATGGGAAGCGCCGCGCGGGGACAGCCTTCATCCGGGGCACGGGCGGAAACCCCGCCCACGGAGCATCGCGCCCGGAGGCAGCCTCTGCGGGCAACCTTCCCCTCACAAGGGAGGCGCGGAAAAAGGCCCTCCACAGACGTCGGAAAGAGGCGCATTGGAGATCAGGAGGCCCGCCCGCAACGGTTCCAAAAAAACGCTGCGGGCGGGAAGCCGGATGCGTTCGGGCGGGGGGAGCTGCCACGAACGGCCGTCATCCGGCAAAACCTTCAAGTTCCACTTCAACCACGGCGGCGGGGTTCGGAAGCGCGGCCACGCCGACGCAGGTGCAGGCCGGGGCGCAGGACAGCCCCGCGCCGCCTTCCCCGGTACCGGGACCTTCAGGGGAGCCGGGTGCATCCCCTTCCTCCGGAACGCGGCGGAAAACCCGCTCGAACGCCCGGTCGAACGCATCCTTCTGGCCCATGTCCGTGAGGAAGACGGTCATCTTCGCCACCTGTTCCGGGGCAAACCCGGCTTCGACAAGGATCCCGCGGATATTCCCGAGCACGGTGAGGGACTGCTCATAGCAGCCGGGGTGGTCGATGCGCCCCGTTTCGGGGTTCTGGGCCACCTGCCCGGACAGGAAGAACCGGCCGTCCTTGAGGGTCATGCGCGAGAACGGGAGCCCTGCGGGGCCGCGCCCGATACGCGTAACCGTGCCCATATCAACCGCCGCCGCTGTAATAGGAGTCGGACGCGACGTACGGCTCGCGCCAGTCCTTGTACCAGCCGAGGATCTTGCAGCCGTTGAAATCCAACAGCACCGTGTCGCGGGAATACAGGATGGTTCCGCCGGGGCCCTGCACATGCGGGTTCAGCACCAGCACCATGCCTTCCTTGAGCACGGTGGCATCGCCCGGTGCGATCCACGGGGCCTCCTGCGAGGCGACGCCGATGCCGTGCCCCCAGTGGACGCCGGTGACGGGGGTGACGCCCGCCCGCTCCGCCGCGTCCAGCATGGCGGCGTAGAGATCCGCGCAGGTCGCGCCGGGCCGCACGGCGGCGAGGGCGGCCTTGCGCATGGCGACAAGCCCTTCATACGCTTTCGTCTGTTCCGGCAGGGGCCAGCCCATCGTCATGAGCCGCGAGCCGAACGCCCAATAGCCGTTCAGCGACGCCTGAAGGTCAAGGCGGTTCATTTCGTCGCGGGCCGTCTTCTTGCCCTGCCCGATGCCGAACTTGGGCGACTCGGCCCAATAGTCTTTGGCATGGGCTCCGGTGGCGGACTGGGAAATCCCGTTGTAGCCGACGGCCTCAAAGCCCCGTTCAAGGGCGTGCATACGGATGAGCTCCGCCTGCCCCTTTTCCGCACGGGCGTCACAGGCGAGGCTGTGATGGGCGGCCCCCAGGATGGCATGGTCGGCGCGGTAGGCGAGATCCTCAAGGAAAGCCGCCTCCTCCGCGCTCTTGATCTGGCGTATGGCGCTGATCGCGGCGGAAATGTCCGTGAGCGCCCATTCGCCCAGGGCATCGCGCAGGGCCACGCTGGCGCGGTTCATGTCCAGCCCTATGGAGGCCAGCCCCAGCGGGCGGAGGAACGCCGCCAGTTCCGCAGCGGCGTGCGTGGCATCAAGGCTTCCCGGATAGGCGCGGACATCCGAAATGATGCCCCGTTCCCAGCTTCTGGCCCAGAGGGACGGGCTCAGGACGAGGGGGAGCCTGCCTTTGGCGAACAGGACGAATGCGAGGCCCGGATGCTCGTCCGTGAACGGGAGGTGCACCTGCGCCGCGTAACGCATGTTGTCCCCGCCGGACAAAAGGAACGCATCGCAGCCCGAGCGCTCCAGTTCCGACTGGATCTTTTCAAGTACGGTCGTATTCAAGTTCTTCTCCTTGGCTCTGTCGGCAATGGCTTGCCGTTTCCCGGCATCAAAAGCCGGAAGCCGGCCATTCCCGCCCGGGCGGTCGTGTAGCGGTGCCTTTCCCTGTTGCGGGAGGGCGGGGATGGCGGTTCGATCTTCCACGGGCGCGTGCTCCCTTAGTGGGCGCTGCGGAACCCTGTGATCATGTAGGGCATGTCCCAGTTCCGATGCCAGCTCAGGAGGCGCGGCCCATCCTTTTCCACGGCATAGATGTCGATGGAGCGGAGGAGTTCCCCTTCCGGGCCCAGTGTCGCCACATCAAGGGCGATGACCATGTTCTCGCAGAGCACGGTCGGATCGTCGGCGGCGAGGTACGGCCCTTCGATCTCCCCGCGCCCGACGCCGTGGCCTATGCCGGAAGCGCTGGAAAGCGGGATGCCCCGCTTTGCGGCTTCCTTCACCACCGCGCCGTGGATATCCGAACAGGCAACGCCGGGGCGGAGCATGTCGAGCGCCAGCATTTTGAGGCTCAGGTTGTCGGCGCAGGCGCTGCGGACGCGCGGGTCCATGTCCTCGCCTATGTGGATCATGCGCGCGGTGACGCCCCAGTACCCGCCGTGGCAGCAGGCATATTCGATCCGGCAGAGCCCTTCCGAGGGAAGGAAACCGCGCTGCGGCATATAGTTGGCGCCGATGGCTTCCCCAGCCACCGCCGCCATGTTGCCGCTCATGCTTGTGCCGCCCTCATAGGCGTGGATGCGTACCCGCTCGATGAATTCGGGCACGGTGTAAAAGCCCTTGCGGTAGGCGCTGCCCGAATGCGCGCCCTCCATGTGGTTGATCGCGCCGATGATGCCGGTATCCACCTGGCGGCAGGCCATTTCGATCCGGTCGATTTCCTCGGGGAGCTTCACAAGGCGCAGGCCGCGCAGCATGGGGCCCGCATCCTTGAACGAGCAGCCGGGGAAGGCCGCGCGCAGGGCGTCGAATACGGAAGCGGCGGTCTGGCTGAAATCAACGCCGACCACGCCGTCCAGATCGGAGCGGCTTTCCTTGAGGCGGCGGATAAGGCAATCCGCGCCCACGGCATCTTCCGCCACGGCCACGCAGACGGCGGAGGGTTCCTTGGCAAGCTGCGCTTCGGCGGGCTGGGCCAGATCGGGATACAGCCAGCAGGTGCAGGCCGCCTCGTCCGTTCCGGGCTCGAACAGGGCGAGGACTGCCCTGTCCGGGGTCTGTTTCACATAGGGGAGCATGGGGCCGGCCACGTACCCGAAATTTTCGGGATCGGCCAGCAGGAGGCTCCGCATACCCTGCTCCCGCATGGCTCCGGCGAGCCGGGATTGAATGGATGCTTGCATGTATACTCCTTGTGTTCACACAGTATTGCCTGTTGCGCGGCGGCTGCCGCCTTTCACGAAATCCCGCTGCCCCCGTCAACAGGCCTGGCGGACGGTGGACATGCGTACCTCAAGGTAGCGGGAGAGCCGGGTCAGCGGCACCAGCAGGAGCAGGTAGCCGATGGTGGCGATGATCAGCGGCGTCGGGTTGGCCGTCCACGACTGCACCACAAGCGCCTCGCGCAGCAGTTCCGGGATGCCGACCACGGAACAGATGACGGTTTCCTTGAGCAGCGCCACGAACTGCCCGGTCAGCGGCGGCATGGCGGTCTTGAAGGCCTGCGGGAAAACGATGAGCCGGAAGGTCTTGAAGGTGCCGAGCCCGAGGGAGCGCGCCGCCTCAAGCTGCCCATGCCCCACGGCGCTGACGCCCGAACGCAGGATTTCGCTGAAAAACGCGCTGTGGTTCAGGGTGAGGGTCAGGATGCCGGATACCATCAGCGGCAGGTAGATGCCGATGAACGGCGCGCCGTAGTGGATAAGGGACACCAGCACGATGGTGGGCAGGGCACGGAACACATCCACGTACACCTTGACGAACCCGGTCATGACCTTGTTCTCGAAGAAGCGCACGAGGGTCAGGAAAACGCCGAGCCAGAAGGCGCACAGCGTGGCGATGATCCCCACCTCAAGCGTGGTCATGAACCCGCCCGCCAGTGCCTTCATCCCGCTTTCGCCGAGGATCTCGAAATTGAAGAACACGTAGGCCAGCCGCGACCAGTCCGCGCCGGAATAACGGACGAAGAGCCAGCCCCAGAGCAGGAGGAGCCCCACGGCGGCGCAGGAGGAAAGCACCCGCCCCAGGTTCCTGTTGGACAGGAAGACGATGCCGCCGACGATGGAAAAGAGGGCATAGCCGAACAGCGAAAGGCTCCCCAGCGTGCTCATGCCGCCGCCCACGGGCGTCGCGCCGGGCAGGAGGAGCCCCCACGCGATCAGGACGGCAAGCCCGGACAGGGCGGCTTTCGGCGAATGGTACCAGGGGCCGGCGATACGTGCGCGGCGGCGCGGACGCGGAACCCCTCCGGCCTCTGCCGGATGCGGATCTCTGGACATGGCAGGCCTCACAGGATCTTGCTGAGAAAACTTCTGCAGCGTTCGTGCCGGGGGTTGGTGAAGACCTCTTGCGGCGATCCTTCCTCGATGATCACGCCGTCGGCCAGCACGAGCACCTTATCCGCCACTTCGCGGATAAAGGACATTTCATGGCTCACCACCACCATCGTCATGCCCTGCTTCGCCAGATCAATCATGACTTCAAGGACTTCCCCGATCATTTCCGGGTCAAGGGCGCTGGTAGGCTCGTCGAAGAGCATGACTTCGGGGCGCATGGCGAGCGCGCGGGCGATGGCCACGCGCTGCTGCTGCCCGCCCGAAAGCATGTCGGGGTAGGAGGCGTGCTTGTCGGCGAGCCCGACTCTGGAGAGCAGCTCCATGCCGTACGCTTCGGCCTCCTTATGGGAGAGGCCGCGCACGTTGACCGGGGCCAGCATGATGTTCTGGATGGCGGTCATGTGCGGGAACAGGTTGAACCCCTGAAACACCATGCCGATGTTCTCGCGCATCTTGTTGAGGTTCAGGTGGGGGTCGGTGATCTCCTGGGCGTTGATGAAAATCTCGCCGGAGCTGGCTTCCTCCAGCCTGTTCAGACATCGCAGGAACGTGCTCTTGCCCGATCCCGAGGGGCCGATGACCGCGCAGACCTCACCCTTGGCGACGGTGGTGCTGATGCCGCGCAGGACATGAACATCCTTATAATGCTTATGCAGGTCGCAGACTTCGATCATGCACGATGCGGTGTTGTCCATCTCGCGAGTCTCCTTTCGAGCAACGTGCTTCCGTACATGAGCGGCAGAAGCAGTATCAGATACATGATGGTGATGGTGACGAGGGGGGTCGGGTTGGCCTTCCATTCCACGATTTCCATGGCCCGCTTGAGCAGTTCGGGCATACCCACCACGGAGACGAAGGCCGTGGCCTTGAGCAGCCCCACCAGATGCCCCGTGAGCGGCGGCAGCACCACGCGGATCGCAAGCGGCAGGATGACGAAGCGCATGGTCTGGATCACGCCGAGCCCGAGGGAACGGGCCGCCTCCACATGCCCCCGGCTCACGGATTCGATCCCGGCCCGGAAGTATTCGATCATGAAGGCCAGCGCGCTGAGGAAAAGCCCGCACACGCCCGCCGCAAAGGGCGTGCTGTGGATTTCAAGGAACGGCAGCGCATAGTAGATGAAGATGACCAGCACGAGGATGGGCAGCGAGCGGAACACATCCACGAACGCGTCGATGGCACAGTTGAAGATCGGGTTGTTCAGGGTGCGGATGATCGCGATGATCGGCGCGATGGTCACGGACAGCACGGCCGAACAGATGAAGATCAACAGCGTATTCTCAAGCCCGCCGAGCAGGATGGGCCACGTTTCGACGATGAGTTCCCTGTTGAAGAACATCATGCCGAGCATATCCCACTGTGCCCCGGAATACCGGTAAAACACCAGCCCGAGAAAACCGAGGAAGCCGAGCGCGGCAGCCGTCCCCGCCAGTTGCGGGCGCCTTTTGTCCATTGTGGTCACAATCATGGGGACGGCCGCGAGCAGCATATACAGGCCCATGCCAAGCCAGCCGCCGATGCCGAGCGAGGTTCCCGCCGGTGGGAGAAGGCCCCACGCGGCCGCAATGAGGGCGACCACCAGCCCCCACAGGAATCCGTCACGCTGATACCAGAGCCGTTGCCGCTTCTGCCGCGAGTGTGTGTTCTCTGCCTGCATTGCGTCCTCCGCCGGGAAGGGCGGCGCTGGAACGCCGCCCCAAAAAGGTTATTTCGGCTGCCAGGGGGTCGTGTACACGTGCACAGTGGAAGAATCGGGGCCGGGCTTCGTGCCGAGCCACTTTTCGTACAGGGCGGCGAGCGTCCCGTCCCGCTTCATGCTGTTGAGGATCGTGTTGTATTCGTCGCGCAGGGGATCGCCCTTGCGGAAGGCCACGCCCTGAACGAACACGTCGCCCACGGGGAAGGCCACGCCGAGCATGGGGTAATTCTTGATCTGATAGAGGGCGCGGGTCTGTTCGCGCAGGTAGGCGTCGAGCCGCTTGTTCATGAGATCCATGAGGATGTCGATGGAGCGGTCGTAGGTGCGGATGGTGTACGGGCCGTACTTTTCCTGGTTGGCGTCAAGCCAGCGCTGTTCGGCGGTGCCCGCCTCGGCGCCCACGGTCTTGCCCTTGAGCTGTTCCGGGCTGGTGATGGCGTCGTTCTTCCGGGTCACGAAGGCGAGCTGAGCGTCAACCCACGGATCGGAAAAGTCCATCATGACAAGGCGTTCCTTGTTGATCCACGTATTCCCGGCGGCATCCCACTTCTTGGCCTGGAGCCCCGGGGCGAGCCCGGCGAAAGGAATGTTCGTCATCACAAGCTGTTTGCCCATGCGCTTGGCCACTTCCGCGTGCAGATCCACCTCGAATCCCACCAGTTTCCCGTTTTCCATGAAGGCGAAAGGCGGGGCCGTGGCGTTGACCGCGGCACGCAGTTCCTTGCCGGAATCGGCGGCTTCGGCCTTCACCGTCCCCATCACGAGCCCCGTACAGGCCATTGCAGCCAACAAGACAAGAACATGTAACCGGTTCATACTGTGACTCCTCTGTTGAGGGTTCTCTCGCACCGGGAAACCCCAGGGTTTCCGGCTTGCATCAACCGCATATGGAGGCGCTTTCGCGTTTCCCCGTTCCTTGTGCGGGCCGCTTCCCGAGGCAATGGGAAGGCCCGCTTGCTGGTGTTTGCCGTGGCGTTTTTTAGTTCACTATATGAAATTCATTTTGTAATATAAAACTAAACTGGTTCCTCACGTGATGTCAAGAGGGGCGGCACCGTATCCATCACGAAAATTTCAATGGAAAAACACAACGAAGCATGGCGGACATTTTCCGCCACCTGACCATAGCCAATTTATTGCCATACAAAATTTCATACGGGTTTTCAGGGGGTACCGTACGGCGGCGCGCCCCCCCAACGGGGACGGATGCCATCCGGCATGTATCACCCTGGCAAGCGGCCTGTTTGCGGCTGGCGGCTGCGGTGTGCCGGTTCCCCAAGCCTTCATGGGCATAGGGAAAACCCAAAAGGGATTGCCTGTACCGCCTCGCCTCCTCCATCGCTTTACCGGAAGCCCGGAAACCTTTTGCGGGGCGCTCCTCAACGCCGCCCATTGATACGCCCACACGGGCGAACGGAAGAAAACCGGCAAAGAAACGATCCCCATACAGCCCTGACAGGCGGGGAACGCGCGGAACACATTATCAAGTTGGAGATATAAGATCGTATCTATTTAATAATATTACAGTTTACAGCTTTTTTCTTCAATCCCCCCGCAAGCGCTTTTCCGTCCCGCCTGCCTCCTGCCGCCCTGCTTCCGGATTGGATGTTTCGAAAGAAGCAAGCCCGGCGGGCACCATGACCAGCCCGGCGGGCCATGCGCCAACGGGCCTCCCCTTGCGCCTATCCCCACAGTGATACGGGTGAAGGCAACGACGCCCACGACGCCAAACGCAACTTGTTCCTATCCATGCGTGGATACGTGACAAAGTACCTTTCCACAGAAACCGGACCATCCGCGCGCATCCTCATTGCGCCGCGGCGCCTCCCCCGCCTTCCTGCCCGCACCGGCTTTCCCGCCAACGGTGCCTATCCTGCTGGAAGGCCGGGCCGCCTTTCCCCCCACGCCAAGCGCGGCGGCAGCAGGCAGCCTGCCCACATCCCGCCTTCCAAGCAAAAAACGCTTTGAACTGCATATGATAAGGAAAAAGCAAAAATCTTTCGGCAAGGCTCCCCTTTTTCGGACCTGCCGCTTGACTTCTTTTGGCGAACCTCATATTTTCGCATTATGAATTTAAGTTCATATAGTGAACAACAAAAAAACAGCCGGTGTCCCAAACCAGAACGCCGCAAGGCACTCCCCTGACCGCCGGACAAAGGAGTCTCCCGTGAAAAAATCCCCTTGGAAACTGGATCCCTTGTTCACGCCACGCTCCATCGCGGTGATCGGCGCATCCCCCAACGGCGGGGCGGGTTCCATCGTCCTCAGGAACATGCAGCGCCTCGGCTATACGGGTACGGTGTATCCCATCAACCCAAAGTATAAGGAAATCTTTGGGTACCCCTGCTACGCGTCCCTGCGCGATCTCCCCGCCCCGGCGGACTGCGCCGCCGTGCTGCTGGGCAGCCGTTCGCTGCTGCCCATGCTTGAGGAGGCGCACGCCGCAGGCGTCAAGGGGGTCTGGGGTTTTGCCAGCGGATTTGCCGAAACGGGCGGGGAAGGCCGGGCCATGCAGCGGCGCATCCACGATTTCTGCCATGAGTCCGGCCTGCTGTTCTGCGGCCCCAACTGCGTGGGCTATGCCAACATCACCGACAAGACCTGCATGTACAGCGCCCCGCTCCCGCAGGCGTTCCGCCCCGGCGACATCGGCGTCATCGCCCAGAGCGGCGCGGTGCTGCTGGCGCTCGGCAACGCCAACCGCATGGCCGGGTTCTCCCGCCTCATTTCCTCCGGCAACGAAGCGGCCCTCGGGCTCGCCGACTACATGGACTATCTGGTCGACGACGACGCCACGCATGTGATCGCCCTCTTCATCGAAACCATCCGCGACCCGGAAGCCTTCGCCGCCGCGTGCTCCCGCGCCGCGGAAAAGGGCAAGCCCGTCATCGCGCTCAAGGTCGGGCGCTCGGAACTCGCCTGCCGCGTGGCGGCCACCCATACCGGGGCCATCGCGGGAAGCGACCGGATACTCGACGCCTTTTTCCGCCGTGCCAACGTCATGCGGGTCAACACCCTCGACGACCTGCTCGAAACCGCCGTCCTGTTCAGCGGGCTGCGCGGCCTTTCCGCCGGTTCGCCGAAGGTGGGGATGGCCACGGTTTCCGGCGGCGAAATGGGCATGTTGGCGGACGTGTGCGCGGACAGCGGCCTCGTCTTCCCGCCCGTTTCCGAGGCCGGGAAGGAACGGCTCCGCAAGGTGCTCCCGCCCTACGCCCCCATCGCCAACCCCCTCGACGCGTGGGGCAGCGGCGATCTGCGCGAGGCCTACCCCGCCAGCCTCGGCATCCTCGCCGCCGAGGAGGATGTGGAAACGCTCATCGTCTCGCAGGACATCCCCGGCAACATGGCCCCCGAACAGGTGGAGCAGTTCTCGGACGTGGCCCGCGCCGCCGTCGCCGTGCGCGCCGCCTCCGGCAAGCCGGTCATCGTCGTTTCCAATATCTCCGGCGGCATCGATCCGGCCATCGGCGATATCCTCGCACAAGGCAACGTCCCCGTGGTGCAGGGCAGCGGCGCGGGCATCCCCGCCATCCGGCGCTGGATAGACTGGTGCGCCGCGCGCGCGGCGAAAACGGCATCTCCCTACCCCCGGAAGGATTCCCCCACTCCTTCCATACTCCCCCCCGAACTGGCTTCGGAACTCGACGCCAGTTCGGGCGTATTGCCCTACGCGCTTTCCGCCCGCCTGCTGCGCCATTTCGGGATCGCCATAGATCACGAGGAGCTTGCGGTTTCGCTTGAGGAAGGCATGGCGGCAGCCGGGCGCATCGGCTATCCCGTCGCCCTGAAAGCCGCCTCCCCCGACATCGCGCACAAGACCGAGACAGGCCTCGTCAAGCTCAACCTCCGCACCGGCGCGGAATTCGCGGCGGCATGGCGCGAGCTTGAAGGCATCCTTGCCCTGCACCACGCGGACGCGCGGCGCGAGGGGATGCTCGTGCAAGGCATGGTGCGGAGCGCGGGCGGCAAATCCGGCGACGTGGTGGAAACCATTGTCGGCGTGAACCGTGACGGCGGGTTCGGATCGGCGGTCATGGTGGGGCTCGGCGGCGTGTTCGTGGAGCTGCTGCGCGACGTTTCGCTTGAGCTGGCCCCGCTCTCACCCGAAGGCGCCCGCGCCATGATCGGCAGGCTCAAGGCCGCCAAGTTGCTTACCGGCTTCCGAGGGCGCCCCGCGTCCGACGTGGAAGCCCTCTCCGATGTGCTCGTCCGGGTGGCAGCCATGTGCTGCGCGCTGGGCGACAGGCTCGTTTCGCTCGACCTGAACCCGGTCATGGTGCTGCCGGAAGGGGAAGGCGTACGCATTGTGGACATCGTGATGCAGGTGGCTCCGGCACGGCATTGCGGGGAAACCGACTAATCTTGATGGAGAAAAGCCGATGAAGAAACTTCTGTCCGGCAACGAGGCCCTCGCACGGGGAGCGCTGGAAGCGCGCATAGAGATCGCCTGCGGCTATCCGGGGACACCCAGCTCGGAAATCCTTGAAAACGTCAGCAAGTACAAAGAAATATACTCAGAATGGTCGGTAAACGAGAAGGTGGCGATGGACGCCGCCGCGGGCGCGGCCTATTCCGGGCGCCGCGCGCTCGTGACCACCAAGCAGGTGGGCATGAACGTCATGTCCGATTCGCTGTTCTATACCGCCTACACCGGCGCGGAGGCCGCGCTCGTGGTCGTCACCGCCGACGATCCGGGCCTGTTCAGCTCCCAGAACGAGCAGGACAACCGCCACTACGCCAAGCTCGGCAAGTTCCCCATGCTGGAACCCTGCGACAGCCAGGAATGCAAGGATTTCATGATCGAAGCCGTGGACATGAGCGAACGCTTCGACACGCCCGTGGTCATCCGCACGACCATGCGCACCTCACATTCCAAGTCCGTGGTGGAGCTCGGCGCCCCCGGCTCCTACGGGCACGAGGTCGGCCCCTTCCCCCGCAACATCGAGAAGTACAACTCCATGTGCACGTGGGCGCGCAAGCGGCACTACATCCTTGAACAGCGCCTGCTGGACATCGAGGAATGGAGCAACACGTGGCCCGGCAACCGCATCGAATGGGGCGACCGCGAATACGGCTTCATCGCCGGGGGCATCATCTACGAATACGTGAAGCAGGTCTTCCCCGAAGCCTCCATCCTCAAGCTCGGCATGTGCTACCCCCTGCCGAAGAAGCTGATCCGGGAGTTCGCGGACGGCGTGCGCAACGTCATCGTGGTCGAGGAGCTTGACCCCTTCATCGAAGAGCAGGTCAGGGCTATGGGCATCCCCGCGCGCGGCAAGGACATTTTCTCCATCTGCGGCGAACTGCTGCCGGAGGACATCGCCGAAAGCTGCCGCAAGGCGGGCATCCTTAAAGATACGGCCCCCGCGTTCAGCGACACGTCCGAATCCCTCCCCAGCCGCAGCCCGCTGCTGTGCTCCGGCTGCCCGCACCGCTCCACGTTCTACAACCTTTCCCAGATGAAGGTGCCGGTGGCGGGCGACATCGGCTGCTACAACCTCGGCACCCTGCCGCCCTTCAATGCCCAGCACACCATGGGGGCCATGGGCGCGAGCGTGGGCGTGCTGCACGGCATGGGCCTTTCCGGGCTGCCCGAGCCCGCCGTGTGCACCATCGGCGACGGCACCTTCTTCCATGCGGGCGTCGCGCCGCTGCTGAACATGGTCCACAACAAGGGCAAAGGCACGGTCATCATCATGGACAACCGCACCACCGCCATGACCGGGCATCAGGACAACCCCGGCCTTTCCAAGACGCTCTCCAACGGGACCATCGAGCCCGTGGACATTGCCGGGCTGTGCCGGGCCTGCGGAGTGGAAAAGGTCGTCACCGCCAACGCGTTCGACATGAAGGAAGTCCGCAAGGGCCTTGAAGAATGCACCGCCTACGACGGGGTTTCCGTACTCATCACGCGCGGGGACTGTGTGTTCGTCTCCCGCAGCCCCAAGCCCGCCCGCGTGGTGGATGCCGACAAGTGCATCGCCTGCGGCAAGTGCATCCAGAGCGGCTGCCCCTCCGTGGTGCTGTCCGACGAAAAGCACCCCAGGACCGGGAAGCGCAAGGCCCGCATCGAACCCGTGACCTGCGTCGGCTGCGGCATCTGCGCCCAGATCTGTCCCGTCCACGCCATCTCCGGCCCCGAACAAGCCTAAGGAGCGCATCCCCATGAAAAAGACCATCCGTTTCCTCATCACCGGGGTCGGCGGGCAGGGAACCATCCTCGCCAGCGACATCCTCGCCGAAGTAGGGCTCCGGCTCGGCCACGACGCCAAGAAATCCGACATCCTCGGCCTCGCCGTGCGCGGCGGCTCCGTGGTCAGCCACATCATCTGGGGCGAAAACGTCCGCGCGCCCATGATCGACCGGGGCACCGCCGACTATTACCTGAGCTTCGAATGGCTGGAAGGCCTGCGGCGGCTCGTCTATACGAATAAGGATACGGTCGTGCTCGCCAACGACTGGCGTATCGACCCCGTATCGGTAAGCTCCGGGCAGGCCGACTATCCCGACGAGGACGGCATCCGCGCCGCCATCCGCGAACGCTGCGCGGGCCTGCGGGAAATCCCGGCCACGCCGCTCGCCGTGGAGATGGGCAACGCCCGCGTGTTCAACAGCGTCATGATGGGCGGGCTGGCCCAGCTCGTCGGGGGCGACGCCGACGTCTGGCGCTCCGTCATCGCCGACCGGGTCGCGCCCAAAGTGCGGGATCTCAATGTCCGGGCATTCGATGCCGGGCTGAACCACACGTTCTAGGGCCATCCCATCTTGAAACGGCTTTCGCCGCACGCGGGTGCGGCGTGCCGTGAACCGGCGTGGGGTCTGGTGAAGACGGCGCTTCCTACCGGAGCCCGGCTTTGAGGCGTATGCCCTTGCAAAGGCCACCTGCCCTAAAGACGCCGCGGGGATTCCGCGGCATGTGAGGGAGCATTCCCATGTTTGATATTCTGTTCCGCAATGCGAAGGTCATCGACGGCACGGGCAACCCGTGGTTCTACGGTGATGTGGGCGTGGAAGGCGGCACCGTCGCCGCCGTGCTGCCCCCCGGCTCCACGGCCCGCGCCCGCCGCGTGGCGGATGTGGACGGCAAGGCACTCTGCCCCGGCTTCGTGGACGGGCACAGCCATTCGGAATTGCCGCTCCTCGCCGGGGAGGGCATGGACTGCAAGATCATGCAGGGCGTGACCACCGAAAACCTCGGGCTGGACGGCATGTCCCTCGCGCCGATCAAGGACGGCGACAAGGCCGACTGGAAGAAACACCTTTCCGGCCTCGCCGGGACGCTCGACGTGCCGTGGACGTGGAACAGCTTCGCGGAATACCTCGACTGCCTGCAGGCCGCGAAGCCGCCGCTCAACGTCTCCTCGTACGTGGGGCTGGGCACGGTGCGCCTGAGCGTCATGGGCATGGCCGACAGGCCCGCGGAAGACCACGAAATCCGGGCCATGCGGGATCTGGTCGCCCGGTGCATGGACGAGGGCGCGCGCGGCATCTCCGCCGGGCTGATCTACCCTCCGAGCCGCTACCAGAGCCTTGAGGAAACCGTGGCCGTAGCCAAGGCCGCGGCGGCGCACGGCGGCATCTACGACGTGCACATGCGCAACGAGGCCGACGCCATCGCCGAATCCGTGGAGGAGGTGATCGCCATCAGCGAACGCTCCGGCATCCCCGCCATGATCACCCACTTCAAGATCCGCGGGAAAAAGAACTGGGGCCGTTCCGCCGCGCTCATCCGCCGCATCGACGAGGCCCGCGCCGCCGGGATCGACGTCACGATGGCCCAGTACCCCTACACGGCGGGGAGCACGTTCCTGCATGTGGTCATCCCGCCGTGGTACCACAGCCGGGGCGTGGACGGCCTGCTGCGGGCCCTGCGCGAGGAACGCGGCGCCATCAAGCATGACCTCGACACGCGCATGGACTGGGAAAACTTCTCGCAGTCCGTGGGCTGGGAAAAGATCTTCGTCTCTTCGGTGGTCAGCGAAGCCAACCAGCCCTGCGTGGGCAAGAGCATCTCGCAGATCGCCGCCGAACGGGGACATGCCGACCCCGCCGACGCCGCCTTCGACCTGCTGGTGGAAGAGCAGCTCGCCGTGGGCATGATCTCGTTCGGGCTCGACGAGGCGGACATCACCGCGATCATGCGCCACCCGGCCGTGAGCTTCATCACCGACGGGCTCATGAGCGGAAGGCCCCACCCGCGCGCCTACGCCACCTACCCCCGCATCCTCGGCCGCTATGTGCGTGAGCAGGGCGTCCTTTCCCTTGAGGAGGCCGTCCGCAAGATGACCTCGCTCCCCGCCCGCAAGATCAGGCTGCGGAACAAGGGCGTCATCGCCGAGGGCTACGACGCGGATCTGGTGGTCTTTGACCCGGATACCGTCATCGACAAAAACAGCTATGACGATCCCCGCGTGCATCCCGCCGGGATCGCGCACGTACTCGTCAACGGCGTGTTCGTGGTGGAGGACGCCGCGCTCACGGGCGCACGGCCCGGGAGGGTCATCAGGGACTAGCCGCCCCGCAAGGGAAACGGCCCCGTGCCGTGGGAGGCCCGCCTGACGGGAGGGGCCATCCGAAGGGAACCGCGCCGGGGACGCCCCCAGCGCGGAGCACACAAGGAACGGCTGCCCGTGCGGAACGCTGGGCAGCCATAACAGGCTGCGGAAACAATACTCGGATCCCTGCGCCGAAACGGACGGCGGGGGAACGCTTTCAGGTGCCGGAGCGTATTGCCTTTCTCATGACGGGTAGGCATACTTTCACGCCGGAGGACGGAGCTTTCCCCGCCGCCGCATATCCCTTTCCGGAGATTCCCATGCTGACATCATCACAAAAAGTTTTCGACGTTCTGGAATTCCTCTGCGCCAACGGCCCGCACAAGGCCCTTGAGGTAAGCAAGGCCCTGTCTCTGCAAAAGAGCTCGGTGCACCGCTTCCTCAACAGCCTCATCGAGTTCGGCTATGTCCGCAAGGACGACCAGACGGGGCTTTTTTCGGTGACGCTCAAGGTGGTGCAGCTCGGCGCCATGGTGAGCAGCAAGATCGACATGGTGGAAACCGGGAGATCGTACATGCGGGAACTGGTGGCCACGTTCGATCAGGCCACGGTCAGCTTCGCCACGTTCATGGACAAGCAGGTGCTCGTCCTGCGCCGCGAATACCCCCGCAACTGCGTCACGCGCATCGATCTGAGCCAGCAGCTCCCCGCCTATTGCACGGGGCTCGGCAAGGCTCTCCTCTCGACGAAAAGCGAAGAGGAAATCGACGAATACATCGCCACCGTCCCGCGGACGGCCTACACCCTGCATACCCTGACGGACGGGGCGCGCCTCAAGCAAGACCTGCTCGCCGCCAAGGAAAAGGGATACGCCGAGGACATCTCCGAAATCAGCGACTCGCTCCACTGCGTCGCCGTGCCCATCCTCACCCCGCACGGCGGGCTCTGGGCCATCAGCCTTTCGGGGCATTGTTCCGTCATCCGCGAGTACGGTGTGGAAAACATCGTGAAGCATCTGAAAAAGGCCGTCTGGGATATGACCTCAGGCTATTCCGCCGCGCCCGTCGCCTGACCCGCCGGTTCGCCCGCGCCCCGGCAAAGCCCCGTTCAGGAAGCGCCCGCCGCGCTGCCGCGAGGCATCCGGGCTCCCGCAATGCCCTTGCCGGAGGCCCCTCCGGGGATGGGATGAAGCGGCAAGGTGAACCGCCCCGACGCGCCCCTCGGCGGAACCCCTCCGGGGGCGGCATGAGGGGCGGCTCCCGCCAACGGGAGGGGGAAGCCATCAGGCCGCCGGACAAGGCAAGGGGTGCTTCACTGGGGACACGCCATGAGTACGACTCTGATCACAAACGGCATCGTCGTTGATGCCGGAACCATGCGCCCGCTGGACATCCTCATTTCCGGGGAACGGGTGGAAAGCCTCCTCCCACGCGGCTCCGAGGTGCGGGCCGACCGGGTCATCGACGCCTCCGGGCGCTACGTGCTGCCCGGCATCATCGACGCGCACAACCACCCCGTCTACGCCGACCGCATCGACCGCCTGTCGCGGGCGGCCCTGTCCGGCGGCGTCACCACCGTCATCCCCTACATCGGGGCCGTCGCCGCATGGGGCAAACAGGGCGGGCTGGTTCAGGCCATCGACGACTTCATCAGGGAAGGGGAAACCGGTTCCTGCATCGACTTCGGGCTGCACTGCACCCTGACCGCCAACGTCATGGAAGAGGCCGACGAAGCCATCCCCGAACTGGTCGCGCGCGGGGTCATTTCCTTCAAGGCGTTCACATCCTACAGAAAACGGGGCATGAAACTGGAGGACGACCAGATCCTGCATCTCATGGAACTGGTCGCGCGCGAAAAGGCCCTCCTCGCCTTCCATGCGGAAAACGACGCCATCCTTGAACATCTGGAAGCCAAGGCCGTTGCCGAGGGGCGGGAGCACCCCCGCGATTACCCCGCGACGCATCCCAACATTTCCGAGGCCGAGGCCATCTTCCGTGTGCTTTCGCTGGCCTCTGTCGCGGGCTGCAACATCTACCTGCCGCACGTCACCTGCAAGGAATCGCTCGAAGCCATCAGGCTGTTCAGGAAGTGGGGCACGGTGCCCACGCTTTTCGCCGAAACCTGCCCCCACTATCTGACGCTGGACGACAGCCAGCTTGCGCTGCGCGGCAACCTCGCCAAGATGTCCCCTCCCCTGCGCAAGGAGGCAGACCGCGAGGCGCTCTGGGAAGCGATCCGCAACGGCGAAATACAGGTCGTCGCTTCCGACGCGGCGGGGCACGCCACCGCCGCCAACGAGCCGCTCTTTGCCGAAACCTTCCGGGCCCCGCACGGCGCGCCCGGCGTGGATACGCTTTTCTGCGTCACGTGGAACGAAGGGATTGCCAAGGGCCGCGTCGCCATCCCCGACCTTGTGCGGCTCCTGTGCGAAAACCCCGCGAAATGCTTCGGCCTGTATCCAAGAAAGGGAACCCTCCTCCCCGGATCGGATGCGGACGTGGTCATCGTCGATCCCGGAGACGACTGGATCATCCCCGACAGGAACGAGCACATGGCCGTGGACTACAGCCTGTTCGCGGGCATGGGCTGCCTCGGCAGGCATCGCACCGTGCTGCTGCGCGGCGCAGTCGCCTATGAGGACGGGAAGATCCTCGACGACGCCCGGCGCGGCGTTTTCCTGCGCGGCAGCCTGCCCGCCTAACGGCGCACCGACACTGAAGGAAAAGGGCCAAGGCTGGCGGAATTCGCACAGCCTTGGCCCCTTATCGTCCCCGCCCTGCAGCCCGGAGGCGATGCACAACACTTTCAGCAACGAAAAAAGGAAGCGGCCCGCCCTCACAACGCAAAGGCGGTGCCGCGATGCCTCCCTCCGGCAAATAACGGCCTACACATATGGCGAAGCCTACGCCCTCAGAGCCCGGCGTGCCTTCAGGCGCCGCCCGCATCCAGGTGGCGCATCACCGCCACTTCGTCACAGTCGGGGAAACGGGGGCAGTTCGCACAGACGATCCAGACGCGCTGGGGCAACAGATCCTTGCTCACCACGCCAAAGCCGTTCCGCTCGAAAAAGCGCACCTGATACGTCAGCGCGAATACCCGGTCGATGCCTATCCTGCGGGCATCCTTACAGCACTCGTCCACGAGGATGTTGCCGAACCCGTTCCCCCGCCACGGCTTGGCAATGGCGAGAGAGCGGACTTCCGCCAGGTTTTCCCAGATCACCGCCAGCGCCGCGCAGCCGATGAATTCCCCGCCGCTGGTTTCCAGAATGCGGAAATCCCTGATCTGGCCGTACAGGTTCGACAGCGAACGCGGCAACAGCAGGCCCTCCGCCGAACATTCCATGAGCAAACCGTGGATCTTCTTCGCATCGCACATCCGCGCGGGGCGCAAGACTGGTTGCATGATACAACGCTCCTGTCCAAAAAGCGATTCAACAAAAAAGAGCGGCCTTCATCCCGGAACAAGCTGCGGCGCATGGCCCCTTCCACGGGCCTCTCCCGTAGCGGTTCCGATCTTCAAGGCCGTTGTGCCGCTTCACACTGGCGCTATGCCCGCCGAAACCCCTTCGAACAAGGGCCTCACCTCTCTTTCGATTGAAACTATCCGTGATGATATACCTGTTTTTATCGCCAGCCACAACAGTTGGCATCGTCAATCCCCCTTTTTCTTACGGGATGGGGCAACGACACGTCTTGGGGCAACTCCGGGTTGCGGGCGCTGCCATGTGCTTTACTGCGGGAAGGATAGATTCCGTAACGCCCCGGCTACGATGAGCCCAGCCACGGCTAGTGGGCCTTCGGTGTCCACGCCCCCGCGCAGGGCCGCCTCCGGTCACGTTCCTGCCGCCGGGCACTGAGGCCGAAGGGATGATCTCTTCCACGGGTTCGTCCATACCGATGGACACGTTACGCATATCCCCCGTTGACATTTGCGGCAGACCCCATATTCTCCGGCAATCTTCCGCCGATGGCCCGCGCCGGCGGCCATCTTTGCTCCTCTTCGGGTACGCCATGCAACTGCGCATCAAGCTTTACGATCTGATTCTGGCCTTCGCCAACGCGCTGGACCAGGTTCATCCGGCCCTGACCGGCCACCACAGGCGAGTGGGTTTCCTTCTCGACAGGCTGGCCGAACGCCTCGGCCTTCCCTCCGAGGAGCGGGAACGGCTCTTCCTCGCCGGGATCATGCACGACGTGGGGGTCATCCCCCTGAAAACCAGTGCGGAGGATCTCGTCTTCGAGCGCGAGCGCTATCTCCATCCGCAAGCGGGCTGCCTGTTCCTGCAAAACTGCCCCACGCTGGCCGAAGAGGCGGAGCGGGTGCGCTTCCACCACATGTACTGGGAAAAGGCATGTGACAGGGGGCTCGCCGCCCGCGAAGGCAGCCTCATCAACATCGCCGATCGCGTGGATGTGGATCTGCGCGCCAAGAACGATTTCCGGGAGGCCGTGGAGGGCGCGGATCGCAGGGTATGCGAACGACGCCCCGGCATCTACTCGCCCGACCACATCGAGGCCATGCAAGACATCCTGCACGACGAGGAAACGCTCAATGACCTCGCCGGGGCGCACATACGCCTCCCCGCCTTCGTCCGGCGGCGCTATGGCGATCAGATCCTCACGCCGCAGGAAACCATCCAGTTCAGCACCCTGTTCGGGCACATCATCGACTCATGCAGCCCCTTTACCGCCACCCATTCCACGGGTGTGGCCCACATGGCTGTGGCGCTCGGGCGTCTGACGGGCATGGGGCAGGATGACCTCGACACGCTGTTCGTCGCGGGTATGCTCCACGACATCGGCAAACTCGGCATCCCGCTGGCGCTGCTCGAAAAACCCGGGCAGCTGACCGACGAGGAATTCCCCAAGGTGAAGCGCCACGCCGACCTCAGCCGCCTGTGGCTGGACGCCGTACCCGGCTTCGAACGCGTGAGCGTCTGGGGCGGCGGGCACCACGAACGGCTGGACGGCAAGGGCTACCCGCTGGGCCTGAAGGGCGAGGAGATCCCTCTCCCCTCACGGATCATGGCGATTGCGGACGTGTTCACGGCATTGACCGAAGACAGGCCCTACCGCAAGGGCATGGCGCCGCCCGAGGCCCTGCGCATCGTGAAGGGCATGGTGAAGCAGGGCCATCTTGACGGCGACCTGTCCAGGCTCCTGTGCGATCATGCCGACGAACTCGACGCCGTCCGAGCCTCCTCGCAGGCGGAGGCTCGGCGAGGCTTTCAGGCCCTGCACGACGCCTGTGCCGAGCCCGACGAACGGCTGCGGGATTAGGGCCTCCGTACGCGGGCAGCGCCGGCGGATCTTCCCGCGTGAGGAGGCTGTGCCGCGTCAAAGGAGGTCTATCCGCAGAAGGAGGCGGACGGAGACCTGTATCACGGTCTGACGAGAAAGCTGGGCTTTGACCGCATGGTCCCCCCGCACGGCTTGGAAGT